>Ga0209044_1000233_pt1 | contig 49959 bp, 63 predicted proteins | sample SaaInlV_130m_DNA_FD_184655 | JGI IMG/M metagenome (GOLD analysis project Ga0209044, IMG submission 184655) | Marine microbial communities from expanding oxygen minimum zones in the Saanich Inlet - SI037_S4LV_130m_DNA (SPAdes) (version 2) | ecosystem: Environmental > Aquatic > Marine > Intertidal... | reverse complement strand
TACAAATTAATAGGAATTTCATAATTTGTTTTATTGCGTCAGCATCATTATCTGCAGTAGCTGCTCAATTATTAGCAAATTATGACAATTATCTAACCACAACCATAACAATAATTATCGGATATGTGATTTACTTTGGATTATTTTCAAGTTTGTTTTACATAGACAACAGAAAAAGATACAAAACCATGGAATCAAAATTAATTAAAAAAGAATTACTAAAATTAATCTCATCATTTGGAGTTGGAGAAATAATATATTTAGGAATTAGATGGCCAAGCTTATATTATTTTTTAGAAATTGGCATTGAGCCATATCTTGCATCAATAATTTCAGAGATTATTGCAACAACATGCTACATGATATCAGTAACAATATTTCTTAGAAAAACAAAAGCATTCTAATTATTTAGTAAGTTGAGTAACCAAATCAGTAGAGGTAATCAATCCAATTACTTTTCCATTGTCAGTCACTCCAAGTTTTCGAATTTTTTTACTAGTCATTCTTTGTGCTGCAGCAGAAATAGATTCATCAAAATTAATTGTGATCAGGGGGGAAGACATTATTTCCTCTACAGGCGTATCAGATGAAATGTTATGCGATACAATTTTTGTGGCATAGTCCCTATCAGTGATGATACCGACAAGATGATCATCTTTCTTTACAATAACTGCACCAATCCCACCTTGTTCCATCATTTTTGCTACTTGAAATACAGTAGTTTTAGTATTTACAGAAATTAGTGCCTTAGTCATAATGTCCCCAACTAAAATCGAAGAGGATGTAAAATCGTCACGACTCATTACAGTTATCACGTGATATGCTATTTAAGAATAAATAAAATTTCGTTAAGTTACTAAAATAAAATAATAAGCGGGCACGATCGGATTTGAACCGACGACCTAGCACTCCGCAAGCGCTTGCTCTATCCAAGCTGAGCCACGTGTCCAAGAACATTTTGAAATTGACACTTAATTTGGATTGCTATTACTCAAAGGGATTTTGCAAAAACATATTGTGTTTCATCAGATTCATGAAACGACCAAGCAGTTGGCAATGAAATATTTTGAATGTATTGAAGAGAGTTATTTTCAATAAAGCTGCCCCATCCAGCCTTATTTTTTGAATCTGCGGGGTATTTTTTTGATAAAGTTCCAGCAAAAATCCATCCAGCATCACGCCACAAATTAGAATCAGATTTGATTTTATTCAACACACCTGTTGCCAATTCCAACCCACCCATTTGAGCAAGACCCCCAATGAAGAACAATGGTTTTGTTAATTTCAATGAGGAGTAATCAAGTTGAACGGCATCAGAACAAATGGGGTTAAAATTGACATCATCTGTTAGTGATTTTTGAAGATCAACCAGCATGTTATCAAGTTCAACGCTATACGATTCCATCCCAAGTATTTTACTACAATATGCAATGCGTCCATCACCAGAACCAATATCAATTATTTCAGAATATCCGTTTTCTTTTGCAAATAGTGACAGAATGTATCCAGACATAATCCACGTAGGAGAAAAGGGGGCATGGCTCGAATCATGCTGAATGCTGTTTAGCCAGTATTTGTTAATATCACCTTCATAAACAATGCAAGAAGTATCATCAATTATTTTTTCAAATGAATTATAGCATATTGGATTTCTAGTTGCAAACTCATGAAGTAAATTTAATTTATCTTGATCAACTGGGAATGATTCAGATTTTAAAATTGGGATTATTTCCTGAATCTGACTATTTCCTTCATACTTTAATGCAAATTCTTTTTTTAGATTTACCAGATTTTCAGCAAGTTTTTCAATCATATGATAGACCTGCATCATATTGTTTTACAAATTCTTTGGTACTCATTATTTCACGTAATTTTTCGTATAATTTAGCCTCATTTTCAATAGTTTCGTTAGATTTTTGTTCAGAATTAGCAGACTGTAAATTACCGGTGATGTCAGATATCAAAGTTTCAATATGTTCCATTATTTTTGGATGGATAGCAGAATTGAATTTTTCAGAGATGAGTTTTTCAGCACGGGATACTGCATCATTATTTTTATCAAGTTGTGACTTTACAACAGTGATCAAAGAAGATAGACTGGTAATTTGATAATAAACTTCAACAATTTCATTTACAGGTAATTCAGAATCAAAATTTAGGGCATTGACAAGATTTTCTAATTTATCATATTCGGAAGTAAATAATTCAAGTAAGTCATTTGGCAAAGACATAATGAAAAAAAGTATTTTAAATTTTTAAAAATGTTGGTATTTGAAAAATTATTCTTCTTTTTCAGATTTGTTTACGTAGATGTAGGTCATAAGAACACCTGCGATAATACCACCGATAATTGGACCAATCCAATATATCCACTGAACTTCCCACAAACCAGCATCACCTGAAATTAATGCAGGAGAGAACGATCTTGCAGGGTTCATGGAAGCGCCAGTTAGCGGTACTCCGATTAAGTGTAACAAGAAAACCATTCCACCGATTGCTGCACCGTAAACACTCTTTGGTGCTTTTTTGTGTACAGCAGTCATAAAGATTACAGTTACTAGGAAGAATGTGAAAATTATTTCTAAGACTACAGCAGATATGACACTTCCACCCAATATGTCGCTAGGTCCACCGTGAGCACCCCAGAGAACTTGTTTGCCAATTTCTGGGAACAATACAGCCAATGTTGCAGTTGCAATAACTGCACCAATTATTTGAAATAGAATATATCCAATTCCATCCTTGACACCGATTCTTTTGGTGATCATCATAGGAATTGTTACTGCAGGATTAATGTGAGCCCCTGAAACGTGACCAAATGCATATACCATCAATGCAATTGCACCACCGTGACCCAAAGATATCATAATTATTGCTTCTGTAGATAATGTTCCATCACCGAAAACTACAACTGCTAGAATTACAGATAACGGACCAAAGAATACTAGTGCAAATGTTGCAATCGATTCAGCAAGCCATGCTCTAGTATTAACCATAAAGCATTCCGTCAGAGATTTCAATATAAACAATTGGATTATGATTTGACTATAGAATAGATAATAGTACTATGGTGAAAATAAGGAGTTTTTATAAATACTAAATTTTTGCAATAACAATCATGGTTGAAGAAGGGGACACCGTTCCTAAATTTACAATAAATGATTCAAATGGAAATAAAGTGAAATCAACAGACTTCAAAGGGAAAAAACATGTCATTTACTTTTATCCAAAAGACTTCACTCCAGGATGCTCAACACAAGCAGATGAATTTTCATCAGAATATAATAAATTTAAGAAAAATGAAATCGAGATCATTGGAATCAGTCCAGATGATGTGGAATCACATAAAAAATTCTGCAATAAAATGGGAATTGAATATGTTCTATTATCAGATACAGAAAAAGAAGTATCAAAGGCATTTGGTGTTTGGGGAATGAAAAAATTCATGGGGCGAGAATACATGGGAGTTACCAGAAGTTCATTCTTAGTTAACGAAAAAGGAAAAATTTTCAAAATTTATGCCAAAGTAAAACCCAAAGGGCATGCATTACAAGTGCTAGAAGATTTTAAAGAATAAAAGAAAAGGTTAGAAACCTTTTGGCAATGTTCCTCTAGAAGATTTAACTGGCTCTGTTTTTGCCTCAAATCCTTTTGGCAATGCACCACCTTTCTTGTTGGCAGTTACTTTTGCTTGAGCTTCTGCCGCTGCAGCTTCTGCTACGGCTTTTGCATCGTCAATTTTTTGTTGCTCCAATCTTTTCAAATAATCAGATTCATACTCGGATAACTTGTCTTGTTTGGATTTACCGCCATCACTTTGAGCAGTTTGTGGCGGAGGCGATTGTTGAGAAACTTTCGGTGCTTCTTGAGCAGTTGTTTTTAAATCAACGCCTTGCACAGTCATAGCTACGCCACTGAAACTTCCAAATCTCTTTGTAGGTGGATGATATGCAATTCTTGCTCTTGTTGCAAAGTATTGGTCAGATGGTTGTGTGTAACCAGTTACTGTTGCTTTTTGATCATTCCAGTTTTTGGTTGGAACCTTTCCTACGGGAGCTGTGCCTCTAACGAAATATCTGTTAGGTGCTGGCGTGTATCCGGTAACTTTTGCTCTATACTGATGGAAATCAGTCATCGGAGCATCCATGTATGCATTTTCTAGTGCATCTTGCAAAGTTGTCGGTTTTGTTTCAGCTGCTTTTGGCTTAGGTGTTTCCTGTGGTTTTGGTGTTGAACCTTTTGGAAGGGTTGGTTTTGGTTTAGCTGTCTCTGCCGGTTTTGCCTCTGCAGGTTTTGGTGTTGAACCTTTTGGCAAGGTTGGTTTTGGTTTAGCTGTCTCAGCTGGCTTTGCAGTCTCTGTTGACTTTTCAAATCCTTTTGGCAACGTACCTTTTGGTTTGGTTGTTGCTGCAGGTGTCTCAGCTGGTTTTGGTGTTGAACCTTTTGGCAAGGTTGGTTTTGGTTTAGCTGTCTCAGCTGGCTTTGCCTCTGCAGGTTTTGGGGCTTCGGTTGTAGTAGCAGAAGGAGGATTCAATTGTTCAGATAATTTAGATAATTTTGCCTCTAGTGCTGCAATTTTCTCTTCAAGATCTTGTTTTGTGTTAGTTTTGCGCTTTGTTGCCATTCAAATAACTAATAATTGCATTGTTTATGTACATTTTGTTTAGAATTATGTAAATAGTAATATTAAATTAAAAAAAATGCAATTTTTATATTAAATTGATATAAATTTTATGAAATTATTTTTATAGTAGATTTAATCAGGTTCCCAAAATTGCATCACATACATGCAATTATTACATCTCCATAATCTTACATGAATTCCATTTTTTGTATCAGCAACATATTTTCCATCTGTTAATTTGATCACATGAGGAAAATAACTTAATTCATTATTTTCAAGCCATTCGTTTTCTTGGCAATTAGGACAATGAATTTTTGGACCCATAGACAGTGGTACTAAGATAAATGAAGCATATTACTTTTTTAAAAAAATACTCTAAAAGTAAATATGAATAAAGTAAAGCATTACAGCATAGAAACAAATTACAATTTTAATCGTTTAGAATCTAATTCGTTTTTAAAAATAATAATTAATTCCTCAACAGTACAATTTCTCAAAGAAGCAGGTAAGGAACTAGGATCAAATGATTGCAGTTTATGAATTTTTTTTCCAATCAACATTTTAACGAAGCTTGGAATGTTTGCATCAAATTTCTCATTAATGTAATCAAGGATTTCATCAACATCATTTTGTTCCACAATGATCAGATATTCAAATTACATAATAAAGTTAAGAAAATAGAAAATATAACTAAAGTTAAGAGAGAATAAAAATATAAAATAATGGGTATTATGAATTAGAAACCTTTTGGTAACGAACCTTTTCCTTTAGCTTTCATTTCTGAAGCATAGGTGTCTTTTGCCAATTTTTCTGCTTCCTGTGGTGTTAGTTTAGGAACTTCTTTTGGTTTTGATTGTACAGAAAGTCCATCAACAGTCATAGCTACGCCACTGAAACTTCCAAATCTCTTTGTAGGTGGATGATATGCAATTCTTGCTCTTGTTGCAAAGTATTGGTCAGATGGTTGTGTGTAACCAGTTACTGTTGCTTTTTGATCATTCCAGTTTTTGGTTGGAACCTTTCCTACGGGAGCTGTGCCTCTAACGAAATATCTGTTAGGTGCTGGCGTGTATCCGGTAACTTTTGCTCTATACTGATGGAAATCAGTCATCGGAGCATCCATGTATGCATTTTCTAGTGCATCTTGCAAAGTTGTCGGTTTTGTTTCAGCTGCTTTTGGCTTAGGTGTTTCCTGTGGTTTTGGTGTTGAACCTTTTGGAAGGGTTGGTTTTGGTTTAGCTGTCTCTGCCGGTTTTGCCTCTGCAGGTTTTGGTGTTGAACCTTTTGGCAAGGTTGGTTTTGGTTTAGCTGTCTCAGCTGGCTTTGCAGTCTCTGTTGACTTTTCAAATCCTTTTGGCAACGTACCTTTTGGTTTGGTTGTTGCTGCAGGTGTCTCAGCTGGTTTTGGTGTTGAACCTTTTGGCAAGGTTGGTTTTGGTTTAGCTGTCTCAGCTGGCTTTGCCTCTGCAGGCTTAGTTTCTGCAGGTTTTGAGGTGAGCTGATCAGATAATTGGTTTAATTTTGCTTCTAATTCGGCAATCTTGGCTTCAAGATCTTGTTTTGTTTGCTTTTTAGCAGCTGCCATTAATTTTCATGCCTAGTTCGGGGTTTATGTACATTTGGTTTGAATTAGATATTCAAACATGATTAATTTTATATGCTAAATAAAATAATCAGCATCATGGACGATTTTGAAAAAGAATTTCCAGATTTTGACTGGAAAAATACACCAGCATACAAGCATCCAGGAGGAAGAAATTGCCCATGTCCAAAACATGAATACATTAGAGAACAGATAAATTTTACAAAGCAAGTAAACGAAAAAGGAAAAGAACCATCTAAAGTTACACTAAAGTTTTGTCCAGATCATTACCAAGTATACTTGAATGAGGTAATTCCAGCAATGCCATTAAAGTACAGAATTTTAACAAAAATTGCACTAAAATTAGGTGCAATTAAAATTGAACAACTGAAATACATGGAATCAGAATTATGTTTTTACTGTAAATTTGGTTCTGGCGGTCATGACAGAAAAACAGAATTACCACCAATGTAGATAGTGACAAATGTTTTAAAATCTAGTTAAGCTTATACCTAATCTAAGAAGAGTTTGAATGTGCCAATACAAGATACTCAAGAATTCATAATTGAGCTTGAAAAACAAGGGGAATTAAAAAGAGTCAAAACGGAAGTAGACCAGGATTTAGAGATTGCAGAAATTTTAAGAAGAGAAATGTATTCAAATGGTCCTGCAATTCTTTTTGAAAATGTAAAGGGTCACACTATGCCAGTATTAGGAAATGCATTTGGTTCAATGAAAAGACTAGAGATTGGACTTGAAATGGCAGACTTCACAGAAATTGGACATCGCATTACTGACATGACAAAAATGGAGATGCCATCAGGTTTATTAAATAAAATTAAAAAGCTTCCAGAACTTTCAAAAATGACAGCATCATTTCCCAAATCACAATCTAGTGGATTAGTTACAGAAGTTACATCAACAGATGCTTCGTTTGATGATTTACCGATCATAAAATCATGGCCAGATGATGCAGGACGTTTCATAACATTAGGATTAATTGCAACAAAACATCCAGAAACAGGAGTTCGAAATCTAGGAGTTTACAGAATGCAAATCATAGATAAAACACATGCATCTATGCATTGGCAAAAACACAAGAGAGGGGCAAATCACGGAGATATTGCAAAGGACAGAGGGGAGAAAATTCCAGCAGCAATAATTTTTGGAGGAGAACCTGCAACAGTATTTTCATCAATTGCCCCAGTTCCAGAAGGGTTAGACAAATATCTATTTGCGGGAATTACTAGAAAAGAAGGAATCAAGACAGTGAAATGTAAAACGGTTGATTTAGACGTTCCAGCAAATGCAGAAATTGTTTTAGAAGGATACGTTGATCCTGAAGACATTAGAGATGAAGGTCCATTTGGAGATCACACAGGATACTACACACCTGTAGAACCATATCCAACATTTACATTAACAGGAATTATGAGAAGGAAGAATCCAGTTTATGTTACAACGGTTGTAGGTAAACCAATTTTAGAAGATGCGTATATTGGAAAAGTCATTGAACGTTCATTCTTACCACTTGTTCAAATGTTTCATCCAGAAGTAGTAGATTTCAGCATGCCAGCTGCAGGATGGTTTCAAGGTTTTGCAGTAATCTCAATAAAAAAAAGATATCCAGGTCAAGCAAAAAAAGTTATGATGGGTTTATGGGGAATGGGACAATTGTCACTTACAAAGATGTTTGTCGTAGTAGATGAAGATATCAATGTGCATGACATGAACGATGTCATATGGGCAATCACTACAAGGTCGGATGCAGCAAGAGACACAATAATTATCAACAATACACCTACAGATACTTTAGATCCTGCATCACCATTAGTCAATTTGGGATCTAAGATGGGAATAGACGCGACTCAAAAAACAAGAGAAGAAGGATACATGAGGGAAATCCAGCAGCAAGTGAAAGTGGATGAAAAAACAAAGAAATTAGTAGATTCTAGATGGACAGATTACGGACTATAGAATACGAATAGGATTATAGAAGTTATCTCTTTCTTCAACTTCATATCCAATTTGATGAATAGCATCAACAATAATTTTATCAGTTAATTCAGTTGAACGTGCACCAGTGCATGAAACCACTTCCTCACCAATCAAAGTTCCACCAAAATCGTCAGCGCCATATTGTAAGGCAAGTTGGGCCATACCAACGCCATTAGTTAGCCATGAGGATTGAATATGAGGAATCAATCCATTTAGAACAAGTCGAGATATTGCAATCATCTTTAAAAGCTGAATTCCACCAGTGCCATATTCAACAATACCCTCATCCTGCATCAAAGTATTATTTGGTTCAAAGTTCCACGGAATAAAAGCCATAAAGCCATTAGTCTTTTCCTGTAGTTTTACAATTTTAGAAAAGTGCTCAACAATATCGTTATTGTTTTCAACACTACCATACATCATTGTTGCAGAGCCAGGAATTCCCAAAGAATGTGCCTCATCCATAATTCTAATCCAATCAGCACTAGAAATTTTCTTCGGACTAATAATTTCTTTAACAGAATCAGTTAAAATCTCAGCACCTGCGCCAGGGATAGATTGTAAACCAGCGTCTTTCAATCTAGATAAAACTTCTTTGGTGGATGATTTTTCAACTCTTGCAATCATATCAATTTCAGATGTAGATAATCCATGTACACCAATAGTTGGAAATTTTTTGCGCATCATTTTGAATGCGTCCTCATAATATTCAATTTTTAAATTTGGATTATGTCCACCTTGAATCAAAACTTGGCTAATCTTAAACATGTCATAGGATGTTTTAATACGAGTTTCAATGTCATCAAGAGACAAAGTGTAAGAATCTTCAGCTCCAGGAGATCTATAAAATGCACAAAATTTACAATCGGTAATACAGACATTAGTGTAATTCAAAATTATATTATTTACAAAAGATGCTTTATTACCAAATTGTTTTTTTGTTAAATAACCAGATACCAATCCCATTAAATGAACATCATTAGATTCTAAAAGTCTCAGAATATCTTCAGGTCCAGGTCGGTTACCCTTAAGAGAATTTTCTAAAATATCTTTAATATCACTTTTTTGTATCTGTTCGGTAGTTTGACTCAATTAGCATTAATCCCATAAAATTTCTATTTAATTCTTGATAGAAAGTAGGGATTTAAAATAAATCAAGAATTCATGCTTAGTTTTAAATAATTCCAAGTGGTCATATGCACGTTATTTTTAAGTAGGGCAGCAGGATAAAAACAAAACATGGTATCAGCAAATGAAATTAGATTAAATCGAATTATGAGAAAAGGAAAAATGTTATGCATTCCAATGGATCATGGAATTTCAGAGGGACCTATGGAAGGTATCGAGGATCCATCTTCTACAATTTACAAATGTGAAGGTCACGGACTTACAAGTGTAATTATCAACAAAGGAATTCTCAAAGCATTACCAAAGCCACCAAAAATCGGAGTTTTAGTTCATTTTTCAAGTAGCACGTCATTATCATTATCACCTAATCGTAAAATGCTAACAGGTACAGTCAAAGAAGCACTTGCGTTAGGAGCGGACGGAGTTTCGCTTCACATCAATATTGGAGGTAAAGAAGAACCAGAAATGTTAGAGCAACTTGGAATGACAGCAGATCAATGTCACAGATGGGGAATGCCACTTTTGGCAATGATGTATCCAAGAGGAGAAAATATTCCAAATCCACATGATCCAGAAATCGTAGGACATGTTGCAAGAATTGGAGCAGAATGTGGTGCAGATATTGTTAAGACATTATACACAGGAGATATCGATTCATTTGCAAAAATTGTAAAAAGTACACCAGTACCAATTGTAATTGCAGGAGGTCCAAAAGCAAAAACAGATTTAGATATTCTTCAAATGACTGAAGATGCCATAACTGCAGGAGCAAAAGGAGTAACATATGGCAGAAATATCTTTGCCCATAAAGCACCTGAAAAGATGGTTGAAGCATTAGCTGAAATAATTTTTAAAAAAGGAACCGCAAAGGAAGCGATGAAAAGAATTGAATAAAACAAGAGAATTAATAATTTTACCAAAAGTAAATCAAGCAAAATTAGAAAAATTTTTACCTCAATTAGAAGAAGAGGGAATTAAAACAGTATATCTAGATCCAAAAAAATTAGGTAAGAAAAAAACAAAATTGAAAACAATTTCAACATCAAATTCTTCAAACTATGTGGTACTAGAAAAAGAAGGGGCAGTCAAACCCAAAGGGAAAAAAGTTGGAGTTAAATTTGAAGTATTGTCAAATACAGATATTGAAAATGTTTTATCAATATCAAAAAAAGGATTAGATTTTGTAATAATAGAGGTAAAAGATTGGAAAATAATTCCATTAGAAAATATAATTGCTAAACTACATAAAATACACACAAAGATTTTTGCAATTGCAAGAAACACTAAAGAGGTTAGAAAAATGTTTTCGATTTTAGAAGTAGGAGTGGATGGAGTGATTTTCAGCACGTCATCAATTAATGAAGTGAAAGAAGCAATGGTGTATTTAGGAACAAGAAGTTTTGAGATGAAACAAGCAAAAATTATTGAAATTAAAGAAGTCGGGGACGGAGAACGAGTGTGTGTAGATACAGCATCAATGTTACACAAAGGAGAAGGAATGTTGATTGGGAATAGATCAAATTTCTTATTTTTAGTTCATAATGAATCAGTAGGATCATCATTCACATCACCAAGACCTTTTAGAGTAAATGCAGGTGCAGTTCATTGTTATACACTATCACCAGATGGTACAACAAACTATCTATCAGAAGTAGAGACAGGATCAGAAGTATTAATTCTAAATTCCAAAGGAGAGGCAAGAAGAGCAACTGTAGGAAGAGCAAAAATTGAAAGAAGACCAATGTTAATGATAAAAGCTTCAATAGGGAACGAAATAGGAGGGATCATTGCACAAGATGCAGAGACCATCAGATTTGTCAAAGCAAATGGACAACTCGTATCAGTGACACATCTAAAAAAAGGAGATGTTGTCATGGCGCATTCAAAACCTGCAACAGGCAGACATTTTGGAATGGAAGTATCTGATGAATACATATTAGAAAAATGAAATACAAAACGTGCATATCAATTGGAGAGGACACACCAAAAAAAATAAGAGCTAAATTAAAAGTTGCATTAAAAAAATCAGATTATGTTGAAATTAGATTAGATTTTTTGAAAAGTGAAGAAGTTCCAAAAACATTAGAAATAATAAAAAAAGATCTAAACAAAGTTGTTTGTACACTAAGACCAAAAACAGAAGGCGGTAAATTTACAGGAAATGAGAAAGAACGAATTTCAATAATAAAATTAATTGCAGAATATAATCCATTTTTACTAGACATAGAATTCAATACATTGAATAAAAATAAAGAACTGTTCAAATACCTAAAATCAACAAAAACTAAATTATTAGTTTCTTGGCACGATTTTAAAAAAACACCAAAAAATGCAGATTTAAAAAATAAAATTAAGCAAATGAGTAAATTTTCAAATAATGTAAAAATTGTGAGTACAGCAAAATCAACAGATGATTCAACTAGAATGCTAGAACTATACAAGAATAAAGGAAAAAACAATTTAATTTCATTTGCCATGGGAGATTTTGGCAGAATTTCCAGAATTCTATGCCTATATCTTGGAAGTCCATACACCTACGTATCACTAGGAAAGGCAATAGCTCCAGGACAATTTAGTGTGGATGAAGTTAAAAAAATAATCAATCTAAAATGAACTAAATAGAAAATTGAGAGTTTAAATCAATCATATTGTCCAATAAAATAAAATGGCAAAAAGATTTGCAGTGATTGGAGATCCAATTGATCACTCCCTATCTCCAAACATTCACAGTGCAGCGTTTAGAGAATTAAATTTAGACTCATCATACATAGGATATAGAATTCCAAAAGGAGAATTAGAAGGAGGTGTTGAAGGACTTAAAAAAATAAAAATAAATGGATTCAACATTACCATTCCGCATAAAATTGAAATGATGAAGTATTTAGATAAAATGGATGAATCATGCAGCATAATTGGTGCAGTCAACACAGTAGTAAATAATGAAGGCGTGTTGAAAGGTTACAATACAGACATGGATGGATTTTTGGAACCGCTTAAAAAAAGAAACATTGCAATACAAAATAGTAAAATTTTACTAATAGGAGCAGGGGGAGCTGCAAGAGCAATTGTTGCAGGAATTGCAAAGGAGAAAGCTGCAAGCATAGACATTGCAAATAGAACAATAGAAAAAGCAAATAATCTATTAGAATTTGCCACAAAACTAGGATTAAGTGCAAATGTTAAAAAAATAGAATCAATAGATACATCCACAGAAAATTACAACATAATCATCAATGCAACATCCATTGGCTTAAAAGATGAACCAAGTCCAATATCGTTTGAAGGAATAAATGAAAAAACAGTTGTTTATGACATTGTATACACACCAATGAATACGGATTTTATTAAAAAAGCAAAAATGAAAAACGCAATCATAATTTATGGATACGAAATGCTTCTCGGGCAGGCAATTAGGGCATTTGAAATTTGGCACGAGATGAAAGCACCATATAATGCAATGAAAAAATCATTGCTAGGAGGATTCTGATGGTAAAAGTAAAAGCTACGGTTCATGGAGCAGTTTCCATAGTTAGTGCAATTGCCAATAAAAAAGGAGCAACTCTAGGAATTGAGTTAAAAGTTGAGGTCACAATAGAAACATCAGAAGGTAAAGGAATAGAAATTCAATCAGAAAATAGAAGCCTAAGTTCACGCCTAATTAACAAAACAATTGAAAAAATTGTATCAAAAAAACATCTAGAAAAAAACAAGATGGTAATTACAATAAATTCAGAAATTCCAACAGGGTACGGGTTAAAAAGTTCAAGTGCAATATCATCAGCAATTGCATTGGCATGTGCAAAAATATTCAAACCGAAATTAACAGATAAGCAGATTTTAGTGGCAGGCGTAGACGCATCAATCGAATCCAAAGTAAGCATTACAGGTGCATATGATGATGCATGTTCGTGTTACTATGGAGGATTCAATGTAACAGATAATGGAAAAAGAAAAAGAGTAGATTTTGAAAGAGTACCGTCAAATTTAATCGCAGTTATTTTTATTCCAAAAAATAGAAAACGCGGAAATTTGAAAAAGTTAAAAATATTATCACCTATTTTTAACAACGCATGGGAATTAGCAAAAGGGAAAAAATATTGGGAATCGATGACAATCAACGGGTTAGCAACGTCAGCTATTTTAAATTCAGATCCTAAAATAATCATAGATTTAATTGAAAAGGGCGCATTAGCGGCATCAGTTTCAGGTAACGGTCCATCAATAGCTGCAATAGTTAAAAAAGATAATTTATCTAATGTCAAAAAAGTATTTGAGGCATTGGAAGGAAATGTAATTGTTTCAAAAGTAAATAACAAAAAGGCAGAAGTAAATGAACTGTAAAGTAGAGAAATCAACAATCAGAGGGGAGATTGCCTGTCCTTCAAACAAAAGCTACACACACAGAGGAATTTTTTTAGCATCGCTTGCAGGCAATAACAGCAAAATAGAGAATGTTCTACTATCAGCAGATACAAAAGCAACCATAGAAGCATGCAAAAAATTTGGAGCGATCATAGAAGTAGAGAAATCAACAATCATTGTAAAAGAATCAATAAAAATAGGCGCAAATGTACCTGAAATCAATACTGAAAATTCAGGAACGACAATTAGAATTGCAATAGGAATCGCCAGTTTATTTTCAGAAGAAATCACCCTAACAGGAGATGAGAGCATTCAGAAAAGACCAATGCAGCCACTGTTGGATGCATTATCAAGCATAGGGGCAAAATGTATTTCAATAGATGGAAAACCACCAATTAAAATCAAAGGCGAAATTGCAGGAGGAGAAATCACAATTCCAGGAAATCTATCCAGTCAGTTTATTTCATCACTATTAATTACTGCGCCTCTAACAAAAAAAGGAATTAGTTTAAACATAGAAGGTAATTTAGTTTCAAAACCATATCTAGATGCAACAGTTGCAACAATGAGAAAATTTGGAGTTTCAGTTCAAACATTAATCCCATATAAAAAATATAATGTGCTACCACAAATTTATAAAAATACTACATTCACAGTTCCAATTGATTTTTCAAGTTTAGCGTTAATTCTTTCATTCGCAGTACTTAATGGAGAAAACATAACAGTCAAAGGAAGTATGGGAAATTTACCACAGGGAGATGAAGCATTCATAGATTTTCTAGAACAGCTAGGTGTATCAATTATAATTGATGAAGATGAAATTAAAATTGAATCACCTGAAAAATTAAAAGGAGGAGTATTTGATTTAAGAAATTCGCCAGATCTTCTACCACCACTTGCAATATTATCTCTAATTTCATCAAATCCAATAGAAATTGTAAATGTAAAACATGCAAGATTAAAAGAAACAGATAGAATTGCCATCCTTGCAAGAGAATTACCAAAAATAGGAATCAATGTAGAAGAAAAAGAAGATGGTTTGATTTTAAAGTCCTCAGATAACCTAATAGGCGCAAAGCTAAATTCAGAAAATGATCATAGATTATTTATGGCATTTTGTATTGCTGGAACATATATTGGAAATTGTACGGTAACAGACTCAGAATCAGTAGAAGTGTCATATCCAAATTTTATAGAAGAAATGAACAGATTAGGCGCAAAAATTCAAAAATTATAAACAATTTTAGAAAAACTGGGTAAAAATATCAAAAATGAAATTCAGAGCCAATGAAAAATCACCGTATTCATTCACAGCAAAATATGTCAACAAAGGGTAATTTTTTCCAAAACCACGAGGAATTATAAACATCACCTAACATAGGTAGAGTGTTGCCGGGAAGTTCTATTGGCCAACGTCTTGTCTTAACAAGTTTTGGTGAAAGTCATGGAAGATCAATTGGATCAGTATTGGACGGATGTCCTGCAGGATTAGAAATAGACGAAAAAGAAATACAGACGATGTTAGACCTAAGAAAGCCAGGTCAAAATTTAATTTCGACACAAAGAAAAGAAGGCGATATTGTAGAAATAGTATCAGGGGTTTTCAGGGGTTTTACAACAGGAGCACCAATTACAATGTTAATTTGGAATTCAGATCAAAAATCAAAAGATTATGAAAATTTAAAAACAAAATTAAGACCAGGTCATTCAGACTACCCCGCAATGATGAAGTACAATCAGTTTAATGATCATCGAGGAGGAGGAAGATTTTCAGGAAGACTAACTGCAACACATGTAATGGGAGGTGCGATTGCAAGAAAGTTGCTTAAAGTTACATTAGGAATAAAAATAAATTCATTCACATCACAAATTGGAAAAATAAAGATGGAAAAGGAATTTAATGAAAAAATGTCAAAATTAATTTATAAAAATGAAGTAAGATGTCCAGAAGAAAAAACAGCTAAAAAAATGAGAGAATCAATTTTAGATGCAAGAAAGAAAGGAGACTCCCTAGGAGGAATAGTGGAATCAATTACAACAAATGTACCAGTAGGACTAGGCGAACCAATTTTTAGTTCATTAGAATCAGATTTGAGTAAAGCAATTTTTTCAATTCCATCTGTAAAAGGAGTGGAATTTGGTTCAGGATTTAGAGGTTCAGAATTATTTGGTTCAGAAAATAATGATTTGTACACAATGAAGAAAGGGAAAATCGTAACAAAAACAAATAACTCTGGAGGAATATTAGGAGGAATTTCAAACGGTATGCCAATTACAATGAGAGTTGCATTCAAACCCGTGTCATCAATCGCTCAAAAACAGAGTACCGTAGATATTAAAAATAAAAAAGATGCAATACTTCAAGTGAAAGGAAGACATGATCCATGCGTAGTACCAAGAGCAGCACCAGTAGTAGATTCACTAGTTGCTCTAACAATAGCAGATCATGCACTTATCACAGGCGCAATAAAACCCAGTTTATAAAAAAATGTCAGATATTAACGATCTTAGAAACAAAATGGATGCAGTTACAGTAGAAATGATCAGTTTGCTAAAAACCAGAACAAATATTGCAAAAGAAATTGGCGAAGTTAAAAAAAATATTGGAAAGAGTGTTTCAGATGAAGAACGCGAGGATAACTTACGTGGGAAGATATTACAATTATCCAAGGAAATAGGATTAGATGAAACATTAGCATCAAAGTTTTTAAATTTTTTACTAAACGAGTCAATAAGAGTGCAATCAGAAAATAAACAAACACATCTTTCTATTTTCTTAAAAGCAAAATCGCTTGAACAAGAAGGACAAAAAATAATACACATGGAAGTGGGGGAACCAGATTTCTCACCACCAGAAATTGTTAAAAAATCACTATCAGAAGTTTTTGATAAAGGGTTTATCAAATACGGACAAGCAAAAGGAATGCCAATTTTCAGAGAAGCACTTGCAAAATATGTTTCAAAAAAATTCAACGTAGGGGTCACACATGAAAATATCATAGTGAGTCCAGGTGCAAGATTTTCAATTTATTCAGCAATCAGTACACTACTAAATCCAGGGGACGAAATGATAGTGATTGAACCAGCATGGCCAGCATACAAAGATTGTGCATTAAATGCAGGAATCAAAGTAAGAACAATAAACACGAAATTAGAAGAAAAATGGGAACCATCGATTGAGCAGATTAAAAATATAATTAATCCAAATACAAAAATGATTGTTTTGAATTATCCAAATAATCCAACAGGTAAAATCTTACCAGAAAAATTACAAGACAGCATTATGGAATTAGCAAAAGAAAATAATTTGTATGTGTTAAGTGATGAAATTTATTCACAATATGCAAAAATTAATTGGAAAAGCATTCTAAGTTACAATTATGAAAAAAGTATCGTCACACAATCATTTTCAAAATCACACGCCATGACAGGGTTTAGAGTAGGGTACGGAATAGCATCCAAACAAATCATAGAAAAAATGGCAAAATTAGAAGCACTTTGCTTAACAAATGTTTCAGAACCAATCCAATATGTTGCAATGAAAGCATTAGATGCAGATACATCAAATAATTCCAAAAAAGTGCAAAAAAGACTAGATATGTTATCAGACAAAGCAAAAGAAATGGGACTAGAGTTCATAATTCCTGATGGAGCAATGTATATTTTTGCAAAAATTAATCAAGAAGGCTTTGACGGAGTGGAATTTGCCAATAATTCACTAGAAAAAGGAATAGCAGTAGCACCAGGGGAAGGATTTGGGAACTACAAGGGGTTTATCAGAATATCGGCATGTCAAGATGAAAAAACACTAATGAAAGGAATGCATATACTAGGTAACATCATGAGTGAAAAACAGTGAAACAATTAACAGTTATCGGTGCAGGGGGGCAAATGGGACAATGGTTTACAAATTATTTTTCGGGTTCAGAATACCAAGTAACGGGATATGATTCAGAAAGCAACGATTTTGGAAAAAATGTAATAGTATCAGAATCACTAGTAGGTGCAATTTTGAAAGCAGATTATGTCATTCTATGCACACCAACAAAAAGAACTCCAGAAATAATTAGATTAATTGCAAAAGAAATGAAAAGAGGGACGTATCTTATCGAAATCTCATCAGAAAAATCTAAAGTTGTATCATCATTATCAAAAATGCCAGACAAAATTAATCCAATTTGCATCCATCCTATGTTTGGTCCAGGAATAAAAACAGTCAAAAACCAAAATATCATCTCAGTTCCAATTAAAGATGCTAAAAAAGAATTAACAGTCGCAAAAGAATTGTTCGAGGGAGCAAATTTCGTTACAATAGATGCAATCGAACATGATAAAAAAATTGCAATAATTTTAGGATTAACGCATTTAATGAATTTGGTTTTTGCAAACATAATATCAAAAGATGAAAAATCATTACTGACAGAAAAAATGTCAGGTACAACATTCAGAGTGCAAAAGGTATTGGCAGAAAGCATAATGACAGAAACTCCAGAATTAATTGAAACTATAATTGCAAATCCAGAAATTAGAAGGGTTGCAGAAGAGCTCTGGAAAGACGTAGGCAGATTACTAACATCAGTTCAAGAATCAAAAACAGAGGAAGTAATTGAATATGTTAAAAATTGCCAAGAGAGACTGTCTAAACACTCAGATCTTAATGAGTCATATAAAAAACTCACAAAGATGGCAAAAACTATTGAAAAATAGATAAACGGGATTCAACAAAAATAGTTATACATATTTTATTAAAAATAATAATAAATTATTAATTCTAAAAAGAAGTGAAAAAGTAATAACAACGAATGGATTATGTTGAGGAGTTAACGGAATTATCCAGGATGAGAATCCAGCAAATAGAATAAAAATTGAATTTTTTGAGAAAATCGTAACGATAGAAGATGAAATTAAAATTCTCAAACCCATAGAGAAAATAAAAATTTCTTTAGCAGAGTATGAAAATCACGAGTGGAGAATATTTCCATGTTTATTTGAAACAAAACAAACAGAGATTAGATTGAATTGAGAAAATTCAAAATTCAGATGGATTAGCGTAAATGAATTAAAAAATCATGAAACAGTGGACGGACTAGATAAATTACTATTCAGTTTGTTGTAAATTTTCATTTTCTTGGCCATATTTTTTTTGTTGAGGTAACATCATGTAAACACATGCACCTCCACACATAGTACAAGGCACATTATTTCCAAGATGTTGTCCAGTTCTATTGTGAATTTTTGCAGCTGCTTCAGGATCTATAGATAAAGCAAGTTGTTTTTCCCAATCCAATGTGCGTCTAGCTTCAGTCATTTCCATATCCCATTTAATGGCCTTATCACGCATTTTTACAAGATCACCAGCATGAGCTGCAATTCTATAAGCAATCAATCCAGCTTTAACCTCTTCAGCATTAGGTAACGCCAAATGTTCAGATGGCGTTAGATAACACAAAAGATCTACACCTTCACTTGCTGAAACTGCAGCGCCAATAGCACTTGCAATATGATCATGTCCAGAAGCAACATCAGTAACTAAAGGACCAAGAACATAGTAAGGGACATCACCGATAAGGGATTTAGCTAATCTGACATTTGCAGCTACTTCATTCAATGGAACATGGCCAGGTCCTTCAACCATAACTTGAATATCTTGTTCATGAGCCCTTTTTGTTAATCGAGAAATATTGATCATTTCCTGTACCTGTAATTCATCATGGGAATCTAAAATTGAACCAGGTCTTAATGCATCACCAAGACTAAAGGTTACATCATATTTTTTGGCAATTTCCATCATGTAATCATAATGAGTAATGTATGGATTTTCTTTATCATGTTTTAACATCCAAGCAGCAGTTATTGTACCACCTTTGCTCACAACTCCACCATATCGTTGAACTTTTAAGATTCGTTTTGCAATATCTTTTGTAATTCCAGAGTGAATAGTGGTATAATCAACGCCATCTTTTGCATTATTTTCAAATGCTTTGATGTAATCATCTTCTGTTAAATTCAAAGGGTTTTTGTGAACTTCAACACCGTAGTTGTAAGCTTCGTAAATTGGGACAGTGCCAAAAGTAATTGGGGCATTGTCCATCAGTGTTTGACGTATTTTTTTAACATCACCACCATCACTAAGGTCCATCATAGTATCTGCATGGTATTTTACTGCAACTTTAGCCTTCTCAATTTCCTCATCTAAATTTACATTCAAAGTGGAAGTTCCAATATTGACATTAACTTTAGTTTTCATTCCCTTGCCAATTCCAACATTATGAATTTTTTGCGGTCTTACATTATTGCTAGGGATAATTATCGAACCCTTTGCAATTTTTGGGATCAACCAATCGAGTGAAACGTCTTCATCTTTTGCAACTTGCTTCATTTCATCAGTTGCCACACCTCTTCGAGCAGAAGTCATTTGAGTTCCCATAATACTGTGTACTCATTTACCTGATTTAAACAATCGTGAAATTAATTTAAAAGTTGGATCGTATAGAAGTTAGCACTATATTAATAAAATAATAAGTCGCATATTTTTAAAAAATAATATCTCATATGAAACAATTAGAGAATGCATTCATCAAGGAAGAGAATTTTACAGCATGGAAGATAAATTTTGTTCCAATGATTACATCATACAGCCCTCAACATAATAGGATTAAATTAAATTAAATTTTTTTTCTAAAATTAATTTTTCAGATCTTATTTTAGAAATTCTTTGTAAAATAGGCTCAACAATACGTTCAGAGTCAGGAGAATTTAAAAAATTTTGCCTGATCTCAAAAACTCGTTCAATTAATTCAATTTCGGCAGAAGCTAAAGATTTGTAAGTACTAAATTCAAAATTTTCAGATGCAAAATGGTCATCTTCAGAAGAGGCCATCATCTAGGAGGGCTCCAACTTTCTTCCATATCATCATCAATATTTTCAGAAATAAAATATTTTTTTTCGCATTTAAAACATTGCCAAAGAAACTTACCATCTTTTTTTTCTTGGTATTGCATAGGAAGTAAACAATTAGTACATTGCAGTTGATCAGGAACAGAGTCATCAGCCATAGGAATTTTACTCATACGACAAAAAAGTTAGTCAAGTATAAAATAGATAGTACGGTTTTTAAATTTTAAAAAAATAAAGGAAAAATAGATTAGTGTTAGAAATTAGTAAATGATGTGAATTTATTATCAATAGGAGGCTCAGATCCATCATCAGGAGCAGGAATTCAAAGTGATATCAAGACGTTTTCAGTATTTGACGTTCATGCATTTACTGTAATTACAGCGATAACAGGACAAAACACATCAAATTTTGGCACAGTAGAACCAGTATCAAAAAAAATGCTAGAAAATCAATTGGAATCAATAATTTCAGATTTTAAAATTGACGGAATAAAAATTGGAATGGTATACAATTCAGAAATCATCAAAACAGTATATCAGTATTTAAAAAAATTGAAAATACCAATCGTAGTAGATCCAGTAATTAGATCAACTACAGGAGGAATGCTCATAAAAAAATCAGCAATAGATGACTTTAAAAAATTCATCATACCACTTGCAACAGTAATCACTCCGAATAAATTTGAGGCAGAAATTTTAGCAGAAATTAAAATTAATTCAAAAAATACACCTGAAAAAATTGCCAAAATAATACAGTCAATGGGGGCAAAAAATGTGGTAATTACAGGCGTAGAAACAAAAAAGGAACAGGTAGTAGATTTCGTACTAGAAAAAAATGAAAAATATTACATCGCGGATAAAAAAATTTTAAAAATAAATCGCGGTAGTGGATGCATTCATTCAGCAGCAGTATTGTATGCAATTATAAAAAATAAAAATGTAAAAGAATCGTTAAAATTTGCGAAAAAAATTACACTGAATTCAATTAAAAATTCTAAAAAAATAGGTAAAGGAATTGTAATTACAAATGTAGGTACATATGATGAAACAAAAATAAAATTATCGAATGCAATAAATGAATTTACTAAAATAAAAAATATTTATAAAAATATTCCAGAATGTCAAACAAATTTTGTGTATTCAAAAGAAAATCCAAAATCAATCAAAGAGATACTGGGAATTTCTGGAAGAATAGTCAAAGCAGGAAAAGACGTAATTGTTGCAGGGGATTTATCATATGGGGGTTCAAAACACGTTGCGACTGCACTATTAACAGTTAATAAAAAATATCCAAAAATTCATTCTGCAATAAATTTAAAATATAAAAAAGAAACAATATCTAAAATTAAAAAATCTAAATTGGCGACATATGATTATGATAGAAGTAAGGAGCCGCAGAATGTAAAAAGTAAAGGTTCGACCATAGAATGGGGGATTAAAACATCAATTAAAGATTCAAAAAAATCTCCAGATTTTATTCATCATAAAGGTGATTTTGGAAAAGAGCCAATGGTCATAGTGTTTGGTGAAACACCAGACATAGTCATAAAAAAAATTATGAAAATTATTTAGAAAAAAAAGATAAATCTATCCTTGAACATAAATACTCAAATTTGAAATAAAGTTTGTGAAAGCGGTAATTCTTGCTGGAGGATTAGGAACAAGACTAAGACCATTGACAGACAATAAGCCCAAACCGATGTTACCAGTAGGGGAAAAACCAATTTTAGAGCACCTTGTAAATTGGGCAAAAAATAATGGAATTAAATCAATAGTTCTGTGTGTAAGTTATCTTAGAAAATCAATTGAAGACTATTTTCAAGATGGAAAGAAATTTGGAATCAAAATAGAGTACGCAGTATCAAGTAGTCAATTAGCTACAGCAGGACAGCTTAAAACGGCACAAGAATTTATCGACGAGGATTTTGTTTGTTTGTATGGCGATTCAATTTTTAATTTTAGTCTAAGGAACATGATGAAGCAGCATTCATCTAAAAAAGCATTCATCACAATGAGTCTAAATGAATATAAAACAAATTTACAATACGGGGTAATTGAAACTTCTAAAAATGGAAGAGTATTAAGCTGGAATGAAAAACCAGAAATTAAAGCTAACATAAACATGGGATGTTACATTATGAATCCAAAAGTTTTCAGTTTAATTCCAAAAAATAAATCGTATGGAATGGACGATGTGATTAAAAAAGCAATGAAAAGAAAAGAAAAAGTGAACAGTTTCATTACAAAAAAAGGATTTATGGATATTGGAAATAAGGAATCATACAAACAAGCATGTGAAGAATACAATAAAAAAATAGGTAAAATTTAGAAATGGTTGATGTGATTATAAGAGAACTAGAAGAAAAAGATTTTAAAAATGGATTTCTTACCACGTTGGATGTTTTACGAGAAACTAGTGGTATAAGTGAGGATAAAGCATTAGAAATTTTTAAGAAAATAAAATTAAATCCAGAACACGTCATAATTGTTGCAGAAATTGAAGGCAGAGTGATTGGTTCCGCAACGCTTCTAATTGAACCTAAATTTATTCACCAGGGAGGAATTGTAGGACACATAGAGGATGTTGTCGTAGACAGAAAATTCCAGAGCAAAAAAATTGGGGAAAAAATCATAACCCATGTGTTAGAACTTGCAAAAAATCATGGGTGCTATAAGACAATTCTAGATTGTTCAGATAGCGTTAAACCATTTTATGAAAAATTGGGATTTAAGCACAATTCAAATGAACTAAGATTCGATCACATCTAGAAAAATCGTTTCTTTGGATGTTTTTTTCTTTTTAGAATTAAAGATGAACCAACAGCCATTACAGGTGCGGATAATGCCATAAATAATAATGGGACAAATACCACCGCATTAGTAACATAAACCTCAGGAAAAGAATCAATCATAGAATACGCAATGATGTTACCGGCCAGTAAAATTATCCCTCCAGCAATAATTAAAGTTCCAATTTGTTTTGAACCATAATTCCTAGACATGATAAAAGCAACTGCAGCTAAAATTCCAGCAGGGGCAGCACCAATTGAAACAAATTGAATTAATTTTGGATCAGGTTGAAAACCTTGTGCAACTACAGAATCCAAAGGAACAGTCATCATAAAATAATAAACAGAAATCATCTCACCAGCAAACATTGTAAAAAGACCAACACTAGTAACTGCAAGCCACTTGTCAATTGCCATGTTGTGAACTAGTTATAGTTGATAAATAAACCATTCAGAAAATCAAATAATGCCAACAAGGTTAGCTAATTCTTTTCTGCATGCGGCCCCAAGTTTTTCAGCTGCATCTTCAGGAGATATATCATTTAAGAAAACCCCATATCCACGTTCTAATCCAGACCAAGGTTTAGTAATTGGATAAATTTCAATATGCCAGTGAATTTGACGAGTGTTTTTCTTTTCAGGTGAAAGGTGAAAAGCAAAATTGTAAGAAACACCTTTAACAGTATTAGATAATCCACCCAAAGTTGCGCGTAAAATTAGAGCCAAATCATTAATTTCTTTTTGACTAATTTTTGAAAAACTGGTACTGTGTTTTTTTGGAGAAATCCAAAATTCATAAGGATGTGACGGGGCCCAAGGAGAAAAAGCAATGAAACCATCAGTCTGAAGAATTTGCCGCGGTCCACTGAGTTCTTCATTTATAGTCTGACACATATGACAGACTCCTTTTTCATTCAAAATTTTATGGGTAGCTTCAGCCTCAGATTCTATAACAGGAGGAATAGTTGAAAAAGTCAGGATGTTCAAATGAGGATGAGGGTTAGTATTTCCAGCTAATTCGCCGCTATCACCATAGATTGAAACGTATGTTACACTTTTTTGAGTATAAAGCCACCTTAACCTATCTTGAACAACAACTAAGACATTCGACCATTGTTCTGGAAGAATTGTTGCAAATGTATCTTTAGAGTTAGGGGATGCAACAATTACATAATGATAGCCATATGCAGGTTCACTGTAAAACGGTTTATCACTGTAAGAATTTTCAGTTTCAATTGAAACAATAGGATTTTTACTTTCAAAAACACGAATAGACCAATCTTTAACATAATCACCTTCGTTATCTTGAAGACGCTGCAATACACCATCTTTTTCAACAAGAGATAAAACAGATGGATTTGTCATAGACTCGTTACCAGGAGCAAAAGGAGATTTTTTAGGATCAATAACTTTGTCAATTTTTTTTGAAACAATCACGAAACGTTCAGAAACATAATCCTTACGCATATCACCCATAATGGTAATTCAATGTGATTGTATCTTAAAACGTTTTCTTAAATTAAATTAAAAAAATAAAAAAATCCAAAAAGGTTTACAGTAAAATTTATTTTTAAAATTAAAGTTTGAAAAAAAAATAAAATGATCGCAAATACATTGTAAGATTTAAAACAGAGATCAAAAATTAAGTTAACAGGGTTTTAGATGGACAATTCTAAAGTACAGATAATTTACGTTCTTTTAGATGGGGTAGGAGATCTTCCACATCCAGATTTAGATGGAAAAACACCATTAGAAGCTGCAAAAACACCCACATTGGATAAAATTGCAAGTAACGGAGTAATTGGTGAAGTAATTTCAGTAGGAAAAGGGATAGCTCCAGAATCAGATATTGCAGTTTTCAATATGCTAGGTTACAAATTTGAGCATGAAGATTATGCAGGCAGGGGAGTAATAGAGGCAATAGGAGTTGGAATTGATTTTAAAAATGGAGATTTAGCATTAAGAGGTAATTTTTCAACATTAAATGAAGAAGAAATAATTACGGACAGAAGAGCAGGCAGGCAAATTGCAAAAGAAGATGCAGATGGAATAGCAAAAGAGTTAGAAGAAAAAGTAAAATTTTCAGATCCAGATACAAGAATAGTGGTTGTCCCAACAATAGGTCACAGAGTAACAATTAGAATTAGAACATCATCTCAAAAACTATCATCTAGAATAACAAACACAGATCCAGCATATAGCAACATTGGAGGAATGGGAGTAGCAAAATCCGGCGGAGATTTTTTAAAAATTGAAAAGTGTTTGCCGTTGGACGATACAGAAAGTTCTAAATTTACAGCAAAATTAGTAAATGAATTTTCAGAGCAATCAATACAAATCATGAAGGAAAGTGAGATAAATAAAAAACGTAAAGAGCAAAATAAAAAGCAACTTAGCTGCATCTTGCTAAGAGACGCAGGTAACAAATATCCAGATGTACCGCTAATTAATGAAAAACATGGAATGAAATTCTCATGCATAGTAGATATGCCAGTTGAACTTGGAATTTCAGAAGTTCTAAAAATGAAAGCATTTGAAGCTGGTGGTTTAACAGATTATGAAGTAAAAGCAAAAGTTGCAGCAAAGGCAATGGAAACACAAAATGCGATATACGTTCACCTCAAGGGACCAGATGAATTTGGTCACGATGGGGACGCAACAGGGAAAATGAAGAATATAGAAGAAATTGATCAACGATTTTTTAAAACACTTGTAGAAAATATTGATTCAAGTAAAGTCGCAATAATTATTTCAGCAGATCATTCAACACCATGTATCAATAAAGGGCATAGTGATGATCCAGTACCACTAGTAGTTTCAGCTGATTTTATTAAAAATGACGGCACAACAAGAATAACTGAAAATCAAGCAAAGAAAGGTAGTATGGGCCTACTTCAAGGTGAAGAAGTAATTAGAAAATCATTAGAATTGATTAGATCTCAAATATAATTAAATCATTTACTTGCTGCATTTCAATAGATTTTTTTCTAATTCTTTCTACATCTATTGAATGATACATGGATGGTGACGTGCCTAATTTTTCTAATGCACGAGTTAACATCGCGATACCAATACGCAATTCATTCTCTTGAGCATGAGCATATGCAACAGCTACAAGAATAATTCCTTGAACTAATTCTTTTTCACGTCCAAAACATTGCTTCCAAACACCTTCAAATGCTTCATGGCATTCCCAAAATCTTTCATGATTAAAATAAAAAATACCGTCCTTAATCCCCTGATCTATTTCTATTTCTTCCTCAATCACGTGTCGAGTATTATCTAAATCTCCAATAGGAATCAATTTTTCAACAAGGGCATCGACATTTTTTGTTTCTATTGCAACATCAAATTCAATAAAATTTGTAGCGACTCTAGCAAGTCTGATATGTGCATCCATTCCAGATATCAGATCCCTAGATCTATGAAGTATTTCACGAGAATTTACAGGAATATGTTTTTTATTTTTTAAATGTATCAAATATCGTTCCATACGACATATTGACAGTATTTTCTTAAATTTCTTGTGTAAGTTCAACTAGGTTTATATGAAATATCCAAAAGATTTTGGATACATGTCACTTATTCAGACAGTTTCAGATGTCAATAATGCTTTCTTATCAAGAAGAGAACTAACCTGTGATTTTGCAGGGTTGGGAGGTAAACTCAAAACCATGGAAGCAGTGGATATGGTCACAAAGGAATTCAAATTAGATGGAAAAGTTGTAATTTCAATGAGACTAAAAACACATGTTGGAATGTCAAAAGTAACAGGAACTTTCTATGTTTATGATGATGAAGGATTAGCAAAAAAACACGTCAATCCGACTATTTTTTCAAGACTAGAAAAAACTAAAGCAAAAATAGCTGAGGTAGAAAAAGCAGAAGCAGAGAAAGCTGCAGCAGAAGCACCAGCAGAAGCACCAGCAGAAGCACCAGCAGAAGCACCAGCAGCAGAGGAGAAAACAGAATAATGCCTGTAGAAAAAAAAGGCAGCAAGGGTTCTAGTCCAAAAGTATACCAATATTTTAAAATCGATGGAGATAAAACAACAAAACTTAAGAAAAACTGTTCAAGATGCGGTAAAGGGGTAGCTATGTCAGAACATAAAGATAGAAACACCTGTGGAAAATGCGGATTAACAGAATTTAAACAGTAATAAAAATTTCAAATAACTAAAATTTAATATAATTTTTTCTTGTTAATTTTTGAGCTCTTTTCTTCTAACTGCTCAATTTTTGAAATAAATTTAGAGTCAAGTTTTATTTTAGACAAAGATTCAACAGACAATTTTACATTGTTAGAATCTAAAGAGACGTTGGATTTAGGCAGATTTCTATCAGCCCAAAATTTTATTGTTTTATCTTCAAGTTTGTAATCACGAAATCCAGAAGGAAATTTTTTTGTAATATGATCCAATAGTACCCTATCTTTGAACACAGCTTTTGGTTCAAATAATCTTGTTTCATCACTATAGACGTTTTCAAACAGATTTCCAGATATTTCATCAGAAATTAACTCCATTTTAGAAATTTTTCTTACTAATTCTAAAAAATGTAAAAATTCATGAGCCAAAATAGCATGAATTGTACCCTTTAATCCATAAGCGATTAAGGGTGCAGTGATTTGAATTACCACTTGGAATTTTTCTTCAAACATAACAGGGATTGTTCTGGCAAACAATATCCCATACTCATATGAATTGGAATTTGAGGAAGAAAGTACAAGCGAAGGTTCAACGTAAGCAACAGGATATTGGATTCCAGACGCTTTTTCAATTCTATTAATTCCGGCAACGACAAGGGGGAAACGCTTTAGTGTTAAATCATAGACATCGTCAGGAATCATACCCTTAGAATGTGCATCTCTAAAACGTACTAAAGGATCCAACACTAGAACTATGTAATTTTAATGTAAAAATGTTGATTTATGAAGATCTAGGCTTTCCGCGTTTTGCATGTTTGACTTTACGTCTATTTTCTCTTTGATCAGCGTGTCTTTGATGTTTACCGGTTTTTCTCATTGGCATGTAAAATTAGAAAATTTCGGGGTAGTTAATTGTTATGATCAAACCAGAATGTCATGAAAATCAAATTCTTCACACGTGCATTTACATCTAAGAATCTCAGAGACATTAGGAGAAACACCACCACCCTCGATCAATCGCCGTATGGGCAATCCACCTTCAACTTTCATAAATAGAGAAAAAGTATGAAGAGAGTGTTTTTTGTAACTTAGAGAGAAAATTTGCTTTTCAAAACGTTTTCCAGACGTCTCACAAACCAAGACAGGGGAATCGCAGATATTTTTTAACGTTTTTAGATATTGTGAGTCAATAGTACTCCTAGAAGAAATTTTAATCTCAATAGAAGAACTGAACAGAATAGGTTTTTGAGGAAATTTATCAATAATTTTTAAATTTTTAAGTTTAATAGAATCAAGATCAATCGAAGTTAATTTTGATGTTCGTTTATTGGGATGGTTGAGTTTAACAAAAAATGGCCTACCAGTACCTAGAACAAGACTAGATTTATCCTCACCGCCAATCCAAGTAAATTTTGTAGTAGTGCCACCAAATTTTTTAAAAAGATATTGTGAAATCATCCCCTCAATGCTAGTAAATTCAGAAATACCGTGAAGTAGACAAGTTCTGCACCCATCACCATTACAGTTTGTGCAAGACTTTTGTTTTTGAGTAATTCCACGTACGGTCTTCACATATCTTCCAGAGAAAGTGATGGATTTAGAATGTAAAAGACAAGATTCATTTTTAAAATTTATTAAAAAATGAATTTCAGGATCTAAAAAATCTAAAACTTTTTTTGTTTTTTTAGAAAAAGACTTGCATAATTCTTTTGTAATATCAGTTTTGACACTATCAGTTCCTGCTAGCTTGTATTTGGATCTAATGTAATCATCCCTATCAATAATTGAAGGTTTAACAGTAATCCCGATACCAAATGTACGATAAGAGTAGTCAGACGTATAATCAATCATCATTTTTAAAAAATAATCTAAATTATCAAACAGATTCTTACAAATGAAGCATTTTTCAGAAGATTCAAAATTTTTCTTTAATTTTTGACCAAGAAGTTTATTTGAAGAAAGATGCAACTGTTTAGAAAACAACCTGCCTAAACAATGACAGCACAATTCATGATTTTTTAAAATATCATTTGCTATAGGAATAATTTTTTGATATTCAGACATTTTTTTAAAAATTTAGACTTGGCGAATTATCCTAATCCCATTTTTCTAAGAGTACCTTGCATTTGGCGACCTTTTGAGGCCTTCATTAAATTCTTAGAATTTTTATAATTTTTGACTAATTCTTTAACTTCACTCTCAGGCCACCCAGAACCACGTGCAATTCGTTTAATTCTAGAGGAATTAAGTAAATCAGGATCTGCCTTTTCATCTTTATTCATACTTTGAATTATGTACCTCCATTTTGAAACTCTACCCTCCATTTGATCAACTTGATCTTCTTTAACCATACCAGACATTCCAGGCATACTGTCAAGAAGTCCTTTCAAAGAACCAACTTTAGTAACTTCCTCCAATTGATAAAAGAAATCATCCATGTTCATTTTTCCACTTGAAATTCGTTTCATTCTAACATCATCACCTTCATTCTCCAATCTTTTTGCTAAATCCAATACAGCTTGAATATCACCCATTCCAAGTAATCTACCAACAAACCTAGTTGGAGAAAATTTTTCTAGGTCGTCAATTCTTTCGCCAGTACCAATGTACATTATTTGTGCACCAGTTGCAGCAGATGCTGCAAGTGCGCCACCACCCTTTGCAGAACTATCTAGTTTTGAAACAATTATTCCACCAACTGGAATAATTTTATGAAATGCTTCAGCTTGAGCGAAACATTGCTGTCCAATAGTACCATCAATTACAAGTAAACACAAATCAGGATCTGCAACCTTGTTAATTCTATCCATCTCTTCAAGCAAATCATGTTCTTCTTTATGACGACCAGCAGTGTCAATTATAATTACATCAAGAGATTGACTTTCAAAATGCTTTAAACCATTTTTTACGATATTTGGAGAATCCTTATTATTTTCTTCACCATAAACTTCAACACCAGATTTTTCACACATCATTTTTAGTTGGATTAAAGCACCAGGTCGATAAGTATCAGCACCTACAACACCAACTTTCTGCCCTTGACCAGTCAAAAATTTAGCAAGTTTTGATGCCACAGTAGTTTTACCACTTCCTTGAATTCCCAATAAAATTATTTTGTTTTGTTTTCCAGGTATAAAATTAAAATCAGATTCATTACCAAGTAATTTTGAGAGTTCATCATAGAGAATTTTTACAATGTGATCTTTACGTGAGAGACCAGGAGGAGGGGTCTCATTTAATGAGCGCTCCTCTAATCGTTTTGTAATTTCAAGAACTAGTCGTACATTCACATCAGAAGTTAGTAGTGCCCTTTGAACATCCTTACAAAGATCTTTAATTAGTTCTTCATCAATTCCAGAAGATTTAAGGACTTTTTTGATTGCATCGCCTAATCCAGTTTTTAGTCCATCAAGCATTGTAATTTAATTCCGCATCCACTATTTCAAACCTTCCTCGATATCCATCCCAATTTTTTATAAAGTTATTAATTTTAATTGGATTAGAAAATAGAGGACAATTAATTACAAAAGTTTCAGCCTCGCCCCCTTCAAAATTTAAATTAAATCCAAATTTTGAAGATAAATTATCTAAAATTCCAATATCAGATTTTAAAATTAATTTCCCTAGCCATTTTTCATCCAAACCATCGGAAGACACAGTTATCATCATAAAATTAAATCCAGAGTCAAGTAAATCATTCATGTATTTCACGGGTTCAAGCTCCCATAACGGAGTGACTGGAATTAAATTTAATTTCAAACATAAAGTTTCAAATTGTTCTTTTTGAAATCTACTTTTAATTCCACCATGAAGTAAGCCATCGATTTGAAATTGGGATTTTGCATGTCGGAGTAAATTATCAATTATAATTAATTCGTCATCAGTATCATCAGAACTAGAGATACCAGTTAATTGTGGAATATTCATAGATTCAGATTGTAATTTAGTCCATTTTAAATTGGGATGGTGTAAAAGATGGCTTTCATCAGATTTTGGAAAGATACTCAGCAAACACACAACATCATGGCCTTGTTTTTTAGCAAGATGAATAGCATATGCACTATCTTTTCCACCAGAAAAAAGACAAGCTAATTTCATAATCTAATAAAAAAACAGCTTAATAAAATTCTAAAATGTATTGAAAGAGATGCTTCAATACTCATAATCGTCATCATAAATCAGACGGCTTTTCCAACAATCATCAGCATCCACAGTGTTTGTAAATATCAGGGATTTTAGTGCTATGATTAAAATAAAAATATAATTGTTTTTATAATTAAATAAATGAAAGTATTTTTGTGAATTATTGGTCTAACTATTTTTGATAGACATAATTTTGGTATGTTCCATTACAACCCAATAATCAACATTTTGTCCATTTTCCAATTTTCCTTTAACAGAATCGTCAATCAAAGCAACATCTATTGTTTCAAATGTTTCAGCATCCATAACTTGTACTGTGTCACCGTTAATTGAAATAATTTGTCCAACTTTCTTGTTAATCATCGGTATGTGAATTTGCATACTCACAGGGCCAACATGTGGTCGATTTTTTCCATCAAAAATACCCTGACCAACTATTCGGGCTTTTGCTGCACCGTGTTTTCCAGGTTTTGATGTATCGTATTCAATAATTCTACATGCCTCACCACTAGGTTGATCAGTGTGTGGAAGTAGAATATATGATCCAATTTTTAAAGAGCCTAAATCAGATGGTTTACTCATGAAAAATTGTTTTTTTTCGAATATTTAACTATTCTACTTTAGATTATCAAGGATTGAAAGACTCAAAAAACTAGTCAATGTGAATCCTCTACGATTAATATCACGCTGAGTTTGATCACAGTATTTTTTTACACTTTGATGACTTTTCTCACTTGCAACTTCAAGAGTCACAATATTTCCAGAATACGGAAATGTGAATTTTGAGGGAATAGAACAAGTAGTGGACACATCTCCAAATCCTGCAATTTCAATTTTTTCTTTCTTTAGTAAAGAACCAGCAATTTCACATAAATCATCATTATCATCAGCATATTCAAGATAGTATATTGAAATAAAGTTAGTTTTTTCCTCCACTTCCCTTTCAAAAAGATAATCTCTAATATTAAAAATAAAAGAAGTTTGTTCCTGAACATGTTCAGATAATTCATTTTGTATAATTAAATTATTTTTGAATTTGGCTAGTAAGTAATGGTTGGCAGAAGTTGAAAAATAGGGTTTGCTGTCACTTGAAAATGTACCTGTAACAAAATATAATTTTTCGATATTTTTTGAACTAACCCAAGAGTCCTTTAATTCAAGAGAATCCTGATTGTGTAAATACGGTGCACATGCATAGCCAGAATAAGACATGTTATCATCAGACACGATATCATTTAGAATGTTTAATACTATTTACTAATATATCGAATAGAAATTAAAAAAGTACCATAGTTTTTAAGAGTAGTAATCTTTGTTTTTTTTGTCCCGTGGTAGCTCAGCCTGGTAGAGCTCCTGGCTGTAGATGTTGGCTTTAGATGGCTAAACGAAACACAGCCCATCAGGCATACAGAAACCGGGTTGTCGGTGGTTCAATTCCGCCCCGCGGGACCATAGTTTTTTTAAATAATAAATAAAAAAAATAGACTGCTTAAGAAAACATAGATGAAATCTTAATTTAAAAATTCAAATGTCTATTCTACTTTTTTGACTTTTTGTGCGGCTGGTCCTTTTTGACCTTCACCAACTTCAAACTCGACTTTATCGCCTTCATTGATGAATCCATCAACGTCAGATTTGTGAACGAACATATCTTCGCCACCTTCTCTTTCGATAAAACCAAAGCCTTTAGTACGGTTGAACCATTTTACTGTACCTTGTTCCATACCTTCAGGAACAAAACGTTCACTATATTAACTAAGGTGTATAGAAATCAGAAATCTTTTGCAATGTGATCGTTGTCTTTGAGCCATTGTACTTGAGGTATTGTAAACCTCCAAACGATATCACCGCGCCCAGCGTCATCAAAATCCCAGGGGGCAATAATTACAATATCGTTATCTCGAATCCAGACTCGTCTCTTTAATTTTCCTCTAATTCGTCCTCTTCGAGTTATGTTATCATCACATTTTATCATAACATTTTCTCCGCCCATCATTTTCAATACCCTACCAAATAGCTCACCTTCTTCTGGAAGACGAATTTCTTTTAAGGCACTTTCATTTTTTACTTGACGCTTACCCATAATGTTCACTAGTAATGTTACCATATAACTGATGAGGTTTTTAGAAGATAATTTTAAAAAAATCCAAAAGAAATTTTATCTGTTGAATTCAAAATTATCCAATGGAGTTTAGATGTGTTGATGAGTGTTCTCAGTGCTGTGTTGAAAGAGAATATTATCCAACTAAGCAATTTGGAAAAATAGGGGTATTAATTTTACCAGAAGAAAAAGAGAATATTGAAAAATTAGCAGAATTAAATAAAATAAAAATAAAAATTGTACCAAGGATAGGAGTTTCTAAAAATAAAAACCAGATACCCACTAAAATTTTAGCATATCAATTAATGGGGATTGAAGATAACGGCAATACTTGTCCTTTTTTAGACACACATAGTGGTAAAAAATCAACACATGGAGGATTCCCATGTAAAATTTACAAGGACAAACCATTGGCATGTAGCGCATATCCGTTAATTGAAATAAATCCAATTAATTTAGATCAAAAATGTAAATTCTGCAAAGATTGTGGAACTGCTGATAAAAATTTAAATTTTGAAGCAGAATCTTTATTGAAAATACAAGAAAGTATGCAAACAGATGCAAGATACATTTGGAGATACGCCACGGGGGTAGGAGAACAAGAAGATCAAGAAATTCTCAGAATAGGTTGGATTTTAGAAGATTGTTAAATAATTAAAAAGTAATTTGAAAATTAAATCAAGGATTTATCACAGCACGACCAAGAATTTTCCTTGCTTTAAGATCCTCTAATGCAGTATTGCATTCATCAAGATTGTATCTTTTTGAGATAACAGGATTTAGAGTGCCTTTTCGTGCAAGTGCAAGTAATTCAACCATGTCATCATAGTTTCCAGTATATGCTCCTTGAATGGTAATAGACTTGAGAGGAATGGTTACTAAAGATAATTCAATAGAACCACCAAATAATCCCACAAGAACCAAATTCCCTCTTTTTCTTAAAACAGCAAAATCAAGTTTAGCAGTTGGTGGAGCGTTAACAAAATCAACAACACTGTCAGCACCCTTGCCATTACAAATAGACATAATTTTTTCAGGTGCATCAGATTCTTTAGAATTAACAACAAAGTCAGCACCCATTTCTTTTGCAGTATTTAATTTTTGATCATCAATATCAACACAAATAATTTTTGCGTTAGTGATAGCATTAGCAATTTGAACACCCATCAATCCCAAACCACCGGCGCCAACAATGACAAGGAATTCAGGAGAGTTTTGGTTTGCTTTTTTAATTGCAGTGTATGCAGTTAATCCAGAACAGGCAAGAGATGTTGCAGCGTCAGGATCAACGCCATCAAGTTTTGCCAAATATTTGAAATTAGGAATTAAAGCATAATCAGAATAACCACCATCTTGAAATACACCCATTGATTTTGGGGCATCGCACAAGTTCTCATTTCCAACTTTACATGCAGGACATTCACCACATCCAATCCAAGGAAAAACAAGCACTTGATCACCTTTTACAATCCCCGAAACATTATTTCCAATATCTTCAACAGTGCCAACAATTTCATGGCCAGGAGTTACAGGATATTTTACTCCCCTGTCTGTAACTTTCATGAATTCACCATCTCCAAGATCATAACCGCCTTCCCATAGGTGTAAATCACTATGACAGACACCCACAGAACCCACTTTAACTAATACCTGATCTCCTTGAGGTTTCGGAGTTTCAGATTCAGATATTGAAAGGGGCTCATTAGGAGCAGTGATCCTTGCAGATTTCATAATTAAAAAAATCAATCTTTACAATATAAGAGTTGACTGGAAGTAAGAAAAAAGTAGAGTCAATAGATATTATTGAATAACAGAAGAGTTATGCTGTGAGTGAATCTCAAACTCCTAACGGTATTTCTCAAGAACCAATTAATGTTTTATTTGATACAAAGGCAGTTGTAAAAAAAGACGTATGGGAGATAGATCTAATTCAAATTTTAAATTTATTGACAAAAATTCTGGAAAAAACAGGTTCAAAGGATCTTAAAGTCGCAGGTATGGCAGCATTATCATCATCATTAATTTACAGAATGAAAGTTGAAAGTATTTTTGCATTACAGAAAGCAGCCATGGATAAAAAACCAAGTTTTCAAAGAACAGATGTAGATATAGAATTAATTGACATCCCATACAGACATGAATCAACATATCCAGTGTCATTAGATGACTTGCTAGGATTACTACAGAATCTAATTGGTACAATTGCAAATCCACAATCACGAAGAAATAGAAAATTGGAGATAGAGCCAATAGAGGCACCAGATTTTCAAGAATTTTTTATTTCACTAGAAAGCATTATTGGGAAATATGAAGATCTAATCATGAAAAAAATTGCAAACACAGGATTTGGATTACTGCAAGATATCATCGCAGAACTTGATCAAGTGGATTCAATTAGATGCTTTTTTGCAGCATTGTTTTTAGCAAGAGATCAAAAAGTGGATTTAGAACAACAAGAGGATGACATCAAAATTATACTTATGAAAGAAGAGACGACGGAATAGAAATGGAGAGAAATTTCTTTAACTAAATTTTAAAGGAAGATAATAAAACATGGTCAGAATTGAAAACACAAAAGAATCAACAGCAAGAATAGAAGCAGCACTATACTCAGCAGGTAGGCCACTTAGAATAGAAGACATCATAAGAGCATCAGGCACAGAATCCAAAACAAAAACATTAGAATTACTAAACGAAATTATCAAAAAAACAAAAAATGCATTCATAGCATTAGAAATAGCAATACTGCCAGACGGAACATACGTAATGCAATTAAAACCAGAATACAGTTCAACGGTTAAAAGATATGCATCAAAACCAGTTTTACCAAATGCAACACTAAAGACATTATCATATATCGCATATGCACAGCCAATTGCCTCAAAGCAACTTGTTGAAACCAGAGGTTCAGGAGTTTATGCACATCTAAAAGAATTACGACAACTAGATTACATCACACATCAAAATGTAGGTAGATTAAAAATTTACACAACAACTGAAAAATTCCAAAAATATTTTGGAATTAAGGGGGACGTGGAAGATCTAAAATCAAGATTATTTTCCAAAGTAAGAAAAACAGCTGGAAGAAACGAGGTAAAATCTACGCCGCAAATAATAAGAGAAACAGAATAGATAGATTTTGGATTTAAGGCTAATTTTTGGCGTTTTGTATAAATTAGAGTAATTCAGTAAATTTCTTGTGAGAAAATCAGTAGAAAATTTAGCAACCAGTAAGATAACTGGCGGAAGAAGAAAACCACTTAGAATTAGAAGAAAGTATGAAACTGATAGATACCCAAATGAGGCAATTAACGGAGCTCAAGTAACAATAACAAGAAGAGTTAGAGGCAGCAACAACAAAGTTGCTTTAAAATCAATTGATTTTGTTAATTTATCAACAGGTAATGCCAAAGTTGTCAAAACAAAAATTATCAAAGTAATAGACAACAGTACAAACAATGATTATAAAAGAAGAGGAATTATCAGCAAAGGTGCAATTCTTGAAACGCAAGAAGGTAAATGTAAAGTTGTGTCCAGACCAGGACAATCAGGAATAGCCAACGCAGTTTTACTAAAAGAATAAAATGAAAGATTACGAGCACGTCGTAATATGGTTGGATTATTTTAATAAAAATTTAAAAAGATCAATGGGAAGAAGATTAGGATTAGAAAAGTGCGTTTATGACCCATCATTAAAAGAATTAATGGATGCAACAAAATCAGCAGGATTTGAAATAACAGAGTCAGATGATAAAGTAAGATTTCCAAAAAGACCGTTTGTCAGATCAGGGTACATTGTGTTGCCAAAAGGATCACATAAGACAATTATTCTTAACAAAATTTCAGAAAAACTTACTGCAAAAAGAGTCAAGCAAACAAAATAAAATTCAATCTAGCTCTTAGCTAAAGTAAAGTTGACAGAAGTACATGATAGTGTGATCGTTTCTAGTATTGTTAATTGCAGGAGGTAGGCGAAATAATGCACCTAGCCGGAAGTGGTAGAGTGATAATTCAGCTATCAAAAGAATTAGCTGAAGGACAAATACTCTGCGACGATAAAGGAACTAGAGTTGCAAAAGTAATGGAACTAATTGGTCCAGTAAAAAGACCGTTTGCGTCAGCGACGTCTTTAACAAATAACATAAATAAATTTGTTGGAAAAAAGGTTTTCATGTTTGAGCAATCTGCTGCAACTACACCAAAAAGATTTAGGAGAAATAGAAGATGAACATATTACAAACCCAAAATTGTCCGGAATGCAGATCATCATCGTTAGTTGATGACATGCAGAATGGCGAACTAATCTGTTCTGGTTGTGGAATAGTTGTCGACGATCAGATTGCAGATTGTGGTCCAGAAACAATAAGTTCGAATCTCGAAGATAAAATGAAGCTTGCAAGAGCAACAGGACAAACAACCTATTCTCAACATGATTTGGGAATAACAACTGAGATTTCAATTAGTTCAAAAGACTTTAGCGGTAAAACGATCAACCACGAAGTTAAAAACCAAATGAATCATCTCAGAAAATGGCAACAAAGAGTAAGGGTATCAACACCAAAAGAAAGACGACTTGCAAACGTTTTAGCAAAAATGGGCGAAACATGCGAATCACTTAATCTTTCAAAGAACGTGTTAGAAACTACTTCAATGATATACAGAAATTTAGACGGACACATAGACGTTAAAGGAAAATCAGTAGTTTGTATCACAGCAGCTACAATCTACATGGCATGTAAACAATGTGACGTAGTAAGATCATTAGAAGAAATTTGCCGAGGAATTGTTCCAGGAAAAGATGTTAAATCAAAAACAAAACTTGCAGCAAGATATTACAGAACCATGGTAATGGAAATGGGCTCATTAAAAGCTCCAGTACTAACCATGGACAAATACATCTCAAAGATAGCAAACACAACACAAACCGAGGTTAGAGTAGAAAGGTTAGCCTTGGAAATTGCTGAAAAAACAAAAGATAGCAGCATTTCAGATGGAAAATCACCAAACGGAATTGCTGCAGCGTATCTCTATGTTTCATCAGTACTACTTGGACAAAATATTCTACAAAGAGACGTTTCAAGTGTTGCAGGAGTTACAGAAGTTACTATCAGAAATAGATGTAAAGAGATTCTAACAAGTCATAAACTCAAAATTACATTGAGACCATCTCTGGCCAAATGTTAACACACATCCCCACCCCTTTTCATTTTATTATTAAAAATACCAATTAGGATTAGCTAAATTTCGTCGGTATTATATAGAGAATAAAAAATATTTTAGACATGGTAGTATTAGAAATTAAAGACTTGCACGTCTCAATAGGAGATAAAGAGATCCTCAAAGGGGTCAATCTAAAAACAGGTCCAGGAGAGGTACATGCCATTATGGGACCAAACGGTTCAGGAAAAAGTACACTAGCTTACACACTTCTTGCACATCCAAAATATCAAGTTACCAAGGGAGATATTCTATTAGACGGTGAAAGTATTTTAGAATTAACAGCAGATCAAAGAGCAAAAAAAGGATTATTTTTAGCATTTCAATACCCAACTGAAGTTTCAGGAGTAGGATTTTCTCACTTTCTAAGAACAGCATACAATTCTCTAAGTAAAGCAATGGATGGAGACGACAGAGAAGTATTCATCACAGTAAGAGAGTTTCAAAAATATCTTAAGGAAAACATAGCCAAAGTAGGATTAAGAGAAGAATTCCTTTCAAGATATCTCAACGAAGGTTTTTCAGGAGGAGAGAAAAAACGTGCAGAAGTATTGCAAATGGCAGTTTTGAAACCTAAAATTTCAATTTTAGATGAACCAGATTCAGGATTAGATATTGACGCAGTTCAATCAGTAGCTCAAGCAATCAGCAAAGTTTCAACAAAAGATGCAACAGTAATAATCATCACACACTATGCCAGGATTCTAAATTTCTTAGACAAATTAGATTACGTACATGTATTTGCACAAGGCAAAGTACTACAAACAGGGGACTCATCTCTTGCACAAAAATTAGAATCAGAAGGTTATGAGTGGGCTTTAGAAAAATCAGCATAACCAAATTTTAAAAAAAATAAGTTACAAAATTCAAGTACAATTTTCCAAGGATCTCTTAAAAATTGAAAAAGAGCAAACGTGAGTTAGAATTAAATGAAAATCAATCAAAGGTGGAGGGAATAAAGAAACCATTAAAAAAATTGCAAAACATTTTGCAACATATACAGCAGCAGTAGAAATCAAACAAGGTCATAAATCTAAAGAAAAAATCACAGCAATATCAACAGTGAATAAGATGTTTTTTATTTAAATAGGGTTGTAGAAATTAAAAATTATGTCAGAAAGTAATGAACAGTATTTTTTTAATTTCTCGTTTTTTAAAGTTGATCCAAAATGGAGATGGATGGCAGATTTGGCAAAAGAGGAATCTGCGAAAGAAGTAGAAAACATCATAGGCAATTCAAAAATAATGTTTAGATCATATTCAAATTTAGGATTAAGAGACGATACAGACTTTCTATTTTGGTTTGCAGCACCTACAGTTGAAGAAATTCAAGCAGTTATTGAAAAATTATACAAAACAGTATTTGGAAAATACATCATCCCATCAAGAACATATCTGTCGTGTACGAGACCGTCATTATACGTAAAAGACCAAAAAGCATTAGGCTTCATCACAGGTGATAATCCCAAAAAGCATGTCATAGTTTATCCATTTACAAAAACTAGAGAATGGTACCTCCTACCAAAAGAGAAACGTCAAGAAATTATGGATGAGCACATAGCAGTTAGTAAAAAATATCCACAAATAGTACTCAATACAACATATTCATTTGGAATTCATGACGAAGATTTCATGTTAGCATTCGAGGTAGATGATATCAGAGATTTCCAAAATCTAATAATGGATTTAAGAGAAACACAAGTTTCAACATATGTAGAAAATGACATTCCAATGATTGTCTGTGTAAAAAAAGACATCATCCCATTAATCACAAGTCTAGGATAAACATCTAAAACAAGATTCACTGATGCAAATCTTGCATAAACATAAATGATGAAATTTCAATAAGTAAAACGTAAATGATGAAATTAAAAGGAGATAAAAATTGAATTACAATAAACTAGGAAAAACAGACATCAAAGTATCAGAAGTGGGATTTGGTGCATGGTCGATTGCACTAGATTGGTGGGGTAAAAAAATCGAAGAGGACGAAGCAAAAAGAATGCTGAAAAAAGCATATGACTTAGGGATTAACTTTTTTGAAACTGGCGACATGTACGGGAAAGGAAAAAGCGAGAGGCTCATCGGAGAGGTTTTCAAAGACATGAGAGACGAAGTTGTAATATCTACAAAATACGGATATGATTTTTCAGAAGTAGAACAAATAGGACACAAGGAATTACCTCAAAAGTTTGATGAAGATTTTACTCGAAAGGCATTAAGAGAGAGTTTGAAAAGATTGCAAACAGATCATTTAGACATGTACGGATTACACAATCCAAAATTAAATCACATCAGAGATGATTCAATTTTTAATGTGCTAGATAGTTTTGTTGCAGATAAATCAATTAGCACGTATCAAGTAGCTTTAGGCCCAGCAATTGGATGGACACAAGAAGGCATGGAAGCAATGGAAAGGCCAAATGTAAGTGCAGTTCAAACAGTATACAATATTTTAGAACAGTCACCAGGCAATGAATTAATGAAAAAAGCGGAAGAAAAAGATGTGGGAATTCTAGTTAGGGTTCCAGAAGCATCAGGAATACTAACAGGAAAAGTTAATGCTGAAACAAAAATTGATGAAAAGGATCACAGATCAGTAAGAAAAGGGGAATGGATTAAAGCATCATTAGCAAAAGTAGAAGTTCTAAAACCAATTGCAGAAAGAACAGGTTTAACCATTACAGAGCTATCAATGAAATTCATCATGTCAAAGAAAGGATTCGCATCAGTATTTCCCACAGTGATTAGTGAAGAAGAGATTGTAAATTATGTTGAAATGACTAAAGGGGGATACATCCCAGCATCTGACATGAAAGAAATCGAAGAGATTTACAATACATGGCCATCTTATGAATTAAAAGCAACACCACAAACAGACTAACTTCCAAATGGATGCTCCAATAAATTCAGAAAAAACTATAGAAATCATTGAGAGGATGAAACTAGCCAAAATTGGCAAATATAAAAAATGGCAATCAATAATTAAAAAAATTAAAAATGATCAAGTGCTAAATCCAGAAGAATTGAAATATTATTCAAATTTAACTAGAATTTATAAAAATTCAAGCATCACAACTAGAAGTAAAATTTATCATACAAAATTATCACCAGAGGATGAAAAACCGCCATGTAAAGAATGTGGAGAATATTCACTATACTATTGCAACATGAATGATCAATACTTTTGCAATATTCACGTGGTTGGGCACGATAAAAATGAAATTTAAGCAGCAGTATCTTCTAAGCTAAATGAATTTTCAACAAAATATTCAACTCGAGTTTTTTTAAATTCACGGGAACTGAAAAGGATTTTGTATTCATCAACGTTGATTTGGTCTTGAATAGTTTTAGCTACGTCATATGCTTCATCATGTGTTTTGCAATGGATCATTGAAAATACATTATATGGCCAATCATCGTAAGTAGGGCGCTCATAACAATGACTAACCTGAGGAAATGATCCAAGTGTTTCACCAACAGAGGTTATCCTATCTTCAGGAACTTTCCAGACAATCATACCATTTGCAGTAAATCCAACTTGCCTATGTCTCAAAATGGCTGCAAATCTTCGCATAACACCCACATCTTCATAGTGCTTCATTTTTGCAAATACTTCATCTTCAGTAATACCAAGATTTTTTGCAGCATTTACAAATGGTTCATCAATAATTTCCATGTCTTTTTGTAATTCACGGATAAAATCTTTATCTTGTTCTGTAGGTTTAAACTCAATATTTTTAATTTCTTTTTTTTCTTCAGATGGTGCAATATCATGTTTCTTATCATCTACCAAGTCAAGCTTTACACCAATTTTGAATAATTGCAAAGTTGGAAGCATTCTAACTTTTTTTATTCCTTTTAGAACATTAAATTTTTCAAGCTCGTCATTTAGATCAGAGCCAGGAGGTACAGCTAAAGTAAACCAGAGATTAAACTGATGATCACGCTCATAGTTATGACTTACTCCCGGATGACGATTGATTTGGCTAGCTACATAATCCAATTCATCATGTTCAATCTCCATTGCAACCAATGAACTAGTGTAACCAAGTTTTCGGGTATCAAAAATTGCACTCAATTGTCTCAATACACCAATTTCTTTAAGATTAGTTAATTTTTCTTTAATTATTTCAGGAGTAGTATCAAATTTTTTAGCAATAGCATCAAAAGGTCTAGTAACTAATGGGAACGTCCATTGAATTTCATTTAGAAGTTCCTTATCAGATTCGCCTAAAGAGGACAATAAGTGAATTAATCGGAGATTCAATTAAAAATGTAGCTAGTATTTCACACAGTGATTTTCAATACATAAATAGAAATCGCAGTGTCTTGGATCGATGATAATAAATCTAAATCTTGAGGGTAAAAAAATTATTGTTGTGGGAGGAGGAAATGAGGCAGAAAAAAGAATAAAATCAATCCTAAATGAAAAATGTGAAATCGTAGTTATTAGCGATTCTGTAAATACCCAGATTTCAAAACTAGTAAAAACAAATAAAATTATATTAAAAAAACAAAAAATTGAAAATACAAAATTTATTTTAGAATTAAAACCAGATTTAATAATTACAACAACAAATGACAAAAAAATTAATCAAAGAATAATCAACTATGCAAAGAAAAAGAAAATAATAGCATATAGTTCAGATAATCCCGAAGACAGCGATTTTGCAAATGCGGCCATTATTGATTTTGAAAAAATGATTCAAGTCGCAATTTTCACTGGGGGTAGGAGTCCAATAATGGCAAAAAAAATTAAATCAAAAGCTGAAATTGCACTAAAAAAAGCTATTTCAAAAGATGATATTGCTCAAATTAAAATACAAAAAATATCACGAGAATTATCCAAAAAAATCATTCCAACTCAATTTGAACGAAAAGAATTCCTACGTAGCATCATGACTGACAATCATATTGATCAGTTAATAAAAGACGGGCAGATAAAAAAAGCTGAAAAGCGAGCAATAGAGATACTAAAAAAATGGAAATGAATCAAAAAATCATAAATGCACGTGTAACTTTTCGTAACTCACCAATCCATATTTTAGAGAAATTTACTATCAAAGATGTTGAAAACGCATATCAACAATTTAAAAAACATTCAGAATTAGATGAATGTGTAATAATTCAAACTTGCAATAGAATTGAATTATTTGCAAAATCAAAATCAGACAACATGGATAAAATTAAAAAAACATGGGCAAGCATAACAGGACTTGATGAAGAAACACTTAATGAAAATATAGAATTTGTAGAAAATCAGGAAGCAATGCATCACCTATTAAAGTTGACGTCAGGCTTAGATTCAATGGTATTAGGTGAAGAACAAATTTTAGGCCAAATAAAAAATTCTATAACATCAGCTAGAGAAGTAAAAGCATCAGGTCAGCATCTTAACACATTGTTTGATAAGGCAATTAGAATGGGAACAAGGATTAGAAATTCTAGCGGGATAGGCAAGGGCGGAATATCAGTAGGATCAATGGCAGTAAAACTTGCAGAAGAAAACATTGATGAAGTAAAAACAAAGAAAATTCTTTTGATTGGAACGGGAGAAGTGTCAACCCTAGTTGCAAAATCATTAGAAAGAAGAGGCTATGAATTTAATGTTACAAGTAGAACTATTGGAAGATCAGAAACATTTTGTGAAACAATGGGAGGAAATCCAATTAAGTTTGAGGAAGTACTCTCAGGATTTAACAGATATGATATAATATTTGTTGCAACAACAGCACCATACTTTCTGGTAACGCAAGAAAGAATTACAGACGCAATGAAAAATAAAAACAACGGAATGATGATACTGGATTTATCAAATCCAAGAACGGTGGATGAAAAAGTAGCAACCATCGGAGGAGTTAAACTAATGAATTTAGATCAAATTGCAGAAATGGTTGAAAAAAACATGAATGCTAGATTAAACAAGGTGAAAACCGTTGAAAATATAATTAGAGAAGAAGTATCAGTATTAGAAGCCTCAATGAAAAGATTAGATGCAGAACCACTTGTAACTGACGTATTCAAAAGTATAGAGGATCTCAGAGAAAAAGAACTACAAAAAGCGCTACAAATGTTAGGTGAGAAAGATGAGAGAAAAATCAAAATTATTGAAGAATTAACAAAAGCAGTGGTAGAGAGTATTGTGTCAACCCCAATGAATAATATCAGAAAAGCATCAGAACAAGGCCAACCAGGTGTATTAGAATTAGCCAGTAAGTTATTTGACTATAAACAACAAAATCAGGCCGACTAGGATTATATTTTAGCCAGAATTAATTTTAAACATGTCATTTCCCACTAAACGTCTTAGAAGATTACGAATCTCAGAGAAAATGAGAGAATTAGTTCAAGAAACCACATTAACACCCAAAGATTTCATTTGTCCAGTATTTGTTCAAGAGGATCTTAAAACAAGAATCAAAGTTGAATCAATGTCAGAAATTGAAAGATTGCCATTGGAAGAGGTAAATGACGAAGTCAAAAAAATCATAGATCTAGGAATTCCTGCAATTATGTTATTTGGAATCCCAACACAAAAAGACGAAGTGGGAAGTTCAGCTTTTGATGATAACGGAATTGTTCAAAAAGCAATTAGTCAAATCAGAAAAGAATTTGGCGACAAAATAGTAATCATGGCAGATGTTTGTTTATGTCAATTTACATCCACAGGTCATTGTGGAATTATTCAAGGTGATAAAATTGATAACGATACAAGTTTGGACATACTTGCAAAGATTGCTATTAGTCAAGCTAAAGCAGGAGTGGATACGGTTTCACCATCTGCAATGATGGATGGTCAAGTTGCCGCAATAAGAAAAGGCCTAGATGGCGAAGGATTTACAGATGTTTCTATAATGTCACATTCAGCAAAACATCGTTCAAATTTTTATGCGCCATTTAGAGATGCTGCAGAATGTGCACCAAAATTTGGAGATAGAAAAACATACCAAGTTCCATTTACAAATGCAAGAGAGGCAATGATGGAAGTAGAAACGGACATCAGTGAAGGTGTAGACATTGTAATGATTAAACCAGCATTGGCATATTTGGATTTAATTGCAGAGACCAGAAGAAAATACAATGTTCCAGTAGCAGCTTATAGTGTTTCTGGAGAATATGCACTGGTAAAAGCTGCATCCCAATTAGGATACGTAAATGAAAAAGACATCACATTGGAGATTCTTCATTCAATTAAAAGAGCAGGTGCAGACATGATAGTCACATATTTTGCAAAATCAGCATCAAGATTTCTTCAGGAATCATGAGAAACGACGAACGATTTGAAATACAAAGGGCATTTGACTTATTGCCACATGTTGTAGGAGCAAGTTGGACAGCAGTATGGTTCAGAATGCAAGGGATTAGAAAACCACTAAGAGAAGAATTCAGAGAGAAGGCATTAGAATATCTAAAAATGATTGAACCGGTTTTTGACGCATACCCAAAAAATGAGGATTTTGAAGAAATTTGCAAATACATAGAATCTAGAAAAAAACTGGAATATGAAAAAATAATTTCAGGTGAAAATAATGAAATAGAAACTAGATACGACAGATATGTAGATTATGGTTAAACTTCATTTTTTAATTCTTTTAAAAATATCTTGAGTACTTTAGTTCTTTTTTTAGCTTCAATTTTACCAGATTTTGTATTCATCATAAATTCTAGCTTGAGTAATTTATTGAAAAAATGATCAACAGCCCAAAGATTATCGTCAGGATTTCTTTTAGCACAAAAAGGATCGTCTATGTTGTAAAAAGGTCGGTTAAGAGAACCACTGGTAGCAAAAACTCTTGCAATCCCTATAGCACCCAAAGCATCCAACCTGTCAGCATCTTGTAGTATTTTTCCTTCAAGAGTTTGAGGGATTTTATTTTGAGAAAAACTATGATCAGCAATAGCGTTAGAAACAGTAGCAATCTCCCCATCAGTGAACTCGTATTTTTTTAAAATTAATTTTGATTTTTTTGCACTTTCGATAGAAGAAAACTTAGAACGTTTGCTAGACTTGGGGTATGAAACAATATCATGCAGTAATGCGGCACTAAGAACTAATTTTTGATTTGCTTTTTCTTTTTTACTTATTTTTTGAGCATTGTTGTAAACTCGCATAACATGTTCAAAATCATGGGCAGGATCATTATCCATTATTTTAATTACTTCATTTTTTATAGAGTCAAGTACTTTCATTTAGAATCTCCATATTTTGGGTTTAACAAATTTTATTTTTCTTTGAGTAAGCAATACTGTCCAATTAACACATGCAAATAAAATAATCAATGCAATTCCAATGCCATCAATTAGGAGAATTCCAGTAAGACGATCCTCAAACATTTCTAAAAAGGGAGTCAAAACAGTATTTCCAAAATATATCATTACAACATAAGAAATAGTTCTGCCAATCCAGAATCCAGCATAGATACCAACACTTTTTGCACGCATTAGGCCATACGTGATAAATAAAATATTACTTGGAAGAGGTGTTGCTCCAAACAAAAAAGATGCAATTAGATAGCCATATTTTTTCTTATTCAAATAAGAGCCAATTATGTCAAGATTAGATTTCTGTTCTTCTCCAACAAATTTTCTAAATAACCCACTAATTCTTTTTAGAAAAAATCGACCAATAGTGGCACCGGTAGCACCGACTATAGCAAGAAGTACGATATTCAAAGTAGGATCAAGAAGGTAAAAAGATGTTAAAACTATCCAACTAGGAGGCATTAAGATCGGTGATGCGTTTATCCCAATTAATATAAGAAAAATTCCAAAATAAGAAAATTCACCAAAAATCTCAAAAATATCCAACACCATTGAAAAATCATGCAACTATTTTGTTTCTAAACCCTTTGATTCATTTTTAGTCATTAAATAATATGATAATGATCAAAAAAAGCCAAAATATTACATGTTTCTGAAAACAATGATCATGTTTTGTAAGAAATTGGATCAATCATGCAATATCTTTATAAGCAAATTATGCATAATTTATGCATGACAGAGCTAATTTGGAAGTGTTTTAGATGCAATTTATCATTTAAAGATGATAATTTAGCAGAAATACACAAAAAAATTTCAAATCACTCAGTAAGTAAAGTAAAAACAATAGTTGCTTAATTTTTAGAAAAAATTTTTTGAATATATCGTTAAGAAATAAGATGATAGTGCAGAGGGTGGGATTCGAACCCACGAACTCCTAAGAGAAGGGATTTCCTATATTAGAGATCTTGAGTCCCTCTCGGTTGACCAGGCTTCGATACCTCTGCAACAATACTAGATTATTCCGATATTTTTTAATTACTATTACAGTTATTGAACCATTTTTTAGAAATTTTTTTAACAAAGCTTATAATCGAAAGGGTTATTGAAAAACACATGTCAGAATCAATACCAATTTCAGAAGCAAAGAAAACTAAAAGCGGTGTCAATGTTGAAGCTGAAGTTATTTCTAAAGGAGAACCAAGAACGGTAAATCTCAAAACTGGTGGAACCGTAGATGTTTGTGATGCAGTAATATCTAATGCTGATGGAACTGAAGAAAACCAAATGAAACTCACGTTATGGGGTGACGATATCAAAGCAGTTAATGTCGGAGATAAAGTCCAAATAGAAAATGGTTACACAAATGAGTTTAAAGGCGAAGTATCTCTAACCAAAGGAAAATTTGGTAAGATGAATATCAATCCTTAATAATTTCTGTTACTATCTAATTTATTTTTTAAATCTAATATCGTTAGGGTTGTGCCAATTAGCAAAATCACAATACCAAGAATAATTAAAAATCCCGAAATTATCAGAGGCAAAAGCATGTTCATCACAGGAGAATTAGGATTTGAAAAGGCATCAGAGTTTTTAGGGTCCTCAGAAAACATAACCACGATATCAATTATCCCAGTACCAGTATTTTCAATTTGAAAATTTAGTGTGTCAGATTGATCAATCATAGTTGTCGTAAATAAAACAGAGTCATTTTGAATGAATTCCCCATAGGAGTGTCCAAAAATATTTGAAATTTCTATGTGCAATGTATCACCATACTGGTAATCAATTATTTGAATTCCCCACAACAAAGGAACGTCAGATAGAGAGGTAGCATAAGAGGTATAAAATATGCCCCCAGGCATAATTTGAAAAGTTTCAGAAACATCATCAAACATCCCTTCAAAAAGAGAAGATACCAAAAAAGATTCATCCTCTGAAATATCAGAAGGAGTACTAGAAATTGCAATTAAAAGTGAAATCAAAATCAAAGTAAAACCAGCAAATGCAGTAATAGGACCACGTTTTTTCATGTTAGAAATTACTGATGGTTTTAATTATTGTAAAATGCATTAGGCAATACTAAAAAATTTAACGTCTAGTTTTCTTTGCTGGTTTTCTCTTAGCTGCAGTTTTCTTTGCTGGTTTTCTCTTAGCTGCAGTTTTCTTTGCTGGTTTTCTCTTAGCTGCAGTTTTCTTTGCTGGTTTTCTCTTAGCTGCAGTTTTCTTTGCTGGTTTTCTCTTAGCTGCAGTTTTCTTTGCTGGTTTTCTCTTAGCTGCAGTTTTCTTTGCTGGTTTTCTCTTAGCTGCAGTTTTCTTTGCTGGTTTTCTCTTAGCTGCAGTTTTCTTTGCTGGTTTTCTCTTAGCTGCAGTTTTCTTTGCAAGATATTCTTTTAGTTTTGATGTTGCTCTATCCAGAGTCTTTGTAATATTTTCTTCAGATTTAGTTATTCTCTCAATGTCTTGCATGACCTTTACAGCAGTTTTATGACTAGTAGTCAACTTAGTACGTAGAGATGGCTTTGATTGAGTTTGTTTTTTAATTTGCGTCGTAATTTTGGATTTAAGTTCATCAAATGTAGAAACTTCGCCAGTTATTTTTTTTAGTGTTTTTTGTCTAATTTTAATTTCAGAAACTAGTTCCTGAAGATGATTGTTTAATGATCGTAATCTAGCCTCAGCAGTTTGTTTTTCTTCAGGAGTTTCAGCA
>Ga0209044_1000222_pt1 | contig 51513 bp, 76 predicted proteins | sample SaaInlV_130m_DNA_FD_184655 | JGI IMG/M metagenome (GOLD analysis project Ga0209044, IMG submission 184655) | Marine microbial communities from expanding oxygen minimum zones in the Saanich Inlet - SI037_S4LV_130m_DNA (SPAdes) (version 2) | ecosystem: Environmental > Aquatic > Marine > Intertidal... | reverse complement strand
GAAGCAGTACTTGATGAAGGTGTTTCGTCAGAGGCTAAGTCTGTTATGAGAGAAATCAATAAACATCTGAAAATTCTTAAAACTGAACTCAAGACATCTGATGAAAATCAAGATTGGAAAGCTCGTTTGAATAGGATTGAAGGTATCATCGGAAAGGTGAAATGGACCGTAGAAGAATCAGTTGACCTTGAAGAAGGTGTTTCACTTTTAAAGAAAGGAAAATATGAATTAACGGCTGATGGTAAATCATCTGTTGGTGTTACATTATCATTAAGACATAAGGGTAAGCAAATTATAACTGGTACCAAGAAAGATGGTATGTTTATAATGGCATTTGAAAAGCATAATGTAAGAAACAAATTACCTAAAGGTGCTGAAATTGTTAAAAAAGGCAAGTGGATGCATATTGGATTTAAAAAGGCCGATGATGTAATTGCATATGCTAAAGGTCAAGGATTTGTAGCTGACAATAAAGGTGTTGCTGAATCGTTGGTAATGCAATTGGTCGCTAAATTAAAAGAAAAATAAGGAGATATCTATGTTTTTAATTACAGAAAGAGTAGATAAACTACTATCAGAATCAATCATCGATGAGGCGACCGGCAAGAAAGACTGGTTCATCAACGGTGTATTTATGCAAGCCGAAACGCAGAACCGCAATGGGCGAATCTATCCATCTCGTATCCTTGAACGTGAAGTTAAACGATACGACAATGAGTTTATTCAAACTAGCCGTGCTATTGGTGAGTTAAACCATCCACAACACCCTAATGTTAATCCGGAACGTGCTTCGCATTTAATCACAGAATTAAATGCTGAAGGCAACAACTATGTAGGTAAGGCTAAGATTTTAGACACACCTATGGGTAACATTGTTAAGGGTCTTTTGGATGGAGGTGTTAACATCGGAGTTAGTTCTCGTGGTGTTGGTTCACTAAAGAAGAAGAAAGGCGTGAACGAAGTACAAAGTGACTATCGTTTACTTACAGTTGATATTGTTTCCGATCCATCTGCACCTGACGCATTTGTTGAAGGTATTATGGAAGGTAAGCAATGGACTTGCGGAATTGATGGTTCAATTTCGGAATGTGACTGTGAAGCACGGCTACAAGAGCATCAAGATTTTATTAACAAACTTGTTCGTCAACGTAAGTTCGATGAAGATGCACAGTTAAAGATCTTTGATGCTATTATAAACAAATTATAAATTTATTTTTATATAAATATAAAAGAATACACTAACTTAAGGAGTTAATTCATGAAAATCAAAATGGAAGATGGTACTATCCTTGAATTGAAGGAAGGCACATACGTATCAGAAGATGAAGAAGTTTCTTTATCTCTTGATGAAGCTGAAGAGCAAATCCTAGCTGGTAAAGTTGAAATCGTTTCTGAAGCTAAAGCGAAAGCTAAAGCTAAAAAGGAAGCTGAAGACGACGATGACGGCGAAGAAGAGGAAGAAGTTAAAGAAGGCAAAAAATCAAAATCTAAGAAAGAAGCTGATGGTGATGACGAAGACGAAGATGAAGATGAAAATGTTGATGAAGGCAAAAAATCAAAATCTAAGAAAGAAGCTGATGGCGACGACGAAGATGAAGACGAAGATGAAGATGATGAAGGCGAAGAAGATGATTCTGATGACGAAGATGAAGATGAAAAATCTGAATCTAAGAAGAAGAAGAACGAAGAAGTTGAATTATCATTTGGTGATTTGGATGTTACATCCGACGTGAATGAAATGTTTGGCGATAATGAATTCTCCGACGAATTTAAAGAAAAGGCTGGAGTGATTTATGAATCTGCCGTTAAGTCTACAATTCGCGCACATGCAGAAAAAATTGAAGAAGGTATGGAAGCTAAGATTGAAGAGTCTGTTCGCACCGGCCTTGATGAAATTACTTCTAACTTAAACAATTACCTTGACTATATCGCTGAAGAGTGGATGGTTGAGAACAAACTTGCGGTTGAATCAGGTATCAAAACTGAAATCACTGAAGACTTTATTAAGGGTTTGCGTACAGTATTTGAAAATGCTTATGTTGATATTCCTGATGAAGCTCGTGACTTAGTTGCTGAGCAAACTGCACGTATCGATGAACTTGAAATCCAATTGGATGAAGAGCTTAATCGTAAAATCTCAATGAAGACAGAACTTCATGAGGCGAATAAAAAAGCAGTATTTGATCAAGTTTGCGAAGATCTTACATATACAGAAAAGGCTAAGATGACTACTTTAGCTGAAGACCTGGACTATGAGACTAACGAAGATTACTTAAATAAGCTTAATATTCTTAAAGAGAACTATTTTAAAACCGATGTACAGGAAGATTCTTCCGAGGCTCCGGTAGAGGCAACTACTGCTTCACCTGACGTTTCCGATTCAATGAGTTCATACATCAGTGCAATTGCACAAATGACTGACAAATAAGGAGAAAACAATATGTTTTTATCAGAAAATGCAGATTCGTTGAAAGAAAAGTGGGCTCCAGTATTGGAACACGCGGACCTTCCAGCAATCGAAGACTCAACGCGACGTGACATCACGACTCGCCTTTTAGAAAATCAACAGGACGCACTACAGGAAGATGCAGTAGTAGCAGGCGGCATGCAGAATTGGGACCCTATCCTAATCTCTCTAGTACGTCGTTCAGTTCCACAAATGTTGGCATATGACACTATCGGTGTACAGCCAATGAATGGCCCCACTGGCCTAATCTTCTACATGAAGAGCTACTACACAAATGCTGCTGGCACAGAGCAATTCGCTCCAGGCGTTAAACCTAACACTACATTCTCAGGCCCTACGGTTACTGCAGATGCTGAAGCTTTAGGTGGATTCGTTAGTGGTGGTGCAGCATTCGCTGAAATGACTTTCGGTATCGAAAAGACTTCAGTTGATGTTAAATCAAGAGCTCTTAAAGCTAAGTACTCTATGGAATTAGCTCAAGACCTTAAAGCTGTACATGGTTTGGACGCTGAAGCTGAATTGGCTTCAATTCTTTCTAATGAAATCTTACAAGAAATCAACTGGGAAGTTATTGATGAAATCGGTACTGCTGCTAAGCCTGGTGCACAAAATGCAACACTTGCTGGTACATTCGATCTTACTGATGTTTCTGACAATGAAGGCGCACGTTGGGGTGGAGAGCGTTACAAGTCGCTTATCACTCAAATCAATAAAGAAGCTAACTTAATCGCTAAGCAAACTGGCCGTGGTGCTGGTAACTTCCTTATCGTTTCTGCTGATATCGCTTCTGTTCTTGACATGACTGCTGGCTTATCTGCACCTACAATGAGTGCATCAATCTCAACTGGTATGCAGACTGACATCACGCAAGGTCTTATGGCTGGTATTCTTGGTGGTAAGTACAAAGTATTCGTTGATCCGTATGCTGCTACTAACACTGTTACAGTTGGTTATAAAGGTTCTTCTGAAATGGACGCGGGTATTTTCTATTGCCCATACGTTCCATTACAGATGATGAAATCACAGGGTGAGGAAGACTTCCAACCACGTATCGGCTTCAAGACGCGATATGGGATGAAGGCTAACCCATTTGCTGGCGGTGCTGGTGCAAACCAATACTACCGTAAATTCACGGTTGCTGGTATCTAATTAGTTCACGCTAGTTAAACTAAGAAGGGACCTAATAGGTCCCTTTTTTAGCGCTGTTGGAAGTTAAATCCCAATTCTTTGAATGATTTTCCTATATATTCTGATTTTAAATATAGAGCCTTTCCTACATTATATGGTGTTATAATCTTATCATTATGACCTCTGCACCAATTATATACCGCCGAGCGAGATATAGGGTGAGTACAATGTTTGGCCGCCTCTGTTGATGTATTATAATCTCCCCATGGTGTGATATAAACACCTACCCAAAGTGATTCAATTCTTTTCTTTTGATGTTCATTCGTTTGCGGCCCGTATTTTTTACCAATCCCAGCTTTACTTAAATTCTTTTTATGTTCTTTTGAGAATGGTTTACGTTCAACCCCTATATGAGCTCGACTCATCTTCTTTTTAGTTTCAGATGATAATAATCTACCACTTAAAGAAGTACTTAAATTCTTTTTATGTTCCTCACTCATTGGGCCTCTAATATCACCACCCGCATTATAATCAAATCCAATACTAGTTTGATTTGCTCTATTGTAATATTGATTATTATTTTTTACATTAAATTCAGCGTGGTACCTAATCTCTTCTTCTATTGCTTCTTCTCTTGTATTATGTGTTGTTAGAATAGTTTTAATGGGCACTTCATTTGGTGTGTATTTAGATGACCCATAATAATCATCTTCATCAATCACACCGTGACATGACCTAACACCATGATATAACCCACCATCCGAATATTCTAAAAGATATGTATAATGATTATCCATATTATATTTATTAGGGCGTTGTTGGAAGTTAAACTAAGAAGGGACCGAATAGGTCCCTTTTTTAGCGCTGTTGGAAGTTAAATCATAATGAATCTGAATCTGAATTAATATCTTCCTCAGGTTTTTCACCAGAAGAAATTAAAGTCCATAGTTCTGAAAAACCATCGATAATTTCATCTTCATATCTCTCAATTGATTTTTCAACCGCTTTGTTGATATTACCGAAGATAGTGAATGCCTTGTAGATATCAACCAATTGTCTTGTTGAAACAACCTCATCAATACCGCCATCATTAAATGTTTTTCTTACAATACCTGCAAAGTTAACAAGATCATCAATAACCTTTTCATCCTTAACACCGAGCATTTCAGCATTTTTGATAAGAATTTTCTTTTCAGTGGCTTCACCGGGATATTTAATAGAAAATGTTAATGGGAATCTATCATTAAACGCTTCATTCAATGTTGTGGTGTTAACATAACGAATGTCGCCATCACCAACACCTTTAGTATTCATTGTAGCCATTACAGTAAATCCGGGTGAAGCATAAACATCTTCATTGATTCGTTTAAGGTAAACATAGCCTTCATCTAGAATACTCATTAAGGTTGATTCACCCTTTTCAGTAAGTCTATCAAGCTCATCTAGGAGAAGGATTGCACCGCGCTCCATGGCTACAACCGCAGGCCCTTTTTCAAAAACTGTATTACCATTCACAAGACGGAAACCACCAAGTAGTGCCTCCTCATCGGTTTGTGATGTTACATTCAATCGGATAATTTCCTTACCCGCCTTGGCCGCTGCCTCTCTAGAAAATAGAGTTTTACCAGTACCCTTCTCACCAACAAGTTTAATTGGAAAGAATTGATTGGATTTTAATACCTTTACAATATCACTGAATTCACCCCACGGGACAAAATCCTTGCGGGGTTTGTGATAAAAGTTGATGGTATGTGTTGATGATACACTCTTCATCGCCGGAGCACCAGTAAACACTTTCTTAGTAGTGTTTACAAGTTCCTCAACAACACCAGGTATCTTATATAAACCTTTCCCAATTCGATTTTCAACCGAAATTGTACCCGATGGTATCATCACTTCATTTCGTGTAGAGATAAGTTTTGCCATTTTTGGTGTCACTTCCAGTGTATTATATTCACTCATCACCAAACTGGCATATTCATTTTGTGTTATTCTTTTCATTATATAGTCCTCACATTTTTTAGGGAAGGATAATTCCTTCATCCTATATACATTATAACATATCCATAGCAAAAGTAAAGTGCAAAACCGTATTTATTTTTGTTTGAATGCCTTTTTTATTTTGTATATGTATATTATATCATACTATACGGAGGAAGTACAGTGCAAAACCGAAAAGAATAGGGATACCTTCTGGTATCCATTAAGGGATATGGAAATATATCCACAAAAAGATGATGGTAGCACTGTACAGAACACGCATAGTATGATATAATATACATATAAACAATTGAAAAGGAAATAATTTATTAAAAAGATTTACATTTGCACTTTACTTTGACTATAGTTATGTTATAATGTATATGTAAGGTTAATAAAGAGGACACACAATATGAAAAAAGATATAATCGCAAAATTACTGGCCCAAGAGAACTTAACAATTCTAAGAACAAATGATGCCACCGCTTCATTCGATGTTAAGAATAGGGTCTTGAGACTTCCTGCTTGGAAGGATATTACAAATTATGAAGAGTTATTATTAAAACTTCATGAAGTGGGACATGCACTATATACACCTTGTGACATGGACCCAGATCACCAGAAATTCTGGGGTGCAATTAATATTGTAGAAGATGCACGCATTGAACGAATGATTAAAGCTAAATATAGAGGTGCCGCCAACGCAATGCGCGAAGGTTATAAAACTCTTATTGAAAAAGATTTCTTCGGCGTCAATGATACTGACCTAAATGAATTAAATATACTCGACAAAATCAACCTACATTTTAAAGTTGGTGATGTTGTCGATGTACCATTAACTGATGAAGACCTTTACTGGGTTAACGAAATTGGTAATGCCACCGATTACTCAGATGTTTTATATATCGCTCACGCATTGCATGGTATTGCCGAAAAACAAGAAGAGGAACAAAAAGAAGAGGAAAGTGATTCACTACAATCTGGTGACGAGAATGGTGGCGAAAATACAAATTCATCACAGGGTGAAAATAATTCGGAAAGTCGCAATGACTCATCACAGGGTGAAAATAATTCGGAAAGTCGCAATGACTCATCACAGGATGATGAAGATATTAATGGTTCACCACAAAATAGTGCGGAGGATAATAATTTATCTAAAACACAACAAGCGTTTGATAATCATTTAAGTGATAAAGTCATTTATGATAAAAAATCATTCGTCTCCGCTTTTATTCCTAAGTCACATAAATGGAAAAATATTTTTGTGAGTCATAAGAAATTTTACAAAGATCTTAATTTAGAAGATTTCGGTTCACCTGAATTGGATGCAGAATTTACTAAATTTATGAATAAATCTAAAAATGGTGTTTCATTCCTAACTTCAGAATTTAATAGAAGAAAATCTGCCAAGGATTATCGTAGATCATATTCTGCACGGTCCGGTGACCTCGATGTTTCTAAGGTTTGGCAATATCAATTTTCGGATGATATATTTAAAACAAGTACTGTATCACCTACTGGGAAAAATCATGGATTTATTATGTATGTAGATTGGTCTGGTTCTATGACCGACAAGTTATTTAAAACTGTGAAACAAACCCTGAACCTCGCTCAATTTGCTAGAAGGATTAATGTACCGTTCGAGGTTATTTTATTTTCAAATTCATGGAATAAATTATATGATGATGATGGCGAAAATGCATATAAACCACCTGAAGATAATATTGAGATTGGCCAATTATGCCAGAATAGAAATCAACGCGGGGTGAATTTGTTACAGGTATTATCTTCAACAATGACTAATAATGAATTCAGAGAGGGTTCTAAAAAATTATTTTGGTTATCACTTTATAATGGATATAGTAATAGAACTTATGTACCAAAATCTTGGGACAATTATGATAGCAAATATTCATTAAGTGGAACACCATTGAATTCAGCGCTTGTGTATGGTTTATCTTTTGCCGATAACTTTATTAGGAAAAACAGAATTGAAAAATTGAATGTAATTGTTTTAACCGATGGCGAAGATATAGGTTCATTTGAAAGAATTGAATCTGATGATCAATATCAAACTTGGAGTGATGATCATCTCACCGGTTGGTATAATAGAGATGCTGTTGTTGAAATTTATGATAGAAAAACTCATAAAACTTATGATATAACGAATCCAAATGGACATTATGAGAATAATGTCGAGTCATCGGATATTACCGGTGCTGCATTGCAGATGTATAAGGATAGATTTAATGCCACAGTGACTGGGATATTCATTGGGTCGAAACGTGATTTAATATATCACATGAATAGAAAACTGGGTCATGACCAAGAAAAATTAAGATTATTGAAAAAAAATCTTAATAAGGATGGATTTATCCCATTCGATGGTGTTGGGATGGACACAAATTTTCTTGTGACTTCGGGTGAACGGGCCCGTGAAGAGGCGATGGAAAAACCTAAGGTTAATAAGGCGGGCAATATTACCAAGGCCGCATACGCCAACACATTTAAAAGGTCTTTGAACTCAAAGGCGGCGAATAAAAACATGTTGAGGGAATTATCCAAAATTGTAGCTTAAAATCAAAAAGTGTGTCCTCACTTTCCCCACCTAACGGTGGGTTTTTTATATAAATAGTATATGAATATTAAAAGGAATACATAATGGCTAGTTTATTTACACCAGATGAATTTAACACCGCACGACCGAGTAATTATCAACTTGTATTCCAACGTCTCCCGGGTGTTACATTTCACCTTCAAACTGTATCGCTTCCAACGGTGACAATTTCAGAAATTGATGTTCCAAATCCTATGGTTGAAATGCAGGTTCCGGATGTTCATATCAATTATGATAATTTAAATGTTTCATTCCTAGTCGACGAAGGCTTCTTTAACTGGAATGAGATTCATATATGGATGACCGACTTCTGGAACCCAGAACGTGGCGGCATTACTTCAAATATAAATGAGTTAATGACCGACGCGACTCTACATATTTTATCAAATAATGGCAATCCTCTAAGAGAGATTGTTTTTCATGACTGCTGGCCTACTTCTTTATCGGCCGTTGAAATGACTACTATGGCGGATGCAGAACCAATCATGTGTGATTTAGATATTAATTATACCCATTTTACTATGAAATAAGTTTGTTTACTTTTATGACATAATATGTTATAATAGTAATATTGATGAGGAATATATATTATGAATCTTGACGAATATCAAGAAATGGCAGAAAAAGATTGTGAAATGGATAAGAATAAACTGGACCGAAAGGCCGCAGAAATTCCTGTCATTACCGCTAAATATCTCCGCTTTCTATCCAAAGAAAAAATCAAACTCAAAGCATTGGAACAACAACGTTCTAAAGTCTATCGTAATAGATATGCATATTACGCTGGATATCTTGACGATTGCTATCAATATGTACTACAAAAAAATGAAATAAAGGCTTTCCTTGAGGGTGATCTAGATTTATTGGAGGTCGAGGCACGGGTGGAAGTTCAGAAAGTCATGGTAGATTATTTGACCGAAGTTATCAATACATTAAATCGTATGGGATTCTCAATCAAGAATTGGATTGATTTTAATAAATTCCAGGCCGGTGGGTTTTAGTGCTATATTTAACTAAACATAATGATGTATATATTAGAATAGAAGTTGACGATCCTGGAATCTTGTTTGAATTAGACGATTACTTCAAGTTTAGAGTTCCAGGCTATCGCTTCATGCCAGCATTTAAGACCGGACAATGGGATGGATTCGTTCATCTATTCTCCACTCGTAATAGGGTATTATATATTGGATTGATAAACCATATTGAAAAATTCGCCAAACACTATAAGATAAAATACACCGTATCACCTGAACTAGATGAAGCATTTTCTATTGATTATGAATATGTCACACCGGAGCTTGAACTAAATGTAAAAGGCGTGGGTATAATCCCTTATGATTATCAGGAAGCGTCTGTGCGTTTCGCCATTGAGCGCAAGCGTGGCATCATTTTAGCACCAACATCGAGCGGTAAGTCTTTGATTCAATATCTTATTGTCCGTGAATGGATGAAGAGTGTTGATAAGATATTAATTCTGGTCCCCACCATCTCGCTCGTTAAACAACTATCTTCCGACTTCCTAGATTATTCTTCCACCGATGATGACTTCGATGAATCTATGGTTCATCAAATCTCGGGTGGTAAAGAAAAGGATGCAGAGTCTCAAATATATATTTCTACATGGCAATCAATTTTCAAACAACCTAAAGATTATTTTGATAAGTTCGGTGCCATCATGTGTGATGAAGTTCATACGGCGAAGGCCAATTCCATTACTAAAATACTAGAGAAGTTAAGTGATTGTCCTCTCCGCATAGGCCTTACCGGTACATTATCGGCCGATGATACTAAAACAAATAAATTAGTCCTCGAGGGTTTGTTCGGCCCCGTCTATAATGCTGTTACTACCAAGAAGCTTATGGATGATAAGACCATCGCGCCCCTTAAAATTAAATCCCTACTATTAAAGTATGGCGAAGAGGATACTAAAAATTGTAAGAAGCTTAATTATCAACAAGAGATAGACTGGATTGTTACTCACCCGGCACGGAATGAATTCATAATTAGACTTGCTCTGTTACAGAAAAGGAATACTCTTATATTATTCAATTTTGTTGAAAAGCATGGAAAGGTATTATATGAGATGATTAAAGACGCTGAATCAGAACGTCCAGTATACTTTGTATCTGGAGAAGTTGAAGCTGATGATAGAGAGGAAATTAGACGATTGACTGAAGGTCATAGTAATGCTATCATCATAGCATCGATGGGTGTATTCTCCACCGGTGTAAATATTAGAAATCTCCATGTAATGATATTCGCCCACCCAAGTAAGTCTCGGATAAGGGTGCTACAGAGTATTGGTAGAATCCTGCGTAAATCCGATAATAAAGACACCGCGATAATGTTCGACCTCGCGGATGACCTCCGCCATAAGAAACATAAGAACTATGGATTGAAGCACTGGGAGATTCGAATTAAGACCTACAATGAACAAAAGTTTGACTACGAAATATCAAAAATACGTTTACAATAACCCACTTTTATGTTATAATATAATCATATGCCAAAAAAATTAAAAACAAAAACAAAACCAAATCCCGCCCACTATATAGACAACAATCTCTTTTTAGAGCAGATGTCTACATTCGTGGATGAATGTGCAATATCATTTGATAAGGGGGAGAAGAGACCTATTATATCGGATGAAATAGCCATATCATTCATGAAAATTGCCAGGAAGTTGGCGAATAGACCTAACTTCATTGGATATACTTGGAGAGAGGATATGATTTTAGACGGTATTGAAAATTGTATTAGATACTGTCATAAGTTCGACTATAATAAATCAAAGAATCCATTCGCATATTTTTCTCAAATCTGTTTCTTCGCTTTTTTAAGAAGAATCGCTCAGGAAAATAAGCAGATTGATACTAAGTCTAAGGTATATGATACAAAATTAGACAACGGGGGTTATTATCACCTCGATAAACAAGACGCGGGTGATATGAAATATTACTCTGAACACGCTCCTTTAGAGCATTTTAATAGGGAAATTAAATGAATGTAATTAGTGAATATTATAAAGATGATGATAAAGCGATAGTCCATAAAGATGGGAAAGACTTCTGTATATCATTCGTAGATTATAATGGTATGGAATATGGTTTTGAACGATTTGTTGGTAAATCAATATATTATGTAGAAGATGCTGGTGAAAACTGGGCACTGGGAGTTAAGAATGACGTTAGGTAATTTAACAAAAGAACAAATGGCACGTATTATCTATTCATTGGATTTTACTATGAAGAACGATCCGACCGGTATTGCTGGTATAAGGGAAACCGCTCAATGGGTTCAACTTCAACGAGATGAACAACAGAAGGGCGGCCCCTGGAAAAAGAGATTAAGAGAGGCCGGCTACACTATATGAAGATAGCTTTAATTACCGATACACACTATGGCGCTAGAGGTGATAGTGCTCTATTCGCCGACCACATGGAAAAATTCTATTCAGACATTTTCTTTCCATATCTAGTGGAGAATAATATCAAAGAGATTATTCATCTCGGTGATGTGTTCGATAGAAGGAAGTATGTAAATTTCTATACCCTTAAAAGAGCAGAAGAGATGTTCTTTAAAAGACTTGAAGAGTTTGATATTAAGGCCAATATCAATGTAGGCAATCACGACTCATATTTTAAGACAACGATTGAAGTTAATTCACCGGATAGGTTGCTGGGTAATAGATTTAATATCATTAATGAACCTACAACTATTCATGATAGTATAGATATTATACCGTGGATTTGTGATGATAATGAAGATGAGATATTGGATTTTATCAAGGGTTCTAATTCAAAATATTGCTTCGGTCACTTCGATCTTGCCGGCTTCTTTATGCACTCTGGTATCAAATCACAATACTCATCACGATCATCTCATTTTCTTAATAGATATGAAAAGGCGTTCTCTGGACACTTTCATACTAGAAGTAATGATGGTCATATCCACTATATAGGTTCCCCATATGAAACAACGTGGGCGGACTTTAATGACCCCAAGGGTTTTGCTATATTTGATACCGAGACTGGCGAGCATGAATATATCGACAACCCTATTAACATTTTTGAAAAAGTGGTATATAATAATGGTATAGAGGATATTAATTCATACTCGAATAAGATCATTAAACTATTCGTAAAGAAGAGAGATAGTTTTCCAGACTTTGATAAGGCGGTGCATAAATTAGATAAAGTGGCGGTTGATGTTAATATCATTGAAGAGATTGACGATTCATTATTATTATCGGATGGTGAGATTGAAGACTTTGAAGCGGTGGACACTCTAACATACTTAAGAGGTTGGGTCGAAGGGCTTGAAAAAGAACTACACTCCTCTAAAGATAAAAAGGAGATTAAATCTCTATTGAGCGAAATATATAATGAGGCTTTAACTTGATTGAGTTTAAGAAAATAAAATTTAAAAACTTCCTATCCTATGGTAATACTTGGGCGGAAATATTATTGGACGTGACCGACACAACATTAGTCAAAGGTACCAATGGCAATGGCAAGTCCACTTTCCTGGACGCCATCACCTACTCGTTGTTCGGTAAGGGGTTTCGTAAATCATCTACTTCTGATTTAATCAATAACATTAATCGTAAAGGTCTTATAGTGGAGGTTGAATTCGTCGCCAAGGGATCTGAGTATAAAATCATTAGAGGTCTTAAACCCGCTCGGTTCGATATTTGGGTTGATGGTGTGCAAAGACACAATGATGCTAAGATTAAAGACCAACAGGTGTGGTTGGAACAGAATGTAATTGGTATGAACGATAAATCGTTTAGACAAATAGTTGTGCTAGGCACAGGCAACTATACTCCATTTATGAGACTACCCGCGGGTGATAGACGAAAGGTTATTGAACAACTACTTGATATTGAAATTTTCGGTCTAATGAATGATGTGCTTAGAAAGAAATCAATTGAATTAAAGGTTGATATAAGTGATATGGAGCATAGGATGGCTCTATTAAATACATCGATTGAAACGGATAATAAACATATCGCAGCCAATGAACTTAAGCGTAAAGTGTCTAAAGATAAGGCTCACACTGAAGTAGTTAAACTACAGGCGTTGATTGACCAATTGTTGAGTGATAATGAATCATTAATCCCACCACCCATAGATGGTATAGATGAAAAGAAGGAAAAAATTAGAAAAATTCAAGCACAGACTGAATCTAAAATGAAGTTGAGTAGTAGAAGTATTAAGCTTTTTAATACTAAATCTCAGTGTCCTACCTGCGACCAAGGTATATCTTCTGAATTTAAAGACTATATGATAATAACTCACACAAAGATTAAAAATGAGTCGGAAGGTAATCTAGATTTAATGGAAGATATGTGGGAAGAATTAAATAATGTTGTTTTAGAACATAATAATATTAATTCTAAATATAATACAAATAGTCATGAAATATCTAAATACCAGAACCTAATTGAGTCAATACATAAAACAATGGAAGATATAGAGGGTGATGATGACACTATATTTGAAAAAGAATTAAAAGAAAAGGTCGAGCGTGTTTACAATTTACAGAAAATGTTATATAATTTACTTAATAAAACACGTTTATTTAATGTGATTGAATTAATGTTAAAGGACACGGGAATTAAAACTAGGATTATTAAGAAATATCTACCTGTGCTTAATACAATTATTAACAAATATTTAAAAGAATTTGAGTTTAATATTACTTTGACTTTAGATGAATTATTCAATGAAACGGTAACCAAGAATGGTAGAGAACTATATGGTTATGTCGGTTTCAGCGAAGGTGAAAAACTGAGAATGGATTTAGCAATACTATTTGCGTTCCGGGAATTAGCCAAAATAAAGAATTCGGTATCAACAAACTTGCTGATACTTGATGAGATCTTAGATAGCTCTCTTGATCGTGCAGGGATAGAACATTTCCTAAAGATCATTAGAGGCCAGGAAAACTCTAAGATTTATGTAATCTCTCATAAGGGAGATTTGGGCGATCATTTCAAGCGAACCATAAAGGTAAGTAAGAATGGTCAATTTAGTAATATTTCGGAAACTACATTATGAACTTAAGCAAAAACACAATTGAAATTTTAGATAATTTCACATCAATCAATCCTTCTATTTTAGTCAAGAAGGGCAATAAACTACGCACCATCGCAATTGAAAAGAATGTATTTGCAAACGCTGAAATCGAAGAAACCTTCGACCAAGATTTTGCTATATATGATCTTAATTCTTTCCTTGGCGCGCTATCATTATTTGAAAAGCCAACTCTGGACTTTCAAAAGGGGTATGTAAATATCTCACAGGCCGGTAATTCTTGTAAATACTTCTTTGCAGACCCCGCTGTGATTGTAACACCACCAGAGGAAGATATTTCTCTACCGGATGTTGATATTAAATTTAAACTTCCCCACGCTTCTATTGATAAGTTATTGAAGGCCGCGTCTATATTAGCGGTTGAAGATGTTATCATCAAAAGTAATGGTGGCAAGGTTGTAATGGAAGCGGCGGATAATAAAAACTCATCATCCAATTCATTTACAATAGAGCTTGGTAGTTATGATGGCGAAGACTTCTCCGCTTCTGTGAAGACATATCACATTAATATTATTCCCACGGATTATGATATTGAGGTTAGCAAGGCGGGTATTTCTAAATGGTATAGTAAAGACCGTTCAGTGACTTATTACATCGCAATGACCATTAATTAATATTATGAAAAACAACTTTCTCTGGGTTGAGAAATATAGACCATCGACTATTCAAGAATGTGTTCTACCGAGTAATCTAAAGAATACATTCCAAGAGTATGTAGACCAAGGCGACTTTCCCAATCTATTATTAAGCGGTACTGCAGGGACAGGTAAAACTACCGTTGCACGAGCTTTATGCAATGAATTAGACCTAGACTATATTGTCATCAATGGGTCTAATGAGGGTAGATCAATCGATGTATTGAGAACGACTATTCAGAACTATGTTACCACGGTATCATTCACGGGAAGACCTAAGGTTGTTATCCTCGATGAGGCGGATTATCTTAATGTTAATTCCGTTCAACCCGCGCTACGCAACTTCATGGAAGAGTTTAGCTCAAACGCTAGATTCATTCTTACCGCCAACTACGCCAATAAGATTATTCCCCCTCTACATTCAAGAACTTCTGTAATTGAATTTAAGATCAAGAAGAGCGATAAGCCTAAGTTGATGGGTCAAATAATGAAGAGGCTAATCAACATACTCAATACCGAAGGTGTTGAAGTTGAAAATAATTCCATTGTCGCTAAATTGATTGAGAAACATTATCCAGACAATAGGAGAATTATAAATGAACTTCAAAGGCACTCAAGCGGTGGTGCTCTTAATCTTTCTGTTATTGGTGATGTTGGAAATTCTAATCTCGATGACTTAATAGTACACCTTAAAGGCAAAGACTTCAAAGAGATGCGAAGATGGGTTGGTGAAAATTCAGATCAAGAACCTGATATTCTTATTAGATCTGTATATGAACAATCCCTTGATTTATTAGCTCCGGCTAGTGTACCTGAGGTTATTGTGATGATGAGTGAATATCTACATAAGTTTGCATTCGCTTCCGACCCTGAAATTCATCTTGTGGCATTCTTTGCAGAGATGATGGTAACCGCGGAGTGGAAGAATGGCTAATCCTTTTGATCTAGTCAATGCCATCAACCAAGGGAAGGGCAATATACTAAGAGATGATGAGGAAGTTAAGTATGCGCCGTTCATGGTCAATAAGGCTATGTCTCAGTTTCCTGACACAATCTTTCAAGCATATCAAGGCGATTTGCTAGGCAACCTCCCAGATGAGATCCAGATGGATTATTATGTACACTCCATCCGCCCACGCAAAAGATTTTCCAAATGGTATAAGCCAGTGAAGGATTCCGATTTGGAGTTTTTGAAAAACCTATATAATATAAATAATATATTAGCTATTGAATATTTAAGCATCCTAACCGATGACCAATTATCTCAATTAAAGCTAAAATATAATATAGGTGGATTGAATGGAAACGGAACAGGTGATAAAATGGAGTCCGGAAATCATGGTTGAGGTTGGTTTGAATCACGCGGATGATTTTCTAAAAATTAAAGAGACACTCACAAGAATTGGTATAGCGTCAAACAAAGATAATATATTATATCAAACAGCTCATATTCTACACAAAAGAGGCAAGTACTATATAGTGCACTTCAAAGAAATGTTTCTTCAGGATGGACGACAGTCCAATCTAACAATAGAAGATGTGGAGAGACGCAACCGTATTATTAAATTATTAGAGGAGTGGAGTTTATTGTCCATTGTGTCTGATATGAGCGAACAACCAGTGGCTGAATATAATACATTTAAAATAATTCCACATAAAGATAAAAGTAAGTGGAGTTTAAAACCTAAATATTCATTTGGAGTAGCGTAATGGCAATAGAAAATTTTGACGCAAACGATTTTGACTTCGGTATTTCTTTTGAAGAAGCCGCGGTAACACAAAGTGATGTAGATGCAGTACAAAATAGTGCAGTACAAGACACAGTAATAGCTTCATCGTCTAACATTGAACATAAACTTGATTCAATTCTAGCTCAATTGGATTTTGATGAAGTAAGAGAGGTTGTTGAGACCGCCGCTCAAACTAAGGTTGAAGCTATGGCAAGATTAATTCTTCCATTATTACATAATCTTAAAAAGAGTCCTGAAAAAGATACAATTCGTTGGCCGGGACGAGGCAATGTTATTGATGCACAGATTAAAAAAATAAACGCAATCATTGACTCATAGGGTTTACAAACCTTGACTATTATGTTATAATAGTATTAACAATTGAACATTATATTATATGCAATACACGAATATCCAGCAATGGGGCCAATACATTTACGAACGCGGTATAGATAACGATGGCCACGACTATTCAAAAAAGACTAAATTCAAGCCAACACTATTCACCAACACCCTCAAGGCTAGTAAATACAAAGCACTAATCACTGGTGAAAATCTAATACCGAGAACATTTGATTGTATTCGCGACGCGAGGGATTGGATTCAAGCCGAAAAAGATACCGAGGGTAAATCAATCCACGGTATGGATACATTCTTAATTCAATATATTAGAGAAAGATTCCCAGCCGAAGTTGAGATGGATTTAAGTAAAATTAGAATCTATAATCTTGATATTGAGGTTAATTCTTCCAATGTTGACGGATTTCCCTACCCTAAAGAAGCCGCTTCACCTATCACAGCCATCACTGTTTTCGATGGAAGCGAATATCATACTTGGGGTTTTCATGAATGGAATGATAGAGGGGAATATGAGGGGAGGGTTAACTACCACCAGTGTGGTGATGAAAAGAACCTTATCGCTAAATTTCTGCAATTTTGGACTAATAATTATCCACATATAATTACTGGATGGAATATAGACCATTTCGATATGCCCTACATATATAATAGAATTACCAATGTGATTGGTGAGAATGTGGCTCGGCACCTATCACCATTTAAGATATGCAATCCCAAAGAGAGATTAATTCATAACAAAGATGTTTCTGAGGTTAATATCCTCGGCATCGACTCTCTTGATTACATTGAACTATATAAAAAATATACTTATTCTGCGCAAGAATCATATTCATTAAATCATATCGCTTTCGTTGAATTGGGTGAAAAGAAGCTTGATTATTCTGAGGTGAAGTCACTCGTTGAACTTGAAGAGACTAATTATGATAAATTCATTCGATATAATGTGAAGGATGTAGAGCTCGTGCAAGGCATTGATGATAAGATGAAGCTCATTGATGTGCATGTCACAATAGCATACCAAGCAAAATTAGGTTTTTCCGACGCAGCATCACCTGTTAAGATCTGGGACTCAATTATATACCATCATCTCTGTTATGATAATATCGTTGTGCCCATCAACCGCATACAGGAAAAGGAAGACTTCCCGGGCGCTTATGTAAAAGACCCAATCGTAGGTTTTCATGATTGGATTGTATCTTTCGACCTCGCGTCTCTGTACCCGTCTCTTATAAGACAATTCAACATCTCTCCAGAAACTATTGTCGATGGAGCTATTATCCCAGCCACTGTTGATGAATTCGTCAATGGTAGTATAGATACAACTGAAGCTATAGATAATGATTATACTGTAACGGCCAATGGGCAGATGTATAAGAAGGGTGAACAAGGGGTGCTGCCATATTTGATGGAGTGGTTATATAATATCCGTAAAGAAACAAAGGGTAGTATGATTAAGGCGCAGAAAGAATTACAATCATTACAAGATGGTTCTGATGAATATAAGACCACATCTAATCTAATTACACAATTAAATAATAAACAGATGGCGGCCAAAATTCTATTGAACTCCGCGTATGGTGCACTTGGTAATAGATATTTTAGATTCTTTGATTTAAGATTGGCTTCTTCCATTACACTCTCCGGTCAAATGGGGATTAGATGGATTGCCGATAGACTAAATCTATACTTCAATGATATGTTGGGTGATGATAAGGATAGAATAATCGCCATCGATACAGACTCAAATTATTTGAACTTGTCGGATGTGGTGACTAAATATATGGATGGCTATACCACGCCAATGATTGTAGATGCACTGGATAAATTCTGCAAAGATCTTGTTGAACCATACATTAATAAATGCTATGATGAGCTTGCTGTATATACAAATGCGCGTGAGCAATTAATGATTATGGACCGCGAAGGTATTTCCGACAAAGGATTCTGGACAAGTAAAAAGCGATATGCCCTACGCGTACATGATAATGAGGGTGTTCGCTACACCAAACCTAAGACTAAAATTATGGGTCTGGATCTCATTAAATCGAGTACACCCGCTGTGATTAGAAAATCATTACAAGACTCTCTATCAATTCTTTTCGATGGTAATAATGATGAGATGCTCGATTATATTGATGCTGAACATGAAAAATTCAAATCATATTCACCGGAGGCTATAGCCTTCCCAAGATCTGTGAATGGTGTTAGTAAATGGAGTGATGTAGACATAGATGGTATAATAATTCCCAAGAAGGGTTGTCCTATCCACGTAAGAGGTGCAATTATTTTTAATCAACTTCTGAGAAAGAATGATGAAGAGCCAATCGGCGATGCTGAAAAGATTAAATTCATATATCTTAAAGAACCAAATCACGCTCATACGCATGTAATAGCCTTTAGGGATGGAATACCTGAATATTTTGATCTAGAGAGATTTATTAATTATGATCTTCAATTTGAGAAGACCTTTCTACAACCCATCAAAGGTATATTAATAGCCGTGGGGTGGGATTGGGAACGCAAGGCAAGTTTGGAGTCATTTTTCGGATGATGTTCGGTCTATTATTTGTTACCGCCGTATTAGTTTTTCTAAGGGCCTTTCAGAGTCAAAATGTAGTACACGGTCATTATCGTGCCGCGGTGTTTACATCATACGCTATGGCTATAGCCGAAGTGATGTTGGTGTTATATATAATAGACGGTGGTGTAAATACAATTCCGTGGATAGGTTCAGGTGGTGCATTAGGTGTAGTCGGTGGTATGTATTTTCATAGAAAATATTTACAAAAAGATTAAAGTATGTTATAATAGTAATAAAGGAGAAATTATATGAATGAATTATTATCGAGACTAAAAAAGGTCTCAAGTTTGGATGACGCGGCCATATTAGCCGAATCATCATTTTTTGTTAATAAGGATGTAATACCAACAGACATACCTATGATAAACGTGGCTTTATCAGGTAAAATGGATGGCGGGTTATCTTCAGGTTTGACGGTTCTGGCCGGTCCGTCGAAACATTTTAAAACATTATTCGGCATATTAATGATGGCAGCATATCTTAAGAAATATGATGATGCCATCGTCTTATTCTATGATTCAGAATTCGGTACACCCACCGCTTATTTTGAATTATTCAATGTAGATACTAATAGAATTCTACATCTACCTATTAAGAATATTGAAGAACTTAAATTCGATATTATGCAGAAGATCGAAGAACTTAAACGAGGTGATAAGGTATTCATCTTCATTGACTCCATCGGTAATTTAGCTTCCAAGAAAGAAGTTGATGATGCACTCGATGGTAAGTCGGTCGCCGATATGACTCGAGCCAAACAACTTAAGTCTTTATTTAGAATGATTACACCATATCTAACAACGGTTGATATTCCAATGGTTGCTGTAAATCACACATACCAAGAAATGGGCCTATTCCCCAAGGCGATTGTATCGGGCGGTACTGGTGTCATGTATTCTGCTACAAATGTATGGATTATTGGTAGAAGTCAAAATAAAGTAGGCAAGGATCTTAAAGGCTATAACTTCAATATCAACATTGAGAAATCAAGATATGCTAGAGAGAAGAGTAAAATTCCAATTACAGTATCATTCGATGGTGGTATTAATAAATGGTCTGGTCTTCTAGATGTGGCAATGGAGTCTGGTCATGTCATTAAGCCCAAGGTTGGTTGGTATATTCGACCTTCTATAACTGATGATAAATCGTGGAGAGCGAAGGACACCAACTCACACGAGTTCTGGGACCCAATTATTAATGATACAGACTTCCCTAAATGGGTGGAGGATAGATATACTATAGGTACTGTTGATAATGGGGAGTCTGATGAATCCGAATTGGTTGACGATTAATACTAAGTCAAATCTTATAGTTCAAATCAATGTAGATACCGTTGTCATAAAAGATGATGGTGAACTATCGGTGGACACTATGGTATATACAATGGACGGAAGTCTAGTAGAGAACGGTAATTATGATGAAGAGGTTGAAACATCAATCTCTGATTTTGTACATGAAATATTAAAAGAAGAAATGGAGAAATAAATGAGTGAAGTAAAAACATTAAAATTAAGTACAGGTGTAGATATTGTAGCAACGGTGGTTGAAACTGGTGATGTATACACATTAAAAGACGCTATTGTAATGCATCAAGTAGATGCAGGCGATGGTCAATTACAGATAGCGGTATTACCGTTTTTAGCATATTCTGCCAAAACTGAAAGCTTTGAAATAAATTCAAAACATATAATTGTTGTATCTGTGCCAAGTATCGAAATATTAAATCAATATAATTCTGTATTTGAAACTATTGTGACACCTAAGAAACAAAGTATTATAGTATAGTATTTACTTTTAACCTATTTTGTGATTATGAATTCTATTGAAAATGTTATACTCAGTAACTTACTTAACAACCCGGATTTTCTACAACGGACAATAGCATATATCAAACCCGAATACTTCCACGATTTTTCTGATCGTATTCTGTTTGAAGAGATTATAAAATATTCCGTTAAGTATAGTTCGGCCCCGAGCATAGATGCACTGGGTATACAACTAGAGAATAGAGAAAATCTAAATGAAACACAATATGTAGCGGTTACTAGTACACTCGCCGAACTCGGGGGTGACTCACATGAATATGATTGGCTCTTAGATTCAACGGATAAATTCTGTCGTGATAAAGCCGTTTATAATGGTGTAATGGAGGCGATCGAGATCATTGATGATGAGAATGGTCAACGAGGAGGTATACCAGATCTATTAAGTAATGCACTCGCGGTATCATTAGATTCTCATGTAGGGCATGATTGGATAGGTGATATTGATTCTCGATTTGATTTTTATCATAAGACGGAAGAACGCATACCCTGTGATATAGATTATTTGAATACTGCTACTAAGGGTGGTATTCCCAATAAGACTCTTAACATTATCCTCGCCGGTATTAATGTTGGTAAATCTCTGGCCTTGTGTCATCTCTCTGCTTCATATATGGCCCAAGGTAGGAATGTTCTATATATTACTATGGAGATGGCGGAGGAACGAATCGCCGAACGCATTGATGCAAACCTACTCAACATTTCATTGAATGATATTGAAGATTTGAGTAGAGAGGAATATACTTCTAAGTTTAATCACGCGATTAAGAACATTAAAGGTAAGTTGATTGTAAAGGAATATCCTACATCAGGTGCTTCGGTTAATAACTTTAAGGCTCTATTGAAGGAATTGGCGATTAAAAAGAAATTCAAACCAGACGCTATCTTCATCGACTATCTCGGTATATGTGCTTCGTCTAGATTCTCTGGTGGTTCTGAAAATTCTTATCACTACGTTAAAGCTATTGCAGAAGAGTTAAGAGGTTTGGCGGTGGAGAATAATGTTCCCATTTGGTCCGCCGCACAGGTTAATAGAAGCGGTTTCTCCGACACAGATCCAGATATGACCTCCACCGCGGAATCATTTGGTCTACCCGCCACCGCCGACTTCATGATTAGCATGACTACTTCCGATGAGCTATTACAGCTTGGTCAAATCAAATTCAAGGTCTTGAAGAATAGATATAGTGATTACAAGAAGGCATTTGTGTGCGGTATTGATTATCCACATATGAAGCTTATTAATCTAGATGACGCTGAATCCGCTTCATTGACCGAAAATGTTGTAAGCACAATATCCAGAAAGCCAGAGTTTGGTAAAAAGAAAAGGTTCGATGGTATTGTTACATAAAGGATAAATAGATTATGCAATCTTTTATACAACATAATGAGTCATTAAACGAGGGTGGCGCGTTTGGACATCTTTCACACCCCTTCGATATAACACATTTCACATTCTCCGATATGTCGGACATTATTGTCAATGTTTTAGCTGGCAAGTTGGATTATGCGGAAGAAAAAACCGACGGGCACAATTTGATGCTATCATTTAAAGATGGTCAAATCATAGCCGCGCGCTCTAAAACACATTTAAAGAATAATGGTGCAAACGCTCTTGATGTTGCCGGTATGGCCTCTAAGTTCAAAGGTAGAGATAATGGTGACGCGTATGTACAAGCCATGAAAGATCTATACTCCGCCATTATGAAGTTATCATCTTCTCAAAGAGAGACTATCTTTAAAGAGGGTGGTCAATGGATGTCGGTAGAGGTTATGATGCCTAAGTCTGCAGAGAATGTTATTGAATATGGCGTGACTGAACTAAGACTTCATGGTGTGGTACGACATGACTTGGATGGTAAGGTAATAGCTCAAATTGATAAGAAGGCGGCTTCAATGCTTGACGGCATGTTAAGGCAAGTTTCTGCCCATCAACAAGAGAAGTTTCATATTCGTAAGCTATCGGTTGTTAAGCTACCACAGGTTTCTGACTTTAAGAAACAGAAAAGTAAGTATCTCGGTATGTTGAGTAAATATCGTAAGGGTTATGGCGCAGGCACCGGCGACACTATCATAGACGTGCGTAGAGCGTACTTTAATAAATTAATCGATGGAGTTGATTCCAAGAATGAAATCTCTACTGTCATTAGAAACGACATTATAAATCGTTGGAGTAACGTAGATAAGAGTATCAAAATTGTAAGCATTAAAAAGTCTCTTCCCAAACATTTGGTGAAGAGTATAGCCAAAGAAGATAAGAAGTTGATGGAACATATCAAAAATATTGTTAAGCCGCTTGAGATGATCTTCTTAAAATTAGGTGCTGATGTTCTTCATATGATGTCTGATTTAATGACGCTGAATCCAGATAAAGCTATTGTTAAGATACAGAAGGAGATTGAAAAGGTGTCGGCCGCTGTATTGAAAAGTAAAGATAGCAAATTAATAAATAAATTAGGGGTGGAATTAGAAAGGCTAGAAGCACTTGGTGGTTCGAAGTCAATTATTCCAACAGAGGGATTGACGTTCTTCCATAAGGGTGAGCTTATTAAATTGACTGGAACATTTGCCCCTGTCAATCAATTACTGGGATTAAATTTCAGATTATAGAAGGTGATTTAAAAACTAAATATGAAGACTTTTAAACATTATATTAACGAAGCCAATCTAAGTATTGCCGATCTAAATAAAGAATTATATAGATGGAATAATTTCAAAAATAAAATTGAAACGGGTGACGCTTTTGCTACTACAAAAGGTGGTAGTATTGTATTAGATAAATCGGTATTAGATGGTGTAATTGATCCAAGTGATATTAAAGCATTAACTTCTAAAGGTAAAAAGGTTACTTGGTCTCAATTAGAAAAAACACATGAATTTGGTGGTGGCGGTGGTGGTGCCGACCCAACCGGTGCACAATGGGAAGCTCTTATATGTGTTGGTGTTAATAAGCTTAAAGGTTTAAGTGATTGGAACTCTGGTTCTGAATGGTCTGATGTAAAACACTTTTGGACAAATCACCAAGAAGCTTCTTTACTCTTAGCAAAAGATTTTATTAAGAAATTTAAAATAAGTGAATTAACACAACTCGGTGGTGCAACTGCAGCAACTAATAATGAATGGCTGGGTAAAGATAGAACACCTAAAACGGACATGATTAATAAAAAGATTCATATATCTCTTAAGAAAGCCGGGGGCTCACAATTAATGAGTGCTGGACCTGCAGAAGCATTAAGCACATTTCATGCCGCTTTATCAACATATTCATTAAGTAATGTTGGGGATATTCATAAGTTGATGAATAATATTGAAAATGATATGGGTAAAATGAGTACTAGAGGTACCATTACTTCTATTAAAGCTATGAGAGATTCAGGTAAGAAATTATCCAAAGCAGACAAATCAAAAATTGCTGAAATGGAAAATTTTCATAAAATAGCAAAGGATTTAACAAATCAATTCGATCAAATCTTTAAGACTAATGAATTTAAAAACCATTTTTGTTTCGAGGCCGCTTCTGGTACAGTTAAATTCAAGCCATCGCCTACGGCAATCGCGACACATATTGTAGTATTCGATCCATTGGGTAAAATAAATAACACATTATTATTAGATTCAATCGATAAGGCGGGTAGTAAATTATCCAAAGGCAATAATTTTTATGTTTCATTCAAAGGTGGTTCTACATATCCATATTTAACTGTAAGGTCCAAAAAGGTTAAGATAAAAGAATCATTTGCAGACATAGTAAAAGACGAATGTTCGTTGGGTTATTTAAGTGAAGATGTAGAACAATTAAATGAATTCCAATTATTTGATAAGTTAATGAGTGGTGTTACAAATATATCTAATAAGATTGTCAATGGAGCCAAGAAAATTTTAAAAGGTATTTTATCTAGGATTAAAGAAGCATTTAATCAACTTAAGCAATTGGGTGCCAAGATGATGATTGGATTAATCCATTTTTTCGGGTTAGATATTAAATCGGTGAAAGTGTCGGGTGGTGGCATATATCCATTATGAATGATTTACAGACAATAATGAAAAGTTTTAATCAACACATTAAGAAAAAACGTTGATTAAACCAAAGAAGGGTATATAAGTTTAAGTTGGTAGTTAACGCCAATAATATAGGAGAAAACAATGAGAGATTTAAGTTCAATAGTTCGCGACAATACAGCATTATCTGCGGTAGTAAAAGAAATCATTTCTGAAGCAAAAGAAATAACAATTAAGGTTGATTTCCATTTAGAGAAATCTGATAAGAAGGAATGGAAAAAGTTAGGTATTAAATCTACGGATAAAAATAATATTGTAAAGGCTTTGACTGGTACTAAGGCTGCTTTAATTAAGTATTATACTGTTGTATCTGGTTGGAGAAAATCAGATGTATTCAATGAATTCCCTGAATTGAAGAATGAATCATCCTTAAGACAATTTAATGAAAATTCGTCAATAAATGACTTCAAGAAAGCTTTAAAGGTTCATGATTGGTGGTATGCGTATTCCGACGATAACTCGGTATATCGCAAGGGTGCTAAGGCATCGGACGCTATATCTAAAATGTTTAGAGAATTATTAAAGACTGATAAAGAAGAAGCCGTGAATGCATATATTGCAACTGCTAAAAAGAATAATGATACCGCGACTGCTACAATGCTCAAAAAGGAATATCTGTGAAGTCATTTGTACAGCACATAAATGAAGCAATTGAATTCACCGATAGAGATGACAAAGCCAAGAAGGTAAGCATATTCCTTGGTAGAATGCAACCGATTCATATCGGTCATCAGGCTATTTTAAAGACTATGAAGAACCCTATCATACTTTTAGTAAAGGGTGATAAGTCTTCAAAAGATAAGAAACGTAATCCATTCGATGCTAAGTATCAAACCAAGCTTATTAAGAAGCTTGATAAGAGTGCTATTGTTATGGAAGTAAAGACTGGCTATATACCAGAAGTTGCTGCAGATTTACGCAAAAAGGGAATGGAAGTAGTTGCAGTACACGCTGGCAACGATAGATTGGGTGATTATAAGAAACAATTCTCTCGTTTAAAATTAGATTCTGATAAAGAGTTTGATATTAAATTTAAAGAAACACCAAGAGTAGCATCGGCTACAGATGTTCGCAATTCATTACTTAATGATGATGAAGATGCATTTAAAAAACTTATGCCCAAAGAGCTTTGGAAAGAGTTTGAAACAATGAAAAAAATTATTAATAAATAATATAAACAAAGGAGTAATATATGTCTGATAAAGAAAACAATGAAGTGGAAATGCTTACAGAAGCACCAGTTCAACCAAAGGGCGGCGACGCATTATTAAGAGATGCCAACACCGGCGTATTCTACCGTGGAGCTAAACCAGCTGGTTCACCTTCTGGTAAGTCTGGTGGCGAGTCATACTGGGAAGTAAGATAATGAAAACATATAATGAATTGAATGAAGTTACGACAAATAAAGCCAAGAAAGCTGAATTGTCGGATATGATGAAGCACTTAAAGAGTCTATTAAAATCGGTAGATAACTTAAATAAACTAGATGATGACGCTGCACATTCTGGTTACGGCGATGTATTCGATCAATTAACCACTATGTTCGAGTTAGGTAAGGATTTTAAATCTGTCATCGATAGAACAAATAAAATTATTCCAAAGAGGGGTTAATGATGGAAGATTTAATACATATGACGGAAGGTAAAGATAAAGAATTATCCGGTGTAGTGGCAGCTATCGATCATGCTGTTAAGAAGGGTAATAATTTATTTGATTTTGAAAAAATACTTAAATCATCTGGCTTTAAAAAGGTAACTACTTCTACATCACCTGTTGGTCATGTAAGAATTACAGGCGTTGGCTCTAAAGATATTTTAATATTTTCTAAGAAATATGTTGATAAGGGTGATCGCCCTACACTAATTGGCCCATACGCTATAGATAGAGAGGGTTAGTGTTAAGCTTTAAGCAACATCTTGACGAAGGTAAGAACGACAAAGCCATATTCCACATAGTCTTTATGGCGGGTGGACCAGGCTCTGGTAAGTCATGGGTTGTTAAAAATCTCGGTTTGAAGATAATGAATATGGCTTTGATTAATTCGGACATAGCATTTAAAGTTGCTATGAAGAAATCATTACTATCTCTCGCTATGCCGGATGATGAAAAATACGCTAAGGATATTGTAAGAGATCTATCCAAGAAGACTACTAAGAAGAAATTGGAGTTAGCCATCGCTGGCCGACTCGGTTTAGTCATCGATGGTACTGGCAAAGACCTTGCTAAGATTAAAAAGATGAAATCCTCGTTCGAAGAGCTGGGTTATGAATCCGCCATGATATTTGTAGATACTGATTTATCCACTGCGCTACAGCGCAATATTGAGAGGGGTTCTGAAGGCGATAGAACATTAGACCCTAAAGATGTAGAGAAGTTCTGGAAAGAAGTTCAGGGTAATAAAGGAGTTTATAGTTCTTTGTTTAAAGAGAAATTTCACCTTGTGGATAATTCTACAGGCACTGAGTATGCTGGTTTTAAAAAGGCATATTCAAAAATTAAAGCGTGGACAAGTTCATTACCAAGCAATAAAAAAGCCGTAAAATGGATTGAAGAAAATTAATGAATCGTTCAAAGCTAATGATTTTAGCTCGGAAAGGTTTAGTTGAGAAAGAAGATGTGGCCATATTTAATGGTGCAATAAAGGCTTTACAGGCCAATAAGAGATTGACTCTTAGACAAGGCCAAGTTTTAGCGGGTGTGTTGGAAATATTATTAAACGTGATGGATATTAATCAAACAATATATCGTCAAACATTGAATGAAGTAAGAGGAAATAATGAAAAGTAGAAGTGAATTATTAAGTTATTTAGCGCGTTATTATTATGATCCGGCCGGCGATACTGCCTCTTTTTTAAAGGATATTTCACGTATTAAATTTGTGAACAAATATCTTAAAGAGTACAATAAAACTGGGAATTTTAAAGATAGACCTTGTATAAATATTATTATAATTCTTAATAATCTTTTTGGTCCAATTCCAACGAATGTAGTACTATTTAATATAGTATCACCGGGAGTCCATAAAGAATTAAATAGTGTATTACATTTTTTAAATCTTGGTCAACCAGAGCTTAAAGGATGTAATATAGAATTATTAGAAAAACTAAAAAGAGAGATATGAATAAAATTAATGAACAGGGTGGTGCCAGTCGCGGTGTGGACATCTACATTGTTTATAAATTTATTAAATTTTTAGCTAAACCTTGGACCGACTGGGAAGCGTATGAGTTGGGCATCATTGATGATGAAGGTAGGTTATTAAAGAAAAACAGAAAGACGAAAGACGAAAAGAATAATTATACATTATTCCATAGATTAATAAGAAACCTAAAACGCTTATTAGAAAAAATACCGGGTGGCAAATCCAAATTGGGTAAGGCGACAGCGGCATATTTTTTATTAAGAGAGGAGATAATAAACATGGGCGCAAGTAAAGAACAAATTAATGCTGCTTTTACTAAATATTTAAAAGAAGAAGAAAATGTTGAAACTGCATTGATTATAGAGGCGGCAATCGAAACCGAAGATTTTGGTATCACATTTGAAGATGCTGTAACAACCGCCGATGTGGCCATAATCCCCACTCCATTGGTTTCTGACCCTGACGGTAAGACAATGGGTATGTATTACTACACCTGTTCACCGGATGTATATGCAAAATGCATGAAGGGTAAACGAAAGACTGGTAGATGGCAGCAGTATCTTGAAGGCGATGATAGATACGAAGGCATCAAAAACTGGGCCAAGATTAATTCCAAGGCCGGTATCATGATTCAAGATAGAGCGACCGGTGCTTATACTGTCCTGCGCAGAGCCGCCGGTTCTAAAAGATGGGAGCCTCATCATTAACTAAATTATTATATACTATGAAATATTTTTGTGATGCATCTAAAATAACTAAAATCTGTAAATATAAACAATACAAGCCCAAGGTTTGTTGCCAACACTGTGATATACGTGAGGATTGTTTTGCCGAACAGATTATGGTTGAAAATATTGGTAGAATGCCATGCCTAACCCTCGACTCAGAGGATTTCAAAGACACATGTAAAAACTGCGAATTTTTGTTCTAATTAGTTTACTTTTATGGCATATTATGTTATAATATAACTATATGGATTATATTGACAACGCATACATTCGCCGTGCCGGCCTTCACTTAGAACGATTTAAGGATAAAGGTCAAAATCAATTCAACTTCAGATGTCCGGTATGTGGTGATTCGCATAAGAGCAAGTCTAAAGCTCGTGGGTGGATATATGAAAATAAAGGCAAAGCCTGGGCCCACTGCTTTAACTGTAGTTATGCACAACCCTTCGATAAATTCTTAAAACAATTCTTTCCCAACATCTATTCAGAATATAGAATTGAGAAGTTTGGTAAAAAGAGTGAAGATAAACCATCGTATACATTCAAGAAGCCTATATTTGAAAAGAAGTTTAAAGAAGATCTATCCATACCATCCCTCGATACATTGGATGATGACCACCCCGCCGTATTATATGTTAGGTCGCGACAAATACCGGAAGACAAATTTAATTTACTATTCCACACAAATGGGTTCAAAGCATTTATAAATACCATTGTACCCGATAAATTCCCTGATACTAAGAAAGACGATGCGCGCCTGATAATTCCGTTCTATTCAATGGATGGTGAGCTAACTTATATTCAGGGTAGATCGTATGAAGCCGATACTGAGATGCGTTATATAACCATACGAATATTGGAAGTTGATAAATTATATGGATTGGAAAGAATTGATGTAGAGGATGATATTATTGTTGTTGAAGGACCTATAGATTCATTATTTATAGACAACGCACTGGCCATGGCCGGATCGAGTATATCACACATCGAAGGACTCCCGAAGGATAAAATTATATTTGCCTTTGATAGAGAGCCTCGCAATAAAGAAATTATACAGATGATGGAGAGATATGTAGATAGGGGTTATCGTGTAGCGGTGCTACCCCCGATTGTAGAAGGGAAAGACATTAATGAATGGGTTATCAATGGGGTAGATCCAGTAGAAATTAGGGAAGATATAATTAACAATTCATACTCTGGCTTAAAATGCAAGATGATGATTAATGAATGGAGAAAAATATAATGCCGATATATGATTTTAAATGTGAATCTTGTGGTGAGGAGATTAACGAAATTATAAAATGGTCTGAGACTCTATGTGAAGACTTAAAGCCATGTAAATGTGGTGAAAAGAATTGGAAAAGATTGATTAAAATCTCTTATGGTAAATTTAAAGAGCCGAGCGCTGATCTTGCTACAAGACAGACAGAGGAAATGTTAAGCGGTAAAAATTGGTATTGATATGATTAACATATATGTAAAGAAAAGAGACGGCTCATTAGAAGCATTAAATGTAGATAAGATACATGAAATATTAGAGATATGCTCGGATGGATTGGCGGTATCTGTATCAGACACAGCATTAAGCGCGCATATTAAATTCGTAAACAAGATATCAACGGTTGATATACAGCAAACATTGATTAAGTCTGCGGCTGAGAAGATTAGCCCCGTAGAACCAGACTATGATATCTATGCGGGACGTCTTCTTATTTCGCATATGCGCAAAGAGGTATATTCGTCATTCACCGCCATTCCGTTCTTGCAATATGTTCAAGAACGTGTAGAATCTAAATTATACTCGGCCGACATCTTAGATTCATATACTAATGAAGATATTGTTGAATTAGGCACATTCTTAGATTATGATAATAACTTCAATAGAGGTTATGCATCCATTGTTCAAATGGAGAGCAAATATCTTATTAAAGATGTCAAGACTGATAAGCTTTTGGAGATGCCGCAAGAGACATTCATGCTTATTCCAATGGTTATCTTTGCTGAAGAGAAGAATAGAACTAAGCTAATTGTCGATTTTTATAATGCTTTGAAGGATGATGAAATCTCACTACCCACTCCAATCATTAGTGGTGTACGTACTCAACTGAAGATGTTCTCTTCTTGTTGTAAGATTAAGATGGGCGATTCGGCCGAGTCTATTCTATCTTCCGAATACGCACTATCGCTGATGACCGCCAAGAGAGCTGGTATTGGTATAGATATGGGCCCAATACGAGGTATCCTAGCACCAGTCAAGAACAATACTGTTAAACATACCGGTGCTCTACCTCTACTTAAGACAGTAGAAGCCGCGAGTAAACAGTTCACGCAAAACTCATTACGTAGTGGTGCTACTGTAGTTAACTATCCTATCTTCAATTGGGAGATAATGGATATTTTAGAATATAAGAACAATCAAGGAAGTAATACTACGAGAGCACGATTCATTGATTATACTATTGGCATCCCATCAATCTTTATTGATAGATTGATGAAGAAGGAAGACTTTACATTATTCTCATCAGAGGAAGTACCTAAACTATTTGATACATACGGTAAGAATGACTTCACCAAGACTTATATTGAATATGAGAATAAGCGTGGCATAAGAAAGATAAAAATACCTGCGAGCGAAATCTTCAATAAGCTTGTTAAGGAACGTGTTGGTACTGGTCGTATCTACATACACTTCATTGATAACATTAACAAGCAAGGTATGTTCTCTGAACCGGTAACACAAACAAATCTGTGCAGCGAAATATTCTTGCCAACTAAGGCTATGAAGTTCGATGGATTAAAACAGACTAAGTTTGAATGTATTGATGATTATGATCTAGATAATGGTCAAGTATCACTTTGTATTCTCGGCTGTATCAACTTTGGTAAGCTATCTAACATTACAAGACTTGATAAGCTTACTAGCATTATGGTACGATTTCTCGATAACTTAATAGATATTCAAGAATACCCGATGGACGCAACTGAATGGCCAACGAAGGGTTATAGATTCCTTGGCATTGGCATTTCAGATTTTGCTCACTTCCTTGCTAAGTCGGAGGCTAGATTGGGTACAGTCAAGAGTAAAGAGCTATCTCATAGATGGGCGGAGAGATTCCAATATGGTCTAATCAAAGCTTCAATGGAATTAGCTAAAGAACGTGGCGCTTGTGAATACTTCTACTTAACAGAATACTCGAAGGGTAAGTTGCCTATTGATACATATAATAAGAATGTAGATCAATTAGTGGATAATAAACTATTATGTGATTGGCCTGGATTAAGAAAAGATATTAAAAAGTATGGTATGAGAAATACTGCATTGTCTGCCATTCCACCAACTGCATCATCTTCTCTTGTAAGTAATTCTACACAGGGTATTGACCCAATTCAGAGTGTGACTGATACATTTGAGAGTGCATCTTATACAGTTAAGAGCTTAATACCAGATTATGATAAAGAAAAGTATTATATGAAGGCATGGTATATGCCAAACAATGATAGTTCCGAATACATCAAGTTAATGGCTATCCTTCAGAAGTTTATCGACCAAGGCATGAGTGTCAATCAATGGTATGATTTAACTAAGATTGAGGGGAAAGTTTTAGATAGTAATAGAGTAAAAAGAGACATCATTACCGCGTACAAGTATGGACTTAAGTCTTTATATTATATTCGTAGTAAGGATAAAGAAAACACAAGTGAAGTAATCGTATCTGGCTGTGAGTCAGGTGCTTGTTCAATATAGGAGTTATAGCATGAGTTGCAAAATATTTAGTTTAGGTGAAACAGTATATAGTAAGGGAACAACATTATTTCTTGGTGAGAATTCTTGTCATAGAAATATTCAAACATACCACGACCCAAAATACCCGTGGATTCTAGACTTTGCTGAAGAGATGCGTGCAATAGGAAACTGGAGTAAGAATGAAATTGATTTGAGTAAAGAGAAGAAAGACTTTGATAGTCTTGATGAAGCGGGTAGACATATTTATGAGGCGGGTTTAAAGTTCGCAATTACATTAGACTCCTGTGCAGGTCGCGCCCCATTACAACTATTCAATAACGGTGGTATTTCCAACAACCCAGAGTGGGAACTATATATAACGAATCATCAGAATAATGAGTTACTTCATTCTGAATCATATACTGAAATGGTAAGAGCTATCTATAATGATGTAGATAAGTTCATTGATTCTATTACTAGTGATGAACACATCCAAAAGAGGGCGGCAAGTATTCTAGGCGCATTTGATTGGGCGACCGATATCTTTGATAAGATGGATGCTAATGCAACATGTAATGCTAATAACATGGCTAAGATATACCCTGAAGTTGATGAGAAACTAATTAAGACTGCAATTTATAAAGCAGCGTTAGTTCTTAATATGTTCGAAGGTATTAGATTCTTCTGTACATTCGTTACTAATTGGAGTTTCTCTGAACAACCAACTAAATTGATGGCGGGTTCTAGTAATATCTTTAAGCTAATTGCGCGAGATGAAATGGTGCATTTAGATGTATTCCAAAGAGTACTTAAAATGTTAAGAACAGATAAGTCCGAAGGGTTCGTGGAGATTATAGAAGAACTAGAGGATGAAACTTATGATATGTTTGAGACAGCATACAAAGAAGAGATGGAGTGGGTTGAATACTTATTCAGTAAGGGTACACCTCTGATTGGTATGAATGAACATATTCTGAAAGAATACATGGACTATATCTTCGCAATACGCATGACCAACATTGGTTTAAATCCATCTAAGTTAGGCTTGAGTATTGGCAACAATCCATTACCGTGGGTTGAGAACTACCTTGATTCAAGCAATGTTAAGAGCGCACCACAAGAAATCGAATCTGTAAATTATATTGCCGCCATCGACTCGAGTAAAGATGAAGACTTCAGTATAGATGATTTATGATGAGCACTAATAAATATATTAATGGAATGGATATATAATGGCAAAAAATTTGAAAAGGAAGATATTGGTGAAAACTACGGTTTTATATATCGCATCACCAATACTGATAATGGGTATGATTATGTTGGAAGGAAGTATTTTTACACCAAACGTAAATTAAAACCATTGAAGGGCAAGAAACGAAAACGAATTAAAATAGTTGAAACCGATTGGGATTCTTACTATGGTTCGTCGAATAGACTTACCGCGGCTATTGAAGAGCTTGGTAAAGGGGTATTCAAAAGAGAAATTATCCATCTCTGTAAAACTCGTGGTGAGACCAACTACATGGAGATGTGGTATCAAGTTCAAGAAAATGTTCTATTACGAGAAGACAACTACAATGGCATTATCGCCATTAAACTAAACCACAATTCAGTCAAGAATCTTAGTATCCCTTAAGGGATACCTTTTTATATCCCTTAAGGGATACCTTTTTATATCCCTTTTTATTTGATGATAGCGCTGTACTTTCGCCGTAGTTATGATATAATATAACTATAAACAATAAAAAAGGATATAATATGAAAAGAAAAATTACTAAAAAACAAGAAGAGGCTCAAAGAAGGGCGGTTGATAACATGATGGGTAAACAAATTGTGGATGAGTTCTTTGAATACCTTGATAAGATTATTAATGAGAAAAAGTAATATGAACAGATCATTAATGTTAAAATAAATACGGTTTTGCACTTTACAAATGCATTAGAATATGATATAATATACATATAAAATAAAAAAAGGTGTTACTTTTAATAAAACGGAGACACAAAATGTTAGCAACAATTTATATTAGTCATAGTGAACATAACTGGGACGTTACAACTTATGTTGATGATTATGAATGGGAAGGTTTTTACGAAACCTTTACAACTAAATCAAAAGCATTAAAAGTCGCAAACAAAATCAAAAAAGAACTGTTTGAAACAGAAACAGAAATATCTGAAATTGAAATGATTATTGATTTTAAACACGGTCTTGAAAACGACATCAAATCTTTCAAAAGGTTGGTGGCATAATGAAACAAGAACGCGAAATTAATTTGAAACACAAAAGAAAATCAACAAAATTCAAGAATCAATGATATAATATAAAATAAAAAAAGGACATAAAAATGAAAAAAATTAATGAATTTAACAAAGGTAATTTAAAAGAATTCCGTCATGAATTGGACGCGGTATTAACTAAATTTGGTGTAAAGGTCGGCCTTGATATTAGATCGGAGAAAATTAATTATAATGATTCAACCGCGACAATAACGATTGACGCTAAATTACACGGATCACAATCTAGAGAGGCTATGGAATTAGAACTATATTCCGATTTCAAAGAAAATGATATAATTAGAATTAAACAATTAGGTGAAGTCAGATTCGTTGGATATAAAACAAAGAATAGAAAATACCCATTCATTGTAGAGACTGTGCACACGGGTAATAGATATAAATTAAGTCAACAACATGTTAATGCGAGGGTGAATATAGTATAATGAAAGACAATATAATTTTAGTTGATTGCGATGGAGTCCTATTAGATTGGGAACCATACTTCCATAATTGGATGTTGGAAAAATTTGATATGAAGCCCATCAATAAATCATTGTACAACATAGGTAAAGTATATGGAATTACTCCACGCGAGGGTCATAAGTATGTTGGTGAATATAATTCAAGCCTACACATGGCCAATCTTGGGCCGTTGCGAGATGCTGTTAAATATGTACGCAAGTTATATACTGATCATGGTTATAGGTTTCATGTAATCACTAGTCAAACATCGGATGATGCTGCTAAGGAATTTCGTAAGTATAACTTAGAAACATTGTTCGGTAAGGAAGTCTTTGAAGGTATTACTATATTAGGTCAAGGCGATGATAAAGATAAAGAATTAGCTAAGTGGAAAGACTCTGGTTGTTATTGGGTGGAAGATAAGCCCACTAACATTGAGGCTGGTTATAATGTTGGACTAAGCCCTATTATGATGGCACATAATCATAATGTCGGGGAACACTTAGATATTCGTGTGCAGGATTGGAAAGAGATATATAATAAAATAACAGGAGAAGTTTAATGGAGTATTTACAATTTTTTGCGTTAGTGATTTTTATAGGTATTTTTCATATAAATATGTCTAATATGAAAAATGAAATTAGAAAAATAAGGAGAAAATGATGTTTGAATTTGCGATAGTTTTTATGGCGGTGGGTATCGGTTGGTATCTAGGTAGTCTACATACTAAATTAAAGTTGGTACAGTGATGGAATATTATTGGTTTATCACATCCGGTTTAATGCTTTTTTCATATTGGATAGGCGTCACAATTGGGTTCAATAAATTTAGAAATGAGGTGGATGATATTGTTAATGATATTGTCAATGGTATTTTAAATGATTATGAGGAGCAGTATAATGAGTCAAGCAGAAAAAGATAAGGCAAGGGCAATTTTAAAAGGTCAAGTGGCTGAGTTTTTGGCTAACGGTGGTGTCATTGAACAGGCCAGAAAAAGAGAAGATGACATTATGAATTTACCATATAGGGCCATTAAAGATGAAGATAGATTGGTGTGGAAACGTACACAGGCGCGAGTCGATGGAGTATATCAATATTTTACATAAATAGGAGAAAAATATATTATGAATATTAATGAATTGAGGGGTTGGTTAAAAGAAGGTGTGGTGGACATCACATTCACAAAGAAGGATGGCAGTGAACGCCAAGGCTTTTTTACTACTAGAGAGGATTTGGTGGCAGAAACTTCCGGTAACGGGGGTAGAGAACATGCTGATGATATGCTGGTAGTCACTGAAATGGTGGATGGAAATGCACAATGGCGTTCTTTTCACTTCGACCAAGTAACAAGTGTGGGTGTGCAATGAGTAAAACAGTGATTGCCGGCGTGAAAAGAAAAAGAGGCGCCAATGGAAACAATATTAATAAAAAATCTTTAAGTCACGGCTCATATAGATGTGCTCGTAAACCAAACAGTAAGCGATGCAAGAATCAATCTTAACATTTATGCAATGGATGGCGATAGCATTCATCTTTAGTATAGTCACAATCATGATGATTTTATTTTTGATAATATTAATACCTTTTATGATGTTCGGTATTTTCATTGACTGGGAAGAATCTCAAGGTATTTACAATAGACAATAAATGTGATATAATATAAATTATGAGAAAAAATGATATTAAAGTTCTAAGTGAACGAGACCATGTAAGACAAAAGCCTGGTATGTATGTCGGCGATATTACACTATCACCTCATAATCGATGGGGTGTATTTGATGATAAAATTGAAAAGTGCAACATTAACATTGTACCCGCTTTCTTAAAGCTATTCGATGAGATTATTTCCAATTCAATAGATGAGTATTTAAGAACCGATGGTAGGCACGCGAATCTAATTAAAGTTAAAATCGATGGTGATAAAATATCCATTGAAGATAATGGCCGAGGCATATCTTCTGAGTTTGATGAAGAGCATGGTAAGACCAAGGCTGAATTGGCCTTCACTAATTTACGCGCAGGTGCCAACTTTGGTGAAGATGATTTTGTAAGTATTGGTACGCATGGTCTTGGTGCATCTTTGGTTAATATCATGTCGCATAGGTTCACCGTCATGACAGACAATAATGTGGACAGAACACATATTAAATGTAAAGATGGTATGCTACACTGTGATTCTCAAGTCACGGCCTCTAACGGTAATGTGGGGACGAAGGTTACCTACACACCAGACTACGAATTATTTAAAATGAGTGGATTGGATGATACTCATATTATGATGATTGAAAAACGTGTTATGGATCTTGCGGTGTGCTATCCTAAAATTCAATTTAAGTTGAATGGTAGGCTTATTAAGAGTAGAGTGTTTAAAAATTATCTAAACATGATCGATCCAGTATTTGAATTTATTGAAACCGATCATTACAAAATTGCCGTGCTACCATCTGATGCTGGTGATCAAATTTCATTTCTTAATGGTATAGAAACATTCAGAGGTGGTTCTCACATTGATTATGTTTCAATGCTTATTAATAATGCACTGCGCGATAAGATCAATAAGAAACATAAACTTAATATTAAGCCGTTTGATATTAAGTCTAAATTTATATTCGTTCTTATCACCAATGAAATTCCAGGCCTGAAATGGGAGTCTCAAACCAAGGAACGAATGACTCTCGAGATATCAAAATTTAAAGACCTATTCGCCGATTTGGAGGATAACGATAAATGGTTCAATAAGATAATGCGTAATGAAGATCTTATTATGCCTATCATTGAGGCTCAATTACTTAAGAAACAACTGGCCGAAGCTCGAGAATTAAGAAAAAAGCTTAAAGACACTCACAGAAAGAAGGTTATTTCTCACGTTCAAGCCAAGGGTGGTGGCAATATTCTTTTCTTGACTGAGGGTCAATCAGCGATTGGTAATCTTATTAAGGTTCGCGATCCTAAAATTCATGGTGGTTATCCATTGAAGGGCAAGGTTAAGAATACATACGGTATGAAGCTAACCGATATTGTTAAAAACAAAGAGTTGAGCGATGTAATGAATATTCTAGGCTTAAATTTAGGTGAACCCGTCACTACAATGAATTATGACTATATCGGTATTCTTACCGACCAGGATGAAGATGGGCACCACATTAAAATGCTACTCATCGGATTCTTCGCTCATTGGAAGGAGCTATTCACACACCATAAGATTAGAATCTATAACTCACCACTAATGATTGCCAAGAAGGGTGGTGAAGTAAAATATCTATATAATTTAAAAGAAATTGGCAATGAAGACTTGAGTGGGTGGAGTAAGAAATACGCCAAGGGTCTTGGTTCTTTATCGGCTTCAGAATATAGAGATATTATTAACACAGATGATTATGATGTTATTACACATGATGATATAAATGATCCTAAAGCACTACATTTAGCTTTAGGTGACGCGGCCCAATTACGAAAGGATTGGTTACTAGCATAATGTATAAATTAATAAGAAACAAATATAGAGATATTATACCTAAGTCAAGATTATCTAATGTAGACCCTAAGGGTGAAACATATAAGAAATTTTTGATGGATAAACTAAATGAGGAGTTGCAGGAACTTGCCGACTCTGATTGGAGCGATGTTAATGAATATGCAGATGTGTATGAAGTTTTCTTAGCTATTATGAAGGCACACGGAGTTGATGAAGATGATGTACTTAAGGCCAAAATAGAGAAGGTTATCACAAATGGATCGTTTTCCGATGGTCTATTGTTAAAAGATTAAAATAAATACGGTTTTGCACTTTACACAGGCCCTATTTTATGATATAATATACATATAACAATTGAAAAGGAAGTGATATGAATACTAGAGGCATGAACAGAAGAGAAAAACTACAATATGAAGCTAAACAACGAAGACTTCATGGCTCATCTAAATTGGATATTTCGATGAACGCGGTTTCAATGGTTGAAGAAAATAAAATGATTGATAAAGCTCTATTCGGTATGGCTGAAATTAATGATGATAATATTGAGGCTCAGGGTATGGCGGCATACTCACCTGAATTTATGTACGCCACCGAGACGGAGAATAAAGCCGACATGGCCACCACCTCCGGTTTAAATTTTAACACCCCTGATTGGTAATATGAAATCTATTGAGGATCTTGTAAATAACGAGTTTAAATCATACTCAGAATATGTATTGTATAATCGCGCCATTCCTAGTATGATGGATGGATTTAAGTCAGGGCAGAGGAAGATTGTATACACAACAAATAAGGTGGCGCGTCACAAACTAAATAAAACGGCTTCACTGGCCGGTGCCGTAATCTCACACGCAAACTTCCATCATGGACCAGCATCATTAGAAGATGCAATCAATGGATTGGTCGCGCCATTTAATAATAATATTTCACTACTCGAAGGCGAAGGCTCTTTTGGGTCAAGATTAGTACCGGCCGCTGCTGCGGCTAGATATACTTTCACAAAATTATCCAATAACTTTGATAAATGGTTTGCAGATTTTGATGTAATGCCACCAATGAAAGACCCTGAAGACCCTGAGCCGAGATTTTATCTTCCTCTAATACCGTGGGTATTGGTTAATGGTGTGCAGGGAATTTCCGTAGGCTTTGCTACAAAGATTATGCCGTATGACCCTAAAGTGTTATTAAAGCTTGTAAAGGCACGGCTCAAGGGTAAGAATATTAGAGGTATGAAGTTAATACCACAATTCCCTGACTTTAATGGTACAGTGGAACGAATAGGATCTGAAATCATGGTGACGGGTAGTTATAAAGTAATCTCACCCACCAAGATTAGCATTACCGAGGTACCACCGGTATTTACGCGTGAAAAATACATTGAGCACCTAGAGAAATTGGCCTCGAAGGGAAAAATATCTTCTTATGATGACCAATGTGATGAGAATGGTTTCCAATTTGAAGTAAGGATGCGAAAAGATCCTAACATCATACCAACATTTGCCCTTAAGAAAGTATTGCATGAAAATATTACTGTGATTGGTGAAAACGGTAAGTTGAAAATCTATGATAACCCTTATGAGTTAATTGAGGACTTTGTTGATGCTCGCATTAAATATGTTGAACAAAGACTTAAGTTTAATATTAATAGAGACCAGACATCGCTTGATCTAGTGATTGAGAAGATTAGATTTATTACTGAAGTTATTTCCGGTAAGATTAACTTTAAGGGTAAAAATAAAGGTGAAATGGTTAACACTCTCACCGATATGTGTTATAATAATATAGACATGTTATTAAAAATGAACATGTACTCTCTAACCAAAGATAATATAGATATATTGAAGGGAATGGAGACTACATTAATTAAAGAATTAAAACACTGGAATTGTACTACCGCGGAAATTGAGTACACGGAAGACTTAAATAAATTATGAATAAACTAATGTTAATTGACTTCAATGGAATTGCGATTGGGTCGCTAATGGCTGTGACTAAATCTCAGAAAGATGTAAACGAGGATTTAATCCGCCACTTGATACTAAATACTATTATAGGTTATAAAAAGAAATTTAAAGCCGATGAAGTGGTTATCTGTGCAGATGCAAGAAGTTGGAGGCGCGAAGCTTTTCCACATTATAAAGCTTCACGACAAAAAACTAGAGAGGCTTCTCCCTATGATTGGGGTGAGGTATATAAAATCTTTAACTTAATCTTAGATGAAATTAATGATAACCTACCATGGAAAGTTATATATGTGAAAGGCGCTGAAGCGGATGACATCATCGGCTTTATCACTCTTAAATATGCTAGACACCAACCCATCACTATTGTATCGGCCGATAAAGACTTTATACAATTGCATAGTGCGGGTGATGTAAAGCAATGGTCACCCATTATTAAGAAATTTATTAGTCATAAAGACCCAGTGGCCTATTTAAAGGAGCATATCATTAGAGGAGATAGTGGTGATGGTATTCCCAATATATTATCTTCCGATGATACATTTGTGACTAGTAAGAGACAAACCCCTATGAAGAAGATATATATTGAGGCTTGGCTTGAAATGAAGCCAGAGGATTTCTTAACTACTTCAGAGATGGCGGATAGGTGGATGCTTAATAAAAATATGATCGACTTGACCTGTACACCGGATGATATTAAAAATGAGATTGATGACAAATATTCTAATTATAGTGGTACTACACACCGGATGAAAATATTTAATTACTTTACTAAAAAGAAGCTTAGGAACTTAATCGGGGATGTAGCATCGGTATAATAAATAAAATAAAAAAAATACTGGATAATAGAGTCATTACAGTATCACAGGACTTTATAGATTATCGAGATCACATATATGAAAATGGTTCCGCGTTCAACAGTAGAGACAAATGTGATAGCCTATTGCTAGAATGGTGGATGGAACGTAATACATTTGTAGATGAGCCATTGATCTATTCTGATGAGAAAACTAATTGGAGATACGATTGGGGTCTATATGATTATAAAGTAGACAATAAAGAAATCAACTATTCACATTGGAATATATCTTCCGCGGCGATGGTTAAGATCACAGATTCAATTGATAAAGACTTCTTGACCCACTTCCTCTTATATGAAACGATAAGACCAGAAAGACTATTAGAGGCCGGGGATGTAGTAACATTCAAAATATTAAATTTTGTGAATTCCAAGAAGGCCATTAATGGTATGTGGAATTCAAATTATGGTGGTAAATATTTACCAAAAACCTATTTACATAAGCTGTAAAATATGTTATAATAGTAGTATAAACTAAATAATGGAAGAGTGAATGAACGGAAAATATCCAATTTATATTATATCGAAAGGTAGAGCAGAATCAAGACAAACATCGAGAACATTGGAGGCATTAAATACTCCATATAGAATTGTAATCGAGAAAAGCGAATATGCAGATTACGCCGCGGTAATTGACCCAGACAAGATTCTGACACTACCCGAAGGCTTCAGAGAAGATCCTAAATACGCAATACCTGATGACAAGGGCCAGATCGGTGGTTCAATACCGGTGAGAAACTGGGTGTGGGAACATTCAATTTCTGAAGGCCACGCACGGCATTGGATTATGGATGACAATATCCGACACTTCTATAGACTAAATAATAATTTAAAGATCAGAGTAACGTCCGGCAATATTTTTAAAGCATGTGAAGACTTTACTGATAGGTATGAAAATGTACCCATGTCTGGCATGAACTATGCATTCTTTGCCCCCGCGTTTTCTAAACGACCTCCCTACTATCTAAACACTAGAGTATATTCTTGTATACTATTAAGTAATGATATTCCTCATAGATGGCGTGGAAGATATAATGAAGATACAGACCTAAGCTTACGAATATTAAAGGATGGTTATAATACATTCCTATACAATGCATTCCTATGTGGTAAGTCGGCAACAATGTCTATGGAGGGTGGTAATACAGAAGAAGTATATGCCAAGGATGGAGAGGCGTTCGATAACAGATTAACCTTCGCAGAGTCTTTGAGAGACCAACACCCGGATGTGGTGCGTATTACAAAGAAATGGGGAAGGTGGCATCATCACGTAAATTATGAAGGATTCAAGGTCAGCAATAAACTAGTGCTTAAAAAAGGACTAAATATAAGTAAGGGTACTAATGAATATGGTATGAAATTAATGAGAATGAATGAAGAAGATTTAACAAACGAAGATAAGGAAGAAAATAATGCCTAAGAAAAATGATAAGCCACAGAATTTACTCGTAATGACGGGTAGAGAGGAAGAACAAACACCGTTCGGTTGGGACGATATGCCGGAATTTATACAAGAGGATAACGAAGCTCCCTTGGTGCTTAAAATTCGTTTCCGTAATGATAAAGACATTAGAGATTTTGCAGACCTTATTGGTCAACCTCAGATCACCAACAAGACTAAAAGTATTTGGTACCCAGTATTAGATAGAAATAGAAACTCTTTATTGAGATGGATGGATGAAGATGGTGAAGACGCGGCCAAGGCTGAAGACGCAACAGGAGCTACGGGTAGATATGATTAAAATATTGGTGACGGGTGGTGCAGGTTTTATTGGTTCACACCTATGTGAAAGATTGGTGGGTGAAGGTCATGAAGTTACTTCGCTGGATAATTACTTCACCGGCTCAATCTTTAATCACATATCGGGGGTGAGATATGTTACTGGTTCAACCAAGGATATTGAAACATTAATTGACCCCGATATAGAGATTATCTATCACCTAGGTGAATATTCTAGGGTGGAACAAAGCTTTGAAGATGTAGAATTAGTATTGGAGTATAATAAAAAGGGCACATTCGCTGTATTGGAGTTTGTTAGAAAATATGGTGCAAGATTAATCTATTCGGGGTCGAGTACTAAATTTGCCGATGATAATACTGGCAGGGATCAGAGTCCATACGCTTGGTCTAAAGCTTCCAATACGGATCTTGTAATAAACTATGGTGAATGGTTCGGAATTGACTATGCCATTACTTATTTCTATAATGTGTACGGTGGTAGAGAGATTAAGACTGGTAAGTACGCTACTGTGGTTGCTCTATTCCTTGAAAAGGTTAGAAATGGCGAAAAGATAAGTGTGGTAAATCCTGGAACTCAAATGAGGAACTTTACATATATTGATGATATTATCAATGGTATTATACTTGTGGGTGAGAAGGGTGAAGGTGATGGCTATGGTATAGGCTCTGATACTGCATACACCATAGCCACTATTGCTGAAATGATTGCAATTAAAGGGCCTAGGCCTGTGATTGAATTCATACCGGAAAGACCTGGCAATAGAATGATGGGTGAAGTAAGGACTAGTAAGACGAAGGCCCTAGGTTGGGTGGAGAAAGGTAATTTGATGAATTATATTATGGAGTTGGATTTATGTGTATAAACATTGGTGTAATTGGTAATGGGTTTGTTGGTAAGGCGGTGGTGCATGGCTTTACTAAAGATGATAATAGTATCGTGATCTCAGATCCTTTATTGGGAACTACCACAAAAGATGTAATGGCCTCAAATCCAGAAGTTATCTTCATCTGTGTGCCGACACCTATGAGCGGCGATGGTAGTATTGATTCATCCATTATCGATACTGTGATAAAAGAGATTAATGGCTATGATGGTATCATTGTTTTGAAGTCCACAGTGACTCCAGATATTGTTAAATCTTTATCTGATACCTATGAGAGATTTGTATACAATCCTGAATTCTTAACTGAGACTAATGCTCTGCATGACTTTGAACATGCTACGCATCACGTATTCGGTGGTAGACCCAATGTTACTAAATTATTGGAAGAGTATTATAATAACAATACTATCTGCATACCTGCACCAAAATATCATATGTCTGCACCGGAGGCAAGTTTTGTTAAATATGGAATGAATTCTTTCTTGGCAGCCAAAGTCTTATTCTTCAATCAATGGTCGGACGCGATAGAATCTTTCGGTTGTTCTTATTCAGAGATTATGAAGGGCATTACCGCAGACCCAAGAATTGGAATAAGCCATACTTCAGTCCCTGGCCCAGATGGTAGAAAAGGATATGGAGGCGCCTGCTTCCCTAAAGACACCACGGCAATCTCTAATCTATTCCCAGATTTAACTATCATTAGGGAAACCATCACGAGAAATAATGAATATAGAAATCTATATGAGTTGGATGATAGGGAAAAGGCACAAAATGTTAGTTATAATATCCACCAAAACACTAATAACAACGCTTAGAAACGATTATGAACTGTGCCATTAAATATATAGAACCAATATGTTATAACTGTGCCCATAGGTCGAATTTCGTTAATGGGGCCAAAGGGATTATGTGTAAAAAGCATACTAAATATATTGATAGTCTATATTATACTTGTAATGATTTTAAGGAGAAAATGAAAAATATATTGGCAATATTAAATAAGATTGAAGCGACACCTAAGAAATTAGAGAAGCTATCAATACTAGAAGAAAATAAAGATAATGAATCATTGAAATCTGTGCTTATACATGCTTTGGACCCAAGAATTATATATCATATTAAGAAGATACCGGAATATGAAACAATTAAGTATTGTGATTTATATGATATTGATTGGGGTATAAATAAATTGTCAAAATTATCATCAAGAGAATTGACTGGTGGTGCTGGTGCACTATACCTCGCCGATATTTTATCTAGAATTTCAACCGATGATGCAATAGTTATTGAACGCATTATTAAAAAGGATCTTAGGGTGGGTATGTCTAAAAAGACTGCGAACAAAATCTGGGGTAAAGACTTCATACCAGAATTTCCAGTAATGCTCGCGTCATCGATGAACGAAAAGAATTTAGCTAAGATTAATTATCCAGCGTTTGTTCAAACCAAGATGGATGGCATGAGGGCAATGATTCTAATCAAAGACTATAATGTATCTGTATTTACTCGCAATGGTAAGCCCATCGATGTAGGTTCACAATTCACCGAATTGGTTGATGTTGATATAAGTAATGATTTTGTAATAGATGGAGAGTTATTGATTGTAGATTCTAATGGTACACCACTGGATAGGAAGACTGGGAATGGTATTCTCAATAAAGCATTGAAGGGAACAATTTCAGATGAGGAGCGAAAAATGGTTCGCATGGTGGCTTGGGACTATATACCAATGCAGAACTTTAATGATGGGCGATGCGATATATTGACTAAGTCTAGATTATATCACCTAGATTCAATCATTAAAAATGTACCGAACATAACCATGATTGATAATCACATTGTAAAAGACTATGAGGCGGCTTCGGTAATATTCAACTCTTTATTAGATAAAGGTGAAGAGGGTGTAATCATCAAGAACATTAGTTCTCCTTGGGTGAATAAGCGAAGCCCAGATTTAGTTAAGATGAAGGAGATATTAGAGGCGGATTTGGAAATCGTTGATGTCAAAGAAGGTGAAGGTAAATTCACCGGTGCGCTAGGGGCATTTATAGTAAAGGATAGTTCTGGTGGCACTTTATGTGCCGTGGGTACAGGCTTTGATGATGAACAACGAAAAGAATACTGGTCCAATAGAAATAGTTTAAAGGGTAATATTGTGGCAGTACAATATAATGCCAAGATTAAAAGCAAGAGTAATGATCTAGGTAGTTTATTTCTACCAGTATTTGTTGAGATGAGGGATGATAAAGATGAGGCGGATAATCTATGGAAGAAGTAGAAGTGAAAGAAATGGATAAGCCGATTAATTATAGAATTAATATGTGCTTTGAATGGAATGATTTCGACTCCTGTGTTGAATTTGAAATAACGGTGGACGGTGAAGTTGGGGATAAGGCCGACCTAGTACATGAATTGATAATTAACTGGAATTCTATCATTATGATGGAGGATGGTACTGTGGTTAATTTAGATCAATTTAAACAAGCCTTTGTTGAAAAGATTGGTGTCGCGACACCCACTAAAACGAATAATAAAATATTAAAGATGTTACATTGATAAAATAATTCATATAGCACTGTACAACGCATTAAAAGTATGATATAATATAACTATATTACAATAAGAAAGGTACTATAAATGTCAAAAATGAAAACTCTAGGTATTGAGCCGGTGATGTCACTACAAGAAGTAGCGGATGTGATGGGTATTACACGTCAACGCGTTTACACAATCGAAAAAGCCGCTCTGGAAAAATTATCCAAAATGAAACAAGCACAGGACATGAAGAAGATGTACTTGGATAATGATTATGATAAATGAAGTTGGTAAAAAAGGCTTAGATAAATATCTAGATTTTTGTGCTCGTCATGGGAATATTGATATTGATAAGGCTCGTATCACTACACGGGCGGCCATAAGAAATCATAATAAACCAGATTCCGATAAATCAGAAATGGTTGAAATGGATAATCTAATGGGCCAATGGTACAATTCATTATCTTCTGGGGTACCTGACTATTCCGTATATGAAAGTCCATATTATTTCTGTGAAACTTGGCTATGTTGGACTAAGTACTCTAGACAATATTTAAAAGATATTGTCAGATTAGGTGTAGTATCTCAAATGGTGGGTGTTAATACAGTCGTGGATTTAGGCAATGGCGTGGGCTATACTACATCAGTACTTAAACGAGATATATTTCCCAACGCTACTGTATATGGAACTAATGTAGTGGGAAGTCATCAATATACCATGGCAGAAGATTTAGGCAATCAATATGGATTTACAATGCTACCCGACCATTCTAGTTTAGGGAGTGTAGATCTAATCTTCGCATCAGAATACTTTGAACATTGGGATCACCCCATAGAACATTTAGAGGATATTTTAATAAACACCAATCCAAGATATTTGTTATTAGCCAATGCTTTTACACAGGACGCGATTGGCCACTTCAACGAATATTATCATGGTGGGGTTACATATACTAAACCACAGATGAATAGATTATTTAATAAGACTATGAAAAAATGGGGATATGAAAAAATTGCAACCAAGTGTTGGAACGGTAGACCCGCATTTTGGAGAAAGATTGAAAATAATACGGTTTTGCACTTTACAGATGCTTAAAAGTATGATATAATATAACTATATTACAATAAAAAAGGATATACTATGAATAACAGTGAAAAGAATAATTTTTTAAATACAAAGAATAGATATTATATAGCCGGATATTGTGATGGTGGTCAGGGCACTGACATAGTTTTAAGAGAAGACTCACCTGAATATCAAGACTATTTGTCGGGGTATGCGGATGCAAAGGAGCATAATGAGTCTAACTAAGGTGGGAGATTATCTTTATCATAAAATAAAAAGAGATGAGCATATCTTCTTCATTAGACATGATATTATAGGTGCTGTGGATGTGGATAATGATGATGATGAAATATTATTTGAATTTTCAGATCACGTCCTATCTCTAATTAAAGATGAGTGGTTTTTAATGAAAGGTAAAACAATTTAAAAAAAAGGAGAAAAAGATATGAAAAAATTGGCGATGTTATTTCTTGCATTAAATGTTAATGCAGGCGACGCGGTTAATGGTGAGGCGATGTATAATAGTCTTGGTTGTAGTGGTTGTCATGGAGTGAGTGGTGTTTCATCAATTCCTGTATATCCAAGCTTGGCTGGGAAAGATACGGCTTTTATTGTTAAACAGTTGAAGGATTTTCAAACTGGCGCTAGAGTGGATTCAACGATGAACGCGATGGCACCTATGGCGGCTGGGTATGAAGAAGATATTGGCTTATATTTATTTGGTGAATAATACGGTTTTGCACTTTACAGATGCTTAAAAGTATGATATAATATAGTTATATTACAATAAAAAAGGAATAGATGATGAGTGAAATCGATATAGAACAAGAAATTAACGAAGATAATATTTTTAATATTGAGGTTATTGATAACCCTGATGGTTCAGCGAATGTAACTATGGACTTAGATAATGATATACAAACCGCGTTGATGAAACAAGGTTTGGAATACTTAATTGAAGAGATGGGTAAGACAGATGATGTTAAAGTATTATCTCCCAATGAGTTCGAAGGTGAGGCATCTACTTGGGAACTAAGTGATGATGATAGGAATTGGCTATTCCACTTTGGATTTATTAATGCTTTGAGAAAGGGGATGAATGATGAGTGAATCAATTACAAATGCAGATATTATGACTGAAGTTGCAGATCTAAGAAAAAGAGTTTCTCAACTTGAGAATTATGAAACTGAAACAATGAATCGTATTAACACTCTTGAATTTCAAGTTGGTGCTTTGCATGGTAAAGACCAATCAGGTGTTGGTACTATGCCTCAACCGAACACTTATGATGAATGGAAGAATTTCGGTAAACTTTGGTTGGAGGGTGATACGGTATTGCAATGGTTTGACCTAAACGCAAATGCAGACAACGAATGGTTTGACTTTGAACAAGATGATTGCTGGTATCGTTATGACGAAAACACAGTTATTAGGATTAAGCCAGTACAAGGAGATGAGTGGGCATGAAAATAGGTGGACCAATGGAAGTAACTAGAGAGTTCTTTGCTCCAATAATAATTAAGATTGAACGCATTTCAGAATACAATGCATTGGTTAATGCTTTAGAAGATGCAGTTGAAGACCACGAAATTGGTTCAAAGGAACGTGAAACTTTAATTGGTATGTGTAATACATTTTCGGAGATTGAATTATGATTAAAGTTACACAAGAGTTTGAAACTGAAGGTGAAGCAATACGTGCATTACAGTTCAATAAGCAATGGTCATCTCTATATGAAATGGATGAATGGTTACGTTCTCAAATTAAACATGGCACTGACTTAACTGAATCTGAGGAAGATCTATTAGATGTTGTTAGGGTTAGGCTAAATCAAATTATGGAAAATAATGGTGTTGACCTATTGGAGATTATGTAATGAATCTTAAAAAGTTAGTTGGTGAAGTTGTCGGAAAGAAAGTTAGAGTTATTGCTGGCATTACTGCTGATGGCAAATACTTGAAATACAATAATGATGTTGATGGAGAATATATTTCTTTAGTTAAGATAGTGGAGAAATTAATTGAAAATGATGAATAGTTTTTTAAGTTACTGTAAAGGTTCTTTCTTTAGAATTAATATCGAATTGAATCCATTTAGATGGAGAACTGAGTTTAGTTGGATTACAGAGAGTGATTATAATCCCGGATTTATAGTTGAATGCCGTATGATAGGTGGACCTGTTATGATTCATTTTAGAATTGATGATATGCGGTGGTGATATGATTAGTTACAGTCCTAATTTTATGGGTCCTGCTTGGACGGGTTGGTATGAAAAATATGATATTCCATATACTATTGAAATGTATGAGAATAAGTACATTGAACCGACAGGTGAGATGGTTGAACGTAAACACTATGAGCAATATGCTGGTGGGCGTATCGATATTTACTGCGATGAACCTTGGCAAGAACTAGGTTGTCCTATTATGCGAGTTGCTGATTGGAATAAACTACATGATTTCTGTGATGAATTTGAATCCGAGACACAGCTAAGAGAGTTTGAGTTCTTTGCTGAATTTGAGAAATGGCTAGGACGTGAAATGCATTTGGCTCCAAGTGAAGATAGAGATATGTTTATGAAAGAAAATTATTGGGGACTCGACTAATCAGGAGAACAAAAATGAAATATGAAACATTTAAATCAATTTTAAAAGCATTAGAAAAGCAACACGAAGTTGATAGACAGATTAATAAGGTACTTCAATTAGCACAATCTGATACTTATTTTATGGGCACAACAGTTGATGAGATTGGTCAAGCATTTAATGCGGTATTTAAAGATGCCTATGATGAAAGAGGGTTAGATTTAATTCAGTGGTGGTTATATGAAGATGTTGAGAAACTAATCTATGCCGTAAAGACTGATGAAGTGCTTGCGGATTTAACTGAGATGGAAGACTTATGGAATTACGTAGAAGCAGGGAGTTAAAGATGGCAATTGAAGATGAAATTTATATGAAGTATCACGTATCTCAGTTAAGAGATTTAGAGGATGATGTGGTTAAACTTTGGAAGAAAGGACAAGACCGTTGGTGTATGAGACAACACGGAATGTCATCTGAAGATTACTATAAGAAACTTGATGCTAAGCAGGGATTCGATGGTGTTGGTGGATACGGAAGTTCTGGTAGAAAACCACTACCTAAGGAGTATTGGAATGAATAAATTTAAAAAA
>Ga0209044_1000221_pt1 | contig 51593 bp, 47 predicted proteins | sample SaaInlV_130m_DNA_FD_184655 | JGI IMG/M metagenome (GOLD analysis project Ga0209044, IMG submission 184655) | Marine microbial communities from expanding oxygen minimum zones in the Saanich Inlet - SI037_S4LV_130m_DNA (SPAdes) (version 2) | ecosystem: Environmental > Aquatic > Marine > Intertidal... | reverse complement strand
GACATTTCAGCTACCCTTTACAGTTCTTCCATGGAAATTTGAGGTAATGCATTGATTTTAATCCCTTTTTGAGGATAATGACAAGGTTTTTTAACTTTAATATGCCTCCACGATGCGAGCCCCGCCCTATCAGGGCAAGAATTTTCCTGAAAAAATCTCAATTCTTATTCCCAGCAACATTGATAATCCGCGTCTTACCAGCAATTTTCGGTGGTAAAAATCCCCAACCCGTTTGCCTTACTTGTATGTTAAACTATTGTTTTTAAAACCACTGGATATTTCGGAAGCCACTATGCCATCCGATCCCCTACTCAACCAGCCCCACATTTATATCCCGCCTACCGAAGAGCAGTTGCGCGATAAGCGAAGGCGTACGACCATCACCATCCTGGGAGTTTTTATTGCCCTCATCGGCATGACGTTTCTGGAAAACTATTTCCTCCAGGCACAATCGGCTTCAACATTTGGGAACAATATCACCGTTCTTGCCGTATTTAATATCATTTTGATCCTGCTATTTTTATTGATCATTCTGATTACGCGGAATCTTGTTAAGGTTTATAACGAGCGGAAAAGTAAAATTATTGGGTCCAAGTTCCAGACCAAATTGATCATTGCCTTTCTGATTCTGGCGTTGGTTCCTTCCATACTGCTTTTCACGGTAGCCAGCAAGCTGTTCACTTTCAGCATCGGGAACTGGTTCAATTTGCAAACCGAGCAGACCCTGCAATATTCCATGGATATTGCAAGAGATTATTATTCGGGGCTTGAAAAAAGAGCCCTTTCCAAAGCCAAAAATATTGAACGTTTTATTAACAACGAGGAGCTGTACTTAAAGCTGAAACGAGAGCGACTGCTAACTCTGGTCCAGGAAAAAGTGATTGAATATGATCTGACCGGCATCCTCATCTATGACAGTGATTTAAAACCCATCGTTTCTGAAATAGATTCATCCAAGCTTTCGCCGCAAACCCGCTTGAATTATTCTGAATTGATCCAAAAAAGTTTTGATGGAGAGGGAGTAACAGAAATTCAGATGACCCATGGGGGAAGCCTCATGATCGTGGTCGTACCCCTTACAGAAACACTTGAAGGAAAAATTTCGATATGGGGTTATATTCTCACCCTCAACCCTGTTTTTAAAAGCTCATTGAGAAAAATTGAAACCATCAGAAACACTTTTGAGGACTACCAGCAACAAAGCTTCCTGAAGCTTCCGGTCAGCGCAAACTACTACACGACCTTTCTTCTCATTACCCTGTTAATCCTGTTTTCTGCCATATGGCTGGGTTTTTATATGGCACGAGGCATCACTGTCCCCATTCAGCAATTGGCAGAAGGTGTACGGCGCATCACAGAAGGAGACCTTGACTTCAAAATTGGAGCAAAGGCCACTGATGAAATAGCAATTCTTGTTGACTCCTTCAATACCATGACCCGGGAACTAAATGAAAGCAGACTCAATATTCAATATGCTCACGAAGATCTCAAGAGAACGAATATTGAACTCGACCGGAGAAGAAATTATATTGAAACCATTTTAGATAATATAGGCGCAGGTGTGGTTTCGGTCGATAAAAAGGGTACTATCACCACCTTCAATAAGGCGGCAGAAAAAATTCTTGACCTTAAAAGTGAAAATATTTTCGGGTCCTCCTACCATGACGCTTTTGACTTTTCCTCTTACCAGGCAATCCGAAAGCTCAGCAAGCGCATGAACGCGCAAAATAAAGAGTCCATAGAAGAACAAATTGATCTGCGTGTAGGAGAAAACAACCTTACCCTTCTGGTCAACATCCAGGTTCTTCGGGGGACCACCGGAAAGTATCGGGGACTGGTTATCGTTTTTGAAGATTTAACACGTCTGATAAAGACCCAGAAAATTGCCGCATGGAAAGAGGTGGCCCAGGGAATTGCCCACGAAATAAAAAACCCCCTGACCCCGATCCAACTCAATACACAAAGATTAAAGAAAAAATACCATGAAAACCGGGAAGACTTTGACCGGGTTTTTGATGAAAGCATCCATATCATCACTCAGGAAGTTGAAGGGATGAAAGAACTGCTCAATGAGTTTCTGCGGTTTTCAAGGATGCCGACTTCAAATCCCAGACCAACCCCCCTGCATAAAATTATTGATGAAATCCTGATTTCCTATTCGGAGCACGATAAAAATTTAAAGATCAAAAAGAATTTCGATCCAAACCTTGGCGCGGTACATATTGACCCGGAACAGATCCGGAGGGTCTTCATCAACCTGTTTGAAAATGCCACAGATGCCATTGATGATGGAGGAGCAATACAAATCAGCACACGGGTTCTTCAAAAAGAAAAACTCGTCCGCATCGAGTTTTCAGACGATGGAGCAGGTATCAGCCCCGCTGACAGAGAAAAACTGTTTCTTCCTCATTTCACCACCAAAAAGCGCGGAACAGGTTTGGGATTGGCCATCGTCAACCGGATCATTATTGACCACAATGGTTCCATTCAAGTTAAGGATAATTACCCCAAGGGAACGGTTTTTGTCATAGATCTTCCGTATTCCCCCCTTGCCCTGGAGACTGGGGATTCTTCTGCGCGAAAATTACATCAAATTACCTCATCTCAATCTTGACCCGCACCTTTTATTCTGCAAACTTTTGTTCTAGAATGTTGCTAACCTGTAAATTTCTTATTTTTTTATGCCCGTAAATACGCGGCGGGAAAATAGAAAAAAACAAACTTAAGAGAATAAATTTTATGGCAGAAGATCGATTCACGGACAACGGAGATGGCACCGTCACGGATAACCAAATAAAAGTAATGTGGAAGAAAACCGACTCTTTCCAAGATACCAATAAATGGCTCAACTGGTTTAAAGGTCAGGACTATGTGGAAATCACCAACATGGAAAGGTTCGCCGGGTGCGAAGACTGGCGGTATCCGACTCAGGAGGAAGCTTGGTCCCTGTTTGACCTGAGCTACAAGAATACCGACAAGTATGGAGATGATATTTACCTTTCCTCCATCTTTGAACCGGGTAGCGCGGGAACCACATGGACCCTGGAAGAACGGGACTCCTCAGCCCTGATCATCCAATATGAGGATGGAATGAAAGTGTGGCCCTCAAAGTATGCCAACCTCAATATGGCCTACCGCATGGTCCGGTCCATCTCATAGTTTTACTTTAACGATTTAAACTCTGGTCGGTCTGGGTAAATGACTTGTATTCTCGGGCTACGGGGAGTTTCATAGTTAAAGCCCTTGTGGATGACAAACCTGATTTTTGCCATCTTGCTGTTCAGCCTTTTGAACTCCCTGGGGTGTACCCGCTGGGCTCCCAACTCAAAGATAAGAGGTTTTCCAGTTGGCAGGTTCAGGGTTCCCACTGCGCTTTTCTCAAGGTCGATTTTTATTGATCCGGGCCTCACCCCGTCTACGTGGTAACTGCCTTCCGCCATATGGACGCTACTTCCTTCATAATAAATTCTCCATAAGTAACGGGTTTCAAATCCCCGGGCCCCGGCCAACGGCAGTGCCGGATCCAGAAACTGAATTTGAGCCCGGCCTTTAGTCTTGAAGAAATAGATGTTCCGCAGGGACCATAGAGCAAATTCTCTTTCAAAAGAACGCCGGGACATGAGACCACAACGCCGGACTTCAAGAAGCGTTTGCAACGCCACTCTTTTTTTTCGGATCAAATTTCTGCGAACTTTTAATGCCTTGGGGCTATAAAGATAACAGGTAGCCACGCCTAACCTGGTATCACGCACCGAGTCGGGAGAAGCTTCCAGAATTTTCTCCAGTCTTTCGACAAGTTCAGATTCAATTTCAGGGGAGTAGTCCCTGCCCACTTCCCGGGAAATACGGACCACGCCATCCCAATCCTTATCGGTCAGGACTTTTTCAAAGTCGGCAACCACCTGGTCCCGATAGCTTGCTCCAGTTGCGGGAAAATATTCTTTGCCTCCGAATACTTTGTTTTTCAAAAAAAGGTACCGTTCAGGATGACTGTAACGGAAGTAGGGATAATTGATATACGCGGCGGCAGAGTTTGCGAAATCTTCCTGCGGGTTCTGCCGCGAATAGGTAGGAAGCTGGCGGGAGGAGACCGGAGCGTAATGATCCACATCCGGATTATTTACAGCCGCGAATAAATAATCATTCCCAACTCGCCCGTCCAGAGCGGGAAGAGGAATAAAACTGAAGTCAGAGATTTTCAGCCATTCCGGGGAAAATGACAGGTAACCTTGGAATATATCAAAAAAATGCGCCATCTCATGCTGGACAATATTCTGTAACACCTCCCGGTCTTCATAAAACAAGCTATTGAAAAGCTCTACACGAGGTTCCTGATCATCGACCTCCACCTGGTAGGACAATTGACTACTTCTGTACACAGTTTGGAAACCGGGAAAAGTGGCGGCAGGCACATCATCCACCGGCATCCCTTCTGGAGCCGCCCGAAGTTTACTGAAATGATAAAATCCCTTTACCCCCGGTATATGTAGAAATGTTTCCGGCAAACGGGAAAACGCCAAAGTTAATTCTTTAATTTCCTCGGGTTTCCAGCCCATTTCCAAATCCAGCAATTCATAACCAAAGCGAGTTTTAAAATCAGCTTTCCCCTGGTCGATCTGTTGCCGGTAATCACCAGGATGTTCGTAAAAAGGCCTTTTGGCCTCTTCGCCCGATAAGGTTTCAGCCGCTAAAAAACTAAAAAATAAAACCCAACCTGTTGCAATCCATCTACGCATTGATTTTGAAACCCCAAGGTTTATCAATACCACTAGATTAACAGAACAAACCTGTTTTATCCATAGCCGGAACAATCTATTAAAATCAGTATGTTAGCTCAAGCATAGTGATGGCAGTTTTTTATACGCAAATTTTGCATCTTTCCACACTCCCAGGCATCTTAAAGTTGTCTTTTAAACATAAAATATGGAGGTTTCTCTATGGCAAAGTTGCCAGGCAGTGATGCAAAGTTAATCAGGTTAAATCCGGAATGGTCGGTAGAAAAAGCCGCCTCAACACCAATAGAGCAGGAACTGTCTATCGATGATTTTAAGGGTAAGAGACTCATTATCACCCTGCCGGGCGCTGGCGGTTTCTGCAACAAAGAATTTGACCTCGTTAAAGATAATATGGACAAATTCAAAGCCGCAGGCGCAGATGAAGTCATTGTTGTAGTAGGAACCGATATTCTGAGCAATGCAGGAAGAGGCCTCCCCAACCTGCTTCAGGATGTAAACCAGGAGTTTGGCAATGCCAATAAGCTGACCTTGGAAGGAGTAAAAAGCCGTTATCTGAACCGATCTGCCATCGCAGTGGATGCAAATGGTGAACAAGTGATTCGGGAAGATGCCGACTTGCTGGGATGCAGAACCATCGGTGGCCTTGTAGATGCGGCAAAAAAAGCTTTTTCCTGAAAAAGGGACTGTTCTGCAATAAAAAACCTCCCGGGTGGATACCGGGAGGTTTTTTTATTTTCCAACCAATAATGGGGTATCACGCAGGTCAGGGTTCAGGGTCTTCAAGGGATTTTAAAATAGACTCCAATTCTTTCTTCAACCCCTGCTTCCATTCCAGAAAAGCTTCGCGGTCGTAGGCAAAATCCATTTGAGTCCCTTTTTTCTTAAATTTCTTGAGTTTGTTTTTGGCGCCGGCAACTGTGAATTTTTCTTCGTAAAGCAGTCGTTTGATTTCTAACACCAATGCAACATCGTTTTTCTGGTACAGCCTCTGCCCCGATTTATTTTTCGAGGGTTTCAGCGCATTGATTTCGTCTTCCCAATAGCGCAAAACATGCTGTTCCACACCGGCGAGCTCAGCCACCTCACCAATTTTAAAAAATAATTTGTCAGGAATTTGAGGTTTCATCGTGGGAAGATTGGTTTGTGGAATCCAGTAACTGCTTGCTGGGTTTAAAGGTCAATACCGTCCGGGACCGAATACGAATCGTTTCTCCGGTTTTGGGATTGCGTGCATTACGCGCTTTTTTATCGCGCAAAATAAAACTGGCGAACCTTGAGATCCGGACATTATTCCCCCCGGCCAGTTCGGATTTAATTTCGTTAAATAAAATTTCCACAGCCTGGACAGCTTCCTGGCGTGTGAACCCCACCTTTTCATAAACCTGATCGACAATCTCTGCCTTCACCAGGGTTCCATTTGAATCAGCTTTATTCAAAATTTTTTCCTCAAAAATGATAGTCTTCGCCTATACCTTCGCTCACTCCTTTTTCTTTTCTTCGAAGTCCTTGTTGGCCTCATCAATGATTTTTTGCATCAAATGTTCCGGGACATCCGCATAGTGATCAAATTCCATGACAAACATGCCCCGCCCCCCTGTCAAGGAGGTCAGGTCGGCGGCATAATTCAAGACTTCCGCCATCGGCACATGAGCCCTGATGACCTGAGTGTCATCTGCGGGATCAACACCTTGAATCTTACCGCGTTTGGCATTGATATCGCCCATTATATCTCCTACATGGTCGCTTGGCACGACAATTTCCATACTCATGACCGGTTCAATAAGAATCGGTTTACAATCCATAATTCCTTTTTTGAATCCGAGTGAACCGGCAATCTTAAATGCCATTTCCGATGAGTCCACATTGTGGTAAGACCCGTCATACAGCCGCACCTTTACATCGACCATAGGATAATGCGCAATGATGCCACTGGTCATTGCTTCCTGGATTCCCTTGTCAACCGCAGGAATATAAGTCTTGGGGATGGCACCCCCAACAATTTTATCCTCAAAAATATAGCCTTCTCCTCTCTTCAAAGAGGAGATTTCTATCCAGGTGTCTCCAAACTGTCCTTTTCCACCTGTTTGCTTTTTATATTTTCCCTGTACCTTGGTGGAGCCTTTAATTGTTTCGCGATAAGGAACCTTGGGGATCTTAACATCCACTTCCACCCCAAAACGACGCTTCAACCTTTCCAGCGTCACATCAAAGTGGACCTGTCCCAGCCCGGAAATTAGCAATTGTCCGGTTTGGGCATTTCTTTCCATCTTCAGAGTCGGGTCCTCTTCCAACAATCTGTGCAGAGCACTACTGATTTTTTCTTCATCACCCCTTGTTTTGGGTACCAGTGCACGCGAAAAAACCGGCGATGGGAAAGCAATGGGCGGGAACACCACCTTTTCCTCGGCATCAGAAAATGTATCACCCGTCACCGTTACTTTCAGCTTGGCCACGGTTCCTATATCCCCTGCGGAGATTTCCGAAACTTTAACCTGCTTTTTGCCTTGTAGCATATACAACTGCCCCACACGTTCATTCGCGTCCTGGGTAGCATTATGAATAGCAGAGTCTCCCTTAAGGGATCCCGAGAACATTCTAAACAAAGTCAGTTTTCCCGCATAGGGGTCGGCAATGGTTTTGAATACCAGCCCCGAAGTCGGATCATCGGCGGAACGGGAGACCTCCGCATCACCCTGTTTTGCAGGCTCCGGAGCTCTCATATCAGGAGAGGGAAGGTATTTGATAGCCGTCTTGAGCAGAAGGTCTGTACCCATATTATGCAGAGCAGACCCACAAACCACAGGTATCAATAGACCCTTGCGAATACCTTCTTTTAATCCTTTAGAAAACTCCTCTTCGGTCAACTCGCCATGCTCAAGATATATTTCAATCAGGTCGTCATCGACTTCCGCCACAGCCTCCATCAATTCCGCGTGACTGAGTTCCATTTCATCTTTAATCGCAGAAGGCGTTTCTCCTGTCTTTCCACTGCCCTTTCCGTCTTTGTCGTAGGAAAAATAATGATTGTCGATAAGGTCTACGATTCCAGAAAAATCTGGCCCGGTGGCATCGGGGAGTTGTATGAAAACCAGGTTTTTATTGAATTTCTTTTTAATGGCTTCCAGAACCGGGGCGACATTAGCCCGATCATGGTCCAACTTATTCAGGAAAATAATTCTAGGCAGATTCAGTTGATCGGCCCAGTTCCATATTTTTTCCGTGTAAAATTGAACCCCCTCATCGGCACCGACTACAAAAATCAAGCCATCGACCACCCTGAGGCAGGCAGGCGTATCAGAAATAAAGTTACTGCTTCCCGGTGTATCTACAAGATTTAATTTAGTAGCGTTCACTTCACAAAAGGCGACCGAGGCATCTATGGAGTGACCACATTTTATTTCATCCGGATCAAAATCCATAATCGAAGAAACATCGCCCACTTTACCCAACCGGTCGGAGGCTCCGGAAAAATACAAAATCGCTTCCGCCAAAGATGTTTTGCCCGACCCCCCATGGCCTACTAGTCCAATATTCCTGATATCTTGAAGTTTATAGTGTTTCATATCACCTCGCTTGGTAAATAGAGCACCCGAAAACCGGGACACAGGAAACTAACTCCGCTTCCTCTGACCATGAAACAAGAGCCGTTATCGATGAACTGCTGGTATTGGTGATTTAGAGCTATAAACATTCCAAATTTCGTAGCAAATGTCAAAACTTAATATGAGTTAAACACCTATAAATCCACGCCTCCATCAAAAAGACCGTTGATTGCAGGCTCCTTATTTAAATGCTTCATGGATTGACAGGTGGACTCGAAAATGCCAAAATCCGGGCGAAAATTAAACAAAACTTCTGCTTTCAAAAGTTTGATGCTCATAGGGGAAACCCGGTACACACTGATTGCTGTGGTCATCTTCCTGATGATCGTTTTTTTGCCACCCACCATTAAAGAAGGGTAATGCGATGCTAAGGCATAAATTTTTTGCGATTATTTTCATCTTGTTTTCTGTTGTATCCGTTCAGGTTTCAGGTGCTGACCAGGCTCCGGCTAAAAAGGGCGACAAGGTGACTCTCGAATACACCGGAACGCTAAGTGATGGAACCGTATTTGACTCTTCCAGCAATCATGATACCCCCATGGAGTTTGAATTGGGAACCGGACGTGTGATTCCTGGATTCGAAAAGGCCGTCAAAGGAATGAAGGTAGGCGAGGAGAAGAAATTCACACTCCCCCCTGCCGAGGCCTATGGAGATGCCAACCCTAAACTGGTTCAAAAAGTCCCCAGGAAAGAAATCCCGCAAGACAGAGAACCTCAGGTGGGCATGGGACTCATCGTTGGAGGCTCAGGAGAACAACAGATGCGAGCATTTATTACTGAAGTCACACCTGAATTCATTACGCTGGATATGAACCACCCTCTGGCCGGTAAGACTTTGACCTTTCAGATCAAGGTAGTTAAAATTTCACACTGACACTTTTGTTCCACATGATCCTATGAAAGATTTTTCAGGAATCTACGCCTTTTCTTTTCCCGGCTAAAATGAGCCGGACAGGAGTCCCGGAAAACCCGAAGGTTTTTCTCAAAAAATTGACCAGGTAACGACGGTAGGAAAAATGAATCCCTTGCGGGAAATTCAAAAAACATTTAAACGTAGGCGGTCGCTTTTTTACCTGCGTGGCATAAAACATTTTCATGAATTTTCCCCGGTAACTCGACATGGGATTTTTCTGTATGGCACGTTCAAAACACTCATTCAGAGTTGCGGTAGGTATTCTTCGGGAATACTCTTCGTAAACCTTTTCCACCTGCGGCAGAATCTTGTCAATTCGCAAACTCGTTTTTGCCGAAACCGTCACCACAGGAGCGTACTCCAGGAATTTAAGCCTGTAACGCACATGCTCTTCAAACTCATCAAAGGAAGTTTCATTTTCCTTCGACAAGTCCCACTTATTACCTAAAATCAAACACGCTTTGCCACGATCCATCGCGTAGCCAGCAATCGTAGCATCTTGGTCTGAGACCTGCTCCGCACTATCCAGCACCAGCACCGCAACATCACAACGGTCCAGCGCTTTAAGAGCCATGATCACGCTGAATTTGTCTAGAACCTGATGGGTTTTCCCCTTGCGCCGGATTCCCGCCGTATCAATCAAAACAAAACGCCGCTCATTCCATTCAAGAAACGTATCAATCGCATCCCGAGTGGTTCCGGGCACGTCGGAAACAATACAACGCTCGGATTTCAACAAACTATTGATCAGAGAAGATTTTCCCACGTTGGGTTTTCCGATCACCGCAATGCGAATATCATCCTCACCGAAGTCGGGCTCCGGTTCTGCCTCAGGAAGGGCTTGGGCCATCGCTTCAATCAACTCATAAAGACCATTGCCATGCTCGGCTGAAACCGCAAAGATGTTATCCAACCCCAACTCGGAAAATTCTGGCAGAATAAAATGTTGGGACGCCGAGTCTACCTTGTTAACAGCAAGAAAAAAAGGTTTCCCGGCTTTACGAACCTGGTCAATCACTTCCCTGTCCGTTCCGGTCAGTCCGGCCTGGTTATCCACAACAACGATCACAAAGTCCGCTTCTTCTCGAGCCCACAAGGCCTGCGTCACCACTTTCAGTTCTATCTGGTTTGCGGTATTGACATCAATTCCCCCTGTATCAACAATTAAAACCGGACGGTTCTCAAGCTCTGCGGCACCATAAATCCGGTCCCGAGTCACCCCTGGCGTGTCATTAACAATTGCCGAACGGCTCTGTGTGAGTTTGTTGAATAAGGTGGATTTGCCAACATTGGCTCTGCCAACGATAGCGATGATCGGAGCTGTCATACTTCTTCCCTTAAATAGATGGGCCTTTGTCCTGTAGATATTTATGGATACCTTCCGCTATGGACGAAGCCAGTCTATAAAGGTAGTCGGGTTTGGAGAGCATGCGCGCTTCTTTCCGGTTGGTCAAAAAACCGACCTCAACCAGAATGCTGGGCATATCGGCACCATGGAGAACGTAGAAAGGGCCTTCTTTGACTCCAAGGTTCTTCAGTTCCCGAAACTTTTTCCTGGAAGATCGAAAAAGATTATCCTGTACCGTACCCGCCAATCTCGAAGAGTCATTAATCTTGGTGGTGGTAATGAGGCTTGCCAGAATTTGCTGAACCTGATCATCCTTGACGGAATGAACCAGTTCGCCATTTTCCCGGGCGGCGGTAGCTAAAGCCCGGTCATTATTAGTCGTACCGAGAAAATACGTTTCTATACCATGCGCCGACTTTCTTTTGGCGGCATTGGCATGAATGGAAACGAACAGCTCTGCGTTCCTATTATTGGCAATCTCACTTCTTTCTTTCAGCGGAATAAATGTGTCATCCTTTCGGGTCATCACCACACGGTATTTAAAGCGGTTCACCAATATGGTTTTGACGTGCCGGGCAATGGTCAGGTTGATATCTTTTTCATGGGCTCCCTTTTTACTTTTTGCGCCCTGGTCTTTGCCACCGTGGCCTGCATCCACGACAACTAACGGTGCAGAACGCCTTGCCTCACTGGAAGAAGGCGCGTAAAGATAACCTCGTTTGCCTTTTTTGCCTTTTTTGAAAAGTGCTTTTTTAACCGGCGCTTTGGCCGATGGCCTCGCTTTGCTCGCGACAATCGCTTTTTTCTCAGACTTCTGCTTTACAACCTTTTTTTTCAGTCTGACCGGCGAGGATTTCACCTCTTTCTTTTTTCCCGGCTTCACAGCTGAAGCGATCTTTATCGGTTCGGGCTGTTTCGATTTCCTCTTGGAAATCACTTCTTTTTTTCGCTTCACAGCCGAAGCAACCTTTACCGGCTCGAGCTTTTTTTCTTTCCTCACTGTAACCGGTTTTTTGTTTACAGGAGCAGTCTGCTTTTTTAGTTCATGAACCCTTGACGCGAGTTGCTGATATTGCAGACGGGCCTTCTTTGCCCGGTCACCCTTGGGATACTTTTCATAAATCGTTTTTAAAATCCTCGCGGCAGAGGAAAAATCCTTTTTATCACGATAGATTTCAGCCGACTCAAACAGCGCGTCATCGGTCAGCGTACCCGGCGAAAAGTCATGAGAAACTTTTTTGTAATAATGGAGAGCCTGATCCAGATCCTTTGCGTTTTTGGAAATCTTGTTTAATCCCTCGTACAACCGGGCCACGGTGAAAACGGCTTTATAAGCCTCCGTACTTTTGGGGTACCGTTCCACCACTTGAGAAAACTTATGAATGACCTTATCCCAGTGGTGGCGGAATTTCTGTTTATCTGGGGATCCCATGAGTTGGTAATAGGATTTCTGCGCCAGATAATAAAGGTCCTTGGAGGAATGGTTAGTCCCAGCCCAGGCAGAAGGAACCTGCAAACACAGAAATGCCAACGCCGCAACAACGGCCGCATTTTTCAATTTTGAATGAAATCGATGCATAAACATGGCAAGGCCCAAAAACGCCTACTCACCTTAACTAGTTAATTTTATTGAAGTTTTGTCGATTAAGCATACCATTTCCCCTGCACAGGGTCAATCGTCTATCAATAAGATAATCAATCATCTGCCTCACGCCAGACGCTCGGCCAGGTAAAGAGGCAGACCGTTTTCACGAATTTTGTCCTGAGTAACCCTCACGTCGTACTCAAAGCGGCAGACTCTCACCGTTTTCTCTTCGGAGTCATAAACCATGAATGCGGGGTTCGGGTTCCCATCTCGGGGTTGCCCCAAACTACCATCATTAAAAATATAACGGTGTCCCGGTTCGATATCCCATAACTCCGAGACATAGTCGTTCACCTCTCCATCCGCTGTTTGTTCCAGAATAACGGGCTTGTGCGAATGACCGACAAAGCAGATGGGTGCATCAAAATGTCTGAAGTATCGTTTGGCCCCGATTTTTGAAGTCACATAATGCCAGGCCTCCGGCTCAAAAGGAGACGCATGCACCCAATACACTCCCCCCTCTTCGTGATCCAGAGGAAGCGCTCTTAGGAAATTTTTATTTTCCTCTGTCAGTTTTTCCCGGGTCCACAGGCACGATTCATAGGCGTAAGCATTAAAATATGTGGTATCGGTCTTTTCGACAGCGGCCCAATCATGGTTTCCCGCAACAGTAAAATCCACCTTTTCCCTTACCCACTCAACACAAGGGTTGGGATCGGCTCCATAACCGACAATATCCCCAAGACAAACCAGTTTGTCGTAATCGATGCTCTCTATCTCTTTTTGGAATTGATTCAGGGCTTCGAGGTTGCTGTGCAAATCGGAGAAGATAATATAACGCATGGTCGGTTTATTTTACGATTGGCGGGCCGGTTTCTTTAAAAACTTTATCGAGAATGCCGTTGATAAAATCCGGTGAATCTGCGGATCCAAATTTTTTCGCAATCTCAACAGCCTCGTTAATCACTACCTTTGGCGGGGTAGAAGCGTCAAACAACAATTCGCTGATACCCAGACGCAAAATGTTCCGGTCAATCATGGACATGCGATCCAGTGCCCAGTGGTTACTGAATTTTTCAAGCTGAGTATCAACCTCTTTAGTATGGGCAAAAACCTTATCGACCAGCACTTTCATGAACTCGGTGATTTCAAGATGGGTATCTGCTCTTTCACAAAACTGCTCCATCTGAACTTCACGGTCATCGGGATTGAATTCGGTCTGATACAGGAATTTTAAAGCCAATTCCCTTGCGGCGCGGCGCTTCCCCATAAGTTTCCTCAAACCTTCCTGAACAAATTTGCCATTTCAACAGCCGCCAGGGCCGTTTCTCTCCCCTTATTGGAAGAGTTGTCCCCCGACCTTGCTACTGCCTGCTCAAGGTTATTTGTGGTCAACACACCGAACAAAACGGGAATGTTGAACTCGAGTCCTACCTGACCGACACCACGGCTGGTTTCAGCCGAAATAAAATCGAAGTGCGGGGTATCGCCTTTAATCACCGCTCCCAGGCAGATGATGGCACTGAATTCTCTGGAGGAACAAAGTTTTTTCGCGGCCTGTGGAATTTCGAACGCTCCGGGAACCCGGGCCACTTCCAGGTCCTCTTCAGCGGCCCCGTGCTCTTTGAGTGCTGACAGCGCGCCGTTGAGAAGCTTGCTAGTCACAAAGTCATTAAAGCGACTCACTACGATTCCAAACCGGAGCCCCTTCGCATTGTGGTCCCCTTCTATATATTTAGCCATGCAAGTGATTTATTTAATATTTTGAAACATATGGCCCATCTTTTCCTGCTTGGTCCGAAGGTATTTGATATTGTCATCTTTAGCCTGGACTTCAATATGCACCCTTTCCACCAAGTGCAGGCCATAACCTTCCAGCCCGACAATTTTACGGGGATTGTTCGTCATGATCCTGATCTTTCCGAGGCCCAACTTACGCAGGATCTGGGCACCGATACCATAGTCCCGCAAATCAGGTTTGAATCCGAGTTCTTCATTGGCCTGCACGGTATCTTTTCCTTCATCCTGTAATGCATAGGCTTTCATCTTGTTGACGATTCCTATCCCTCGTCCCTCCTGATACAAATAAAGCAGGACACCTTTTCCGTCCTCCTCAATCATCTCCATGGATTTTTGTAATTGTTCCCCGCAATCGCAGCGATAGGAACCAAAAACATCTCCCGTCAAACATTGCGAGTGAACCCGAACCAGTGTAGGTTCATCTTCCTGAATTTCTCCTTTGACCAACGCAATATGCGTCTGGTCATTCAAAGTATTCTTAAAGACAACAGCGCGAAACTCACCGGAAGGTGTCGGCAAAATGGTGGAGGTGACCTCTTCCACCAAAGTTTCTTTCTTGAACCGGTATTCGGCCAGGTCTTTGGTGGTGATCATTTTCAACCCATGCTCTTTTATAAATTGCGTCAGGTGAGAAACCCGGGCCATGGTGCCATCATCATTCATGATTTCGCAAATCACACCATAAGGCTGTAAACCAGCAATACGCGCCATATCCACCGAAGCTTCGGTCTGCCCCATGCGAACCAGCACACCGCCGTTTTTTGCCCGCAATGGAAAAATATGCCCTGGTTTTACCAGATCGTTTCTGACCGTATCCGGATCAATCGCAACTTTAATTGTATGCGCTCTGTCCGCCGCTGAAATTCCGGTTGTCACACCGTTCCGGGCATCAATGGAAACCGTGAACGGCGTTTCAAAAGCAGACTGGTTATCATCAACCATCATGTTCAATCCTAAATCACGGGCCCTGTCTTCCGTCAAGGTAAGACAAATCAGTCCGCGCCCGAATTTCGCCATGAAGTTTATGATTTCCGGAGTGACTTGTTCGGCGGCGACCATCAGATCGCCTTCATTTTCCCGATCTTCATCATCCACGATGACAATCATTTTTCCCTGCCGGATATCCTCGAGGGCATCTTCAATAGTACTGAACTCGTTTCCCATAACTTCCTCAATCATACGAAGCCCTGTTGCCGGAGAAAATCAAGCGAAGGTTTTTTCTCACCCGGACTCAACAGGGTTTCACAGGCTTTAAATACGTATTTCCCGATCATATCACATTCAATATTGATTAAATCGCCTATTTTTCTTGAACTCAAGTTCGTATGACTCAGAGTGTAAGGAATGATGGAAACCGTGAATTGGTTGTCCTTACAATCGAAAACAGTCAAACTGATTCCATCTATGGCAATGGAACCTTTTTCCATGATGAAAGAGCCGAGTTCCGCAGGATGGGAAAACCGAAACAAGACCTCACCCGGTTTCTCCTCGATGTCCACGATTTCACCGACCTGATCTATATGGCCGCTGACAAAATGTCCGCTTATTTTCGCCGATGGAGTGAGAGACCTCTCAAGATTAACCCGGTCGCCTTTTTTCGCGTTTTTAAAGTTGGTCCGGCTCAGGGTTTCGGTACTGAGATCGAGCTTGAAAGTCGTCTCGGTCGAATCCACAACGGTGAGGCAAACGCCGTTCACGGCAATGCTCTCACCATCCTCAAATTCAGAAAGGTCCGTATCTACAACCAGCACTGCTCCTTCGTTTTTCTGGACATACTCGCCAATGGTTCCTACCGATAGCACTATTCCGCTGAACATGGGATCGCCTCCACCATTAAATCCTCACCAATTTTTGTCACTTCAATATCCTTTAACTTTATTGCGTCATTCACCTTCATCACGCCCTGCCCTCCGAGAAAACCGGGAGCCTTGCCCCCCCCTATTAATATCGGACTGATGAATGCAACAACCCGGTCTACTACGCCTGCTTTCAAAACACTGGCATTCAGTTCGGCGCCGCCTTCAACAAGTATAGAGTTCATATCTCTATTTGCCAATTCTTTCAGGAGAGGCTTGATGTGGAATCCATTTTTACCGAATTTGCCGTTTAGAATTTCCACCTTCCTGGCAACCAGAGCTTTCTGGCGGGCAGGAGAAATATCGGATCCGGTCACATAAATGACTGGTTGGGAACGACTGTTTTTAAAAACATTTGCCGTAAGTGGAATCCTGTTTCTTCGGTCCAGAATAATACGGATGGGATGTTCGACCGAGCCTGTTGCAAGTCTGCAAGTCAAACGAGGATTGTCTTTTAAAACGGTTTCTGTTCCCACCAGGATGGCATCCACATAGTTTCTGATCTTGTGAACATGCTTTCGTGCCAGCTCCCCTGAAATCCAACGCGCGTCTCCAGAACGGGTGGCAATTTTTCCATCCAGAGACATGGCTGTTTTCATAATCACGAATGGCATGCCCGTTTGCATGACTTTTACAAACGATTCATTCAGCTTCATACATTCTTTTTTTAAAATACCGGAAACAATGACAATACCCTGTGCTTTGAGTGCGCGCAAACCTTTCCCGCTGACCTGTTTATTGGGGTCTTTCATACCGACAAATACCCTTTTGATCCCTGCCTGAATGATCGCATCGGTGCAGGGAGGCGTCCGGCCAAAATGGCAACACGGTTCCAGGTTAACGTAAAGGTCAGCGGACCGGGCTTTGTTGCCAGCCTGCCTCAAGGCCTCGACCTCGGCGTGAGGATAGCCGGCACGGGAATGATACCCCTCGCCCACAACCTTTCCCTGCTTGACCACAACTGCCCCCACCATGGGATTGGGACTGGTTCTGCCACGAGCCGCAAGTTCAAGCGCCCTGCGCATAGTCTGAATGTGTTTGTCTTCTATCAAAGGATGGTTTGCTTCAAAAGATGCTCTAGCTCGCGTATTGCAATTGTAAATCACCCCAGCCCCTCTTTAAAAAAGAGGGGTCCATTAAAGTTCGCCCTCTATGAAGGGAGGGGATATACAAGCATTGCGCTTGAGGGCCTAGCCTGCTTGACGGGCAATGCGGTACTGGCCCCGCGCCTAGCGGCGAAGGATATCCACCATATGTTTACGGATGCTACCACGCTGATACACGATTTCAATCCTGCGGTTGGTGGCCCGTCCTTGCCGGGAGTCATTGGGAACTTTAGGCCGGTATTGCGCAAAAGCTTCTATAGACAAATTGGTTGGATTGAAACCTGCCTTAACCAGCTTTCTGGCAACTTCCGCAGCACGGGCGGCGGACAACTCCCAGTTGGAAGGGTACTGTGCCGTATTCATAGGCACGTTATCAGTATGCCCTTCGATTTTTACCTGGTAGCTGAATTGTTTTAGAATATCGAAGACTTGTTTGATAATTTCATCTCCGGTATACGTCATCCTCGACTTGCCCGGAGGAAACATTACCGTATCGGAGAGAGTTATGATCGCGCCTCGCTCATCTGAGGAGACTTCCACCTTCCCTGCCAGTTTATTCTTGAAAACAAATTCCTCAACTTCCGAGGCGATTTCTTCCACCTCTTTTGCCACCATGGCACCGACTTCATCGACAGCATGAATCGTGGTTTCATCCAGGACTTTTTCCTTGATGACATCCAGTCCTTCCCGGATACCCGCTTCAGGAATGTTCTCCTGCCCCAAGGCATCTTTCAAGGAAGATTTCATCTGTTTCCATTTTTCTTCCTCGATGGATCCCATGGCAAAAAGCAGGATGAAAAACACCATGAGAAGCGTTACCAGATCCGCAAAGGTCATGACCCATGACGGGGCTCCCTGGGGACACTCGTGCTCATCCTCTTCCTCTTCTTCCGGGGCCTTCTTCTCTTTTTTAGGATCTTTTTTCTCGGCCATAGCTACTTATTTCTTTCCTTTAGCAGGTTTCTTGCCCTTGTCATCCCCTTTCTTTTCTTTCGCCTTACCATGATAGGTATCGAGGTAATTTTCCAGAACATCCTGCATAAACCTGGGGTTGACGCCTTTTCTGATGAAGCCGAGCCCTTCCAGAATCAACTGCATCTCCAGAGATTCGGTGGCACTGCGCCGTTTCAATTTGACGGTCATGGGAATAAAAATCAGATTGGCCAGAACCGCACCATAGAAGGTTGTAATGAGCGCGATAGCCATTTTGGGACCTACGGAGCTGACGTCTGAGAGATCTGAAAGCATCTGGATCAATCCGATCAGGGTTCCAACCATGCCAAATGCAGGGGCAAACGCACCCATCTGGTTGAAAATTTCCCAACCGTCTTTATGCGCGTTCTGTAGTTGTTTGACCTCCCTTTTGAGCAGGGCATTAACCGTGGCTTCATCCTTACCGTCAACAGTCAGTTCCAATCCTTTTTTCAAAAAGTCATTATCAATATCCTTGAGCTTGGACTCAATCGCCAACACGCCACCTTTCCGGGCCACGTTACAAATATTGACCATGGATTCAATCAATTGGTATTGATCCGACTTCTTGACCATGAAAACTCTTAGAAACAACCCCATCACCTTCATCACTTCGTTGATAGGAAAGGCAATAAGAGTAGCGGCGAGAGTTCCCCCAAGAACGATCATCGCGGAAGGAATATTAATGAACAGGTCCAGGCCGCTGTTCATTAAAATCGAGGCCAAAACCAGCCCCACTCCGGCAATCACACCAACTAAAGAAGCTAAATCCATATTTTATGACGGTTGTTTAACTTTGATGATCCCTGAAATCGGATCCACATTATGAAATTTTAAAATTTTATCCAGCGTTTCCTGATTCAGGACCGTTCCTTTTCTCAAAAGGTTGATTCCCGATTCAGAAAAAATATCAGACGCCAGTTCCATGCCCTCGGCCAAAGCAAAAACAGAGCATTCCATGACCGGGGCTTCTTCGACTTCCCCCCGGCTCTCGACATATTCTTTAAGAACCTCCATGATGGCCTCATCGAATATGACTCCGGTTTTTTCATCCATTTTGGCCAAAATCTCTGCCCCGGATTTATCAGGAGATGCCATTCTGATATGGTCAAAATAACTGGCGGCACAAACGATTCGGGAACCAATAGGAATACGGTCCCCATAAATACCATCTGGAGAGCCGGAGCCATCCACATTTTCATGGAGATGGCGAATGATTTCGGCAATCAGCTCGAAGCCCGGAAATTCCTTCAATAGCATTTCCCCAACCAGAGGGTGACTGGTGGCCGCCTTGGATTTCGAGTCGTCCCCTTCCTTAAGAGCTTCCTTTCTTTTTTCCTGGGTCGGAAGAGCAACGATTCCCAATTCGTGCAGACGGGCGGCAGATTTGACATTCCTGATCTGGTAATCGGTCAAACCGAGTTTTTCCGCGATATAAACCGAAGATGTTGCGACACGCTCAGAGTGGCCCCGGTGTTCCGCTTGATGCAGTTCAATGATGGTGACTAAAAGACCTTCCGTAGAATCGAACCGGTTTGCAAGTTCTTCCACCATGGAAGATATTTGCTGGTTCTTGTTCTCCAACTGCTGGTTGAGGTCGGTCATTTCTTTAAGGCTGGCACCCAGGCGTCTCTTATCATTCCTGAGTTCTTCATTCAGTGAGGCGAGCTTCTGGTGGAATTGCTTTAATTGCCCGAGAGACGCTTCCAGCTGTTTGTTTTTCTCAAAAACTGCGTCATTGAGGTGAGCCACCCGCATGACAAAATTCACCACAAACAACAGCTCGCCTTTTTTGAGGGGCTTGGATAGATAAGCATCCGCCCCTGTCTCACTGGCTTTGATCGCGTTGTCCTGCTCCGCATCGTAAGCGGACATAAGTATCACCGCAGAACGGAGTTTTAATTCCCGCACACGTTGACAAACCTCAAACCCATCCATCCCCGGCATATGGATATCGCATAAAATAATATCCGGCTTGATTTCACGCATTATCTGCAGTCCTTCTTCACCTGTTGAGGCTTGAAAAACTTCAAGAGTCTGCGCACCAAAAGACTTGGTCAAAATCTGCTTGACGATCATCTGTAGCGTTCGATCATCATCAATACTTAAAAACCGTTTCGTGGATTTGGTAATAGCCAAGTTCCAACGCTCCTATGCTCGCAGAAAAAAGAAATGGAGGGATTTTCTAATTAAAAGAATTCCCCCCCAAATGGAAATCATACTGAAAATTTTCGAGCCTTTTTGGATTCTATTCGCCCAAAATTTCAAAAATCCAGACAAACGCCTCAATCCATTTTAAGGGCTCCAAACTCGAAGCTTCAGCAGACCCAATCTGCCACTCCCTGGACAGAGACAATCTTGTTGTACAGGTATAACTCGATATATAGAATTTAAGTGGTTATTATCAAGCAAAACCCGATCAAATTCAAGTTCTTATGGCCTCTACCCAGCTATTTCTCTCTTATCGTCTATATTGGGAATTCTTTACTGTTTTTATTTTTTGAGGGGAGGAGGGGGAGACTTTACAGGTCGTCCGTATCGTCTCTTTCAATTTCGGTATATTGAGGGGCTTCGACACACCTCAGCCCCACAGCCAAATACCGCTCGGCAGGGTCAAAGGAATTTCTGAAGACACATTTGGCATGCACCAGATAATTCATCCACGATCCTCCCCGCACAATCCTCTGAGTGGAGTGTTTAGAGACATTTTTCTGCATACACCATTCCCAGACGTTGCCTGCCATATCGTAGCACCCATAGGGGGACATGCCCTGATCCAACTCCAGGACCGGGCTTGTCTTGCACTCCATAAAGTCACAGGTGTTGGCAAAGCCTTTTTCATAGCCCATTGGCTCTCCCCAGGGATACGTCTTGCCATCTGTTCCCCGGGCCGCCTTTTCCCATTCCTGCTCAGTGGGCAGTCTCAGTCCCATCCAGAGGGCAAAAACAACCGCTTCATAGTAGTTGATGCCAATAACAGGCTGATCACCAGCAAAAGAATACCTGGGAAACCTGTTCTGGTGTTGCGGATCAAACTGTTGGTATAAGGCATTGGTAACCGGAAATTTCATGATCGAAAATTCTTTCAGGATGACCTGATCCTCCTCATCCACCTCATCCTGATAAATAAATTTCCCTTCAGGAACCGTGGACATTTCCCCGAATTTTTTAAGCGTTGCCCTGCCCTCCTTTTCCAGCTCCGCAACCTCACTTAAAAACTCCTTTAATTCTTCCAGCTTTTTCAGCGGCTCAAAATCAAACGTATCCAGCAACTGGTGAAAATCGAGCCCATGTTTCGCAAGGATCAGTTCTAAAACGCTGAATAAAATTCGACTATCGCGGTGCTCCCGCTTTAACAAACGGCTCAGCAGGTTTTCCAGGTATTCGGTTTCGTTACACTGAATCACCTCTTGAACGCTCACCTTCCGACACGGAGAAAATTGAGGAAGCGTTTCCCTGCACTGGTATTTCAACAATTGCCTCACCAGCAGTCCTTGCCCCTTCGGCAGGTCGCCCACCTCGGGCAACGAGTTTCCCGCCAGCATCACTTCTCCTTCTTCAATCAAAATATCGAACAGCTCTTTTCCAGAAACACCTCCGGCCAGGATCTTAATGGCCTCGTGCCATTTCTCATCCCCGCAGTTTTTCCGGACAATGTCCTTCCATGAATTGCTCTTCTGCAAATACCGACCTGTCAGAAACTCCTGAAACGATGGATGGCGATACTCCCAGCGTCGATTCGTCTGTTGCAAAATACCCTCCCACCAGGGTGCAACATTTCCTTCGCTCACAAGGAGTGTCTTTCCTTCCAGGGTAGATTTTTCGTAACCCGGCTCGACATCAAGAAAACGTTGTTGTCGCCCCTCCACCATTAATTGATAAGAAATTTCGCAAAGTTGGTCGAGGCAGTTTTCTACCCAATTCTCATCCGCAGAAGGGTTGGCTGATTGCAGTTTGAAACGAAACCAGGCGGAATAAATCTCCATCCGGTTCTTCAACCCCTCGAGAATTTCGTTTTCGGAAAGATCACGAATCATGCTCAGTAAAATGGGTACTTGCAAAAGCTCCGGGGTATATAGGCCCAGGTCTTTGATCGCTAAATTTTTAGCGGCCTCTCCCAGATAAGTAGAACTATCCTTCGGATCAATTTCCTGGAAAGCCATTTGGAATGCCGCGCTCTCTCCACGTTTAACAACCGCGTCGGTGGATAAAGAACCAAAATTGAACCCTTGACTGGCAAGCAGAACAAAATTACTGCGGAAGGCGTTATCCTCCAGAAACGATTCCATAAAAAACCGGAAACGGTCCTGAGTATGAAGCTGGTCAAATCCGTCCAACAGGAACATGCACCTGCTGGTATTGAAAATGGAATTAACCGTGCTCTCAAGAAGTCCTTCATCCAAAGTCAAATCCGGATTGTCTTCCTGTTCCAGCAGAACCACATCGATAATTTCACGGTTTACCCCGTGACGGAACTGGTCAAACCTGCCTCCTTCCGGCAGGTTGCCTAAATGGAAATATACCGGGAGGGAGTAGGTCTTGTGAGCGGGTTTCTCAAGAAGCGTTTCCAGATAACATTTCAGGAAAGTAGTTTTGCCCATTCCCGATCCGGCATCCAGCATGATCTTCAACAGATTGACGTCAAGCAAATCCTCATTAATGATTCTTGGTGCCGGGAACACCCGTTCAAGCAGACTTTGCCGATGCATGACCGGATTAATATCCAGCAAGACCACCGGCATAAGGCTCCTCTTCCCTTTGGGCAAAGTTTCAGCCAGCCAACAGGAAACCCTTTTCAACTGGTGCTTCCTATAGGTATCAATAACCCATTCGATGGACTCTTCCAGTCGTTCCGGGACCAGAGGAACACTCTCTCCATCAAAACCAGGGACCAGTTCTTCCGTGTCACTCATGAATAACAACCCATAATCGATAATGTATATATTCAGCCATGTACTGAAACCTTTTTCTGTTTTAATTTAAGGAGTATGGTAAACCTGTTATCCGCAGGGTATTAACTCAATACTATCATACATACGCCCGCCAAGACCCTCACCGATGATTCCGTTAAAAGACGAAAACCCCACAAAAAGTTTCCCCGTCTTTACATTCCTTTTTTTGCTACTGAACTTTGCCGTGTTTATTTATGGGGTCAACCTTCCTGTCCACCCCAGCGTACTTTATGAAAACTATGCTCTCATTCCCTACAAACTTATTCACAGTCCGGTCAGTGCTTATCCCACCATTTATACTTCCATGTTCATGCATGCGGGAGTCTGGCATCTGGGAGGTAATATGCTTTACCTCTGGATTTTTGGCGACAATATTGAGGATGTTCTAGGTAAATTTCGCTTCATACTATTTTATTTTGTCTGTGGAACTATCGCGGCGCTGGGGCATATCGCTACCGACATGAACTCACAAATCCCCATGGTTGGGGCCAGTGGCGCGATATCAGGAATACTCGGGGCTTATCTGATATTGTTTCCTTTCGCCCGAATTAAAACCTTTGTCTTTCTCGGAATTTTCTGGACCATCACGCGAATTCCAGCCATCGTTCTACTGCTCATATGGATTGGCCTGCAAATTTGGAACAGTGTAGCAACCGGTGCAGGAGGAACAGCCTGGTTCGCCCACATCGGAGGCTTTATTGCAGGGGTTCTGCTCATCCTACCGTTCAAACATATTCGTTTAGCGAGTGAACATGGAAATCAGTAATACCACTACCAGCGCCACGAAAAAAATCCATATCACCATAAACACCTTCGACCCCATGCTGGGATAATTAGGGACAAGCGATTTCTGGCAATGTGGACAAACCGGGGCTGGCGGAGAAAAATCTTTTCCACAGTGTAGACAGGTTTGCATTTTCTAGGCTCCTGATTCTCCCTGAATTCTTAATCGCACCAGGTTCAAAGCCGCCTGCGCCGCGCGCTCTTTGTTTCGGCCTCGATCATGCGTGAAGATAAATTTCCTGCACTGCGTGCCAGAGCTGTCATGCACTGCGATATAGGTCAAGCCAACAGGCTTGAGGTCACTGCCTCCAGAGGGCCCTGCAATTCCCGTTACAGAAACCCCAATGTCGGCTCCGGTCACCCGACAAACCCCCTGAGCCATGGCCTCGGCGACTGGCTCACTCACCGCGCCAAATTCTTCAATCAACCGGGGTTCCACTCCCAGACGATCCATTTTGGCTTCGTTGCTATAAACCACAAACCCTTCCTTGTAATAGTCCGAGCTACCTGAGACCTGTGTCAGGCGATGCCCGATCAGCCCCCCGGTGCAAGACTCGGCTGTAGCCAGAGTCAATGACTTTTCCCGTAACAAATCGCCGACCTTCTCTTCCAACGTCTCCTCATCCTTACCATAAATATAACGGGACAAGCGTTCCGCAAAAAAACTCTCAGCATCATTCAGACAAAGTTCTCCCTCCTGTCTGGATTCTGCCAGCACAGAAATGCGAATGCGAACTCCCAGATATGAGGGCAAGGAAGCTATCGTTACTTTTTCCAACAATGCTTCGAACGGCCCCACTTTTTCCCACAAACCCGCTTCACTAAGTCCTGTAGTTTTTATCAAACGGTGCAGGAAAACTTTGTTCCCGTGTCCGGCCATTTCTGGCGCAACATATTTTTCAAACAAATGTTCCATCTCCAGAGGAACACCCGGCAGAGAAAACAAAATACTTTTTCCCTTCGACATTTTAAATCCGGGAGCGGTGCCCTTTTCGTTGTAGAGAATTTCTGCTTTCTCAGGCACCTCGCACTGGCTACTCACGCTTTCAGGAATTTTTCGCCCCCGGATCTGGAACATTGCTTCCAGCATACCCGCCACTTTGGTGTCTTTTTTCAAACCGCACTCAAACACTTTAAGCAAAACGGATTTGGTAATGTCGTCATGCGTAGCTCCCAACCCACCGGTCAGGATAATCCAGTCCGCACGTTGCAGAGCAAGTTTTATGCAATCCTCAATGATGACAGCCGAGTCACCCACAGTAGTTATATGGGAGACCTCTATTCCCAACGCATGAATCCGTTCACCCAGGTATTGTGAGTTCCGATCCAGAATCAAGCCGCTGATCACTTCATCCCCAATCACCACTAGTTCAGCGCAAGGCGCTTTAGAATCGCCAAAAATCATGAGACACCGTTAAAGATAAAAATCATATTCAGATATTCTACCTTTCATAATGTTCAAGTAGGAGAAAAGATAACGATTTTTGGGGTTTTTCCGCAACCATCCCGATTTATGGAATAAATTTTTAAGATTCAAGACCTTATATTCCAGAACGTGTCAAAAAATAAGTGTATACTGGGGCGAAACTTAAATAAACCAATTGGCATAGATGTTGTCGTTATGGACTTTAAAAATAATCTATTTCCCCGCAGAAGAGCTTTGAAAGTCTTTTTCACAGTATTACTCTCTTTATTTTTTGTCAGCGAGGCTTCTGCCGCCAAGTCTTACAAGGGATACAGCAAATTACCTGAACCTCCGGCAACTACCAAGGGGGAGTCCATTTACAAGGAATCTGACTGCTCAATGTGCCACGGTGAAATGGGGGATGGAGAAGGATTTCTTGCGGCCGGGTTGGAACCCAAGCCAAGGGACTTCACCAACTTCCTACAAATGAATACGGTTACGGATATGTCCATGATCAATGCCATTCAGGATGGCCTCAAGGGAACAGCCATGCCCGCCCATCCTGACTTTAATGATGAACAGATCGAAGAACTTATTCTCTACCTTCGCTCATTGCTTGCGGAAACATATCTCACTTTGAATGTATGCTTATCCAAGTCTCATGTGGTGGACACCGGCGACTCAGGACTTGACCTGAGTGAGTTCAGAGTAATTGTGGATAACCCGGAATTAATAAATGTTGCGAAGGAGGGAAAACTGATCAACATATCCACCAAGGTCAAGTTGGACACGGTTAGAGCTTTAATGAAAAAAAGGGTCACTCGAACCCATATCAAGTTGGTGGAAAAAGATAATACGGTATCAATTATATCTGTGAGAATTCACCGGTGCCTTAGTACTCCTTAAAGGGAACCTGGTTGAGGACATGACTTTATGTATAAAAATTTAAAAACAGGCTTTTGGGTTTTACTCCTTGTTCTGGTGCTGAGCACATCAATTGCTTTCGCCAAGAAGCCCAAATACACCGAGGTTGAAGTTGTCGATGGAGGCTCCCTCAAAGGAACGGTCCAATTCAAAGGACAAGTGCCCCCCCCGGTTAGTGTTAATTTGAAAAATGAGAAAAACTCAGAATTCTGCATGGAAAACACCCCCAACAGTCGCGGTGAACACCTTATTCAGCACGTTGAGATAAAAGACGGAAATCTCAAAGATGCAGTGGTTTTTATCCAAAACATTGAAAAAGGAAAACCCCGGAGCAAGGAAACCCTGGCAATACGTTTTGAAAATTGTCAGGCTTTTCCAAAAGTCGCTGTAATCAGAAAACCTCCGAAAAATATAACCCGAAATCTTGTAACGCTTGAAAATTTTGATGCCGGGGTACTGCACAACCCTAAGGGTTTTTCAATAAGGGGAGACACTCGTAAGATTTTTTTCAAAAAATGGCTCCTCAACAAAGGAGCAAGGACAGATGTTACCAAGTCACTGAAATTTGTAAAAAAAGAGCGGGATTCTCATTTCTATATAGAATGCGAGCAACATCTTTGGATGACGGTAAGCTCCAAGATTGTTTGGAATCCTTACCATGATATTAGCAAGGGCGATGGTTCTTTTGAAATTGACCAAATTCCTCCCGGCCATTACAAGGTCGTTGTATGGCATCCTTATATTGGTGAAAAAACAACAGAGATTGATATTTCTTCAGGCGGCGATACCCAGTTGGAACTGACATTGCCGTAACAAGCCCTGAACCGCCTCCAATTAAAAAACCCCTCCCCACACAGCCAGTCGAGTAGCAACTGCGTCTGATTTGGATCCGATCCCTTGCCGACCTGACTTGACAGGTATCGATGATTATTTGTTGTGGCCTTTTTCAGCTTTTTAAATCCTATGACTTTTAAATTCAAACAGGACCGATCCTCTCTGACTTCTGGTGAAATCACACAGAAAACCTATAAATGTGATTTATGGCGAGGAGGGTTTGAAGGCGTGCTTTCTTCCGGCGCTCAAACCTTTTGCCTGTTTATAGCCATCCGGTATTTCAACGCAGGGGAAATCACCAAATCTCTGATCGCCGCCGCTCCCTTTATGGGAATGTTTCTTTCCATGCTTTTATTACATTATGCCTCCGCCACCCACTGGGAAAAGTCGACATGGGGAGCACTCGCCTCAATGGTTACGGGAGCCTGTCTTCTGGTTTCCGCCTGGACTGCGTCCTTACACCTGTTCGCGTTTTTCGTAATCACCGCATACATTTGCCGTAGTGCCCTGCTTCCCTTCATCACGGATATTTATGGGGACAATTACCCCCCGGATCGCCGTGCAACATTCTTCTCGAAATCTTTGGTCTTATCGGTGGGAATAGCCGCCCTATCCGGATTTATCGGGTCCTCCATCCTCGAAAAAGATATCGAGTATTACCCACTGATCTTTACCTTTCTGGCTTTCTGTGCCTTCTCTAAAGCTATAGCCATCTATTGTATGCCCTCAAAAATGGTGGATGAGAGTCCGCATGAAAATCCTTTCGGAAACATGAAATACGCATGGCAAGATCGTTCCTTCGGCTATGTTTTGCTGACCTGGTTCATTATGGGGTTTGCCAATTTATGGACTCTCCCTTTGCGAGTGGATTATGTCACTTCACCACAATGGGGCATTGAAGGATCGGCTGTTTTTGTAGCCCTTATTATTACGATCATTCCCGAAACAATGCGCATGCTTCTCATTCCATTCTGGGCAAAGCTGTTTGATAAAATGAACTTCGTGATTCTTCGCATGATCCTGAACCTGTCTTTTGCCGCTGGTGTTCTGCTGTTTTTCATCAGTTCCAATCCCTGGGTAATTGGAGCCGGCTCCGCTTTGATAGGGGCCGCTTTTGCGGGAGGTAGTATTGCCTGGAACCTGTGGGTCACCAAATACGCCCCTCCCGGAAAAACCGGCGCTTATATGTCGGTGCATGTCAGCTTGACAGGCATCCGCGGCACCCTGGGTCCGCTGATAGGTTACTGGGCAGTGGGTTTGATCGGTGCTCAGAATATCGGTATCCTGTCCTGCGCAATGATGCTCCTGGCAACCCTGATGCTCATCCCGGAAATCAAACACGGAAGGGGGAAATAACGGTAACCCGAAAAAGATTAAATGTCATTCAGGCACTCATCAATCTTGCTGGCAGAAGCAGGCGCATTGATGGAGTAGAGAATAGTATCTTCAGCATGTTTTAAAGTTCGACCAAGGATTCTGCCTCAACCCTCTCCGGGGGTTTGCCCACTGGAAAATCAACTGTGAAACAACTACCCTCCCCAAGCACACTTTCTACCTCAATGGTTCCTCCCATCAACTCAGTCAGTCGTTTGGTAATGCTAAGACCGATGCCTGTTCCTTCAGTACCAACAAAACCTGATTCCAGTCGGTTAAAAGGCTCAAACACAGCTTCAATGTTTTCTACAGTGGAGATGCCAATACCCGTGTCTTTAATCATAATGCGAAGGTGGCCCGTGGGCGTCTTTTCGTACTCGAACATAATGGAACCGCCATTACGATTGTACTTGATAGCATTGGATATCAAATTTAGCAGGACTTGCTTAAAGCGGGTAATGTCTACCCAGACAAATTGTTCTGGTTCGTCAGAAAATTGATTAACTATATTGAGGTTCTTTTCATCAGATAAGGGTTTGAGCAAAGTAAGTAAATCATCCAGAACCCTATCGACGCTGACACCTTGCAGGGAAAAATTAATTTTTCCGGATTCGATATGCGACAGGTCGAGCAACTCAGTAATAAGCTCAAGCAGGTGACCCCCGGCTTTGATTATATATTCTACATTGGTCTTTTGTCTGGGAGTTAAAGGTTCACCAGGGTCCATTTCCAGCAACTGTGCAAACCCAAGGATAGCATTCATCGGGGTTCGAAGTTCATGGCTCATCCTGGAGAGAAACTCCGACTTGGCTCGACTGGCACACTCAGCTTCTTCTTTGGCCGCTTCGGCGACTTCCTTAGCTTTTATTACGGCGCGGGTAAATTCCTTCAGTTCGATGTTCTTTTTGCCAAGCTCTGAGATTAAATGCTCCCGCTCCTCCATACGCTCTTTCAAGTGCAGGGCCATATCAGAAAAGGTACGGGCAAGAATTCCGATCTCATCTTGAGACTTGACTTCTATTGGACCATCAAACTCTCCTTTCCCAATTTTAATGGCTGCACCTTTTAACCTCACTAACGGCTCTGTTATAGTTTTGGAGAGGGCAAACACAACAAACACAATCAAAACCAGGGTAATGCCTATAATTACGGACGACAATAACTGAATAAAGTCAGCCAATTCCCGCACCTTTTCTTGCGCTTCTTCCACCTCCTCCTGATCATCAGAACGGGACTTCTTAAAAGATTCCACAAAAATTCTATCGAATTTTTCTTCAATGCTGTTCTCAAAAATTTCCAAAGCTTCCTGCATTTTTCCTGTTTTCTTCAACAACAGCATTTGCTCAATTTCAGCACTTATCACCTCATATTGGCTCTTCAATTCCTCCAAGGTTCGTCTTTCTTCCTTTTCTTCCGCCACTTCATCTTCTTTTACAAATTCCAACTCAGTATCGATTATTTTCTCCCAGTTATTAAAAGCTGTTGCGACTTCACCCTTATAGTGATCGAATTCATCGAGCTCTTCAGCATCGCCTGTAAGAAAAAAATCTGCGATTTCTTTTATTTGCCTGTTGAGCATCCCGTCCAGTTGCTCAACCGCAACCAACTGTGAAAAAGCAATAGCCAGCCTCTGTTGTTGCCAGTTCAGCTTTTCAAACGCCCAGAAAAACAACACAGCGTTAATTGTAAAAGCTAAAAATATGGTGGCGAAAGCTAAAGACAGTTTTGCTTTTATCTTCATTTAATTTTCATCCGTTCCTTAAATTGATGGGATCCAGACTGGTTCACAACTACCTGCTGATTAAAAAACATCGAACTCATAAATCAAGTGGGTAATGATTCTGTAATTATCAGATTTATCGTTCAATCCGATAGGCACCCCAATTCCCCACTCCCAGGTTCCCGGCAGGTCCCATACCAGTCCGGGAGTCAGAAAAAGTTTGTTTTCGTCCCCCTGGTTATGCCACTCGTTTGTTATCCAAACGAGTTCTGTGGTAAGGCGTGCCAACCCAACGGGTATAAAAAATCCCACATGCAAATGAAAATCATTGGCCTCAGCTTCATCCTCACTCTGGTCCGCATGATTCTGGGTTCGTTCCAGAAACCCGATTCTGATTTCGGTAAAAACCTGGCTGTGGTTCCATTCCGGGAAATCTTTAGCCAGAGCCAAAAAGGGTTCATATTCATTGAAGCCCTCTGTCAATTCCTTGTTGATATCTCCGGTTGAAAATTTTATCTCCAATCCGACCGCCGCATGAAAGTTCGATCCCGCTATATTCATGAAACTGTATTTTGTCTCGACTTCCAAATCTCCGACACCGCGTGTTGTAACACCGCCTGCCGGGTTCCGGTTGACATGAGCATACCAAGCCGCCTCTACCTGCCAGAAGTCGGTGATGCCGTATTCGATGGCAAACGGGACTTGAATCAGGTCGCGCTTATCGCCCTCGCTGAATTTCGGAGACAACTGTAGTTGCACTTCTCCCTTTTCCTGCGGATAGACCATTTCCGTTTGAAAAACTTCATTCAGTGGTTGAACGTATGTCCTTTTCTCTTCCGCCCAGGAAGTTGAGGGCGTTAACCCAATACACAGCGCAATGACAAATAACAAAGGTGTCAAAAAACAGGGCATTTAAAATTCCTTTTCCAGAAAAGTACGCATATAACTTTCCGGGTTTTGATCGAATCCCTGAGAATACCCCAGCTTAAGCAACATTTCCTCCGGAAGCTCAAACCATACCTGTGGAATGACTGATCCCTTCTTGTTGAACGTGTTGTATTTTACTTCTGCTCCAAATTTAAAAACTCCTGCGGCGTCATATCGCCAGCCAATAGCTGGAATGAATTCACTGGGGGAAGATTTAAAAGGAATTTTTAAAGGCAGGTTAACTGTAAAATTAAGTTTCTCTAAATCCTTGGAAAAAATAAGGCGGGGCTGAGCATGATACTCATCAGAATCATTTTCCACATTTTCAACCTCGACTTCTGCGGAAAAGGCGACATCAATAAGCCGCTCACCTTCTTCAAAAAAACGATAACGAAATTCGACAAGAGCCGAGTCAAACTCCGATTCAAGCAAAACTTTACCATTAACCATAAACCGATCCGTCAGGCCATATTCTGCGGCAAAAATGTGACGGATAAATTTATCATCCGGGTCGGGCCGATCACCGTAGTCGAGTCCGTATTCCAGCTCAATTTCCCCCTGGTCCAAAGTTCGGTAGACCAGAGTCTCATCAATAAAATCATCGCGATGAGCCTGAACCGACTGTGTCAATATCAAGCAAAGAACAGTAGCGCAGATTAACAAACAGAGTTGATGCTTTGGGCCCGCCTTCATTCTTTCATCCTTCTGGCTTTGTTATGGATTGATAGTCTCTAGAGACTTGTTATTTATATTGAAAAAATTGCCATGGAACAACCTAAGACCTACCGTCACTTGTAGCAATTAAAATGCCAAAGCCAAATAATTTGAAACCCCTTATTTTATATGAGGTTATAGGGTCATCGCCAAGTAGCTATCAAGGTTTTGTTCCATATATTTTACACGGCCCCGGATTTATGTATGGGGAGCTTTACATATTTGGTGAGGATCTGCTTTCCGGTTTCACATTGGATCCACCGGAATTTTCTTTGAAAACCCTGAAACACCTCTATTTCAGGCCTCTCCCAGCGCCTATAACCTAAAAAATACCTTATAAGTTAGGAATATAGGTTGATATAATATATAGGTAAGGTTTTAACCGATTTACACCGTTTTATTATAAGAACCTTAAAAATAAGCCCTTAAACCCCTGATCCCTCATGGCCCGGAAAAATTTCAGTCTGAAAGATATCCAGTTGCTTGCGGATCGCTATTCCCAGGCGGGTGACCCGGAAGCCGTGGCCTTATTTCAAACGGTCCAGTCTTTTTACGCTCCAGGGCAAAACCCTGAAGGCAGAGCCCCCATAGACCCTCTCGAAATACTGCAGAAACAATCCTCGGCTTCAATGCCCGAAGATCAGGAGCAACGTCTGCTTTGGTTGAACTCCCTACGGGAAAAACTTAACCGGGAGCTGTTCGACATCATTTCCAGCCAGGGAAATCCCGCAGAACTGATCGTGGGACCGGACTATACGTTTATCCAGGTTGTGGAAAATCCACAACCCGTTTCACCGGTAGAAGAAACTCAGCAGAGAAGAAAATTTAAGGAATCTGAAATCTCCTTTAATCTCCCGGACGAACTGAAACTGGAGTTCGAACAACAGCTGGAACGGCTAAAAGAAAAAGAAGAACAGGCTAGCACCCAAATGCGGGAGATTCTTGCAAAAGAAAAAGAGCTGGAGGAAAACAAGGTCCGTCTTGAACGAGAAAATTCTGAGTTTCGTTCACGCCTGCAAAAACTGCGTGAAGAAGAGCAGAAACACGCTGAACAATCCCAAGAGCAATCCGAAAAAGAAACAACCCGATTTCGCCAGGAACTGGAGGAAAGCCGAAAGGAACTGGGAACTCTGAGAAGCGAAAGAAACAGTCTTTTAACGGAACATGAAACATCACGCTCCAAGTTGGACACAGACTTTTCACGCAGAGATCAGATATTCAGGGCAAAGTTCGATGAGATGACAGAGTTGATGGAAAAAATGTTTGCCGAAGAGAAGACTCTTCAGAAACGCAAGGAACAGGACTATAAATCATCCAAAACAAAACAGTTACAAAATAAAAAAGTTGCCCAGCAACAGGCTAAAAAAAACCAGCAACTCCTTAAACTCTCGAAATCCCTGGAAACTGAAAAGGCCGCCTTCAAGCTCAGGCTGAAAAAGGAATTTGAAACACGGAAAGAGGACCTGGAGCGGGAATATCAGAGAAGGTCGGAATATCATACCCGCCGACTGGAAGAATTTGATGAAGATGAAGAACGCCTGGGTCGTGAAAACGAGAGACTGAGAATCCGCGAACAGGGACTCGCTCTCGAGGCACAAAGAAAGGCCGATGAACAAACGAAAAAGCGTCTGGCAGAACTGGAAAAACGGGAGAAGGAATTCTCGCGCAAGCAAAAAATTCTCAACAAACAGGAGAAAGAAAATGATGTCGAAAAAGCAAGTCTCCTGAGAGAGTTGACCGGCATCGAGGGGGGCAAGTTCGCCGTGGACCAGATCAAAACCGCCGCAAAAACCCAGGCCAGCCTTTTAAAAAGAAAGAAAAAACTTTTAAAGGCAATGGAAGAGGATCGCCCGAAAGTAGAAAAGGAAATCCAGGAGAAAACCCAGGAACTGGAACAGACATTCGAAAAAGAAAGCAAAAAGGTTGCAGAACAAACCAAGACCCTCCTTGAAGAACAAAAGCGGCAACGAAATAAAGAAAAAGTTTTACTGGAAAGGGAGTCCCAGGAACTCACTCGCATGAACGAGGAATTCGAAGACTTTAAAAATACCCTGGAAGTAGAACAAATAGAAAAAGAGATGGCCCTCAGCGAGAAAGAGGAAAAAAATCAGCAGGAAGAACAGAAAATACTGACCCTCCAGCAACAACAAATGGCCGAGGAGAAACAAGCACGAGAACAGATATCTGAAGCTGAGGCTGAAGCCATGCAGGAACTTCAAGAGATCCAACTCATCAAAAATGATATCGCCCAGCATCAAGAAGAAGTAAAAAACTTTCTCAGTGATTTCAACGTAACCTATAGCAATATCCTGGATTCACAAAGTTCTGACTACGACGCTTTCAAGAGTCGAATGGCTTCCATGGAAGAAGAAACAACCCGCCTGACCTCAAACTTAAAGGAAAAGGAAAAATCCATTACAGAAGAAACCCTTGCCGCAGAAAAGGGGATGCGGGAAAGACTCCAGCACAAGGAGTCGATGGTTGACTCCATGGAGGATGACTTAAGAAAACGCGTGGAGGAATATCAAAAATTCGTACAGGAACTGTCTGAAGTTAAGAATTCCATGAACGAAGAAGATGAAGCCAGAAAAACGGAGTTGATGGACAACCTATCTCACTACGAAAACAAGCTAACCAGTCTGGGCAAAGCCTTTGAGGAACTTTCAGACGCGTTCCACACAGAAAAAGAAAAAGGCCAGATCGAGGTTGTCCCCGATGAAGACGAGAAAAAGCCCCTGGAATATGCCGATGCCCTGGCCAAGGCCGAATGGCCCCAGGCCATCCGAAACCGTTTGGGGGTGAGTACTTCGCATGACCCGGATACCATAGATTACCTGTATAAATTCAGTGAAAAATGGGATGAGTGGGTGCGTATTCCCGAAGGAAGTCTCTTGATGGGCCACCCCAGCTCCAAAGATTCAGCACCTCACAAGCAAGTGCAGATTGAGAAACCTTTCCTGATAAAAAAATATCCGGTTACGAACGCTGAGTTTTTTCGTTTTGTCAACGAGACCCAATACAAAACCGAGGCGGAAACTATAGTTGATGCCATCGTTTATCAAAGCGGGAGTCTGGCTTTGCATGGGGATTCCTCCATGCGCTCCTCTTTTTCCAATCCCAGCCTGGGACCGGTTAAAGAGGCTTTCTGGCTTTGCCCCGATGGCCAGCCCGATTCCTTATATGGGAAACATAGTCACCCTGTAACCCAGGTCACCTGGAATGACGCTCAGGCCTACTGCAAATGGAAAAGCGAGTTGACAGGGCAGAACATTCGCTTGCCGAGTGAAAAGGAATGGGAATATGTCGCCAGCGACTTCGGCAAGTTATCACATGAAAATTTTTTCTGGGATGAAGACCGGATTGTCGAGTTCTGTAATATTGAAGAAACCGGAGTTCTGGATACCCTGCCGGTCGATCATTTCCCCGAGAATGAATATGCTGGAGGAACCAGGGATCTCTTTGGCAATGCTTTCGAATGGGTACAGGACACACATGACAAAAAAAATTCCAACGGATCTTCCCATATACTGGAATATAAAGTAGCGCGGGGTGGAAGTTTCATAACTCACTTCAAACATATCTCGGCTTGGCGGCGAATTCCATTTTTAAAGAGCTATTGCACTTCATTTCTGGGCTTTCGAACCGTGTGCGATGATATTTAATCCCTTTTTCTAAAACTTGATCCGCTTCTAAAAAATTGTTATAAAAGTTTTTCACGATTTTAAATCTGTTCCTGAACTGGGAGGCATTTGTTTTGAGTAAACCTTTGGTCGGCATTGTAATGGGAAGTGATTCAGACTTCATAATAATGGAAGAAACCAGCAAGGTGCTGGAGCAATTCAACGTACCCCATGAGGTCCTGGTCACCTCCGCCCACCGCTCCCCGGAAAGAACCCGGAAGTATGTTCAAGGGGCCAAACGCCGTGGCATCCAGGTGCTGATCGCCGGTGCAGGCGGTGCCGCCCACCTTGCAGGCGTGGTAGCCGCAGAAACCCACCTCCCGGTTATTGGTGTTCCTATTGACGCCACGTCACTCAACGGCCTCGACTCCCTCTTATCAACCGCTCAAATGCCGGGAGGAGTTCCAGTAGCCGCTGTCAGCATTGGAAAACCTGGTGCCAAAAACGCTGGTCTGCTAGCCACGCAGATCCTTGCCCTGTCCGATGAAAAGCTCGCGGGGCAACTCATAAAATACAAAAAGGACCAGGCAAAGGCCGTTGCGCAAAAGAGCAAAAAACTTAAAACCAGCCATGCCGCAAATTTTAAAGGTTGACTCAAACACAGAAGGTGTTTTCAAAAAAGCTCGAGAGATTTTTCTTGCGGGTGGAGTGATTGCGTTTCCCACAGATACTTTTTATGCGTTGGGGGTGGACCCTTTCAACCCGGAAGCCGTCGAAAGGGTCTTTGAACTGAAAGGCCGCGAAAAAAATAAGCCCCTGCTTCTATTAATAAGTTCAAGAGTCCAACTGGAAACAATGGTGAAAGAAATTACTCCGGCTCATTCCGCTTTGATGCAAAAATTCTGGCCAGGACCATTGACCCTTCTTTTTGAACCCGATTCCGTTATTCCCGAAAATGTATCGGCGGGATCAAACCGGATAGGAATCAGGCAACCCGGAAACCCTCTGACACGGGATTTGATTTCAGCCCTGGGTCAACCCATCACAGCTCCCAGCGCAAATCGCTCAGGGGAGAATCCACCCATTACCGCAAAACAAGTACAGCAATCTTTTGGCAACCAGGTGGACCTGATTATTGATGGCGGCACTTGTCAGGGGGGAAAACCTTCGACCCTTATAGACGCGGCGGAGATGCCTGTCCGGCTTGTTCGAGCAGGTGCGCTTGCATTTCCCGCAATCGAAATGGCACTTCGTAATATCGCCAAAACCGTTCACCCTGAGGTACTGGGATGATTTATGGAGTCGGCCTGGACATCATAGAAATAAAGCGGATAAAAAAATCCTTGGAAAAATATTCTTCCCGTTTTGAGAATAAAGTATTCACCGACACGGAAATCGATTATTGTCAGTCCCAGGCGGATCCTGGAAAACATTTTGCCGCCCGGTTCGCTGTTAAAGAAGCGGTGTCCAAAAGTCTGGGAACCGGTATCAGTCGGGATGTCGGATTTAAGGACATTGAAGTCGTGAATCAAGCCTCAGGAAAACCCATCGTCAGAATGATGGGGCAAGGAAAAAAGTTGTTTGAAAAATTGAATCTCAAATCCATCCACATCTCCATTTCGCATGACCGGCACTACGCTATCGCCCAGGCCATCGCCGAACAATAACCGTGAACCCAAATCATTGAAATCGACACGGCATTTTCTGGAATATATTTTTTGCAACTTACTGCTCGTACTGGTGCAACCCCTGCCCCATCAAATGGTGGTGAGAACAGGAAATGTGTTGGGGAGTCTGGTTTTTCTCTTTTCAGGAAAACGTAAACGCTCCGCAAAAACCAATCTCGATATTATTTTTTCCGATTCAAAATCTTCCGATGAGAAAAACAAGATCATCAAGAAGTCTTTTCAGAATCTGACAGTTTCAGCTTTGCAATGCCTTTGGGCTACTCGCGACACTGAAAAACGGGTTCGCGGACTCATTGAGGGAGAACCTGCCGGACTGGACATATTGCGGCAGTGCTTGAAAAAAAATAAAGGCATATTTTTTCTGACCGCACATTATGGAAACTGGGAAATCATGGGATTACTTCACGGTTATATGGGCATCTGTCCACTTTCTTCCATCGTGCGAAAACTGGACAACCCCTACCTGGATAAAGTGACTAAAAATTTTCGCACTCTTTCCGGAAACAAAATTTTCGATCGTAACGAGTCCCCTTTAAAAATCGTGAGGGAACTTAAAAACAATAGTAGTGTCGCGGTGATGATGGATCAGAATACAGCCAAGGGCGGAATCTTTGTTGATTTTTTTGGCAAAAAGGCAGCAACTCCCCGATCGCTGGCATTGTTGAGTTATCGTTTAGGCACTCCTATCCTCCCCCTATTCTGTCACCCTACGGACAAAGGAACTTATCGCATTGAATATGGACCCCAAATTCAATTTGAGAGGTCTGATAGCAAAGAAAACGATATCCTGAAATGGACCCAGCAATACGAACTGTTTATAGAAAATGTTATCCGGAAAAACCCCGCACCATGGATGTGCGGCCACCGCCGCTGGAAAACCCGCCCACCGGAAGAAAAAGGCACACTAATATACTAATCACTCTTGCGAGTATGAACTGTTCTGAATTTTTTAACGGATAGAATCGCGAGGACTACATTTCTTCGGCGATGATGGACTTTAATTTGTTGCGCAGTCTGAATACGGCTTTGGAATGGATTTGTGAGACTCGGGACTCGGTGATACCCAGTACTTCCCCAATCTCTTTCATGGTAAGTTCTTCATAATAGTAAAGAGAAATCATCAGGCGTTCTTTTTCCGGCAGGGTATCGATCGCCTTGGCAATAATTTCTTTCAGTTCGTTCAGTCTAAGTTGGGTTTGCGGGTCCGCGTCCCCTTTTCCGGCAAGACAATCGAGAAGACTTTGCTCTTCGCCCGATTCTTTGGCAATACCCAAATCTTCCAGGCTGAGTATGGGCATGCTCTTGGTTTCATTTAAAGTTGTAAACAGATCATCCAGGCTAACACCCATTTCACCGGCAATCTCATCATCTTCCGGCGGGCGTCCGAGCTTGTTTTGCAGTTTCTGCACCACTCCATCCATGGCAGAAGCTTTCTGTCTCACGGACCGAGGTACCCAGTCCATCGACCGCAATTCGTCAAGAATCGCGCCACGAACTCTGAATTCAGCGTAGGTTTTAAACTTGGCTCCGCGAGACGAATCATATTTATCAATCGCGTCAATCAATCCCAAAACCCCGACACTGATCAAATCATCCACCTCAATATGGGGAGGCAGGCGCATGGCAATCCGGTTGGCTACATATTTAACCATCGGCGCGTATTCCTTGATCACGGCCTCCCGGTTTTCTACGGAAATTTCAATTTGCTGAAGTGTTTCCTGTTTATTTGCCATTTAACTATTTCTTTCGTTAAGCTGTTTCATCCAGCTGTTCCCCTTTATCAGGATTATTGTCTTCATTGACCATATCCTGAATCCCGGCATCTTCATCTTCCGACAAAAACAAATCCGCAACAACCCAAACCAGTCCCCCAAAAATCAATGCTCCCAACCCTCCACGAATCACCCCGGTTATCACCCGGCTTCCCGCCAAAACACTACCAATCGCCAGAAAGCCAAATGCCAGCAAAGCAAATGCGATAGCCATCTTTTGTATGTTAATAGGGTTCATTGCACCTGAAACGCACTCCGCCAAAAATAAGGTTGATCCCCCTCACCAGACAAGGGACTGGGTTTCTCCTTGGAAATTTTTTCCGCCAGTTCGTTGAGACACCCACTGAATTTTGAAAAAGGATACAACTCTAAAAATGCTTTTTGTTGCCGCACTGCCTTGGGCACATTCGGGTCCTGCAGAATATAACCCAGGTATTCAACGGAAATATCTTTAAGAAACCGATCTGTGACCGCCGTCAAGTTACGATAAACCCCTTGCGCTTCTCGCTCCGAGCTTACTGAATTGATGACCATCCTGAAATGCTTTTGCGCATGTTTAGTATGCAGAATTTTCATCAACGCATAAACATCGGTCAGTGAGGTGGGTTCCGTGGTGGCGATAAGAATCGTCTCGTGGGCGGCACTACAGAAATAAGTAACATTGGTGGAAACGCCAGCACCGGTATCAAAAATCAGAAAGTCGTATCCCTGACTGACACGGTCCAGCTCATCCATGAGAAGCATTTTCTTTTCCGACTGCAACTGCGTCAATTCCTGCAGACCGTCTCCGGCAGGCAATATATGGATATCGGCGGGACCGCGAAGAATGATATCCTCTACGTTAGATTCCCCGGCCAAAACGTGCCCGATATGCTTTTGCGGAGCCAGCCCTAAAAGGATATCAATATTATTCAATCCCAAGTCGGCGTCCACAACGAGCACCTTCTTTCCTCTCTTGGACAAGGCATAAGCCAGGTTGGCAACGAAGTTGGTTTTGCCAACGCCGCCTTTTCCGCTACTGACTGCCAAGACTCTCAGATTCGATCCGCTCATTTTTCCGTATGCCATTCTTTTTAAAGTAGTTGCTTGATCACCCAAGTACATGCCTTAATCCTTTAATTTATCTTGAAATCAGTTAAAAATCAAACTTATTACCCGTTCCGGCCTGGCCGCTTCCAAGTCTTCGGGAACCTGTTGACCGGATGTAAAATAAGATATGGGCAATCTGTTTCGCACTGTAAAGTTGAATAAGGAACCAAAATTCAACCCTTCATCCAGCTTGGTAAATAGAACCCGGTCCAATCCCATAGAGGAAAACTGGCGATACGTTGCCGCAAATAGTTTTTCCTGGGCGGTTACACTGAGAACCAAATGGGTTTCCACACCTCCCACCGCATCAAAAACTTCCTTCAACTGCCGGGAGTAGTCTTTATCCTGATGTGATCGACCGGTGGTATCAATGAGGATGAGGTCCTTGTCCTCATGGCGGGCAATAATCTGGCGCAATTCTTCTTTTCCCGCCGCCACTTCAACAGGCACCTCCATGATCTCCCCATAAATTCTCAGTTGGTCAACCGCTCCCAGCCGATAGGTATCCAGGGAAATCATTGCCACCTTTTTGTCCCTGCGAAGGGCATACTCTGCGGCAATTTTGGCTACCGTAGTGGTTTTCCCCACTCCCGTAGGCCCGACAAACGCAACGATTTTCGGCCCATAGGCACTCAGGTCAATCTCTCCCTTGCAGGGAAGAACCTTTTTCATCAGGTTCATGACTTTTAATGACTCTTTGTCGGGGTCGGTAGTCTGCTTTGAATTTTGTTCCAGTGCTTTTTTCAATATTTTCGATGCCAGTTTTTCATCCAGGCCACTTTCAACCAAATGGGAAAAGGTATCAAACTGGTGCGGCTCAAGGCCCATAGACTGCGCCTTATCCGTCTGACTGAGAAGGCTGAAGATCAGAGATTTTAAATCCGCATCCCCATTTTCCGGCAAAGGCTTGTTTTCAAATTCATCGGGAATCTGGACTTCCGGCTCAACAACCGGGGAGGCATATTCAACAGCGGCAGTGATTTCCACCCGCGTCGCCACCCTTCTTCCCGCTACAGGTGAGGGCGGCTTAATAGAACGGGTGCCTAATATAAGCGCGTCTTCGCCCAACTCCTGTTTTACCTTTTGTAAAGCGATGGAGTAATTGCTCGCCGTAAACTTTTTAATTCGCATTTAAATTCACAATACCCAGGGTTTTGATTTGCACAGAGGGCGCTACCTCACTGTGCGATATGATAATCAGGTCGGGAATAAAACGTTCCGTGAACTTTCGGATATGCATTCTTAATCCCGGAGAAGCCAGCAATACCGGCGATGTTTCAATAGTAGGAGTGATTTTTTCAATCATCTCTTTAAGACGAGTCAGGAAACGCTCCGCCACATTTGGTTCCAACGCTAAAAATGCGCCGGTATCGGACTTCTGGATGGAGCCCTCGATGATGTCCTCAATTCCCCTGTCCAGAGTCATGACCGAAAGTGTTCCGTCATTTGATTGATATTGCTTGGTGATCGGTCGGGACAATCCCTGGCGAACGTATTCTGTCAACACATCCGGGTCCTGAGTCAACGAAGCATAGTCAGAAAGTTTTTCCAGAATGGTTCGAAGGTCACGAACAGAAATTTGTTCCTTGAGAAGGTTTTGAAGGACTCTTTGAACTTTACCCAGACTCAATGCATTAGGAATAAGTTCTTCAACCACCTTGGGATTGGTTTCCTTAAATTTATCCAGAAGTGCCTGGGTCTCCTGCCGACCCATCAGTTCACTGGCGTGCCGTTTAATCGTTTCTTTAATATGAGTGGTGATAACCGTTGCCGGGTCCACCACCGTGTAACCGGCCATTTGCGCCTCCTGCTTCTTATTGCTGGGAACCCAGACCGCAGGCAACCCAAAAGTAGGTTCAGTGGTTTTCACACCTTCAATTTCTCGATCCGTCGTTCCCGGATTCATCGCCAGAATCCTTCCCATCATGATGGAGCCGTGGGCGACATCCACACCTTTTATGAGGACCGAGTATTCATTCGATTTCAATTGCAGGTTATCTCTGATATGCAAAGGCGGTACAATGAAACCCATCTCCAAAGCAAACTGCCTGCGAATGGATTTGATTCTCTCCAGGAGCTCTCCATTCCGATCTGCATCAACAAGAGGAATCAGTTCATAACCCACTTCCAGTTCCATAATATCAAGAGGAAGAATGGACTCTACTTTTTCTGGAAGCGGAGCCTTGGCCTCGTCCTCTTTTTTCCGCAGTTGTAAATGTTCAACCTTTTGATTGTCCTGAATTTTGGAATATCCGATGACTCCAGCCACCACGGACATGAAAATAAACGGAACATGTGGAAGTCCCGGGATCAGGCCAAAGAAAAACAGAATGCCTGACGCGATGAGAAACGCAAAAGGCTGGTCCAGCAACTGCTTGATCAATTCACCAGGCAGGTTCTTGTCCGATACAGCCCGGGTCACTACCAGGCCTGCGGCGGTGGAAACCACCAAAGCCGGCAATTGAGAAACCAGACCATCACCAATCGTCAGTAGCGTGTATACCTGAGCCGCCTCGCTGGCTTCCATGCCCTGCTGAAACACGCCAATCGCAAAACCACCAATGATATTGACCAGAGTGATTAGAATACCTGCAATCGCATCACCACGTACAAAGCGAATGGAACCATCCATGGATCCATAGAAATCCGCTTCACGCTCCAGGTTTCTCCTTCGTGTTCGTGCTTCCTGTTCATTAATAAGGCCGGCATTCAAGTCTGCATCGATACTCATCTGCTTACCAGGGATAGCATCCAATGTAAAACGAGCGGCAACTTCCGAAGTACGCACTGAACCTTTGGTAATAACAATAAAGTTGATCATCACCAAAATGATGAATATGACAGTTCCCACTACATAATTACCGCCGACAACAAAAGATCCAAATGATTGAATCACCTGTCCCGCCGCACTGACCCCCTGATCCCCATTTAAAAGAATGACTCGGGTGGTAGCAATGTTCAAGGAAAGCCGTAGTAAGGTGATGATGAGCAAAAGGGAAGGAAAGACAGAAAACTCCAGTGGCGAAATCATGAACACCGCCACCATGAGCACAATCAGTGAAAAAGTAATGCTGAAAGAAAGAAGAAGGTCGATCAATATGGTGGGGATTGGCATCACCATAACTCCGAGAATCGTAACGATTCCCATCGCGACCAACATTTCCTGCGGCCTTTGCACCAAAGCTTTTAAACCACCCGTTTCTGCCATAATCTCCTCATTCAACCCTTCAAAAATTTGACACCGCCCAATCAAAGGCGGATCCTGAAAACGCTTTTAAATAAAGGCTTTGAGACACACCGCCTTTTTTCAGAGGGGAAGAACACCTCTCACATCCCTCGATACCAGTGTAGCTGCAAGGTTCATACCCAAGCCCTCGTTTCACATTAAAAAAAATTTCTCTGGATATATTAGTGCGAGAAAAGCTTTCTAAGCCAAGGGAGCACTAAACCGTTTACAATACTTCTGGCTATGAAAACATTTCAGTTTTATAAAACCGGGTTCATCGCACTTCTTATTTTCCTTACCTCCGCTTTGCCGGTATCAGGAAACTCGTTTCACAACTCGCTTCCAGGCCCTAAACGTGAAGAAATAAAAATCATCGATGACCACACAGTCGAGGTCGGAACCGGACCTGACAACCGCTCGGTCAGCTGTAACATCCTGGACGCGGTGCAGAGCATCCCTTACGTTGGCGCAGAAGGGGAACCAGAGATCGTGTTTGTAAACAAAGAAAAGGTCCACCATTTCAGCAAAGGACTATATACCTGGGATCGGGAAGGCAGTTATCGGGTGCGGTTGACCACAAAGTACATCCGTGAGTTTGGGAGCATCCGCATCCATGTTCCCGAAGAAGGGACTACATTGTTGGAGGAACAGGACCCTGCCGGACCCTCTTCCGCGTATCTCCAGAACCTTCCACAAAATATAAAAGAAGAAATTACCATCATTGATGAAAGAATGGTGGAAGTGGCAATCGGACCCGATGACCATTCGGTCAGTTCCACCATCTTGCATGCGGTAAAAAGCATTCCCTTCGTAAAAAAAGAGGCGGAACCGAAGCATGTGTTCGTCAATGGCAAACCAGTACACCACATCAAAGAAGGGGTTTACGCTTGGGATATGGAAGGAAAAAGCCTGGTCAGGTTGACCACGAAGCACATCCGTGAGTTTGGGAACATCCAGGTCCACATTGCTGATGAAGAGCCTCCTCTCACCCCAAAAGAAGAACCGGTGACGCATAAAGAAGCGACCGCTCCGCCTGCCCCAGAACCTACAGTGACTCCTCCTACCATGAAAGAGGGGCCATCGCCAGGCTCACCACCTCCGCTAATGCCGAAAAAAATCCGGGCAGGAATTGTAAAGGGGTTCCGTCTCGCACAATTTGGCATGGGTGAAGAGCAGGTAGTCAAAGCAATCGAGACTGACTTCGGTCTGCCTGAAAACAAAATTGAAAAGCGGAGAGATCCAGAATCCGGTCAGCGCATTTTGACCATTGCGTCTTTGACGCTGGACCCTGAAAACGGGAAAGCCTGGGTTCATTACTATTTTTCTTCACTGAACCAAACCCTGAGCCGGGTTGATGTGATATGGGGCCACCCGGATCATTCTAAAGTGGACCAGGCTATTTTGCATAAATCGGCCGAGAAACTCACAAACCTGTTCAGCCAACTGGAAACCCAAACCGTAGTCACCGATGCGGAAACAGGACCTTATATTTATTATGGAGTGGATACTTTAGGAAACGGAATCAAACTGATGTGGAGTAAACCTTATAATAAAGACTTTCAATCCATCTCAAAATCAGAGCCTGCTTTGGTGCTCTCCTATTTTCAGCCTCAGAAAAATTCATAATATTATGGGCTAAGAAAAGTTTTTAAGTTTGTAAACATAAGCCAGAATCTCCGCCACCGCTTTATAAAGACTTGCCGGGATCAATTGTCCAATCTCCACGGTTTTGTGCAAAGTACGCGCCAGAGGTTTGTCTTCCACCAGAGGCACTCCGTGCTCCTTGGCAATTTCTCTAATGCGCATGGCAATGGGTCCTACGCCTTTGGCGACCACCGCAGGAGCCGAAGTTTTTTCAGGATCATATTTGATCGCAATAGAAATATGAGTCGGGTTGGTCACCACCACATCCGCATCAGGAACAGCCGCCATCATACGTTTTCTCGCCATCTCCATTTGCGCCGTTCGAACGCGTTGTTTGATTTGCGGATTACCGTCCGTCTCCTTTCTTTCTTCTTTGACCTCCTGTTTGGTCATACGAAGATTTTCGCGGTAGGTAAAACGTTGGAACGCTAAGTCAAGCAGGGAAAGAAAAATCATCATCAACAAGATTTGAAAAATGATTTCCAACGCAACAAACCCCATGAAGGAAAGGATTTGCCCCACACCCAGTCCCATCAAAGGAGGAATCTCCTCCCAATGCGACTTTATGGTGAAATAGGAGAGAGTTGTAATGATCCCAACTTTAAAAAGGGATTTAAACAACTCCATCACAGTATTTTTTGAAAAAATTCGGCCAAAGCCTTTCAGCGGACTCAGCTTGCTAAATTTGGGAATTAATGGATGTGTAGAAAAACGCAAACCCCCGATCTGTATCAGGTTGGATAGAACACCCCCAAACATGATGAGCACAAGGAAAGGGCCGACGATCCTTACAAACCCTTGCATGGAATTTGCTGTGACGTTGTATAGTTCTTCGTAAGTCAGTTGCAGGGTCCCGGCTTCGGCAATCATGGTATGCCAGGAGCCCATCAGGTTGCGGGTACTTTGCTCCCCTGTGATCATAAAACCAAGAAGAGCCGCAAGAAGAACGAATGAAGAATTGACCTCACGACTATGGGCAAAATTACCCTTTTCCTCGCTATCGGTAATGCGCTTGGATGATGGCTCTTCAGTTTTTTGGTCTTTATTGTCTTCGGCCATGGCACGCTATCCGATCTATAATGTTTGCAAAAAACCTATGAACTTGCCGGGAAGTTCATACATTTGTTGCTGAACAAGAAGACTGAAAAAAGATATGGACAGACCAACCATTAAAAGTCCCACTCCAATTTGCAGAGGAAAACCTACAATAAAAACATTCATCTGAGGAACCGTTCTGGCCACCAGACCCAGCCCAACGCTGAGAAAGAAAAGAATGGCCATGATGGGAGCCGCGATTTTTACTGCAATGGTGAAAGTTCCTGTGAAAAGACGAAGCATATATTCTGGAGTGAGGCTGGCAAAGCTAATCTCTGCGGGGTTAATAATAAAAAAACTGTCGACAATTGCCTGAATGATAAAATGGTGAGCATCAACAGCCAGGAAAATCAGTACCGCCAGAATATTATGGAACTGCGCGGTGACGGAAACCTGTGTATCGGTTTGCGGGTCAATAACATTCACCACCCCGAAACCCATTTGAAAATCCACAACGGTTCCGGCGACCTGAACCGCCGCAAAAATAAGACGGGCAACATAGGCAATGCCCAGACCAATGGTCACATCGGCAATGAGAAAAGTTGACAGCTCCAGAACCCCTCGTGGCTCTGGCAAGGGGCGGCCCTGCACCAGCGGAAAAATCAAGATAGAGAGAAAGAGTATGAATCCGATTTTCATACTTGTAGGAACCTGCCGACTCCCCAAAACTGGAACAAAAAGAATCAGTGCCCCGACTCTGAAAAATACAAACAGGAACCTTTCAAACTCAGCATAATTGAGATTGAAAATATCCATTACTGAATATATTCAGGAAAGTTTATGAGAACTTTGGAAGTGAAGGTCATCATCAATTCCATCAACCAGGGAAAAAACAACAGGACAGACAAAAACACGGCCAGGATTTTCGGAATAAAGGTCAAGGTCAATTCCTGAATCGAAGTAACCGCCTGGAAAATAGAGACTGCAAGACCGGTCACCAGCCCAAACCCCAGCATGGGCGCAGATAACAACAGGGTGGTTTTGATGCTTTCCATCGCAAAATCAATAATAAATGCCTGGGTCATATTTATTTATCCTCCAAAACTTCTGACCAGCGAACCCACGGTTAGATACCAACCATCCACCATCACGAACAGCATCAATTTAAATGGAAGAGAAATTAAAACTGGAGGCAGCATCATCATTCCCATAGACAACAATATGCTAGCCACAACCATGTCCAGAATCAGGAAAGGAATATAAATCAAAAACCCGATCTGAAACGCCGTTTTCAATTCACTAATGATGAATGCGGGAATCAAGGACTGAATTTCTACCTCTTCATTATTCACAGACTGTCCATCGCCCAAATTCACAAACAGTGAAAGGTCTTTATCCCGGGTTTGCTTTAACATAAAACGCTTGATGGGAGCTTCTGCCAGCTTCAATGCATCCATCTGCGATATTTCTTCATTCAAATACGGCTGCAAGGCTCTCTCGTTGATCTCTCCCCAGGTTGGTCCCATCACAAAAAGAGTCAGGAATAAACCCAATCCAATTAGAATCTGCGTTGGCGGGGTTTGTTGCGTGCCCATTGCTTGACGGAGAAAAGATAATACGATAATGATCCGGGCAAAAGACGTCGTCATAATCAGGATCGATGGAGCCAGCGTCAAGATTGTGAGCATGAACAGAATCTGCAGAGCGCTGGAAACTTTTCCAGGGTCTTCCACGTCTTCCATTCCGAATTGAATGGAAGGAAGCGGTATCGCCTCTGCGGGAGCACTCCCACCAATCAGAAGTACCGGAACTATGAGAATTAAAAGTAGACTGGGTATTTTCATATTCATGCTCTTGCGGTTTTAAACCTGCCCATTTGCTGTTTGATCTGCGCCGTCACATCGGCCACTGATTTACTCTTGCTGGTTTTTTCAGAGCCAGAAAACTGTTTCATATAATTTGAAAACGCCGCTTTCCCTACAGGTGCGCGGGTTTCTTCTGGCGGGTGGCTTCCAGGATTCCAATTCAACCCACTGCCCCCTTTTCCGCCTTTAGATTTAATTTCCTCTATCTTTTCCGGGTCAGTTATATTGGTGAGTAGCGAAATATTATCCTGCGACATTCCAAGCACCAGCACCTCACCTGCGACTTCAACCAAAACAATATTTTTTTTGGGCCCCAAAAACCCACTACCCAGAACATTCACCAGTTTTTCCCCGCCACCAAACATTGTGTTTTTCAACACATACTTTTTAAAACCAAAAAACAGAAGGAACATAACTCCAAGAACCACGGCAAGCATTGAAAACATCTTTAAACCAGAGGGAATCAATTCAATAGGTTTTCCTGTTGGTTTGGAATCTTTTAAGGAAAACAGGTTCTTCGCAGAACGATCATTTTTGGATTTTGCTGTGTCTTCTTCAGGTTTGGAGTTCTCCCTAGCGGCTTTTTTTATTCGATCAACGATCGGCTCTACCCCCATTCCAGCCCGGGTCACTTTAATATCCGCAACCTTCTCTACTTTTTCTGTCTTTCTGCTTTGAGCAGGTGCTGATATTTCTTTCAACTTTTCAGTGACCAGGGTTTTCTTTTTTTTCTGCGCCCGGATTTTTGCAGAAGCCCGGGCCAGAAAAACCGCTAGCTCGTCCTCGCTCATCAGGTCATCGGATTCTCGACTTTTAACAATGGTGGTGGAATTCGTGTTTGGAACAGGCCCTGCCTGGTCAAGACGAACAACCACAAATCGTCCCTGTCGGGCAAGATGGAACCGGCCCTGGAGGTCATCGGATTTATCTTTTTTCAGGAATCGAATGCGCAAAGTTTCCGCATCGAATTGAGCGGCAAATACCTTTGTGGTGGAAAAACTGTCAGCAGGAAAATATTTTTTAGCGGGCTTAGTAAATGCCAGAGGAAAATCAATTTGAACTGATTTATCAAAAAATACCGGCTCCCTGTAGTCGCCAACAGGCTTCTCAAACTCGAGCCGAACAATAAACCCGTCGCCCACTTTGCTGGTCGTCACATTCTTTAAAAGATTAAGGGAATCCCATTTTTCGTAGGCCCCAACCAGAGTGGTGAGGGAAAACAAAAAAATCCCAACCAGAAGTTGAATTCTTAAAGCATGTTTCATTTTAAGCACCCTTGCTTGTTTCAAGTTTCGTCAAAAAACCGACAAGTTTTTCCTTAAAACGTTAAATTGCAAAGGTTGTACCTAAATGAAATAAATTTCAGGCAAACGCAGTTTTTTTAGGAATTTTCTTTGTGTAACAGAATGGAGTGTAATACCAGCAATGTTTTTACAGGCAGGAATATTCAGAGGAAAAATGACTCAGGCAAAACCGGGCTATCAAAGCACCCGGTTTATGCCAGAGACTGCACGCGCTCCATGGGTGAAACGATATCGGTTAATCTCACACCAAACTTTTCGTTGACCACTACCACCTCGCCACGGGCCACGAGCTTTTGATTGACCAGAACTTCCAAAGGCTCACCTACCAGCTTGGTCAGCTCTATCACCGACCCCTGCCCCAATTGCAGGAGATCATTGATCAACATTTTACTTCGGCCAAGTTCCACGGAAACGGTCAGGGGGATATCAAGAATGAGGTCCAGGCTTTTGGTTTCTCCACTTGGAACTGCGGATTCGCCTGCCTCATCCAAGCCATCATCAGCGTCTTCCCCAGCGTCAATATCCTCGATATCTTCCAGAGCTTCAAAATCCTCTTTTGCGGATTCATCTTCCATAATCTTATCCTTCCCTTTCGATCACTTCGGTTATCTGTACGGCTTTGTTTCCTCGTGAAACACCGGGGAAACCTTTAAATTTAGGGTTGTTTTCCACTTTCAAAATTAATGGATCGGTAACATCATTGCCCAGAATAATCGTATCCCCCACCTTGAAATCCATAAGCTCCTCGGGGGTAATCTCCGTAGCACCCAACTCCGTGATTATTTCAACTTCGGTAGTTAAAAGCTCTGTTCTGAGCCTGCGGACCCAAACCTGATCCACTTCGATCTCTTCACTCTGGAACTGGGCTTTAAGTTTTGGAATTACCGGCTCAATGGCCGCATAAGGAAGACAAATTGTCAACGTCCCGGAAATGTTTTCCATTTCAATCTCGAACAGGATAACCAGTACGATATCGGTCGGGGGAACAATCGCCGCAAACTGCGGGTTAACTTCCGAGCGGACAAAGTTTGTGGTTACCGTATGCACAGGCCGCCAGGCTTTTTCCAAATCTTCGAGAACGCTCAATATAACGCTCTTGGTCATCCTGATTTCGATGGCACTGAAATCCCGACCGGTGATCTTGGCCTCTTTGACCCCGGACCCACCAAAAAAAGTATCGACCACTGCGAAAACCAGTTTGCTTTCGACAACGATCAAACCATGACCGCGCAAAGGCTCCATACGGAAAATATGCAAACTGGAAGGAACAGGGAGAGATCGTAGAAAATCCCCGAACTTAATCGTATCTGTAGAAACCGTGCTAACATCCACGGATCTGCGCATCAAAGTGGAAAACGTATTCCGGAACAACCGGGAAAACATCTGGTTAATGATGTCCAGGGTTGGAAGTCGGCCACGAATGATTTTTTCCTGGCTGGTGAGATCGTAAGGGACTATACCGGAAACTTCTTCCGGTGCTTCATCCGTCTCCGTTTCAATTTCACCGTCTCCGACACCTCTTAATAAGGCATCTACTTCACCCTGTGATAGAACCTCACTCATAACTGACTCATGCCTTCTGAATAACTTTTATTAATTGTATCACTGAATAATAAATTCAGTGAAGTATGCATCCTTAATATGTCCCACTACCAGAAACCGGTTCACACGAGTGGTGATCTCATCCTTGAGTTTGAACTTGCCCTGCACGGAGTAGACATCTTCAAATGCCTTGCTACTAAGCAGAACCAAAATGGAATCGGTGACTTTCTGGATATTTTCCTTTATCTCCACATGAACTTCCGGGGTGCTCAATTCCAGGGAAATCGTAACTTTAAGAAAGCGCTTGCCTTCACTGCCGGCCAAATTGACAACGAATGGATCCATCGGAAACATGACACCCAGGTTAACGTCTTCTTCTTCGGGTGCCTCCTCTTTGGCTTCCTCGCCTTCAGCGGGCTTCTCCTCAACCGGCTTTTCCTGAAAAAAATTGATATAAGCGTAATAACCGCCACCGCCCAATACCAGCAGGCCGACTATGATGCCTATGATCATGCCGATAGGCTTTTTGCCAGCAGTTGCTTCCGCCGCCTCGAGTTCGTCTAGTATATCCTCTTCTTCTGCCATAAATCGATCTCCCGCCCCCAGTAAGAATAATTTAAACGTTAAGATTCAGGGACTTATTTGTTTTCTCCCAATATTCAGCAATTTGTATGCCAAACCTGACCACATCCACCTAAAAACAGGTAAATCATTATTTTAAAAAGGGTTAAAAGATTTCCTCCCAAGCCCGTCCTGATAAACCTCAGGAATGATTTTCCCTATTACAGTCATATTATTGACATAAGTCAACGTTAATCAATGACCGCTTTCATAACCCAAACCCAAAAGAAACATTGTTTTTTTGATGCATTTTGTAGCAATTTTTAGAAGCCATTGCTCGACAATCAAGCACTCCGCTTCTACCCATCCGGGTCTTCATTATATCGCAACAGCAAAAAATTCGCACATAAATAATTGTTATTAAAGCATTTAACCAGGTTTCCCGCATTCATAAATCTTCTTTTCCCATATTGGTATAAAAATTGAAGACTATGAGTAATGGAGGGTCACTAAGCGGTACTCGCATTTTACTTCATTCTGGGAATCGGCTACAATTTCGACTAAAAATAATTTTAACAAGGCTAATCCCTTGCAGTTTCCCGCAAGGTTTTTTTATATAGTTGACTTTTAAGCACCTATAATCTATTGTTTCATTAACTTTAATTACACTTATTACCTTAGTGAAATAATCGCTTT
>Ga0209044_1000214_pt1 | contig 52566 bp, 45 predicted proteins | sample SaaInlV_130m_DNA_FD_184655 | JGI IMG/M metagenome (GOLD analysis project Ga0209044, IMG submission 184655) | Marine microbial communities from expanding oxygen minimum zones in the Saanich Inlet - SI037_S4LV_130m_DNA (SPAdes) (version 2) | ecosystem: Environmental > Aquatic > Marine > Intertidal... | reverse complement strand
ATAGATAATTAGACTATGGACTTGTGAAAAATAAAACACCATTTTTCACAGGGCCCACAGGCTCTGCTACTAGATTGTTTTTTAGTTTTTTATAAATGCTGTTTACACACTTATTCTGATAGACCCCTTCGGTATTTTCGCACCAGAAAAACAACTTCCTTGAACTTGGCTGTCATGATTTTATTTCCAAGCCTTTTGAAATACATCACGTCTTTGATTCTTTGAAAAACCTTCTAGGCCTGGAGTATGAGTACAAGGAAGCTGTGCCGGACACAGACAGGGCAAACGCTACCCCTGAAGTTCTCGATTTCTCAGAATTAAAAATTCCTGTAGAGCTACACACACAACTCAAAGGCGCAACAGAACTTTATCAAATAACCGAAATAGAAACCGCTTTGCAAAAACTGGAACAAAGTAGCGATGATGGTAGAGCCCTGGCAGAACACCTGCAGGCCTATGTGGCAAAGTATGATATGGAGGGTATTCTGGAGATTTTAGGAAAAGTCAATAATGACTGACACCACTCAAAACCTGGCTGGAATGAAAGTTCTTCTGGTCGACGATACACCGGCCAATATCGATGTACTAAAAAAGACCCTGGAAAGCCTGGGTTTGAATATTTCCATGGCGCCTACTGGCGAAGTGGCTTTAAATATTGCCCCACGCATACTCCCGGATTTAATTTTGCTGGATATCATGATGCCGGGTATTGACGGTTTTGAGACCTGCCAGCGATTAAAAGCCAATGAGGTTACTAAGTCTACCCCGGTAATCTTTATCAGTGCCCAGGTTGAAATGGCGGAAATAGAAAAAGTTTTTTCTTCGGGAGGTGTAGATTATCTCAACAAACCTTTTCGTCAGGAAGAGGTTCTAGCCAGAGTTAGCGCCCGCCTGGAGATCGTAAAGCTCAGACAGGAAAAGGATGAACTAACCAGTGAAATAAAAATACTTGAAGAGAAAAGCTGAAGCACCGGCGAGCCGCCGGGGGCAACCGGACAAGAGCTTGGTTGTGCCGAGACAACTCTTTTACCCCTGCGGGGCACGAGGGTTGAGGATGAGTATCACGGCTACCAAATAAAGCGATGGCACACTGGCCCCACGCCTAGCCCACTCCCGTGGGAGGGAACTGGGCAAGTACTTGATTGCGCCGAGACAACTCTTTGCTCGCCAAATAAAGCGATGGCACACTGGCCCCACGCCTAGCCCACTCCCGTGGGAGGGAACTGGGCAAGTACTTGATTGCGCCGAGACAACTCTTTGCTCGCCAAATAAAGCGACGGCACACTGGCCCCACGCCTAGTGGTAAATGCCGAACTTTTTGAGGTAGGCTACAAAAGAAACCACATTCACCAGTTCAACAGGCTCATCTTCAATTAAATTAATCGCCTCATTAGTGAAGTATCCTGTGGTGATAAAAATTCCCCGTGACGCACCCTCCCCCTTCACCGTATCCAGAAAGCCTTTAACCTTTATCGCGTTGACCGTTTTTCCGGGAGGATCAATAATACAGAGGGCGAGATAAGTGCCACCGACGACAGGAGTTTCGTCATTCAGGCTGATTTCCAGCTCATGCTCATCCGCCCAGACAGAGTGAACGTACTCAAGGTTAAATTTTTCCAGAAATTCGACACATTTGGACTTAAATGCGTCTTGATCAACAAGGTAGACAGGAACCCCAGCAGGGCCATCGAAATGGATTTGCTCCTGGGGAGCGGGAGGGGAAGTTTTCTTCAAGAACAAAATCAGGATAATACCTATAAAAAACGCAATGAATACTATCCCGAAAATAGCCACTTACTTTATCATTTCATCCCAAACTTTTTCTTTCTTACCTTCTTTTATCCAGCGGTCATGTTTGATCATCTGGGCAACAGCAACCCAGAATACCCAGCCCACAAACAGCAACATCGTTCCGATGGGAATATTATCGGGTTTGGTTGCAATTAAAAGAAAGTTTTCCAGTCCTGAATTTTCCATTTTATGAACTCTATTTATCGTTGATGATTAATCATATAAACTTTAGCAGATGGAGAAAACTTATTCATCGTCCTCTTCATCCTCGTCCTCTCCTTCACCGTCTCCTTCGTCACCGCCTTCTTCATCCTCGCCACCTTCACCCAAACTCACATCAAAGTCCAGTTCGGCGGTATTGTAGGCAATAATCAAGTCTGTCAATGTGCTGACCTGGGTATCAACATCACCCACTGTTTCAATCTCACTGTATTTGGTCGGCACAGTCAGTTTACCACCCTTCTTAACCCAATGAGAAGGCATTGGTGTCCAGGGGATCATATCACGGGTATTTTTAAGCCATTTCGGTATCCAGTTCTCTCGCAAGCGTTTACTCGCTAACGAGAACTCAATTCCCTTCTGACCATCATCATGGCAACGTCCGCAATCCATATAGCTGACCATTTCAGCACCCTTTTGCGCCACAGTGGCATCCTTACTTTGATGGATGCCAGCCTCATAGCCACTAACCGGAGACAATGCTTCAAAGTAGGCTGTCAAATCCCTCACTTCTTTATCGCTAAAAAAGAAAGTGGGCATCTTTACCTTGATCCAGGTCCTTACCGGCGTAGGCTCCTTGAGGAAAGAAAATAACCATGAACTTTTGAGTCGTTCCCCAACATGATAATCTCCCATTTCCAGTGGAGGAGGATACTGAGCCTTGGCCTTGAGATATTCCTGAATTCGTCCGCCTTCCCCTTCAACATTATGGCAACCGCGACAATTGTATTTGGTGATTAAACGGCGACCTGTTTCAAGCGTTTGCTCTTTTTCAGAAAGTATTTTGCGATATTGCTCCGGCACACGAGTCCCATTAAAACCCCTCAGGAGTACCACCAGTGCATCAATTTCATCCGGTGCAAGGTGGAAATTGGGCATCTTGTCCAAAACCCGTTCGGTTCTGAAAGAATCCGGTTTTTTCAATTTGGTTTTAACCCAGGACTCCCAGGTATGGGGAATATGTGAATCGCCGAACTCCAGTTCCACGGTCATTTTTCTACCAAAGGACGACAGCTCTGGCGCGATTCGGCCTTCACTTTCCATTCCCTTGATATCATGGCAGGCGAAACAACCCCTGCGTCGAACTACAGTCTTTCCGTATTCGATCAACTCAGGATCTTTCAGCTTGGCCTCAATCCCAGGGATCAAGTCTGTTTTGCCGAACTGAAGCAGATAGGCGGCTATGTCGGAAGCCTGTTCCTCATTCAGTCTAAGGTCAGGCATTCGACTCTTTGCATTGTAGCTATGGGGACTGCTGATCCACGTCACCAACCAGTCGCCATTAACCTTATTGCCAATGCGGCTCAGGTCAGGACCAAAAAGTTCTCCTTTACCATCGAGCTCATGACAGCCCTGGCAACCCACAGATTCGAATAGTTTCTTGCCTTTATCCGGATCGCCCGATTCAAACCTGACGGGCAATTCATAGTTCTCTTCCGAAGATGCCAAAAGGTATGCCGTGACCGCCATTGCGTCTTTTTCACTAAACTTGAATTCCGGCATTCGGGTTTTAGGAAGATAGTCTTTGGGTTTTTTGACCCAACGATATAACCAACTCGGATCAACCTTCTTGGCAACTCTATACAGACTGGGACCGACCTTGGCCTCCTTGGCATAACCATCCGCCAGGTGACAACCATGACACCCCAGTTTGATAAAGAGCCTTTTCCCCTTTGATAAAAGCGGCGCACCCTCCAGGTTGACCACTTCAGCATGACAGTTTCTACACGCCGCCTGTTGGAAGTTGCCACGCAATATGGGTTCATTCACTTCAACCGTTTGATCCGTTTCATGGTGGGAACCATGAGCATGCTCAGCCGGAGCCGTGACTGTTCCCTGCCCCAAGTGACACCAGGTACACCCTGTCACTCCAGGAGGATGTTTTTTAATCAGGATTTCCAGATTGGGGTGGGTTTTTAAAGGCAGAGCAAAATCTTTATAATGCTCGTCCTTATACGAAATATGACATGTCATGCACCGGTCGACCCGGTAAATGATTTCTTTAAAACTATTTTTGCCAAAACCCGGAATAACGGTTTGAAGAATCTCCGCAGGCTTCCAGAAAAAAGGAAACGGCTTATAATAATCCATGGTCAATTCAAACTTACTTCGTTCCATGGTCAACTGTGCCAACTCTTTTTCCAGTTTGACCTGATCCGCCTTGACGGCTAACAGTCTGTTTTCCGCTTCCTGTAGTATCTCTACTTTTTCCGCGATGATCGGGTTAAAACTTTCCACCTCTTCCTGTTTGGAGTGAAGGGTCGCCAGCTCCACATCAAAGTTTTCCCCATCATGCAGAGCTTTTTTATACCAGTAATAAGCTTCATCAACATTGCTACCGGCAAACTTTTGCAGCTCTTTCTGCTCATCAACTGTAACCTGTTTGAGCCGTACCTCCTCAACCAACTCCTCATAGGAGTCCGAGGAGTCCAACTCGCCTTCCTTCTGCGCCAGGCTTTCTCTCAGTTGGTTCTCAGTCCCCTCAATCTCAGTATTGAGTTTTTTCCAGCTTGCTTCCGCTACGGCATATTGCTCCTTGTGGAACTGGTCCTGATAGACCTTATAGCCCCGGCGCGCATATTCATCATCCCAGAACGCCCAAAGCGTGACAAATAGCGTTACTGCTGAAACCAGAAAAAAGAGGAAGCTGTACGAGGTATGCTCGTCAAATTCCCCTTCTTTGTATTCTTTTTCCTGCTCTTCTTCAGCCAATTTATTTCCCGATGCAGTTAAATATTAAACCAGGGTGTCACCCATACGTACTTGATATTAAAACCCAGTCTGAGGACAATTTTGATAACAATGCCTACCATGATGAGAAGCAGTTCGATTTTCAGAAACATTCTTAAGAACCCAACACTCTTGAGTGCCTTGCGTTCCATGAAAAAATAGATAGCTGTGCCCACCGCAAAATACCCCAGTATCACCACGCCACCAAATAACATGGCCCCATTGTAGGTTCGCACCCCAAAAGCATAGGGAAGATCTACATTGACCAAGGCTACAACCTTATGCGGGTCCCAATACTGCCAGGGCATAAACAGGTTCCAGCCCGGTCCCCTCAGGAATACTCCCATAATGATCAAAGCGATCCAGAGCACCAGAAAACCAAAACAGTAAACCCATATCGCCACTTTTCTTTCGTGATAGGTGTAATACCCGTTCCCTTTTGGATTCACATCCAGATACGGAATCAGCATCAGTCCAACGATGATGAGGACGGGAGCCACAACACCGGCGAACCAGGGATCAAAATAAACCAGAATGTCCTGAAGCCCGAGAAAATACCAGGGCGCTTTGGAAGGGTTTGGGGTTTTGGTAGGGTTCGCCGCTTCTTCCAACGGCGCGTCAATAACGATGGACCATACCGTAAGAGCTACAATGGTGAGAATAGCGCAAAGAAACTCCAACCGGACCAAATAGGGCCATACATGGAGCTTGTCTTGAGTCCCTTCAACCTTTTTCTTTGCTACTGCCGCTTGAGCCATGTTGTCCTTGCCCCTTAATAAAAAGTCGGCCCCTTAAAGAGGACCGGAAATTCCACCATCCTTGCGGATTCGCCAGAAATGCACAATCATCAAAGCTCCGGCGACCAAAGGAATAAAAATGCAATGCAATACGTAAAATCTTAGTAGCGCAGGAGGCCCGACAAGGCTCCCTCCAATCAACAGGGCACGGACATCATACCTTGGGGTCGCCCCGACATACTCGGCAAACGGTCCCTCATTCCCCAGAAACGGGGTGGCACGCGCCATGTTGGTACCTACGGTAACCGCCCACATCGCCAACTGATCCCAAGGCAAAAGGTAACCGGTAAAACTCAGAAGCAGGGTAAACGTTACCAGAAGCACCCCAATGACCCAGTTAAACTCCCTCGGCGGTTTATACGACCCGGTTAAAAAGACCCGAAACATATGCAACCATACGGTGATGACCATAGCGTGAGCCGCCCAACGATGCATGTTCCTCATGAGCATGCCGAAGGGAACATCGTATTGCAGGTATTTCATATCGTAGTAGGCATATTCCCCAACCGGCCTGTAGTAAAACATCAGGATCACGCCAGTCACTACGGTGGAAAGAAACAGGAGAAAGGTGATTCCGCCCATGCACCAGGTAAACTTGATTCTGAGAGCGTGACGCTGGATTTTTACCGGATGCAGATGCAACCAGACATTGCTGGCAATCTGTAGAACACGGTTTCGCGGTGTATCAGCATAACCATGGCGGAAGGTAGAGGTCCATACCTGCGACTCCGTGATTTCCTTGGCAATATCACTGAAGATCTTGCCACTTTTAATTTTATCCATCAATTCCGCAATACTCGGAATCTGTGGTGACTTATTTGCCAAAACTCAAACCTCCATCAAATGGAATTTCGCACTCTTGTATCAACATATTTTCGGCTGAAAACCAAAAACCAGTCAGCGAACAATCAAACAAAAAGTTTCGAACCCGGTTTGCCCCACTCATCCTTTTCAAAAAGATATTTTTTGCTTTTATCAATGACGATCTGACCATCGGGAGCCAGAGCAATTTTCAAACGTTCCAAAGGCCTTGGGGCCGGGCCCTCAAAGTTCACCCCTTGTTTGGTAAAACCACTACCGTGACAGGGGCACTTATATTTACTCTCGGATTTCAACCAACGGGGAGTACAACCTAAATGCGTACAAAACGCAAAAATCACATAGATACCTTCATCATCCCGAATAATCCAAACACGCTGGTCCTTAACCCACTTGGTGCTGACTTCACCAACCGTATAGTCACTGGGATTTCCCGCCTTGAATATCGGGGAAGGTTCAAAGAGAACACGAGGAAATAGCAACCGCGCAAAATACAGGCTGGACAGCCCAAGAGATGCCAAAAACCCGGCCCAGCCCGCCAGCGAAAAAAACTCCCGGCGCGACCAGATTGTTTCCAGCGTCTCTTCCTTTGCCTTTTTTCCCTTAGCATCCTTGGATGCCGGTTTTTCTGTCGAGTTTGCTTCAGCCATAAAACCCAAAATGCCTAATTTTATGTGGACTCCGTGCCTTTTAGGACCTCGTTGACAGGCCGGAATAGACTGTCAAAGTGTTGGTTTTTAACATAATTGAAATATCGAGTCAAGGCAAGAAGTAATTGCCCTCAAACTGCCTTTTTTATGGGGACTTCAGGGCTCGCGAACAATTTCGCGCCGCCTCGCACAGACCCTCTATTCCAGCCCCCTCAGGGCTGACGGAGTTGGCCAGGTTACCGACCGTGACACCCTTTTTAATCAGCAACAAAAACATTGAAATCCAATCCGGGGACCTCTCTGAAATCATCTGCACTCCCACAATTAAACGCGACCTTTTATCAGCAACAATTTTATATTTTTCCATGCTCCGGGCAAAATCTGAGTCCCCGCCGACATTGGAATCCTTCTCGAACAGTCCCTCGACAGGATGAAATCCCTGGTGACCAGCCGTTTTCATGTTGCACCCCACATAAGCCACGTCAGGGGAAAGGCGGATAACTTGCGGAACCCATTCCCGGTTCAGTTTCCTTTTTTTTCCCAAGGCATTTTCCGCGGCAACTCTACCCTCTTCCCGGGAAAACGTATCAGAAGTCAAATCACCAGCAATGCTACCGACCGCATACACTCCGGGCAAACTGGTCATCATACCGTCATCGACAAAGACTTTTTGATGTTCACCTAAACGAATCCCGAGGCCTTCGAGTGCGGCAACTTCCTCAACTCCCAATCTATCCTCAGCAATGATTATCTGGTGAACCGAGAACTTGATACCTGTCTCCAGGGTGATTTCAAGTTCAGCCCCATTCTTATAAAATGAAACCAGCTTCTTTCCCGCGAGAATTTTAATTTTCTTCTCTTTTAACTGACGCTCGATTTCAACATTGAAGTCCTCATCCATTTCCGGAAACAATTCTTTTTGCTCGCAACAAAGAAAGACTTTACACCCTCGCTTGCGCAATCCCAGTGCGGTCTCACTGGCAAAGGAACCCCTGCCTATAACAAGAACATTTTCAGGAAGTGCTGAAAGTTGGGGAATCTCCTCAATGGATATCACCACTCCATCTTCATGCGGCAAAGTAGCTGGGAACCTTGCTCTCGAACCACAAGCCAGAATCACCGATTTACCCTTTAGCAGTAAACTCTCTCCATCTTTCTTCTGCACACTGATCTCTGCCGGACCGGCCAGACTCCCCTCGCCCTCCACAACCGACACGCCCACTGCATCGAGTTTTTCTCTCACGGACCGACAATATTCCTCAGTCTCTGAGCGCAAAACCGTCTTGTATTCATCCCAAGTTACAGAAGGCAGGATAGGAACCCTGCTATCCATAAAAAGCGTATTTCGTCTGTGGAAACCCACCTCGCCTATATTGCCCTTTTCAATCAGGCAAACTTTAGCCCCCAACTCCGCCACCCTGAGAGCGGCAGAAACCCCGGCATGGCTTCCACCCAAAACCAACACATCAAACTCTGTCATATAATCGGACCCATTAAAAACGAAGGAATAAAACCCACTGGTAGGATTTAATCATATCAAGTTAAGTACCGCAACAACGGTAATGAGGATCAAGCCAATAGAAGAAATAACGGCATGTAGCGTCACATTAATCCTTCTACAGAGAGGAACAACAAGGAGGAGGTATGCAAAAACGCCATAGGCGAAAATGGATGCCCGTGACATCTGGTGAAGATGAAACAAAAATAGAGCATAACTTATAATCACTGCCCCAAAAAGCAGGCGGTGAATCCGGTAGCCCTTTTCACGCTGATCATGGGGAAGAATACTGACTCCCACAATAATATTGGCAATGGTTAAAAGTACTGCAAAAAATATAGCAAGGAAGCCCGGGGAGGAAAATAAATCTTCTAAGGTGGTGGGAGACATTCAGTATAAGGAACAACAATAAAGAAGGGACAACACTCAGGCCAGAACTTTACAAGTCCATCACACTCCTGATTGCATCCGTTATTTTTAGATCTGCACGTAGCCGGCATTCCCTAATAACGCGGGTCGTTATTCGTTGATCAAATTCAGTAATATCATTTGGCGTAAATGATTTTCATAAAACGTATTCAACCCTATTACGCCCATTTTGCTTTCCCTGGTATAAAGCCTTGTCGGCTCGTTCAAAGACATCGGTCTCGCTATCACCTTCCTTAAAGCAGGAAAACCCCAAACTCGCCGTGACCTTCAACACTGCAGACTTATTCGTTAAGTGATGGGATTCAATTTCTGCCCGCACCTTTTCTGCTACCCTTTGCGCATTCTCAAGCTCGATCTTGTTCAGTAACGCTACAAATTCTTCGCCTCCATAACGAAAGACCAAATCAGATTCCCGCACAGCTTCTTTGATTACCGTAGCGACTAGAGTGAGGATGGCGTCTCCAGCCTTATGCCCATAATCATCGTTGAATTTTTTGAAGTGATCGATGTCAATCATGATCAAGGCGGCAGGCTCCTTATACCGATTAAATCTTTTGACCATTTTACCGATTTCCATGTTGTACGTTCCGCGATTAAAAACTTGAGTCAGGGGGTCAATCATTGCCTTCGATTCAACCTGTTCCAATAGTTGAGTGAGGTCGGATGTGGCTTTTTTTGACTCCTCAAGTTCTTCTCGCATCGCATGGGTTTCAGTTTGGATTTTTTTTGTCTGCTCAAGGACAATGTCCTTCGCGGAAAAAATATCGCTCATGCTCTCTGCCGCTTCTATAACTGCAATTTGCTCGCTGAGGCTTTCATCAAATTCACCCGAAGACCGGCTCATTTCATGAATAGTTTGTGCAAAAGCGATGAAGACTTGCTTGGCGGCCTCCCGCTCTTTCTCAATGAGATATTTTTGGACGACCAACTCATCGAATATCTGCTCCAGCTCCGCTCCGAGCACTGGGGGCGAATCAGTCTTGCCGTCCAGAACCGTAACGAGAAGGTTCGATAATTCTCTTATTTTGTCCAATAAGGCTTGGTCGCCTGCTTTTAATTCAGTGACACCGGTTAGACAGACCAATAGAAGCCGAGAGATTCTCTTGGTGAATGCTAAGGAGGATAGTTGCTCGTTATCGCTATGTTCTTCCATATCAACTACTGTTCGCTGATGAAATTTAAGGGGGTTTTCTGAGGTTTGAAAAGTGTACGTTTTTCCTCACACTTTTCAGCACATTTCCAAAAAGAAAACCACGCAAACTATTTTTTTAAAATTTAGTCCGCAAGCAAAGCAAATTGGTGCCGATGGGGAGAGTCGAACTCCCACGGATTGCTCCATACGCCCCTCAAGCGCACGTGTCTACCAGTTCCACCACATCGGCACTCTGAGAAGGTTTTAATTCGAAGATGTATCAGGAGGGTCTTTGGATTCTGTTGCATTTTCAGGAACGGATTCCTCAACACCCTGGATCACAGAACTGGATTTATTTTTATTTGAGAAGGTCGCCAGGGTCAAGGAAGTGACCATAAATAAAATAGCGATTCCAGTTGTAAGTTTGGTAAGAAAATTCCCGGCCCCGCTACTGCCAAACATAGCCTGACTACCACTACCACCAAGCCCCGAACCCATGGCCGCCCCCTTCCCTGCCTGTAAAAGCACGGTAAGAATCAAACTAAAGGCCGCGATCACATGTAATACTGTAATTAATGTATCCATTTTATTCTTTAAATAATACCAAGTCGTTGCAGATTATCTACCGAGAACCACCGATTATGGCTAAAAACGCCTCAGGGTTCAAGAGAAGAATTAATAATAGCACAAAATGACTCAAAATTCAGACTGGCCCCGCCAACCAGCGCTCCATCGATTTGTTCTTCCTGTAAAAGCTGTTTACTGTTTTCGGGGTTTACACTGCCTCCATAGAGGATTCGTGCCCCCGCTTTTTCAGAAAAACCCAGGCTCTCAAACAGGCACTTTCTAATGAAGGTATGGATATCGACCACCTGCTCCGGGGTTGCATTGACTCCGGTTCCTATTGCCCAAACAGGTTCATAAGCAATTGCCAGCCGTGATAAGTCTGATAAACCGGCAAGGCCTTTGGACAGTTGGGTTTCAATAACATTTAAAGTTGCCCCTGCTTTTCTCTGTTCCAGAGTCTCGCCCACGCAAACCACCGCAGTGATCCCCATCTGAATGGCATGGTGAACCTTTTTATTGATCGCCTCGTCACTCTCTTTGAATAGCTGACGGCGTTCAGAGTGACCGATCAAAGCAAAGTCGCATCCCACATCCTTCAGCATTTCCAGCGAAACTTCCCCCGTATAGGCTCCCTTGCTTTCAAAGTGAAAATTTTGCCCCGCCAAACCCAGTCGGGAACCTTTTATGATCTGACTAACTGGATGTAGCGATGTAAAGGGAGGAGCAATAACCACCTCAACACCTTCAACCCCTGACAACCGATCGACTAACAACCGAGCCATGTCACAGGCCTGTGAGGTCAGCATATTCATTTTCCAATTGCCGATAACAAGCGGGGTAGTCACTTAACACCTATGCCAAAAACTGTGGGATTTGAAAGTGAACCAGGTACTTCAGGAATCAGCTACAGGCGATAAACTTCAAAAGGTCTTTAACCCTGTTGGAGTAGCCCCACTCATTGTCATACCAGGCTAATACCTTCACCATATTACCTTCGATGACTTTGGTAGAAATCCCGTCAATGATAGATGAGAAGGCATCTCCATTAAAGTCTACGGACACCAGAGGTTTATCCTCAAATCGCATTATTTTGTTCAAGGAACCCTTCGAAGCTTCCTTGAAAGCTTCATTGACTTCTTCGACTGTAGTATTTTTCTCGACCTCAACCACCAGGTCAATCAGAGACACATTAGGAGTCGGGACACGAATAGCCATTCCATCAAGCTTGCCTTTAATTTCTGGCAAAACCAAAGCCACCGCTTTTGCGGCTCCGGTGGTCGTCGGAATCATTGAAAGGCTCGCCGCCCTTCCCCGCCTAAGGTCTGAATGCGGCAAATCAAGAATCTTCTGGTCATTCGTATACGAATGAATGGTCGTCATCAGTCCCTTTTTAATCACAAACTTTTCGTGCAGAATCTTGGCTACAGGAGCCAGGCAGTTCGTGGTGCAGGAAGCGTTGGAAATAACCTGATGGTCTGAAGAAGTATAAGCTTTTTCATTCACGCCCAAAACGATGGTCACATCCGGGTCTTTTGCCGGAGCGGAAATGATGACTTTTTTTGCGCCTGCCTCAATATGTTTATTCGCCGCCTCGCGTTTGGTAAATAACCCTGTGGACTCAATAACAAACTCTACGCCCAATTGTTTCCAAGGCAGTTGGCCGGGATCGCGTTCGGAAATAATTTTTATATGTTTTCCATTTATGATCAGCCCCTCGGAATCTGACTGCACATCCTGGGGAGTAACACCTTGAACAGAATCGTACTTAAAAAGATGCGCCAACGTAGCGGCATCCGTCAAATCATTGATAGCTACAATTTCAAAATCCGAGCACTCCGAATCATTCAGTATGCATTTCAATACCGCCCTGCCAATACGTCCAAAACCATTGATGCCGACCTTCGTTGTCATTTTTATAAAACAACCTTTCTGGGAAAACTCATTGAAAATATTAGAGTTGAACTACTTGAGGATAGTAAAACAACAGGAAAGCTCAATCACTCGGAAACTAGAAGGAGTATGCAGAATTTATAAATCCAAGTCAACTCAAACCTACTGGCGAACCGCCAGTGGCAAATGGCAACAACTTTTTCGGGCTGGCAACCGTTATCTCGGCTCAACGAGCCCTTGCACACTGCCCCCACGGCTAGTGGGCGGAGAACCTCCGCAGGTAAATTGCAATGCTTTTATTTTGCTGGCAACCGTTATCTCGGCTTGAGGGACTATTGCTAGTCGGGTCCAGCGTCACGCTGGCGGCTAGTGGTGGTCGACTGCGGGAACCGGATTTTTTGCGGCGATATCTTTTGATTCCGCCGCAGTAAGGTAGGTAAACAGAATATGGTCTATCTCATCACTGATTTCCAGAGTTCTCTCAGCCCCACTCACCAGACGTTTGAACTCATTAATCAGAAGCCTCTCTTCATTAATCGATGATTCGAGTTCCATCTCGACTCTTTTGACATCCTCCAAAAGCCGGGCGCCATTCTCTTCCAGAATACTTATTTTTTTCTGGGCATCATCTTTTTTGACCAGGATTTCTCCACGGGCTCTTGTTATTTCCGACCGTAATTTTTCAATGGAAAATAATTCCCCATCCAGACGTTTAAAACTCTTATCCAGATTTTCCAGATAATTTCGCCGTCGCTGTATAAGGTATTCCCTGGAACCGGCAGAATCCAGATCATCATTTTTATCACCGTCAACGGAGTCCAACTCAGTAGACCCGTTTAAAAGTTCTTCGTATCTGACTTTGATAGAGTTTTCCTCGGTTTGCAGTTGCGCCAGATTATTGGAAATTGTGTCGATATTCTCCACATAAATATCTATGTTGCGCATCAGGGTTTCCAGGTTCTCGATATTCTCCTTTACCTGATTCCCAATGGAGGCCAGTTGCCCTTCAATGGACATACGAAACTTTTCTTTGTATTCCAAAACCCTGTTAAAAGTTTCAACAATACGGGAATATTCGCGTGCACTGGAAACCCCGCGCTCACGAACCGATAAATTATCCTGGGAAACCTGAGAAGAACTGTTGAATTCCGTCATCACCCTATCCGTCAATGTTTTGGCAAAATTAACTTTGAATATTATACCGCAATTTCCACGCCAAACTCATCAAAAAATCACCAAAACCGCAATATTTTCAAAGAGTTCTCTATATGGCCCCGGTCAGCTCTGTTGCCCTCTACCCCTTGCAATCGAGCGAATCATCGCGGTCACAGCATTTTCCATCCCTTCATAAATAGCCTGCCCTACTATGAAATGCCCAATATTAAGTTCCTCAATTTCCGGAATTGCGGCTATCGCCTCCACATTTTCATAGTTCAAACCATGACCGGCAAAAACCTTTAAACCCTGTTCGGCGGCTCTTGCCGCACTTTTCTGTATGCGTTCCAGCTCCCTTGCAATTTCTTGAGGCGACTCAAGTTCCGTGTATTTACCGGTGTTGATCTCTACACTGTCCGCCTGGATTCTTTTGCAAGCGTCTATCTGCGCCAGGTCAGGGTCAATGAACAGGCTGAACAAAATTCCCTTGCCATGCATCTTCTCCCGGAGTCCTGACAACTCTTTTTCCTGGGAGCAGACATCCAGCCCTCCCTCCGTTGTGATTTCCTGACGTTTTTCCGGGACAAGAGAAATCTGATAAGGCCGAATCTCCAGAGCCAGGTCCACCATCTCCTGAGTGGGAGCCATTTCCAGATTCAGTTTTGTGTTAATCCCTTTTTGCACAACTCGCACATCCTCATCCTGAATATGGCGACGGTCTTCCCTCAAGTGGATAGTAATTCCCTGGGCTCCGGCCCTTTCAGCCAACAGGGCGGCTTTCAGAGGACTCGGTTCAATGGTCTTTCTAGCTTCACGTACGGTGGCAACATGGTCCACATTAACAAATAAACGGATCATATTGATCAACCCTCTTCTTTCATTATTGATTCAGCGACTTTCACGGCTCTCTGAGTTGCCTGTACATCATGCGTGCGAATTATGGATGCCCCCTGCATTACCCCGAACACGGCGGCAGAGAGCGAACCTTCCAACCTTTCCTCTACAGGCAGATTTAATATATTTCCAATCAGGGACTTTCTTGAAATCCCCAAAAGCACTGGCTTGCCCAACTCCTTCAAGCGACTTAAATTTTTCAGTATCAAAAGATTGTGGGAGTCTGTTTTACCAAATCCGATGCCAGGGTCTATCGCGATTTTTTCCGGATCAATTCCTGCGGAAACGGCGATAGCTATACTCTGATTTAAAAATGCGGAAATTTCCGTCAGCAAATCCACATACTGCGGATTATCCTGCATGGTCTGTGGCGTTCCCTGCATATGCATTAAAATCGCACCAGCCTGAAACCGGGCAATGGTTTTGGCCATGTCAGGAAATTTTTGCAGTCCCGTTATATCATTTATGATATTGGCGCCTGCCTGCAAAACTTCATGGGCCACAGCAGGCTTATAGGTATCCACTGAAATAGGGATGTTGACGCTTTCTGCCAGTTTTTTCACGATGGGAAGCAAACGGTTTAATTCTTCCTGCTCAGAAAGGGGAACGGACCCTGGGCGAGAGCTTTCCGCGCCAATATCCAGAACGTCTGCCCCCTCGGCGATCATTCTTTCTGCAACCTGGAGAGCCTGTTCCGGTGTTTCGCATCGGCTGTCTTCATAGAACGATTCTGCAGACAGATTGATAACGCCCATTACTAACGCTTCTTCCCCAGGGCGGGGAAATCTGAATGAAGTCATAGGTGGAGTTCCTCCACAGCCCACTCCCGTGGCCAGCGTGACGCTGGACTCGAATTGGCAATGTGTTTATCTCGCGGGCAAGTGGCCAAAATCAAAAACTCCACATTCCGACACTGAGCCGGATAAAACGTGGAGTTTTTGGAAACGAATTCTTATTTGGATAAAAGTCAGGCTGGCGTAGGATCAGGCATGCTACCGCCCCCAAGGAGTCCTTTGTCAGAATCTTCTTTTTTAGCCTGCATTTTTTCAACAGGAGCCTCAGGTTGTGTTTTTTCCGGTTCTCCGCCAGAGGAATCAGGGTCAGAATCATTTTTCCCATCTATAATATTTTTGACCTCATCCCCGCTCAGGGTTTCTCTTTCCAGCAAAGCCTGGGACAGGTTTTCAAGGACATCGCGATTCGTTTTCAGTAATTCAGTCGCACGGTTGTATCCACCCATAACCAGCGTCTTGACTTCCTGGTCAATCAGTTTGGCCGTTTGGTCGCTAAAGTTTTTCTGGTTGGAAAAGTCTTTACCCAAAAATACCTGCTCTTCCTTGCTACCGTAGGACAGCGGACCCATTTTTTCGCTCATGCCCCATTCACATACCATTTTTCGGGCCATTTCAGTGGCTCGCTCTATATCGTTGCCTGCGCCAGTGGTCATTTCTCCAAGGCAAATTTCTTCCGCACACCTTCCACCCATCAAAATAGCAAGGCTATTATAAAGATAGTTCTTTTGATATGTATGTTGCTCATCCATGGGCAACTGCATCGTCACTCCCAGGGCTCGTCCCCTTGGGATGATAGTCACTTTATGGAGAGGGTCGGTCCCAGGCAAAAGAGAAGCCACCAAAGCATGACCTGCTTCATGGTAGGCCGTGGTTTTTTTCTCTTTTTCGGAGATAACCATGCTCCTGCGTTCAACCCCCATCAGAACTTTGTCTTTGGCTTCCTCAAAGTCATCCATGGCTACGGCTTTTTTATCGTTCCGGGCGGCTAACAGAGCCGCCTCGTTGACAAGGTTGGCCAAGTCTGCACCGGTGAACCCAGGAGTTCCTCTGGCAATGATTTTCAAATCCACTTCATCAGTAAGTGGGACCGTGGAGGTATGGACCTTTAATATTCCGTCCCGACCTTTGACATCGGGGCGGCTGACTACAACCTGCCGGTCAAACCGTCCTGGCCTCAACAAGGCCGGATCCAGAACATCAGGGCGGTTGGTCGCCGCGATCAGGATGACCCCTTCGTTATTTTCGAATCCATCCATCTCAACCAGAAGCTGGTTAAGGGTCTGTTCCCGTTCATCGTGGCCTCCACCCATACCTGCGCCACGATGTCTCCCGACAGCATCAATTTCATCAATAAAAATCAAACACGGGCTGTTCTTTTTGCCCTGTTCAAACAGGTCGCGGACCCGTGATGCGCCAACCCCAACAAACATTTCAACAAAGTCTGAACCACTGATGCTGAAAAACGGAACATTGGCTTCGCCGGAAATGGCCCGGGCCAAAAGAGTTTTTCCGGTACCCGGAGGACCGACAAGCAAAACTCCTTTGGGAATCTTGCCGCCCAGCTTGCTGAACTTCTGTGGTTCTTTTAAAAACTCAATAATTTCATGAAGCTCTTCTTTTGCCTCATCAACACCCGCAACATCTTTGAATGTGGTTCTATTTTTCGTTTCACTAAGTCGGGCTCGGCTTTTTCCGAAAGACATGGCTTTGCCGCCACCGGCTTGCATTTGGCGCATAAAAAAGATCCAGATTCCCAGCAGCAAAAGCATGGGGAACCAGGAGATAAGAATACTCATATACCAGCTGGTCTGTTCCGGAGCTACCACTACAATCCGGACATTTTTCTCTCTCAGTGCCCTAATCAGATCCGGGTCTTTTGGAGGAGCCGTGGTCTGAAAGGCTTGGCCGTCCATATACTTGCCGGAGATACTATCGCCACGGATCATTACCTCGTTAACCTGCCCCTGTTCAACCTGATCCATAAACTCACTAAAAACCACTTCGGATTGAACGACTATAGGCTTATTAAATATATTGAACAAAGCAATCAGGACTATGCCGATCACCAGCCAGAGAGCTAAATTCTTATAGAATTGATTCAAAACTATCTCCTTACAGAGTTCTTTTTTGCTAACCTTGGGACTCTATTATGGTAACACAAAAATAATTTTTGTCGCATGCATTAATAATCAGTCTTTTAAAGCTCTTTTCCTTCAATAAAAAGCACTTTTTGCGTTTTATCAGAGATGCAGAATCGGTCAGAAATTCTCTCCCCATACACCCATATGATATCGTCTTCGGCATTTGTCAATATGGGGATCAAGGGTCTTTTTTCCCTGGGAACCTTTTGGTCGATAAAATAGGACTTCAATTTCTTGTGTCCTTGCATACCCAATGGCACAAAAAGATCGCCCGGCTGGAAAAACCTGGCCCCGATGAATTCACCGGTCTTTTCAAAGTCCAGATACGCCTGTTTCTCATCGGCGGATTCCGGGAAAACTACAGGCGGTTCCATAAGCCGCGCATGAAGTTGAATCCCGGCCAAACTCGTTACACCGGGAACCTTCAGCCTGATTGTCTTTTTTTCCATCCCATGAGAAAGATCCGGTTTCTCGGACAAGGAAAAGTTCACCGTGTCATAGTCACAGGACACCCTCACATTACCAGGAAGTTTTAATCGACTCCCAACTTTTGCATGGGTAAACAGGCCAAGAACCTGCCGAACATGCAAAGCGGTAATAGCACGCAAATCCCCCTTTAATTGATACAATGCTTCGCGAACCAACCGCCTTTTCATTGCCAGAGGTTGCTTCTGAAATTCGGGAATATTAAAACACAGGCCCTCGTTCGGGGTTGTTACAAGCTGGGAATAAAGTTCACGGGTTTTCCCGGACATCCAGTCATCTTCTTCACGTACAATTTCTGCCAGACCCAGCAAGTTCCCCGAAACATCACTATTGAATGTTTTCAGGAAAGGAATTAAATCGTGCCGGATTTTATTTCTCAGGTATTTTTTTTCGTTATTAGAGGAGTCCGTACAATAAGACAGGTTCCGCTTTTTCAGAAACAACTCTAATTCGATCCGGGCACAACCTAAAAGAGGCCGAATCACATGCCCCCTCTTTTCCGGTATTCCCGCAAGCCCTCTCGGCCCGGCCCCTCTCAACAAGTTCATCAAAACTGTTTCAACCTGGTCATCTGCAGTATGCCCCACAGCAATTTTATTCCCCTTAAAAGACAACAGGGTTTTCTCCAAAAACCGGTACCTTAAAATCCGGGCAGACTCCTGGAAAGATGTTTTGAAATTGGGTTTTTCTCCGGCTACATCTACCTCTTCCATAAAAAAAGGCAGTGAAAGCTTGTCTGCTTCCTTCCTCACAAAGCTTGCGTCCTCATCAGACGCCTTCCCTCTCGCTAAGTGGTTTAAATGAGCGACAAACAATTCATAGCCAAGTTCCTTCGAGAACTGCTCCAAAAGGTAAAGCAATGCCAGCGAATCGGCCCCGCCGGAAACAGCCACCAATACTCTGTCTCCAGGCGAAACCAGTTCAACAATGGCTGATCTTGTTTTTTTTAAAAGGTCCGACATGAAGTTTTTATCGAAAGGGCGTTTATATGAAAATCCAGAAGGAAAGGATGGGGCGGGAAATTAAAGACGATTTAAGAGTTTTCCTTTCCGCTTTTGATATTCCTGTTCAGATATTTTGTTTTGATCACGCAATTGCTTAATATGTTTGAGTTTTTGTTCCAGGGAGCCATATTCAGGATTTTCATCTGCCTTTGAATTTCCCTTCGACTTTTCAACGGACTTATACATTTCCTCCCACGTTTTCTGCAAAGCCTGTTCCCTCGCATCGGTTACCGATCTTGGCTTCACTCTCCTGTTGAGCTTGGTATTCTCTCCCTCCTCCACAATTCCTCTCGAAATCAGGCTCGTATTTTCAGCGGCATCCTCAAACAAAGTCACTTCGATAAAAGCCGAAGCTTTCAACTCATTAATCCAAACGTCATAAACCTGCGTTTGCTTTTGCATGGTAAGAATTTGTAGAATACGATCCTTAACAACTTTAAAAGTCAAAGTTTTTCCAGGCAAAACTTCCTCAACCTTAATAACATGGTAACCATACTCCGTTTCCACAATATTACTGACCTGCCCTGGCTTTAAACTAAATACAGCCTCTTCGAATTCAGGCACCATTTTCCCTCGCCCAACAAATCCTACATCCCCACCACTGCTGGCAGAAACATCTTCCGAATACTCCATGGCAAGCTTGGCAAAGTCTTTACCCTTTCGGATCTCACGGAGAACCTTTTTCGCCAACCGTAGTTTCTCTCTTCTAACCTTCTTGGAAGAACCGCGCTCAGCTATAAAAAGGATATGGCGGGCCTTCACCTTGCCCTCCTCCCAGAATTCTTTCTGATTTTCTTTATAAAAACTTACAATGCTTTTTTCACTGACTTTCACCCGGTTGCCAACTTCAAACCGGGAAATTTTTGACACCAGTATCTGATCTCGAATATGGTTTTTATAGGATTCCAGAGTCCTCCCTTCTCGCCTCAACATTTCCCGCAACTGTCCCTCAGCAAGACCATTTTTAGCTTCAATGTCCTTCATTGCCGCATCCACAGCATCTTCATCTACAACAAAACCAATTTTCTTTCCCTCCTGAATCTGAAGCCTCTCTTCAATAATCATATTCAGCGCTTCTTTCACCAGGTCCTGCTTTGAAATACTGACAGGAGCACCCGCGTATTTCTGCCTCAATATTTCAGTCCGCTCTTCAATAGCGCTTAAAGTAATTATTTCGCTATTCACTTTTGCGGCCACCTTATCGAGAACCCGGGCATGAACCGACAGCGGCCCGACAGCCAATGGCAACAACAAAGCTAAGGTAAAAACGGCTTTAGTTAATTTTTTCAAAGAAATCATATTTAATCTCAATCTCTGATTTTTCTTTTAGCTGAACCAGCCACTTCTGGAAAGCTGGATCTTGAAGTTCCTGAATCAGAATTTGTTCGATCGATTTTTTGGATTCATCAAAGCTCATTTTTCGTTCTTTAATTTTTTCAACGACCTTGAACAGATGAAAACCATAAGGGGTGCGAATGATGTCACTGACACCATTAACTTTCAGTTTGAAAACATTATCAAACTCTTCAGGCATCTGACCGGCCTCAAAGTAACCCAAATCCCCGCCCTGAGTTCCTTCCGGACCCAGCGAAAATTCTTCGGCCAGTTCAGAGAATTTTTTTTGCTTCGACTGCAATTCTTTTAGAATTTGACGAATTTCCTCTTCCGTCTCGACCATTATATGCAGAGCTCTCACCTGCTCACGCTTATGAAACTTGGACTCATTAGCTTCAAAGTAACGGCGCATTTCTTCGTCACTTACAGACACTTTACTATTGACCAAATTGCTAATCAATTTTTTTATCAACAAGTTGTTTTCTATGGTGTATTGCCATTCTTTTCGGGTCAACCCCTCAAATTCCAGTTGCTTTTCAAACGAATCCTCAGGATACCCGGCCTCCACTTTCAACAAAGCTTCATTCAACTCTTCCTGACTGATCTCGATGTCATTACTTTTTATTTCCTGTCGCAGAAGAGTATTGTGAACAATCTGCTCTAAAACCCTATTTTTGAGCCAAGCCAATTCTTCAGGGGAGATGTCTTCGTTGCTATGCACACGAAATTTCTTCTTATATACATTCAATTCCGCCTTAAACTGTTTCAAAGGAACTTCTTCCTTGTTCACAATTACGATAGCAACGTCATCCGGCAATTGATCTTGGGAAGAGGAACCATTGGAGCAGGAAACCAAGCACATGCCTAAAACAATTCCTTTAAGCCATTTATTCATTATCACTTTTCTCCCCAACCGGAAGCAACGAATTTGCCAACCTTTGGAGGTAACTTCCGATAAGTTTCAAGTCTGTTTTCCATCCCTTACGATCCATGCGAATTTTGATCTTGTACTCTGACTGCATACTCAAGCGCTCATCGAACAAAGAAGTTAGTATTTGTGGGTTGATCACTGTCGAAGGCAAAAGATGTAGATACGCATCGTTATGTTTCAGCTCGATTTTTGAAATATGAATTTTCTGGCATAACATACGAATTTTCAAAAGGGCTAGAAGTTTTGCAACCGCCTCAGGATACGGACCATACCTGTCCTCCAATTCTCTCGCTACTGCCTGGCTTTCCTCGTACTCGCTGGCCATCTGTATCCTTCGATAAAAATCCAGACGCTGATTCAAGTCAGGAACATAATCCTTGGGAATGAATCCTTTAATCATCAAATCCAGTTCCGTTTCAATTCTGGGGTCGGATTTTTTTCCACGGATATCTTTCACCATATCCTCAACAAGCTTACAATAAAGATCAAAGCCGACTGACGCGATATGTCCGGATTGGTTATGTCCCAGCATATTACCCACTCCGCGGATTTCCATATCACGAGCCGAAAGCTGGAAACCCGCCCCGAGCTCACTCATTTCCTCAATAGCACTAAGACGTTTGCGGGCTTCGTCCTTCAAACCTCCCGTTCCCGGGATCAACAAATAAGCATAGGCCTGATGTTTGTACCGCCCCACTCTTCCACGCAATTGATAAAGTTGGGCCAGCCCGAATTGGTCCGCGCGATTAACAATAATGGTATTGGCAGAGGGTATATCGAGCCCGGATTCAATAATAGATGTACAAAGCAAAAGATCTATTTCTTTGTCCATGAATCTTTTCATTACACTTTCCAACTGGTGCTCCGGCAGTTGACCATGGGCAATGTCTATTTTTATTCCGGGAACCACTCGTCGAATTAATTCACCGATGGAATGGATGCTATGGATTTTATTATGTACAAAAAACACCTGCCCACCCCGGTCTACTTCCCTCATTATTGCATCACGAATCACTTTTTCATCGAACTTTCGAATGAATGTTTTGACCGCAAGACGGTCAACAGGCGGTGTTTCGATGACGCTTAAATCGCGCACTCCCATCAAGGAAAAATGCAGTGTACGGGGAATCGGTGTCGCTGTAAGGGTAAGGATATCCACAGAATTTCTAAGCTTCTTCAATTTTTCCTTGTGTTTGACTCCAAATCGTTGCTCCTCATCGACAACGATCAAACCAAGTGAGGCAAACTCCACATCCTGCGACAACAATCGATGCGTTCCTATAATAATATCGACGTTGCCTTTTTTCAGTTCTGCCAGAGTCTCCTTTTGTTCACGCGGGGTTCTAAACCGGTTAACCATGTCAATATTGACCGGGTATTCGTGAAAACGTTCGCGAAAAGTCTGCAAATGTTGTTGAGCGAGAACAGTAGTTGGCACCAGTACGCCAACCTGCTTTTTATCCAGAACTACCTTGAAGGCCGCTCGCATGGCGACTTCCGTTTTACCATATCCGACATCCCCGCAAATCAACCTGTCCGTGGGCTTTTCCTTCTCCAGGTCCGCTTCTACATCCTCAATGGCCTTCAATTGGTCCTCGGTCTCTTCATATTCGAACGCGTCGGCAAACTCCCGCATTAGAATAGTGTTGTGCGAATAAGAATGACCTTTGGTAAGTTCCCGGGAAGCATAAAGCTTCAGCAAATCTTCTGCCATTTCCTGAATCGCTTCCTTGACCTTTTTCTTCTGGCGCTTCCAGGCGGCTCCCCCCATTTTGCTCAAGGGTGGCGGGGTTTCCGTTGACCCCGTATATTTTTGAACTAGCCCAAGCCCCTCCATAGGGAGATACAGTTTTTCGTCATCGGCATAAAGGATTTCCAAAAACTCCCCTCCCCCCACTCCGGTTTGGAGTTCCCGGGTTCTCTGATATAAACCAATGCCATAATCGATATGCACCAGAAAGTCACCTTCTTTTAGGTCCTTAAGTCCCCTTAGAAAAGCTTGTGAGCGAGGTTTTCTGCGGTGCCTATGTTTGTGGGTTCTTCCAAATATTTCGTGTTCCGCAATGAATACCTGATTCGATGCGGTTAACTGAAAGCCTTCACTGATTCGTCCAAGATCCACATCGATTTCGAGTCCCCAGTCATGCAGTAACTCATGAATACGACGAACCTGCCCCTTTGTGGGGGCCACCACCACCACTCTATTTTCATCCTTCTTCCATTTCAGTACCTGTTCGTTGAAGGCATCAAACTTTCCTGCCAACGCGGGAAGAGGTTTCACCTCCAGGCCGAGGGCCGCTTCTTCGATTTTCAAGGTGTTCAAGGCAACACATCCCTTGAATTTCTCCACATACTTGTTGAACTCGTCCATCGCTAAATACAGTTCTTCGGGAGAAGCGGCGACATCTCCATTTTCCATAACCGAGTGATATTCAGTATCGATGAGCTCCTGGAACTGCTCAGATTTGGCCTGAAGTTGATCCTTCTCCTCAAGCACCACCAAAGAGTCGGGGTGTAAATAGTCAAAAATAGATTCGCGAGTGGGATAGAAAAAGGGAGCCAGATATTCCATCCCGGAAAACACTCCGAGATGCTGAATTTTTTCCAGAAGTTCCTTCAGAGCCAGGCGATCGCACCCGTTTTTTTCGGCAAACTTTTCGATGGCCTCCACCCCAAGTTTTTTTTCAATTTCGCTCAGGCAAAGCTCCCTCACAGGAAGTATATTTATCGTCTCCAGTTTGTTGATGGAAACCTGGGATAACACATCAAACTCACGAATGGACTCCACTTCATCGCCAAAAAATTCGATTCGAACCGGGTTCACTCCCCCTGGTTGGAAGAAATCGACAATATCTCCCCGCACACTGAACTCCCCTCTGTTTTCCACCAATGGAGAACGTGTAAAACCATTATCAGACAGACAGGCTTCCAAAAATTCCCGTTCCAAACTCATTTTGACGTTTACCGGGAGAATCAGCTTCTCCAGGACAGAGCGAGGCATAACCGTTTGCAGGCCTGCCTCCAAAGGCACAACCAGAATCAAAGGCTCTCCGTCTCGAAGCCGGTTAAGGATATCCAGCCTTTCGCCAGATATCTCGCTTAAAGGGGAAAGCGGTTCGTAGGGAAGAAGCTCCCAGGCGGGAAAAAAATACGGCTGAGATTTTATTTTTTCATAGTGGAAAAAATATTTAAGATCATCCAGTAGAACTTCGCCGCTGTTTTGATCAGCCGTAAAAATAACCACAGGGCGTTTTTGGATTTTAATCAGCTTCGAAAGAAAAAGCGCACGCGAGGAACCTCGCAAACCCTCGACTACAACAGGAGGACCTGATTCTTCCGTCCATTTTTGCACCAGGCTGACTTGAGATGAAAAATCTCCAACCTCGATAATGCTTTCACTCATAAATAAAAACTCAAGATTTTAAGGTAGGTTACGCCGGTTTAGAATTAGAACCCACTTTGTCGGGGAGCAAGGGAATCCACTTCGGCTCACCCTTGGGTTTGAAGTTCACACAAACAATAAAAGAAGGGCCTTCATAGAAGTTTAACTTGAAATTTCCGCCACCAAAACGTTCAAAGAGATATTCTTCGGGATGGTCTCTGAAACCATCCAGTTCTTCTTTACTGATTTTCGCGATTTCATAAAAATAGATGGCGACCCCTTCCAGAACTCCCGCAAGAAGAGTGCAGTTGACCTGACTATAAATTTCCTCAAAACGCTGGTCCATTTCCTCCTGGCTGGGGTCCCGCTTGAGTTCACGTCTTAATTTTGGTTTATAATAGTCTCTGAATTCGCGCTTGATCCACATCGATAAATATCAGTCTAAAAGGGGTTGGCGGAGTACCTCCGCAGGCCAGCGGTCTCTCGGCTTGATAGGCCAGGGCTATCTGCCTCCACGGCTAGTGGAATATTATGATATTCTATCACACCAAAATCCATTGAACGAAATTACTATTATCTTTTAAATCGCATATGAAGAATAGTGAAATTGACATATCGACTGTTACGGTGGGCCTCGTTCAAATGGCCTGCTCCCCGGATGCGGACAAAAACCTGACCAGCGCGATAGAGTCTATTTCTGCCGTAGCAAAAAAAGGCGCACAAATCATTTGTCTGCCCGAACTTTTCCTGACTCAGTATTTTTGCCAAACTGAAGACACGCAAAATTTTTCCCTGGCCGAACCCCTGCCCGGCCCAACGAGCGAAACACTCTCGAAGCTGGCTAAAGAGCTGGAGGTTGTACTGGTTGTCCCCATTTTTGAAAAGCGGGCCCAGGGCATTTACCACAACACCGCCATTGTCATCGATGCGGATGGAAGCATTGCAGGAATCTATCGCAAAATGCATATTCCTGATGACCCCTGTTTCTTTGAAAAATTTTATTTCACTCCAGGAGATACCGGATTCAAAAGCTTTCCCACCCGTTACGGTAGAGTCGGAGTGCTCATCTGTTGGGACCAATGGTTCCCGGAAGCGGCCCGGTTAACCTGCCTTTCGGGTGCACAGTTTTTATTTTACCCAACCGCCATCGGCTATCAGGATGAAGATGCAAAAGAATCCAACCAACAGATTAGCGCATGGGAAACCATACAAAAATCTCACGCTATTGCCAATGGTGTCTTTCTCGCATCGGTGAACCGGGTGGGTAGGGAAAATGCCCTGACTTTCTGGGGCCGGTCCTTTATCTGTAATCCGTTTGGGAAGGTTATCGGGCAGGCTGAAAGTGAACCTGAAACTGTGATGGCTCAATGTTCCCTGCCAGAAATCGAATCGGTAAGGCAAAACTGGCCCTTCTTAAGGGACCGCAGGGTTGATGCCTACCAGGGTCTCTCAAAACTGTACCTTGATAGCGATGAATAATTTTCCTGCATCTGAAGGTTATCGCATGCCGGCCGAATGGGAGCCCCATGCAGGCACCTGGCTGACTTGGCCCCATGATCCAGAAACCTGGCCCAATCAGGATATGGAACAAGTCGAATCCGATTACCTTCAAATTGTAAAAGCCATCGCCAAGGGAGAGCAAACCCATATTCTGGTTCAAGATAAATCTGCGGAAGAAGCTTTGCATATTAAACTCCAATCCAATGACGTGAACATGAGTCGGGTTACTCTGTATGATATCCCTACTAATGACTCATGGATCCGGGACTACGGCCCTAATTTTCTCGTGCGGGGGAAAGAAGAGCAAAGGGAAGTGGCTATCAACGACTGGGATTTTGATTCCTGGGGGCGGAAATATAAGTGGGAGCTCGATGATCTTGTAGGTGGCATCATTACCGAACACTTGGAATTGCCAAAATTCAAACCGGGAATTGTTTTGGAAGGCGGTGCTATAGAGGTAAACGGTCGTGGGACCTGCTTGACCACCGATTCCTGTATCCTCAATCCAAATCGCAATGGAGGGATACGCCGGGAACGTATGGAAGAGTTTTTAAAAAATTATCTAGGCACATCAAAAGTCATCTGGCTGAGTGGGGATTTGGTAGGGGACGACACCGACGGGCATATCGACAACCTGGCCCGTTTCGTGAACCCCACTACCATTGTTTGCGCTTTAGAGGAAAATGAAAGGGACGCAAACTATCTTGGGTTGAGACATAATTATGAGCGCCTGCAAGCGGCGAAAGATCAGGACGGAAACCCCTTCCAAATAATTCCACTACCCATGCCGGGTTACGTTGGCTCCAAGGAAGAACGTCTCCCTGCCAGCTACGCAAACTTTTATATTACCAACCACGCAGTACTGGTACCCGTATACGATCACCCTGATGATGAAAAAGCTCTGGAGTTGCTAACCCATTTGTTTCCCAAGCGGGATATCATCCCTATTGCGTGCAAGACCCTCATTTGGGGACTGGGTGGCGTCCATTGCCTGACCCAGCAACAACCTGATAGTCAGCCAAAAGAGCTGACCCCTGCGAAGGATAACCATGATAACCAGTGACAGGCGATCCATCATCCTTGCCTACAACACGATAGAACGGTTGTTGAAGGGAGATTTTTTTCACTTCTCAAAAGCAGAGGAAATTACCCAGGAAATAGCAAGCTTTGACAAAGAGTGGCCGGTGATCGGGTTGGGAACCACCAACTGGTATAAACGCAATGGCGAAGCTATCGTTGAAGGCAGTGCTGAAAAGCCCGAATTTCTCTGGGCCGACCCGGAAAGTATTCCTCCGGGAAAACTGATCAATCTGAATCACGATCACCCTGAGCATGAAGAGAATCTGAAGAGTCCGGTGATCGGTCCGGAAGACGCTCTCCCCCAATTTCCGTTCATGGCTATCGCGTTGTGTGATCCTAAAGAACTAAAAGAGTACACCCTGTCCGCCGGAGAAAATATTCACGAATGGATAGAGAATAAATTTCCTGCTGAAAACCTGGGTCTGGCGGCGATACACATCAGCGGGAAACTTGATGAAGTCAAATCTACCGCCGCATGCCACATACCTATCGGGGGATTGGATTTCAACGAGGGCTATTCTCTTAAAGAAAATTTTAAATTTATTGAATACAAGACAGGAAGCTGGAGCATGCAGGGACTATATGGAATCAACCCCACTATTCAGCAGGTCTTATCCGTACCGGGGCACCCCTTGCATCTGCACGGATATGAAGTCAATAAAAAGCGGGGTGGACATATCAATCAAGCGATTTCCACATCCACAACCCGAATTACGGTCTACCCTATCAAAGACATCAACATCCGCATCAAGGATTTAGACAAAGCTCTTGTACCCGTCAAACCCCTGCAATAGTATTAGCTACCGCCAGCGGCGTCCATGCCGTTAGAAACCATGAATGAACTGTATTCCTTGTCCACCACTTTGATATGGGTATTCAACCAGTCTTTAAGGAACTCCATAAGAGCGGCATCGATTACAGCTTCGCCCCTTTGATACTTTTCATAGAAATCCGAAACCTGAGCAACCAGTTTTTTATGTTTTTCAATATGCATTTCAGTGTCGGTGTAACCGTGCTCGGTGAACATTCGCTCCTCAAAAGCAAAATGTGTGACGGTGTATTCCACCAGAGACGTCAATACAGGCCCTAAAATCTCATCCTCATGCTTTTCCTGCACGCCCTTATGTAATGTATTGATCAGGTTAAACAATATTTTATGCTGGTCGTCAAAAAGCTGAACGCCCGTACTGTAGCTCTCATCCCATGGGATAAAATCCTGAGTCGTCTCCGTGTATTTAAATTTCGAGACAAGGGTGTTCATCTGATCGGCCACTTGGCTCAGCTCAGATGCCGACTTCTGTGTATCCGATGCACCTGTGCTGGCGTTTTGAGCGGCTTCGGCAACTCCTGTAATAGTGGTTGCGATTTCGCCTGTTCCTTTAGCCGCTTCGGTAACATTTCGGCCTATTTCATTGGTCGTGGCAGACTGCTCTTCAACCGCACTGGCAATGGTGCTTGAAATATCACTGATCCGGTTGATGACTTCCGAAATCTTGCCAATGGCATCCACCGCACCCTTGGTGTCTTCCTGAATACTATTTACCTTGCCGGTGATATCCTCAGTCGCCTTGCTGGTTTGGTTGGCAAGCTCTTTAACTTCATTCGCCACAACAGCAAAACCTTTTCCCGCTTCTCCGGCCCGCGCCGCCTCAATGGTGGCATTTAAGGCTAGCAAGTTGGTTTGCTCGGCGATACCGCTGATCACCTTGACCACCTCGCCAATTTCAGTACTACTTTCCCCCAGCCGGGAAACCGTTACATTTGTTTCCTCCGCGATCTTAACGGCCTCCGCTGAAATAGTTGCCGCGTCAGTGGAGTTTTTAGCGATTTCACTGATGCTGGCACTCATCTCTTCCGAACCGGTGGCTACGGTTGAAACATTGGCACTAACCTCCTTGGACGCATCAGAAACCACATTGGCTTGAGACAGGGTTTCTTCCGCACTGCCTGCCATCTGCTGACTGATGGACGTTAACTGCTCAGATGATTCCGCCAGAGCCATAGCAGTTGTTGCCATCTGGCCCATGTCCTCCCTCAGGTCAGCAAAAAACTGGAGCAGGCTTTCTCCCATGCGACCAATAGGGTCGTTCCCCCGTACTGGAATATTCTGTGTGAGGTCACCCATTCTGGCCGCTTGAACAGCCAGTAAAATATTATCGACTTTGACTTTCAAGTCAGCGGAATTAAGCTTTTCTCTCTCCTCTCCTTCCAGAGCCTTGCTGGTCTTTTTCTCCGATTCCGTTATGATAGTCCATGTGACCATGGGGCCACGATAGGTACCACTCTCATCGATAATGGCAATACAATCCAATTGCAGTACTTCCGGGCCCAAATAAATTTTTGAATGAACCGGCAGGTTCTTTGGGTCTGAAAGAATCTCGCGCTGGAGTGCCGGGTTTTTATGAAAGATATCGATACTCTTGCCTAGCATGTCATCGACCTTTACCGGCAAATACTGCTCCAAACCCTTGAAGTTGTCGATTGATGCCTTGTTTATGTATCGCAAATTCAAATCAGTATCTGTGAACATAACATTGCTTGAGGAGCTTTCTGTGAACGCCTGTTTGAGAGAAGCCTCTTTATCCGCTTCAGCCTTTTGAACCTGAAGCTCCAGCATGCGCCCCAGGGATTGTTTGAAGTCACCTTCGAGTCCAAAGCTGTCCCTGCTGGTATCCCCAGCTAGAATGCTTTCAGAGTGTTTGATAAAGCTTTGCAATCCGCTCACCAACTGGTTGCACGATTGGCTCAGAATGCCCACCTCGTCATTAGAATTAACCTTCAACACACCTTGGCCCAATTGACCTTTGGAGGTTGACTTTAAAATATTGGCAATTTCCCGGACCGGATTAATCACGACCGCCGTCAGGAAGGAAGCCAGCCCAATCAAAAGGAGCAGGGTGATAATGCTGGAAATCGTGACCGCCGAGCGAATGTCATCCTGGTTCTTCGAGGCGATGGCGGCATAAATACCTACCAGATCGTCACTCAATTTCCTGACGGTGTTGGCATTGACCAGAATACTCTGTTGCGCCTCCCGATAAGGATCTGAGTTGATAGTGGCGTTCAGAAGTTTATCGACTTGCCCGGTGAACTGTTTGAATTTTTGCTCCACTTCCACAGTTTTGCTCTGGAACTTCGCATCATCAACGGCACTGATGGTTTTGTGATTTTTCATTGCCAGATCAGCGGGATACTTTCCTCCTGATTTGACGGCAACCAGGGTTTGTCCAAAAATGGCCTTGGCAGTGTCATATTCTTTCAATGTGGCATTGAGCTCGGCGTTTCCAACTCCTACATTTCCTGAAAATACCAAGCCATAATTGCGGATTCCCAGAATATCGCCCACTTTAAAAATTTTGCCCATCATTTTTGAATGACAACCCGCACACACTTTAACGGTGGCTATATCTGCCGTATAAAAACCGATTTTTAGCTTTCCGTCTTGTTCGTATATCTTCTGAAAAATTTTGTCGGGGTTATTTTTCAGAAAATCATTGGCTTCCCGGTCGAGATCGGTTTTCAGGGTCTGGTTGGGATTTATAGGAGCTTCAGAAATAATATTGATGCTAAATTCCTTGCCCTTGCCAAACTTTTCGTTAACCATTCGGGTGAAGGTAGCGGGAAAGGGCACGGCAGGATGTGACTCACTAGACGGATCCATACTGATTTTAAGATTTGATTTTTTGGCAGGGCCAATAATTGTCTTGGCGAAGACTCCCCGCATTTGTGTGATGTAACTGTCCAGGGAAGAGATTTGCTGTTCCAGAGTTTTAACTCGACTTTTGGCCATGGCAAATCCCAATGCAGATTTCCCCATCGCCTGTGTCAGCATGCGTTGTCGGCCCAAGGCATTTGTGATGTCCGTATCTGCCTTCGCTTTGTCCAGAGAGCTGAAAATCGTCCAGCCTGAAACAGCCACCACCAGAAACAAGGCCGCAAAACTCCAGTAAACCTTTTGCTTCAAAGATAAATTTTTCATCCTCTGCCCCTATGTATAAATATTTAAAAAAATATAAGAACTATAAAAATTCATAGAAAGTTATTCTGATGAGATAAAAATATTATCTGGATGTACTCCAGATTGTAGCATTTACCCATCTTCCTGTGAATAGTAGTATTTTTGAGAGGAACCCTTTCAGTCTTTGGCTTTGTTTAACGGGCCCCATCAGTACAAGGTTTGTTCCATGCAAGATACTTTGGCAGGCCAGCATATTCCATATAAGTCAATGTAAATACTATCAGAACAAGGATATTTTAGCGTAAGTAGTTGACACATAGACTCTTCAGATCACTTAAACGACAAATAAAAAAATCAGGGAGTTTATCAGGCAAGTATTTCGGGCTTCTATTTACCCCTGCATGGATTTTTCGTCAACTTCACGGGGGCCTTACCAGGAAATTTAAAGGAGACGATAAAGAACCTCCAGCAAAAACCCGGCATCAAATTTCTAAGCAGGTCCATCGGACCATTGGCTAAAGGAAAGTAACTGGATTACCAACCCTACCCCTGATTTGGAGGTTGATCATGGTTACCAAACACACCCCGCACAGGTACACAAAAGACCAAACCACCCGGACGGAAATATCCGATTATATGAGTAGCACCGTAATCAGCATCGGGCCGGATTCCACGGTTCCAGAAACCGCCAAGCTCATGCATGAAAAAAACATAGGCTCGGTTCTTGTAAAAGATAAAGAGGATTACATCGGGATCGTGACGGAAACGGATTTAACCCGCAAGGTTCTGGGCGGAGGATTGGACCCCAAAACCACAAAAGTAACTGCTGTCATGACCGCTCAACCAATAATAACGCTGGATTGCCACCAACCGGTGACGGAGGCCAATGCAGTGATGGCGAAAAAAAAGGTTCGACATCTCCCAATCACAGAGAATGACAAAATTGTAGGAATGATTTCAGTCAAAGATCTGGTTGCTTTTTACGCAAACCCAAGATTGAGATAAAATAGGAGTGGATCAGGAATCGATGGAAGATTCTGTCTGGGCCGGGAGTTGGGGAGTGTTTTTGAGACTTTCCAATTCCTCTTCCATGGAACAGATGGATCTATTTTGCCTGCGAATGGTGGACTTTAGTTTGAATAGATCGGAGATACCCAGAACCCAGGCGATCAAAAAACCCAGTATCAGCGGAATCATTATCACTACCATTAAAGGCAGTTCTATGGTGTGGGGCTGGAATTCAAAATCATAATAGCTGATCCCCACCGCAGTCATATTTTGCACGGCGAACGAAGCAACAACGATCAGCAGAAGGATAAATAGAATAAATTTTATGGCTGGCATGACGAAACTAAAAGCTATCTCTAAAAATTACTCGTCGTCTTCTTCCTCTTCTTCATCATCTCCCTCTTCACTTGCAGAACTTTCTTCTTCAGCGGGAGCTTCTTCAGTTGGTTCTTCCTCGGCAGGCTCTTCAGCCGGTTCTTCTTCGGCAGGCGCAGGCTCTTCAGCGTGGGCCGGCTCTTCAGCGGCTACGGGTTCTTCAGTGACCGCAGGGGCCAGGACAGGAGCTTCTTCCAAACTGACAATTCCCGCAGGCATGCCCGCAGTTGTTCCCTCTCCCAACTCTGCCAACAATGCCTCAATGCCTGCTACCACTTCGCCAGACTTCGCCTTAACATCCGGCGAGTTACCCAAAGACATTTCCTGAACGGTAACCAAAGCGCGTTTGAGTTCCATCACCGCCATCATGCGCTCATAATTACCCACCTTCATTTTCAATCCGGATATATCTTCATTGACCTTACTGAGGCCATCGTCCACATGCTTTTTCAGGGGAGCTATTTTTTCTTCAAGGTTTGTCACAGTACCGTCCATACCCACCACCCGGGTATCCAGATCACGGACAAAAAACAGGATGAAAATAATCGCCAGTGCCGCCATACCAAAACCAAGGAAGGCTACTGCCTTCAGCATATTCATTTCTTCCTGTCCCGCGTTGACCGGTTCAACGGCTTTACTGAATTCGGCTGCTTCGTTCACGTTACCCTTTGAGTCTCCCTGCGCATAATAACCGCTGGCATCCTCTTTCTCTTCACGTTTCATTTCCCCCATGCGTTCTGCAGGAGTTTGAGAGGATTCATCCTTTTTGCCTTGATCATCCGTTGTCATAATTCAACCTTTTATTAAATAAATTTTTATGCGCCAAGCCGACTTCAGCCTTCGACAGCCAATTTTCAAACAATCTAATCCCCAACATCTAAATCATATATAATCGTTAGGGTAACCGGGAAGCCAAGGTCATTTTCATAAAAAATGCTCCGGTTTTATACAAAAAGAAGAGAAAAAAACGAAGCCTGATAGTACAAGCGGAGCCCGTATTTTGTCAAGAAAAATCAGGGTATATACCCTACTCATTCTAGGCCTGTTTTTAACAGGAGTTCAGACCCCACAAAGCCTTGCCAATAAGGGGCTTCTTGTTACCCCGACCATGTTGAGTGCCATCCCCGAGGGCCAGAGAATTGTCGTGGATACTCGCCCTGCCTGGAAATTTCTATTGGGGCATATTCCCGGCGCAATCAACCTGAGTGACTGGCGAGATTTCACATATAAATCAGAAGGCGTAAAAGGATTGCTCAAAGACGATAAAACCTTCATCGCAGGAAAATTCGCGCCACTGGGGTTTTCCCCGGAAAAATCCATCATAATCTATGGCGAACCGGATGACCCATGGAGGATGGATGGCAGGTTTTTCTGGATGTTTGAGTATTATGGATTTCAAAAAGTTTCTCTGCTGGACGGTGGGTTCGCCAGCTGGAAACAAACTGGCAGGAAAATCGAAAAAGGCCTGCAAAATCCCATTCCGCAAGCAAAATCAGCCCTGAACAGCATGAATCTAAATTATGATGTAATTGCTGATAAATCTATGATAAATAAAGTATTTTTATCTAACGATTTTATGATTGTTGACAATAGAACCCGAAAAGAATTTGATGGTGCCACCCCCTACGGTTCCCCAAAGGGAGGGCATATTCCCAACGCCATCCATATTCATTGGCCGGAGTTTTTTCAAGCCAATGGGAACCTGAAAACACAGTCGGCTCTCAGTTCACTGTTAAGCCAGAATGGCATCCGTGCAGATCAGGAAATCATCGTTTATTGCACCGGCGGGGTTCGATCGGCTATGGCCTATTTTGTTTTCCGTTATATGGGCTTTAAAGTGAGAAACTATGATGGCTCCTGGTGGGACTGGAGTCGGTCTTCTTTTCCTGTGGAGGATAGCAGATGACAGAATTTACCGAAGTCGCTAACCTTGAGGATGTTCCACCTGGAGAGAGAAAGCGTGTTGAGGTCAATGACGAACTCATCACCCTTTTTAATATAGACGGAGAACTGTTCGCTATTTATGACCGGTGCCCGCACAAAAAAACCGCTCCACTCGTACGCGGAACCTTAAAAGGTCTTGGGATAAAATGCCCCAATCACGGATACTGTTTCGATCTTAAAACAGGCGAATGCGACCGGGGCACAGAATGGAACACACGTACCTATCAAGTTAAAACGGACAACGGAAAAATTCTCGTATCCCCCCACCAGCGCCCTCTAGCGAGGGAAGCAAATAGTAAAGACTCTTTGAGCCGAGATAATTCTTTGCCTGCCAAATAAAGTTATGGCCCGTTGGGTCCAGCGTCACGCTGGCCCCTTATCAGGGGGAAGTCTAAAGTATCGCGCTTGATGGCATTGCTTACTTGATGGGCAATGCAGTGCCGGCCCCACGCCTAGTGGTGGCTAGTGGGAACCTTCGTCGTGTCCGTCATCATGCTGACCACCGTAACCACCGCCCCCGGAGCCTTCTGCCATAGGCATGCCGCCACGCCGACCGAGTGACTCCGAACCATGTTTCAACGCTTCATTATAATGTTTCAACGCTTCCTTGGCATGTTGCAAGGCCATGGGACCGTGGGTTTTTAGCTCCTCACTGGCATCCGGCATTTGCAGGCTGAACTCCAGATGTTTGACCATTTCCTCCAAGTGGAGATACCCTTCTTCACCGTGACCCAATCCCACACTGGCATGCCCACCCGATTGTGCCCAGACAGGGTTTCCAGCCAGAAAAATTGCCGCGAAAAAACATATGCCCATTAGAGTTTTAGATTGATACCGTTCCATCATTTTTAACCTCCTGAATACTTTAAATCGTTCCCTATTTTAAGGAAACGGCTATACACGTTCTTAATAATATCTGCCAATAAAACGGGCTTGTCAACATTGAAGAAAAGGAATAAAAAAACCTGGGAGGGAACTAGCAAGGACTTGATTGCCCGAGAAGAACTATTGCTCGCCAGCAAAAGTTATTACCCGTTGGCCCCACGCCTAGTGGGCAAAAAAAATCCCCTGGAAAATTTCCAAGGGTTCTTAAGCCGGGATAAGCTTTGCCCACCAGATCAAGCTATTGCAAACTGGGTCCAGCGTCACGCTGGCACGCCTAGTGGTTAGACTTGGGTTCGCATCACTTCCTGATAGGCTTCAACAATTTTATTGCGCACCTGCATGGTCAAGCGGAAAGCAAGATCGGCTTTTCCTACAGCAATCATGGTTTCGTGAATATTGCGGGTATCACCTGCAACAAAATCCTGGATGGCAACGTCTGCGTTTTGCTGCAGGGTATTGACCTTGTCCAGAGATTGCGCCAGCGTGTCGGCAAAAGACGGCCCTTTTGTATCGGGAGCAATCTTCGACGCACCCAGACCCTGGGATGGCCCCGGCCCTTGTAACGCTTTTAAATTGCTGGATACGGTAATATCTTTCATAAGTCAGGCATCGTCAAAATGGTCAGGCGAATAGTATTTTTACTGGTTATATTGTAACAAAATCAGGCTAAAAAGCCTACTGTTGTGGCAATTCGGTAACGGCACTACGGACTGTTGACCCTCTTTTCATCATCAATTGAACCGTTGCGTTATAGAGGATCTGGTTTTCGGCCATTTTTGCCATTTCATTATCGATATCGACATTATTTCCGTTGGATTTCGCGGCAGAATCCTCTTCAAAAGGGTCTGCGGCCAGATCCATAATATTAGAGTCAGAAGGCCCAATATGTTTTTCGCTGGTCGTTCTCATGTTCAAACTACCTTTAGAACCTATAGCGGCGCGCAATTGCGCCTGAAAATCAATGTCACTGGCCTTGAATCCGGGAGTATCGATGTTACTGATATTCGAGGAAATCATGGACTGACGCGTGGACATAAAGTTCAGGCTCTTTTTCATGAGTCCTGGAACCGCATCCGAAAATAAAAGTCTATCAATCAGTGGCATATCGTTTCTCCTTCCCATGATATAGAGCAAAACTTATGCCATGGCCCCGGGAACGGGATTTTTTTTCACCACCCACATAACCTGTTATGTTTAAAGTCTCTGAGAGACTGCCTATCACCCCCCTGCCCTGAAGCCATTCCGGAAAGCGACCGAAATCCGGCGGTTTTTGCCGGATTTTTGACATATTTTCCCGCGATAACTGTAAATTTAGTGATGAAAAAGAATGACTTCCCTCCCTTCCTAGGGAGGGAAGTCATTCTTTTTATCTATCTGTGGTTAATTGGCTTTCCTGAAATCTGTAAATATTCTATACTTACTACCCAACTGTGTGGTTTTATTACTCAATCCTCAGAAAATATGGCCCAGAATACCCCTGATAACCTGATTTCCCGGTTCGGCAAAGAGAGTCTACCCGAAATCCTTCATCATGTTGCCACCCGCTTGAAGAATCTCTACGACTGCAAAATGGTGCGAATCAACCTTGAGGACCTTTATGAGGGCATGCTGGTTTGCCAGTATGTGACCGGTCAGAACCAACCCAACGAGCAACCTATCACCAAATTCATATCGCCCGAAGCCTCGATCATCTCACAGGCTTTTCTCAACAATGAAGTGGTGTTTTCCTGGGACTGGCCCGATGGTTTCGCAAAAATCCAGAATCCGTTTGAGAAATTAGCCGGGATCAAGGCCACCGCCGCTTTCCCCATTACCCACCAGCTCCAGCCTATTGGCACCATCAGCCTGGATTGGGGGAAGGAAGGCGAATTTCTTAATGAGGAACAGAAAAAAGACATTATTGATTTTCTCGCAGATGCCAGCACCACCATTGATCGCGCCAAACGGTTCCGCCAAAAAGTATCCTTTTCGCGCCATCTCGACCTGGCGCGAAAAAAGGAGGCCACCTGGATGATGATGCGGTCTGCCGTACAGCTCATCGACAAACTGGCCCTTGCCTCGGTGTGGGTGCCCTCTTCCATTCCAAGCCCCGCATCCAAATCACGGGAACTGAGCAACCAGATTGAAATTCTGGCGGTTTTTTCAAAAATCAAAGAAGATGCCCTGATTTATAACAACCAGGTCAATATCAATATCCACAAGGAAAACCTGATCAGCCGCATTGTCCTTTATGACAAAGAGAAAGGGCTTATCGCCAAAGACCCTGGCCTGAAAGCAGTCTATATCGAAGATGTTATGGAGGAAAGTTTCAGCCGAAAAGCGGTAGCGCGAAAAATTGACCTGGTTTCGCTTTATCAAGTGCCAAAGATCAACCCCAAAACCGGGCAACTGATCTGCGTGGTGAATTATTACACCAACTCCTCCCACAAGTTCACCCCTTTTGAAAAGCCCCTGCTGGAAAACCACGCGGCAACGGTGGAGAAATTAATTCTTGAGGAAAATCCGGAGCATATAGAAATCGAGGTCCTCAGTGAAATCGAGGAACTGCTTTCCGATGCCGATGACGACTTGACGTCCTTTCTCGAAAAGATTCTGGCAAAAACATCTGAGCTGATCGGTGCCGATTCGGGAACCATTTCCATCTACAAAATGCTGGAGGGAAAACCCTGGCTCATTATTGAAGACGGAGAAGGCAATCTGGTCGGGGCAAAATCCCGCGGCTGGATGAAAAGTAAAATCCCTCTTCTTCCTGTTGGGGGAGAAGAACTCCCTGCTGAGCAAAGGTCGCTGAACGGTTTTGTCGCACATTCTGCCAGGCCAGTTTTAATTCCCAACGTGGAAGATGGAAAGCAGAAATTTTATAAAAACCTTTCAAGTCAAATCAAGTCCGAGTTGGCTGTTCCCATCATTCACGGCAGTCACGTTCTTGGTGTGATAAACCAGGACAGTTTTCAAAAACACTTTTTTACCCAGGAACATCAAAGAATCCTGCAAATCATTGCCAGCCTGGTCAGCCAGAAAGTAAATAATCTTCAGCAGATTGAAACCCTGAAACAGGAGCTCCTTCAGCTCAGGAAGGATATTGAGTACCGGGACCCCAAGGTTTCTTCTTATCACTTCGGTAATGTCATCGGGAAAAGCAAAAATGTCAGCTCACTGGTAAACCAGATCCAGACCGTTGTAGAATCCATTTGCAACCGCATGCTTAATTGGGAAGGTAATCAACAGCGTGAGACGATGACCGGGTTGCCCGGCCTTCTAGTTCAAGGGCAAACGGGTTCCGGAAAAGAGTTCTTTTTCAATAATATCTATTCTCATCTCAATGACATATTCCAGAAAGAGAAGGGAGCCCACTTCAAATTACCTTTAAAAAAAACCAACATTGCCGCCTATAGCGGTGAACTGACTTACAGTGAGTTATTCGGCCACAAAAAAGGAGCTTTCACGGGAGCGGAATTCAACCGCCAGGGGATTCTGGAAGAAGCCAATGGTGGAGTGGTTTTTCTCGATGAGATCGGTGACGCAGACCCAAAAACCCAGGTACAGTTATTACGCTTTCTCGATACCGGGGTATTCATGCGGCTCGGTGAAAACCAGCCCCGTTATTCCAAAATATTCCTGATCGCCGCAACCAATAAAGATTTAACAAGGGAAATTCAGGAGGGGCGATTCCGCGAAGACTTATATCATCGCCTCAATGCCTTGAGCTTTCATATTCCACGTCTGAATGAGAGAGAGGAGGACATCGAGGACCTCGCCACACATTTTCTCGGCATCCTGTTTAATTCCTATAAAAAAGAAGGTGATGACCCTGCCCCGCCCCAATTGGAACCGGCGGCAGTTGAATATCTTAAACAACATCAATATCGGGGAAACGTGCGGGAATTGAAAAACATCCTGCTAAGAGCCATGCTATTCCGCAAAGGGGCTTTGATCAGCAAAAGCGAAATCATAGTAGCATGTCGCTCAGAACTATCCTTTTCAGAAGAATCATCAGAGCACAGCACAGGCCAGGACTTTATCGAAACTTTGCTGGACCAGTTTGAGGCGGGAGAGGCCAACTTCTGGACAGATATCCATCAGCCTTTTAAAACAAATCTTTTGACCCGGGACACCGTCAAGTCACTGATACTGGCGGCTAAAAACCGCTACCAAACCAATCTGCCCGGGCTTGCGGTAAAGCTGGGTGCTTGTAAAACCCGTTTGCATTTGGAATCCGATGAAAAGAAGAAATTCATCAGTTTTAAAAACTTTCTTTACAAAACGGTAAAGATATCGTCCAACTAAAATCAGCAATAAACCTTGTAGGCGGCGAGAATCTCAGACTTGAGGTTTGACTGTAAGGCATCGGACTTCAATTCCACCATGTCATAAAATTTTCCGTCCTTACCTTTTCTGGAGGGAAATCCGACAAATAATCCATTATTTTTGGATGCCAGAACCCGAAAGCCTTTTACCAAAACCGTATGTTCAAAGGTCACGTCCGCAAAAGCCCGCAGGGAGGAATCCGGCTCACCGGTATCAAAAGGGTAAATTTTAACCTCCGTGATGGTCATAAATAAAAAAACCGGATGGATTGACCTCTACACATAATCTGCTAAACTAATGGGAAGAAACGCCGTTAATTATATGATGGATGGGGCCCCCTATTTACCCCTCTAAACAGTTCCTCAAGACATCGTAACAAACCTTGACCTTATTTCTCGCATCATTTTCATTAATTTCAAATAATAAAACAGGAGTAGCTCATGTCAACAACCGCCGTCTCTGAAAAATTTAAAGTTAAAGATCTGTCTCTGGCAGATTGGGGACGTAAAGAAATCATCCTTGCCGAGAACGAAATGCCCGGTCTCATGGCCCTGCGCAAAAATTATGGTGCGTCCAAACCTTTAAAAGGGGCACGGATCGCCGGTTCATTACACATGACTATTCAAACCGCAGTGCTCATGGAGACCCTGATCGAACTGGGAGCGGAAGTTCGATGGGCTTCCTGCAATATCTTCTCCACACAAGACCATGCCGCCGCCGCTATGGCCAAGGCAGGAATTCCTACATTTGCATGGAAGGAAGAGACCGAAGAAGAATACTGGTGGTGTACCGCCCAAACCCTGCTTTTTGACGAAGGCCCAAACATGATTCTTGACGATGGAGGAGACCTCACCGCCTACGTCCACGAAAAACATCCCGAATTGCTGAAAAACATAAAAGGCGTGACGGAAGAAACCACAACCGGCGTGCACAACCTTTACAAAATGATCGAAAAGGGAACTTTAAAGCTCCCTGCCATGAACGTTAACGATTCAGTCACCAAGTCAAAATTCGACAACCTTTATGGCTGTCGGGAATCGCTTGCCGATGGCATCAAACGCGCCACCGATATTATGATAGCCGGAAAAGTGGTGGTCGTTGCCGGATTTGGCGATGTCGGAAAAGGTTGCGCCGATGCGATGAAAGCTTTGGGTGCCCGAGTGATCGTTACCGAAATCGATCCCATCTGTGCCCTGCAAGCCGCGATGGAAGGTTATGAAATCACCACCATGGAAGAAGCGGTCAAAGAAGGTAATATTTTCGTCACCACAACAGGATGCGCCGATATCATCTGTATCGAGCATATGGAGAAGATGAAAAACGATTCCATTGTTTGCAACATTGGCCACTTTGACATTGAGATTCAGGTCGATGCTTTGAACAAGTTTCCGGGAATTGAAAAAGACGTGATCAAACCGCAGGTGGACAAATACACTTTCCCGGATGGACACAATATCATTCTGCTGGCAGAGGGAAGACTGGTGAACCTGGGTTGCGCGACCGGTCACCCTTCTTTCGTAATGTCCAACTCCTTCACCAATCAGGTGCTGGCACAAATGGAACTGTACAATAAAGAATATGAAGTCGGCGTTTACACCTTGCCGAAGAAACTCGACGAAGAGGTCGCACGCCTGCACCTGGACAAACTGGGAGTGAAACTAACAACACTTACAGAAAAGCAGGCCAGCTACCTTAATATACCGGTGGAAGGCCCTTACAAACCTGAGCACTACCGATACTAAGATAAACACAGCAAAACAAAACCGGCTTCCCCAACAGGGGGAGCCGGTTTTTTTATGCCTTCTTAGCAGGGGATGCAAATGAGCAAGGGCTTGATTGCGCCGAGATCACCCTTTGCTCGCCAGAAAAAGTGACGGCACGCTGGCCCCACGCCTAGTGGTTTTTTATGCCTGCAAAAATTCTTTCACCATAGGAAGAATGTGTTCGTGAGCGTCTTCCAGCACATAATGCCCGGCGTCTTCCATCCGATGCACTTCAGCCTGAGGAAAAATCTCCTGCCAACGTTTCAGGAAATGATCGTTAAAAACAAAATCATGCGCTCCCCAAATAATTTGAACAGGATGATCTCGAAATAATTTCAGGCTCTCTTCTATATGTTGGACCACGGAATAGCTGGGTGCTGTGGGACTCATGGGGATATCCTGCACAAAACGCAAAGTGGCTACCCGATTAGCAAAGTTATCGTAAGGTTCCAGATAACCGGCCCGGACTTCCTTCGTCATTCTTTCCTGCTTGGCGCAGGCCCAGTGAATCGCACCGCGTGCAAAGGCATTAAAACCACGGATGGCCAGGGGGCCAAAAACCGGCAGGCGGCACAAGCGCAGGCTCAGTGGAATTTCACGTGATAAAAACGCGGCGGTATTGAAAATGACCAGCCTCTTGATTCGCTCTGGATGCCGAACCGCGAAACCCATTCCTATCGCCCCTCCCCAGTCATGAACCACCAGGGTGATGTCATCAAGCTTGAGGTGGTCGACCAGTTTCTCCAGGTTATCGATGTGTTGAGAAAGCGTGTAAGGATAGTCCTGCGGTTTATCTGATTTTCCCATTCCCATATGGTCGGGCACCACACAACGATAAGAATCCCTGAGCCCTAGAATCAGATTGCGGTAATAAAAAGACCAGGTAGGGTTGCCATGGAGCATGAGAAGAGGTTCCTGACCGGAACCTTCATCCAGATAATGATAACGCAAACGATCCAGTTGCAGGCTATGCGAAGAAAAAGGATAAAGCTCTGTCACCATTCAACACCCATCATCAAGCTATTGAGTCCGCTACCGATACCAAGCAGAGCGGCTTTGTCCCCTGCCTTGAGCACATTCTTTTCAACGCCCATGGCCAATGTCGTTGGCAGTGAGGCCGACCCGGTATTGCCCAGAAATTCCAGAGTGGAAAAATCTTTTTCAGGATCCAGTCCAACATTTTCATACATCAGCCTTCGATGGCCCTTGCCAACCTGATGACAGAAAACACGGCTCACTTCTTCATTAGTCCAGCCAAGTACTTCACGGGTACGCGCCCAGGTTTTACCTGCGAGCCGACATCCTTCCAGCATCAAAGTTTCGGAGTCGGTTTCCATCAGAGGCGACCACTCTGCGCCTGCCCCGCTATCATCACTGCCGCGACATAAATGATTGAATTGGGTTTCAGCCATCGAAACACCACCCAGCAAACGGTGCCCCTGTCTCGCGATCTTTTCATGCGCAAGGACAACACCGGTAGCAGCAGAACCAATCGTCAGGGAAGCGAAAGAGGACTTGGTTTCAGACCGGGTAATATCTTTTCGAGCCAGCAAAGTCTCGATCGTGTTATTCACCAGTGGACCGCCATTTTCTCCAGCCACCACCACTCCAGCCAGAATCTGGCCTTGCTCAATCATGCTGGCAATGATCGACATGCCATTGAGCACACCCAGGCAGGCATTGGAGACATCGAACACAAATGCTTCTCCGGGAAGTTTCAGGTTATTATGAATTACGGAAGCCGTAGAAGGTTCCAGGAAATCTCTGCAAACCGATGCAGAAATCAGGCAACCTATTTGATTCGGGTCCACCCCGGACAGGGCAATGGCTTTTTCTCCAGCAACAGTTGCCACCTCGCTAGGGAAAACCCCCTTCTCCCAGAAGCGGCGTTCCTGAATGCCGCTCATCAACTCCAGGCGACCCGGGGGAAGTTTGAGCCGATCATAAAGTGGGGCCAACCTTTTTTCAAGTTCAGCCGAAGTCACGATATTATCAGGCAGGTGGTAGGCCAGACCTTCGATATAAACTTTTTCAAAACGCATTCAGTTCGATTCCTCGCTATCCTGATTTTTGTCTTCCAGATCGATAAACTGCATTTCATAATACTTCCGATACAACCCGCTATTCGCGAGAAGGGACTCATGGGTTCCAGATTCTACAATCTGGCCTTTGTCCAAAACGATGATCCGGTTGGCGTGTTTGATCGTTGACAGACGGTGGGCGATGACAAAAGATGTCCGGTGTTCCATAAGGTTATGCAGAGCATCCTGAACCAGCCTTTCCGATTTGGAGTCCAGTGCGGACGTCGCTTCATCGAGAACCAGAATCGGAGCGTTTCTTAAGAGTGCCCTGGCAATGGCAATTCTCTGGCGCTGACCTCCGGAAAGTTTGACCCCTCGTTCTCCGATCATAGTTTCGTAACCCTCATCCAGGTCTGACGCAAAATGGTCGACATGGGCGGCCTTGGCGGCTTCCATAATTTCATTGTGCGTGGCCTTTCGTTCACAACCAAAAGCAATATTGTTCCAGATCGTATCGTTAAACAAAAAAGTCTCTTGAGTCACCAGAGCCAACTGCTGTCTCAAAGAAGCCAGCTTGTAGTCCTGAATATTTTTCCCATCAATCAAAATTGTACCGGAAGTCGCATCGAAGAACCGGAACAGCAGGTCTACCAAAGTGGTCTTGCCAGCACCGCTCATCCCGACAATAGCAATGATTTCTGATTTCCGAACAGACAGGTTGATTTCATTTAAAACCAGGGTAGCCCGTGACGGATAGCGAAAAGAAACATCCTTGAACTCAATTCCTTCATTGACTCCTTTAAGCTCAAGCTTACCTTCCTGCATTTTTTCCGCATCCTGATCGAGAATATCGAACACCCTTTCCGCCCCTGCCAATGCAGTTTGGATATTGGTGTAGATTTTGAATAGTATCCGGATGGGAGAATACATCATGAACAAGGCAACAATGAAAGCCAGGAATGTTCCCTGGCTGATTTCTTCGTTCAAAACCTGATTCCCCCCATACCACAGGATGAACGCCGCACTGATAACCCCCAATACCTCCAGTAAAGGTGAAGTGATTTCCACATACTTCACATTTTTTTTCATCACTCCAAGATGACTGTCATTATAAGTTCTGAACTTCTTTATCTCGCGGGACTCCATGCCAAACGCCCGGACAATTTTTATTCCCGAAAAAGATTCCAGGACCGTTGCGTTGATGTTGCCCAGTATCTCCTGCCCTTTCCTGGAGAGACGTCGTAGTTTTCGGGCAATGTTGGATACCGGAATAACCATGATCGGGAATATGACCAAAGCCATCACAGCCCAGTCCCATTTCAAATAAAACACCCATGCCAGCAAACCCACCAGCATCACACTGTTTTGCAGAAACTCTTTCATCAACCGCGTTACAGTGGACTGCATGATCGTGACATCATTATTGATACGAGACATGAGTTCGCCGGTTTCGTGGTCCTCAAAAAACTCGAAAGGAAGTGCGTGGATATGTGTAAACAGCTTTTCCCTGAACTCCACCACCAGCTCCCATGAGATTCCGAAAATGATCAGGTTTTGCGCATAGGTCAACACAGCCTTGATAACGTATAAAAAGATCAAGGCCAGGGGAATCACCTTGAGCATAAAATAATCTTTTTCTACAAAGATATTGTCGAAGGTTTTTTGAATAATCGGGACAGGAGAGGTAGCAATAACGCCAACGATGATCGAAAAGAAAATCGCCAGATACAAGCGGCTCAGATAAGGTTTTAAGTGAAGGAGTAAACGCTTATAAATTTGGAAGGACATTTTTCAGAGGGTGCGCTGAATAAAGCGGAGGTTCTCCGCATTTCGAAAAACCGGGATTTTTCACTAGTCCCTTGAGCCAGCAAGGTAGAAAATAACAGAAAAAAAGCCCCTGAAACTGAACCCAGTTCAATATCCAGGGGCTAGAAAAACTCGTTGCGTAACGGGACTAAGCTTTCACTTCTTTTTGAGGTAGGAAATCTTCCAGAGCCGCGCCACTCTTCATGGCTTCTTCCATCATCTTCACAGACTCCCGGATTCCCTCCTCACATACTTCCAGTGAAATATCCTGGATATCATTTTGAGAACACCAGGCCATCACCCGGTTCTGGGTATTGTCCCGCATGAACCCCTGGGGAACACGCTCCAGCCGTTCCAAAGCTTCTGGCGACCAGGTGAAATCATCCGGACTCAATGCGGCCCCTATTTCGCGGATATCCCCCGGAATACTTTTGCTGTCTCCGCTGTCACCTTTGCTGATCTTCTCGTTCAGGATTTTGTTGAGAAATGCCAGAGAAACCGTATTGACTTTCTGAACCCGAGCGTTTTTCTCAACCCGGGCATGGGCTTTTCTTCTCAAGTGACCCTGCGGGAACTCATTCAACCGATCCAACGCTTCCTGGGTCCAGGACACCTCCACACCATCAGGCAAAGTTGTAAAGGTAGTGGAATCCTGAGCCTCAGTATCGGTTGCCTTGAATTCTGCCTTATCAACCGGAAGCAACCGCTCAGCCCCCGCGTCACAAACGCTACATTTGACGACATCCCCTTTATGGTAAGTATTACAACTGGTGCATTTCAGGGTGATCTCTTCAGGGGCCTTACCAGCATGGGCTTCTGCCATTTCCTCTTTCAACATGCCAAGACCTTCCGGATTGTTCGGATCCATCCCCCCAGCCTTCATCTTATCGCCGATGGCAGACATGGCCTGCATGGCGCCGGCCGGAAGAATCTCCTGCACCGCTTCGGTGATAACGCTGGATGTGATCATGCTGTGTCCCCTCTCCAGCGCATAACGAAGAATCGCTGAAGTCGCCATTGGGCGTACAAAACCCGGGATCTTCGTCAATCGCACTTTGGCTTCAGAGGTCCACTCAATACTTTCTTCCGCCTGCATATCGATCGACGGTTTGAACACTTTGCTGGAAAGAAGCAGGTTGCACGGAACCAGACGCATCAGGTTCTCGGTATTGCCTCCAATGTCCATATCTGCGGCACTGTGAACCCCGATCCGTCCCAGAATCATCAGGTAAGGATTTTCCTCTCGGGCGTATTGCAAAACTTTTTCGAAAACCTTTCCGTCCAGAAGACGGATGGTGCATTCGATATTTTCTTCTTCACAAACTTTCCGGGAAATCTCCAGATGAGCCTGATAGATTTTTGCCAGTCCCTTGTCGATGATATCTTCATGAAGCTTTTCCTGTTGCTCAAACTTGAACACTTTGGAAGCTTCCCGGGATAAGACACCAGTCAGGCTGTTGAACATGGCGTAGTGAAAGTAAGGGTCGAAAGTGGAAATGACCTCCAAAGGACGATTCAACTTTTTGGCCAGTTCAATACCCGTTTTCAACCCGCCAAAGGAATGACCACTGCCGTCCACCGCAACTACAATTTTCCCACTGGAAGGCCTGTCCTCATGAATATCGGGACAATGTTTTACCAGCAGAATATCTTTCTGGGAACGCCGGATCACCCTTTCGGCAACCGTGCCAATCAAGCTGTCTTTAATCGCGCCAAGCCCCAAAGCCCCCATGACAACCAGGTCATAAGGAGATTCCTTGATATCACGCACCAACTCAGTCCAGTTACGCCCCTCAAGGGATTTACCGACAAAAGGAATCTGCAGCTCCTTACATTTTTCTTTGGGGACATCCAAGTAGGAATCGCTGATGACCTCCATCCCTTTGGTGATCAACTGATCATGAATATTTCGTTGCCTTTCTAACTCCTGTTCATCCTGATATTCCTCAGGAAGTCCGCTCTCCATTTGCCGAAACCTGACATCGTGCATTTTGGCGGCATAAACATGGCTTGCGGTAATAGTCGTATCCGACCCCTTAGCCAAATCGAGCGCCAAATCGACACAAGCGTTGGAATAATCAGAATTATCTACCGGTATATAAATATTCTTAAACATGAGGTGAATTTCTCCGTTCCAGAAACCTGGGAAATATAGTTTTGAAAAATAGGTGTTTTAAATATTCTAAAATTAAAGAATTTCGAAAAAAAATCCAGTAATTAACTGCGGAATCAGGCACTATCGCACACTTTACAGACGTTGGGCATTCTAGCAAATTATTCAACTCTGTCAATTAGAATCAAGCCAAGATAATATTGTAATTATAGGCATTTTAAGAGTTTAAGCGCATAAAATCAACAGCCCCTTAAGCTTGAGCCTCGAGTCCTTGATCACCGACCCTGCACCGGCTTCAAACCAGTAGGCAATGACGCAAAGCCACCCTACAATCTCTCTCAGCACATAAACTGTAACCCTATGATTTTAATATATTTTTATCGTACAAATAATTAACTCAAAGATATTTTGCCTGAAAATGTTTTTTTCGCTACAATGCACTCGCCAGGCGCAGTTTCACCTTTTCGCGGGCTGGGTCCGCAAGCAGAAGATGCAACTACGCTGAAACTCGGAAACAATCTTTTATTCCTGTTCAACTCCTGAATCGAGAACCCAATGCTTTTTAACCATAGAGACGAAGTAACCAACCAACTCAAGAATATCGCCACTCAGGATAATGGCGGCGTGAAAATAGAAGACGCTGACAAGCTTCGAGGAGACGTACTGGATCAGTTAGTCCAGAATGCTGTTCTCAATCCTTCAGCAGAAATAAAGGGTCTGAGCCGATTCCTCATTAAATCGGCGGCACTGGAACTCGGCATCGTCAACTCATCGATTCAGGGACTTTATGATGCAAGAGGTCGGGGCGAAGTCAAAGGGTTCACGGTTCCCGCCCTCAACATCCGCGGCATGCCTTATGAGCTGTGCCGGGCCATTTTTCGCACCGCCATCAAAAGCAATGCCGGCGCATTTATTTTTGAACTGGCTAAGTCGGAAATGAGTTACACCTTCCAGGAGCCAACCGAACTGTCCACCGTCATTCTTGCCGCCGCAATCAAAGAAGGCTTTACAGGGCCGGTCTTTATCCAGGGCGACCATTTTCAGGTCAACGTCAAGAACTACGCTCAAGACCCCAAAAAAGAGATTGCCGGGCTCAAAAACCTCATCCAACGCGGTATCTCAGGTGGGTTCTACAATATAGACATAGACACCTCCACTCTGGTTGACCTCAGCAAACCCAATGTCGTCGAACAACAGCGGGCAAATTTTGAAGTCGGCGTGGAACTCACTCAATACATCCGCGAACTGGAACCCGATGGCGTCACCATTTCCGTTGGCGGCGAAATTGGCGAGGTCGGAAAAGAAAACAGCAACGAGCAGGAACTTAGGGCCTACCTCGATAACTTCAACGAACTGTTGGAAAAGAATCGGAGCGGAGCCACCACCATCAGCAAAATATCCATCCAGACCGGAACCTCGCATGGCGGAGTTCCTCTGCCCGATGGAAGCGTTGCCGAGGTCAACCTCGATTTCGATACGCTGGAAAACCTGTCACGCATTTCCCGTGAGGATTATGGGTTAGCGGGAGCCGTCCAGCACGGCGCATCCACCCTGCCCCAGGACCTGTTCCATAAATTCGCCGAACTGGAAACCGCAGAAATTCACCTGGCTACCGATTTTCAAAACATGATCTACGGAAGCACATTGTTTCCCGCAGACTTTAAAGAGGAAATCTACACCCACCTGAGGGAAAAATTTGTCGGCGAGAAAAAATCGGACCAGACCGATGAGCAGTTCATCTACAAAACCCGCAAAAAAGGCTTTGGTGAATTTAAATCCAGGTTCTGGGGACTGTCCAATGAAATCCGCGAAGGCATCGGCAAGGAACTGGAAACCAAAATGGATTTTCTTTTCGACAAACTGGCAGTGCAAAACACCAAAGACGCGGTGAACAAAACCGTAGAGCAAGTCCCCATCCAACCCAACCTCGAAAACGAAATCTCCGCGAGTTCTTAACCTTCCCCTGAGTTACGGGGTTGCCGTCATTGCGAACCGCCCCAGGGGTAGACCCAGTCTGAACTGCTCCATCGGCGATGATTCCTCGCAAAGAACCCCTATATTAAGAAAGTTACGTGGTACATTTAAGTAGAGTGGGACAAACAAAGCATTAACGAAAATTGCTTAAAACTATTCGGGATCAAACTGAATATGTTTAAAATTTTGGATAAAAAACATTTAGCCCCGCAGGTGTTTCGGTATCTCCTGGATGCGCCGGACATTGCCAAAAAAGCTCTTCCCGGGCAATTCGTCATTATTCGTCTGGATGAAACCGGGGAGCGCATCCCGATCACTATTTCAACTGCCGACCCGACCCACGGAACACTCACCCTCTACGTCCAGGCAACTGGAAAGACATCAATGGAGATGAGTCGCATGAAAATCGGCGACTTTATCCTGGATGTCGTCGGGCCCTTGGGTAACCCCAGTCCAATCGACCTCTTTGGAACAGTCGTGCTGGTGGGAGGCGGATTCGGCATCGCCGCCATTCACCCCATTGCCCACGCACTGACCCAGGCAGGGAATAAAACCATATCGATTTTAGGCGCCCGGACAAAAGAGTTGGTGATCCTGGAAGAGGAAATGTCAAAAGCCTCAACAATAGTTCAGGTTGTCACCGATGACGGAACCTATGGTGCAAAAGGCCTGGTTACAGATACCCTGCAAGAACTGATCGAAAAAAAGGAACCCATTGATCGTGTCATCGCAATCGGCCCAATAGTCATGATGAAAGCGGTGGCGGACTTGACACGTCCTTATGGGATTTCGACCGTTGTCAGTTTGAACCCAATCATGATCGATGGAACAGGCATGTGCGGTGCCTGCCGGGTAACAGTGAACGGTGAAATGAAGTTCGCGTGTGTGGATGGACCCGAGTTCGATGGTCATGCAGTCGATTTCGAAGGGTTGCTCAATCGGATGAAAACCTACCTCCCGGAAGAAGCCGAAGCGAAGGAAAAATATTTAAAAGAGACCGAAGGGAAATGCCGGATCGCGGAAATATCTCAAATATACGGTTGAAAATGAAAAAAGACACACAACGACATAAAGGACCACGAACCCAGGCCCCAGAACAAAATCCTGAAGAAAGAAGAAAAAATTTCCAGGAAGTGAGCCTGGGTTACACCCCTGCCATGGCTCAACTTGAAGCCTCACGTTGCATCCAATGTAAGAAACCCAAATGCGTGATCGGGTGCCCTGTGCGAGTTGCCATCCCGGATTTTCTTAAACAGGTAGCCAAAGGTGATTTTCTCGGAGCGGCTCGCACCGTTAAAAATTCTAACGCACTGCCCGCCGTCACGGGTCGGGTCTGCCCCCAGGAAGACCAATGCGAAAAACATTGTGTGATCGGCATCAAAGGTGAACCCCTGGCGATCGGAAAGCTGGAACGTTTTGTCGCGGATTACGAACGCCTGCACCAAAAAGCAGAAACCATAGAAACGGCACCACCTACCGGAAAAAGAATCGCTATCATTGGTGCCGGTCCAGCAGGGCTGACTGCCGCCGCCGATCTTGCGAAGCTGGGGCATGAAGTCGTCATCTTTGAGGCCCTGCACAAACCCGGAGGCGTTTTGTTTTACGGCATCCCGGAGTTTCGCCTGCCAAAAGAAATCCTGGAAGCAGAATTGGATTACTTGAAACGCCTGGGAATCGAAATCCAAGTCAATTACGTGATCGGAAAAATTAAAACTCTGGACGAATTGCAAGAGGATGGATTCGATGCAATCTTCATCGGGACAGGCGCAGGACTGCCTTATTTTCTCGACATCCCAGGTGAAAATCTTAACGGTGTGTATTCGGCCAACGAATTTTTAACCCGGATCAACTTAATGCATGCCTGGGAGTTTCCAGTATTCGATACACCCCTCCACCACCACAAAACCTTTGTAGTGATCGGCGGTGGCAACACGGCGTTGGACGCCGCCCGGACCGCACTCCGACTGCCTACCACCGAAAAGGTAATGCTAGTCTACCGACGTTCACGGGAGGAGTTGCCCGCCCGGCTGGAAGAAATCAAACACGCGGAAGAAGAAGGAATAGAGTTCCATTACCTGGCAAGTCCTTTGGAAATAAAAGGCACCAACGGTTGGGTTTCTGAGATTGTCTGCCAAAAAATGGAGTTGGGTGAACCGGATACCTCCGGTCGAAAACACCCACAACCCGTGGAGAACAGCGCGTTCCCTTTAAAAACCGATGCGGTCATTATAGCTCTCGGTAGCGGAGTCAATCCGTTAATCGCAAAAAGTGCTTCCGATTTACAAACGGATAGCCACGGGCACATTGAATTAGCCGATCCCGACATCAATTTAACTTCCCGGCCGGGTGTGTTTGCCGGAGGCGATATCGTCACCGGAGCCGCAACAGTTATTTCAGCCATGGGAGCGGGAAAGAAAGCGGCCCAGGGAATACATCATTATGTTATGAAAGTTAAAAAAACGCTAATCTGAAAATAGTTTTATTGTGAGCGACCTTCCAAAAAACTCCGTCGGAGAACGGCCATGAACGATGAAAACGAATTAAAAAAAGAAGTGCCGGTGGACTTAAAAAACCACATCTCCTACGCCGAGGGTTCGGTGGTCAGCAAAACCCTGGTCAACAAAAAAACTGGCACCCTCACCCTATTTGCCTTTGATGAAGGTCAGGAGTTGAGCGAACATACCGCCCCCTTTGACGCAGTCGTACAAATTCTGGATGGTCAGGCAGAATTAACCATTGGTGGTCAAAAAACTAAAATCCAAACCGGAGAGCTGATCATTATGCCTGCCAACATTCCCCATGCGGTACACGCCCCACAAAAGTTCAAAATGCTCCTGACTATGATTCACACCTGACCACCGTACCCCGAAGCGGGTACATCTGTGGTTAAAAGGGTTTCGGCTTGCATGGTTATCGCTGGGCGATGAATTTATCCAGCTCATTGGCGAACTTGAAGCGTTCTTTCTGGCCGAAACCAGCAGGGCCGCCGGTTTCTACGCCGCTACCGCGCAACTCGTCCATGAAGTTGCGCATACTCAATATCTGCCCGATATTATTTTTATCGTAAACTTTTCCACGCGGATCGAGAGCCAGTGCCCCCTTTTCTACAACACGGGCGGCGAGTGGAATATCTGCGGTGATGATTAAATCCCCGGCCTCGCATTTATTGGCAATCTCATCATCGGCA
>Ga0209044_1000170_pt1 | contig 57693 bp, 51 predicted proteins | sample SaaInlV_130m_DNA_FD_184655 | JGI IMG/M metagenome (GOLD analysis project Ga0209044, IMG submission 184655) | Marine microbial communities from expanding oxygen minimum zones in the Saanich Inlet - SI037_S4LV_130m_DNA (SPAdes) (version 2) | ecosystem: Environmental > Aquatic > Marine > Intertidal... | reverse complement strand
ATTATAACGGCGGGTTATCGGTACTATGAGGCCGCCTATGCCTTCCACCAGCATCATGGAATGCTTGGACTGAAGTGCTCGGAAACTCTCCAGTATTTTCTCCGGTTCGAGTTCCTTCTCTTCGGTTCTGCCTGCCTGATAGGGGGAGGCCGGGGTTTTTAGCCGGTAAGGGCAGACTTCCTCCAGACTGTCATGAACTCCTGCGACTTCCATCAGAAACCGTGTGTCGGAGTTGGCACTGCATTCTGGGTCCACTCCGGTCTCGATGGGTTTCATCACCCCGACATCTTCTCCCCGGCTTTTGAACAGGGTCGCCAGGCAGGCGGTGACCACGGTTTTGCCTACGCCGGTATCGGTTCCTGTAACGAAATATCCTTTCATGTTTCTCCGTTTTTTCTCGACTTGTAAATCTGATATAATTAATAACGGCTTCCAGGTTTGGAGGCAAGTTATTAATCAATTTGTGCTGGGCTAGAAGATGGGATCAAAAAAACTGGAGATCATCTGCCCCTGTTGCGAAACCAAGCTTCAGGTGGACCAAAAAACCGGTGAGATAATCTGGGAAGAGAGAAAACCCAAGCCGGTGGCTTCCCTCACCGATATGGTGAAGGATCTGGAAAGCAAGAAAAAGGAAAACGCAGATGTTTTCAAAAAAAATAGCCAGAACCAGAAAGAACGGGGCCGGGTTCTCGATGAAATTTTCAAGGAATCAACAAAACACGTAGATAAATCCGGCGAAAAACCCCTGCGCGATTTCGATTTCGACTAGCTACTAGGCGCCGGCGAACCGCCGGGGGCAACTGGCAATAGCTTTTATCTGCTAACAAAGAGCTAGCTCGGCTGAAAGAGCCGTTGCCCAGTAGCCTCCCTCGCTAGAGGGCAATACGCATTCCATCCAGAGCCAGTTCCACTCCTTTTGGCAGGTCGCGGGATACCTTTTCATGATCGAAGTGATGGTTGATGTGGGTCAGAATGGTTCTTTCAGGCTGAAGGGTTTCAGCAGCTTCCAGAGCCTGGCTGAGGCTGAAATGGGTAGGGTGTGGTTTGAACCCAAGGGCATTCAGAATTAGAACTTTCAATCCTTTCAGCTTTTCCTGGGTGGTCTCCGGGATTTTACTGCAGTCGGTGATGTAGGCGCAGTCCTTGAAGCGGAACCCATTGATGATCAGCTTGCCATGCTGGATATCAAGAGGGGTGACAGGGATATCGCCGAAGTGGTAGGTTTTATCTTCCAATTCGTTGAGGATCAACTGCGGAATGCCGCCGCCGATCTGCTCGGTTTCTCCGAAAATATAGCTGAAATTTTTATTCAGGTGGTACAGGGTTTGCGCGTTACCGTAAACGGGCAATTTGGTCTTGTTGAAAAAATTAAAACTGCGCAGTTCATCGATTCCATGAACATGGTCGGCGTGGTGATGAGTGTAAAGGACGGTATCGATTTCCCGGATTCCGTAGAGCAGGCATTGTTGCCTGAGGTCTGTGGAAGTATCGACCAGAATGGTGTGGCCGTTTTGCCGGACCATGACTGAGGATCGCAAGCGCTTGTTGCGTGGATCTTTTGACAGGCAAACTTCGCAGTCACAACACAGTGAAGGAACCCCTGTTGAGGTCCCGGTTCCTAAAAATAGAATTTCCATAAAAATATTTATAGTCGCCGGGCCATGCCCGGAGAGAATGGTGCAAGAGTCTATTAAGCCGAGAAAAATGGTTGCTAGCCAGATAGAGTTTTGCTCATTGGGTCGCGCGTTATGCTCATCATTTGCCTTCGTGCCCCAAAGGGGTATCACGCTGGCCGGCGGAGGTATTCCGCTAACTCATTGTAAGTAGGGTAATCCGGTGTGTCAAGGTAGGGGGAGTGGGTAGACGGAGTTTGTACTGCCTCTAAGGGGCGACAAAAGTTTGCCGGGGCCTTGCGGATCAGCATTGAACGCCCTGTGAAAGTTGTGATACAGTTAGTGTTTCGATAAATACAGATTTCATTTAGAGGAGTTAAATATGTCAGCATTAGTTGCTAAACCTGCCCCGGATTTCACCGCCCAAGCCGTGATGCCTGATGGTAGTTTTAAAGAAATCAAACTTTCCGACTACAAGGGAAAGTATGTCATTCTGTTTTTCTATCCGTTGGACTTTACATTCGTCTGCCCGACCGAAATCATCGCATTCAGTGATAAAATAGATGAATTCAAGAAGCGAAATGCCGAAGTGCTGGGGGTTTCCATTGACAGCCACTTCTCGCATCTGGCCTGGAGAAATACGGACCGTAAAACAGGTGGCATTGGCGACATTGCCTACCCACTCGTTGCCGACCTGAGCAAGAAAATCACTTATGATTACGGGGTCATGCATGACGCTGGGATTGCTTTTCGTGGACTGTTCCTGATCGACAAGGAAGGTGTGGTTCAGCATCAGCTCATCAATAATCTGCCTTTGGGAAGAAATATTGATGAAGCCTTGCGGATGATTGATGCTCTGCAGTTCCATGAGAAAAACGGGGAAGTGTGCCCGGCGAACTGGAAAGAGGGCGAAGATGGCATGAAGGCCGATCCTTCCGGATCACAAGAGTATTTCGGCAAACACAACTAACCACTAGGCGTGGGGCCGACTGGCAATAGCTCTTATTTGCTAGCAACAGTACTCTCGGCTTGACGAGTTATTGCTGGTTGCCAGTTATGCCAGCCTGATAGTGTCTTGGAGTTTGGGGCGTTTCCGACAGGAGACGCCCCTTTTTTTCCACTAGATTACATATTGCAGTTGTAAATCACCCCAGCCCCTCTTTGGAAAAGAGGGGTCCATTAAAGCTCCCCCTTCCACGAACGGGGTTGGGGGGATTTGATTTTCCCAATATTAGAAATTCTATATGATTTTACTTTGTAATGACGATGGATTTAACGCGGATGGATTGAGAGCCCTGCATCGGGAGCTCAGTAAAGAGGACGAAGTGATCATTGTTGCTCCGGAAACGGAGCAAAGCGCCATGGGTCACGCTATCACACTGAACGAACCGCTCAAGGTTCGGAAGGTGGAAGAGGAGGGTCGGCTCATAGGTTACGCGGTTAATGGAACTCCCGCCGATTGTGTGAAGCTGGCTACTGCGGTATTGCTGGATGAACCGCCCCGGCTGGTGGTTTCGGGGATCAATCTTGGGGGGAACCTTGGCATTTGCGCTCTTTACTCCGGAACCGTTTCTGCCGCGACCGAAGCTATGATTATGGGGGTTCCCAGTATCGCGGTCTCGCTGGACACCTATGAAAACCCGGATTTTAATCCTGCTGCGAAATTCACCCGCAAGCTGATTTCCAGAGTCCTTGAAAAGGGATTGCCCGAAGGTGTGGTCCTGAACGTCAATGTCCCGCCTGTTCCTGAAAGTGAGATTGCCGGGGTGGCTGTCACCCGTCAGGGGAAGTCACGGGTGGTCGAATCGTTTGACCAGCGAGTGGACCCTAGAAACAATACCTATTACTGGATGGCGGGGGAGATGCGGTTCGATGAAACCGAAGAAGGAGCCGACTGCGTGATGGTGGCTAAGAATTATATATCAGTGACACCCATCCACTTTGACCTCACCCACCACTCTTCCATCGAAGTGATCAAAGACTGGAAGTTGGAACTTTAGTCCGTATATTGGATAAGTATTTTCAAGTGAGGATGAGGGGGCTACTTGAGGGCAATAAAAAAGGGGAAGGGCAAAAAGCCCTTCCCCTTTTATTGTGAACGCTTGAACTATTCCGTTTCAACTGCGTCGCGCAGGGCTTCCTTGCGGCTGAGTTTGACTCGGCCCTGTTGGTCTACATCAATGACCTTGACTTTAATTTCATCACCTTCCTGAATTTCGTCACTGACATTTTTGATGCGGCGGTCGCATATTTGCGAGATATGTACCAGGCCATCGGTGCCAGGGAAGATTTCCACGAAAGCGCCGAAATCGACGATCTTTTTTACCTTGCCGAGATAGACTGTTCCGACCTCTACTTCCTGCACAAGATTTTGCACATACTCAATGGCCTTTTTGGCAGCTTCCTCATCTGAGGAGGCGATTGAAACTACCCCATCATCGTTGATGTCGATGGAGACGCCGGTTTTGTCAATGATATCGCGGATGACTTTGCCGCCCGGTCCAATAACATCGCGAATCTTGTCTTTGGGAACCGTAATCTGGACGATTCTCGGTGCGTATTTGGACATTTCAGCTCTCGGAGTTTGCAGAGCTTTATCCATTTCGCCGAGGATGTGTAGTCTTCCTGCTTTCGCTTGTTCGAGAGCTTTGCTCATGAGCTCACGGTCCAGGCCATCGACTTTGATATCCATTTGAAGAGCGGTGATGCCATTTGGGGTTCCCGCCACTTTAAAGTCCATATCACCGAGATGGTCTTCGGACCCGAGGATATCGGAAAGAATAGCAACCCGGTCGCCGTCCTTAATCAGGCCCATGGCGATGCCCGCAACAGGGGCTTTGATAGGAACGCCTGCATCCATCAGTGAGAGCGAACCGCCGCACACTGAAGCCATGGAGGAAGAACCGTTGGACTCAAGAATATCGGATACGATTCGGATGGTGTATGGGAACTTTTCTTTATCCGGCAGGATAGGAATCAGAGCGCGTTCGGCGAGCATGCCGTGGCCTACTTCGCGTCGTCCGGGGCCAGCAATAAACTTGACCTCACCTGTACAGAAAGCCGGGAAATTGTAGTGCAGGAAAAAAGACTTGGTGCCCTTGAATTCCAAACTGTCAATTCGTTGTTCATCGGAGGAGGTTCCCAGGGTAGAACTGACCAGAGCCTGGGTTTCGCCACGGGTAAAAACAGCGGAACCGTGTACCCTGGGCAAGTAGCCGATCTTAATACTGATGGCGCGGACATCGGCCAGTCCTCTGCCGTCTACCCGATACTGCTTGTCGAGAACAAGGTTGCGCACGATATCTTTTTCCAGGTCATGGAAAATTTCTTTAATCGCGCCACCTTTCTCTTTATATTCTTCCTCGCTGAACTCTTGGGCGAGGCATGCTTTAATTTCCTTGATGGCATCGCTACGCTCGTGCTTGCCGGCGATTTGCATCACCTCAGTAAGCTTGGACGCGGCTAGGTCGTGAATTTTGCTTTTCAGCGCTTCATCCACTTGTGGCGCTTCGACCACGATTTTTTCCTTGCCAAGAAGTTCTCGGAGCTTGATCTGAATTCCGATCAATTTTTTGATTCTTTCGTGACCGAAATCAAGAGCCTCCATCATATCGTCTTCACTCACTTCTTTTGCACCCGCTTCAACCATTACGATTCCATCTAAAGTTCCGGCCATGACCAAGTTCAGGTCGCTCTCAGCCGTCTCTTCGTAGGTGGGGTTGAAAATCAACTTGCCATCAACCCGGGAAATACGGGCTCCGGCAACAGGAGTTTCAAAAGGAATTTCTGAGATCATCAATGCGGCGGAAGCGCCGGTGATGGCATTAATATCCGGAGCATTAACCTGATCGTGTGAGATAACCAGTGCAACAACCTGGGTTTCGTTTTTGAAACTTTTCGGGAACAATGGTCGAATGGGCCTGTCGATCAACCGACAAGTCAAGGTTTCGATGTCCCCGGGCCGGGCTTCCCGCCTAAAAAAGCTGCCGGGAATTTTTCCGGCGGCATAGGTTTTTTCCCGGTAGTCTACAGTCAGGGGAAAGAAATCGATGCCTTCTCGTGCCTGGTTAGCCATGGTGGCGGTCACCAGTAGCATGGTGTCACCTTGTCGGATAACGACTGCGCCACCGGCTTGCCGGGCCAGGTCACCGGCTTCTATTGAAATTAGTTTTCCATCTATATCTATTTCTACTTTTTCCATCTATATTTCTCCAATGTCTTTTTTTCCTGCGAATTCAGGATAGGTTGGGCGCGACTATCTGCGTATGCTGAGCTTCGAAATGATGCTCTGGTAACGACTAATATCTTCTTTTTTTAAGTGATCCAAAAGCTTTCGTCGTTTGCTGACGAGCTTGAGGAGTCCGCGCCGTGAATGGTGGTCTTTGGAATGGGTCTTGAAGTGCTCCGTCAGGTAGGTAACACGTTTTGTCAATAATGCGATCTGCACTTCTGAAGACCCTGTGTCTTTTTCATGAAGCTTGTAATCTGTAATAATCGTAGTTTTTTGTTCAAGGTTCAGTGCCATAGTTCTCTCTCCAACTCGTTTAATGCAGGAAAACGATTGGAAAATGTTTTCGCAGAGACAGCATTTTTTATTCTGAGCTGTCCCTGCGAAAACATTCCAACCTTTCCCTATCAAATTTCCAATTGTTTATAATTAAAATTAAATCAAAACACGTTTTAATTTAAACGCGATATCTTCACCTGCCAGCCGGGCGAATCGGTCCTGATCTACAAGGGGCTCGACGATGGCGAGTACCTTGTCACTGCCGTTGCAAACCCGCATCATCATGCCTGGTTTAAATTCCCCGGGATAAGCTTTCAGGGAAGACTTGGGCAGGGCATTGCCGTGGGCAAGAGGCTCTATAAAATCATCGTTAATGCGTATTTCCGGAAGAAACCCCAGAACTTTTTCCACAGGAAAAAGCACTTCGTTCAGTTTCCCGTTAACGTTTGCGGCTTCCAACGCTTCGGGACTGACTGAAGAGTCCTGATCGAACACTCCCACTTGTTTCCGGATCAACCCGGACATATGGGCACCGCAACCCAGTTTCTGTCCAATATCATGGCAGAGGGTGCGGAGGTAGGTTCCCGCAGAACAATGAGCCTCAAATTCTACCAGATTTCCATCCATATTAATAAAATCAATGGAATAAAAATGAACTGAGACAGGTTTCCTCTCGATAGTAATACCATTTCTGGCTAATTTGTAAAGGGGAATTCCTTTGTTTTTCTTTGCCGAGTACATGGGGGGGACCTGTTTTTGCTCTCCGACAAAACCTGTGAGCATGTCCCTGACCTGGGTTTCGGTGATTTGGGAGGGATTGCCCTCAAAAATGGTTTTTCCTGTAGAGTCCTGGGTGTCGGTGGCTGTCCCCAGAGTCATAGTACATTGATAATGCTTGGATAAAGGCGAAAGAAATTGGATAATTCGAGTGGACTGGTTCAGGCAGATGGGTAAAATGCCCTCTGCCATGGGGTCCAGGGTGCCTATATGCCCGGCTTTTTTGACACCCAGAATTCTTTTTACCGACTGGACCATGGAAAACGAGGTAGGGCCAGAGGGTTTATAGAGGTTGACTACCTGGTTCAGAGTGCAGTTCATTGAGTATTTTTGAGATTTTTTCAACATGATCGGCGTTATCATCTCGCCGGAATTCCAGTTCCGGGAGGAATTTTAAATAAAGGTTTTTGCCCAATGTGTTGCGGATGAACCCTTTTGCACTTTGCAGTCCTTCCAGCGTATCGGTCTTTTCTTGTTCCGAGCCCATCACGCTGATGAATATTTTAGCGTGTTTGAGATTGTCCGAAAGCTCCACCTTGGTGACGGTGGCGAAGCCTATCCGGGGGTCTTTCAATCCACTCTGAACTATCTTGGATATCTCTTCAAGGATCAGTTCCTGAATTCTTTGAGAGCGTTTGAATCGCATGAAAATACCTGCTTTAGCAAAAGTTTCCGGAGCCCAGGTTCATGGTTTCTGTTTTGCAATCGGTGATCTCGGCCAGATTCATCCGATCGATTGCATCGACCACCTTTGTCATCAACCCATCCATGTAAGGGCGGTCGGACCCTACGGCAGATATCCCCATGTGGAGACTTTGCCAATGGTCCTGGTCTCCAACTTCCGCTACAGACACATTAAAATTATTCTTGAGCCGGTCTTTAATGGCCCTGACAACCCGGCGCTTTTCTTTTAACGACCGGCTTTCGTGCAAATAAAACTTGATGGAACAACAACCAATAACCATTTTCTCTTGTGGAGGTCCGCGTATTAAGAGGTGATCTCTTCCATCACAAACGGTTCGATAACATCTCCCTGCTTCACATCCTGAAACTTGTCGATCGATACACCACAATCATAACCTGCGGCGACTTCCTTCACATCGTCTTTAAATCTTCTGATAGACGCGATTTTGCCCTGGTAGACTACCACACTGTCTCGAATCAGGCGGGCCTCCAGATTGCGTTCCATTTTACCTGAGAGAACATGGCATCCGGCAATGGTGCCGACTTTGGGAATAGTAAAAACTTCCCGGATCTCTGCCTTGCCGATAATCCGTTCTTTGTATTTGGGGGCAAGCATTCCCTCCAGAGCCTGTTTCATGTCGTTGATGGCATCATAAATAATGCTGTAGAGACGAACATCTACCTGGTCTCTCGCGGCAAGTTTTGCGGCCTGGTCTGTTGGGCGTACGTTGAATCCGATAATGATGGCGTTGGACGCACTGGCCAGAATAACATCCGACTCGGTGATACCCCCGACTGCGTCATGAATACACTTGATGCGAACTTCACTATTCTCCAGGTTTCCGAAGGCCTCCTGAACGGCGTGAATCGAACCCTGGACATCTGCTTTAATGATCAGGTTGAGTTCTTTAATCTGGCCTTCGACAATCTGCTGGTGCAGATCATCCATGGTGATACGTGTGGATTTGGCCAGTTGGAGTTCCCGCTGTTGTTGCAGTCTCAGGTTACTGAGTTGCCGCGCCCTTTTTTCATCCTGAACCACCATGAAGTGGTCACCGGGCTGTGGAACATCGGGTAAACCCACCACCTCTACAGGAGTAGAAGGAATTGCTTTTTTAATTTTTTTGCCTTTGTCATCGATAAGTGCCCGGACCTTGCCAAAATAGCAACCAACGATGAAAGGTTCGCCGATTTTCAAGGAGCCGCTTTGAATAACCATGGTGGCGACAGGCCCACGCCCCTTATCCAGCTTGGATTCAATCACCACGCCTTTACCACGGAGTAACGGATTTGCTTTCAGTTCCATGACCTCTGCTTGCAGGAGCAGGTTTTCAAGGAGGTTGTCAATTCCGGTTCCCTTCAGGGCTGAGACTTCCACATAAATAGTTTGTCCGCCCCAATCTTCAGGCAGAAGGCCGAGATCAGCTAATGCTTTTTTAACCTCATCGGGTTTTGCGTCCGGTTTGTCAACCTTGTTGATAGCGACAAGAATTGGAACACCCGCCGCTTCCGCGTGATGAATCGCTTCTTTAGTTTGCGGTTTGATTCCGTCATCGGCGGCTACAACCAGAACGACAATATCTGTCACCTGCGCGCCCCTGGCTCTCATAGCCGTGAAGGCTTCGTGTCCCGGTGTGTCGAGAAAAGTGATGGGCGATCCCTTGATATGGGCCTGATAGGCACCGATATGTTGAGTGATCCCACCGGCTTCAAATTTGGTCACCTCAGTTTTACGGATGGCATCCAGAAGGGAGGTCTTACCGTGATCGACATGGCCCATGATGGTTACAATCGGAGCCCTGAAAACATGGTCTTTGGCATCGTCCTTTTCATCTTCCGTGAAATCCAGTTCAGATTTTTCAATAAAAAGTTCAACCTCAAACCCAAGTTTGTCGGCCACCTTGCCAGCAAGCTCAAAGTTTAGAGTCTGATTGATATTGGCCAGAATTCCGAAAACCATTAATTCCTTAATGATTTCATTCGGAGCACATTTTAATTTTTCTGCCAGTTCCCGCACTGGAATGTTTTCGCCAATTTGAACCAGCTCGAACGTGTCTTCTTCTGTGCTAGGCTCCGGGGTCGGTGCAGGAGCAACGGGGGGTGCTACTACCGGGGCTTTAACTTTTTGGGCTGGGGGTTTAGCTTTCGGAGCCGGGGCCGGTTTTTTCTCAACGGGTTTAGGCTTTTCTTCTTGTTTGACTATTTTGAGGCCGAGTTTTTTTATTGTTTTACTTTCCGGTGTTTTCTGGGCTTTTTCCTCTTTGGCCGGCGCCTTGGCTTTTACGACCGCTTTGGCCTTGGCTTTTGGGGTTGAGGTTTTTTCGGTCTTGTCGGCTAATTTTTTTGCGACTTTTTTGGCGGCGGTAGATTTAGCCTGGGTTTTCGCGGTGGTGACTTTTACCTTGGAGGCAACCTTGATTTTTATTTTCGCCTTGGCTTTTTTCACCACCTTCTTCGGGGTAGTTTTAGGCGCAAAGAGGTCACGGACATGCTCCGCAGCTTCTTCATCAACGGAACTCATATGATTTTTTACAACGATATCATGTTTCTGTAGGGCCTCAATGATCTGATCATTCTGAATATTGAGCTCCAAGGCCAATTTGTTGACGCGAATCTTAGGCAAATTTCCTCCTGTTATGAAACAACATTTTCTTGTGGCCCGGAATTGACAAACAGCTCACGGGTTTGGGAAAAGTCTTCTGATCTCGATAGAATGAGACGAATAGGGTTTGAGCTTTAAACATTTTCAAGATTCTCCAGACGTTGCTTGACCTGCTCCAGAATGGATTGACCAACTTCCTCATCAATACCTTCCATGGCGAGCAACTCAACCAGTGGAGTAACAGAAAGCTCAGCTAAAGTTTCAAATCCGTTGCTGATAAGAGTTTCCAATACCTCGGGAGTCACTCCTTTTAATTCTTGTACCGGGATTTCTTCCTCTTCTTCCTCATCTTCCTCACCTTCACCGGCAACATCTTCCTCTTCAACCGGTTCGTCCGTCTCGGATTCACCTTCAACGATTTCTGGTGCCGCTTCAGCCGGTTCGGACGCTTCAGAGGTTTCCTCTTCAGTCGGTTCCTGTGTCGCTACTTTTGCCACATGGGCTTCTGCCAACTCCATCAGGGCTTCGGCCTTTTTGGGGCCAATGCCGGGCAACTGGACCAAACCCTTTGCCCCCCGGCTCAGTGCTTCCTCATAGGTGACGACATTCTCATTGAAAAGGAGGGTCATCACCTTTTCACCCAACCCTTTGGCATTTTTAATATCATCCAAAAAATCCACCTCGGATGTTTCAGCCGGGGTTAAAAAGGCATGTTCCGTACCCAGCTCCAAAGCTTCGGAGGGGCCTTTGATATCCACTTTCCAACGGACGAGCTTGGCGGCCAGTCGCACATTCTGTCCTTTTTTTCCAATGGCCAGAGACATCTGGTCTTCGGCCACGATAATCGTCATTTGCTTTTCGTCAGGATTGAGAACAACCCTGGCGACCTTGGCTGGACTCAAGGCGTTTTTGATATAGGTTTCCGGGTCTTCGGAGAATTCAACGATATCTATTTTTTCTCCACGCAGTTCCTGGACGATGGACTGGACCCTCATTCCGCGCATACCCACACAGGCACCGACTGCGTCAATTTCCCGGTCGTTGGTTCTCACCGCAATTTTGGTGCGCCCGTTGGGCTCTCGAACTACTCCCATGATTTCCACCATTCCCTCGCTGATTTCGGGAACTTCCATCTCGAATAAACGCTTGATCAATCCGACATGGGTGCGAGAGAGGATCACCAACGCATGCTTGGGTGTTTTCCGTACATCCAGGATATAAGCCCGAATTCGTTCTCCACGGTTAAAACTCTCCCGGAAAACCTGTTCCCGTCGCGGCAGAACGCCTTCTGCTTTTCCAAGGTCAACGACAAGGTCCCCATGTTCCATTCTGTGAACCATTCCGTTGATCAACTCGCCTTTTCTATCGATGTACTCGTTATAAATCAGGTCTATTTCCGCTTCGCGGAGTTTTTGTATGATTACCTGCTTGGCAAGTTGGGCCGCAGTGCGCCCATAATTTTCCATAATCTGTTGGACCAGAACCTGATCTCCGAGCTGGACATCTTCAGAAAATGTCAAAGCATCTTTCAGGCTGATTTGCTCATCCGGCAGATCGACGTCTTCAACCACTGCTTTTTCCAGATAAATTTCAACTTCACCGGTGGACTCATTGAACTCACTTTGCAACTCCTTGGCCGCAGGGTACCTTTTGCGCGCGGCAACCTCGACGGCAGACTTTAAGGCATCGATCAGGATATCCTTGTCGATTCCCTTGTCTCGGCTGAGTTGTTCCAGAATACTGAGTGTTTCCATGCTCATGATACTTACCCTAAATTTCAATAACTAAGTTTGCTTTGGCGACCTGGCTCAATGGGATTTTAAATGGCTCACCATCTAAATCCATAAACACGGTTTGATCCTTAAAATCAGCGAGAATACCGGTGAACTTTCTTCTGCTATCAATCGGGGAAAGACTATGAAGGCGGATCTGCTTTCCCTTAAATTTCAAAAAATCTTTTTCCCGCTTAAGAGACCGGTTCAGGCCTGGGGATGAGACTTCCAGATTAAAGGGGGTTTTGATGGTTTCTTCAACATCAATGAGATCACCGGTCAGGTGGCTGACTTTCTGGCAGTCACCAACCGTGATGCCCTTTTCCTTGTCGATAAATATTCTTAGAACCCAGTCAGGCCCTTCTTTCTTGTATTCAACATCAACCAGCTCCAATCCTTCTGCTACAAGGACGGGCTCTATCAAATCCATAACTGCTTGGGCAATAGGGACCTTTGCCATCTAAACCTCCCACTCCCGTGGGAGGGTGTGATATTTTTCCTCAGCTTTTGTGCCCCGAAGGGATAAATTAGCAAGAGTTTGTCAGGCCGAGAGAACCCTTTGCCGCATGTGATATTGCTAGTTGCCTGCGGCAATCTCTCCGCCACGCTTACCTAAAAAAAGTAAAAAAAAAGCGGGCTCAAAGCCCGCGATGCAGGACCCACAATTGTCATGGGATTGTACAAGAACTTGAGGGCTGATTTCAAGGGAAAACTGGGATGCCCCAAAGACGGCTTGTTTTTTTATAAGTCTTTCAAAATATTAGGAATATCTTCAATGACCTGGGGGTAGGGATGCAGGTTGGACTCATTGGTTTTGCGGACTTTGATCTCGACTTGTCCGGCGGAAAGATTTTTTGGGCCAATAATGATTTGCATGGGAATGCCCATGAGGTCGGCATCTTTCAGTTTGACACCCAGCCGGTCCGACCGATCATCGAGAAGGGTTTCGATGCCTGCTTCCTGGAGCCGGGCGTATAGGGTGTCGCAGGCGTCTTTCAAATCGTCTTTGGAGTAGTTGACCGGAATGATAATGACTTGAAAGGGAGCCAGGTTCCGAGGCCAGACAATTCCTCTCTCATCATTATTTTGTTCAATGGCGGCGGCGGCAGTGCGCCCAACGCCGATTCCATAACAACCCATAACCATCGTATCTTCTTTGCCATTATGATCCGTAAAAACAGCCTTCATAGCCGAAGAGTATTTGGTGCCAAGAATGAAAATGTGCCCGACTTCAATTCCGCGTTTAACTTGATACTTCCCATTCTCGCAACGTGGGCAGGAGTCGTTGGCCCGGATCGTTCTGAGATCGCCAAATTTTTCGACTTTTAAATCCCGTTGAACTTGAACACCGGTGAAATGGGCGGAAGGTTTGTTGGCTCCGGTCACAAAATCGTGCAGTGCGGAAATTTCGTGGTCCGCATAAACCGGAAGGTCGAGTCCAACGGGTCCGATATATCCGCGATGCAGTTCGGGATGTTTGGCAAAGGTTTTTTCGTCTGCCGGTTGCAACCACTCGCAACCGATCAGGTTTTTCATTTTGACGAGGTTGATTTCATGGTCACCGCGAACCAGTCCTGTTATCAGTCCATTCTCATTTTCAAGAAGAATGGTTTTGACGATTTGTTGGGCAGGAAGGTTCAGGAACTCCGCTACCTCCTTCACAGATTTTTTCCCGGGTGTCTCCACTTCTTTTAGATCCTGAAGTATGGAAGGAGGTGCCAGGGGGGAAGGCGGTTTCGATTCCGCCATCTCCAGGTTTGAGGCATAGTCGCACGATACGCAGAAACCGATTTCATCTTCCCCGGAATCCGCGAGTACCGCAAACTCATGCGAGAAGCTTCCTCCAATGGTGCCTGAGTCGGCTTGCACCTGTTTGAACTTCAGGCCGCATCGCTCGAAAATGTTGCTATAGGCTTTTGCCACTTGATGGTAGGTGTGCTGGGTGTCTTTTTCATCCGCGTGAAAGCTGTAAGCGTCTTTCATCATGAACTCCCGTCCCCGCATGATGCCGAACCGGGGCCGGACTTCATCGCGGAACTTGGTCTGAATCTGGTACAGCAAGATGGGGAGTTGGCGATAGGATTTGATTTCCTTTCTTACGATATCGGTGATGACCTCCTCATGGGTGGGGCCATAGCAGAACTCCCGGCCATGCCGGTCTTTAATGCGCAATAATTCCTTGCCGTAAAAATCCCAGCGTTTGCTTTCCACCCACAATTCGGCGGGTTGAATGCTCGGCAGAAAAACTTCCTGTCCATCGATCTGGTTCATTTCCTCGCGGATGATTTGTTCCACTTTTCTTAAAACCCTGAGTCCCAGCGGAAGGATGGAATAAATTCCCGATGCAAGTTGACGGATCATCCCCGCACGCACCATCAGTTTGTGGCTGATGACCTCTGCGTCAGCAGGAGATTCTTTTAATGTGGGGATGAAAAGTTTTGAAGAATGCATACGCTGATATTTTCCCGATGGTTAATGCTGGTAAAGAGGAAGGGAGATTTTATGCGCTAAAGGATTTTTGAGCAAGAGCAATATGGTCCGCATTATGAATTTCCAGCCAGCCTTTATGGATTTCCATATAGTGGACGGCGAAGCCTCGGTCGATCATTTCCTGAATGAGGTCTGTAAAATTCAGTTGGGAGATATCCTCAGACTCTTGAAACGGGCCGGTAAAGTTGCTGATAACATCGCTATAGGTTTCGAGAAACTGCTCCGCACCGGTTTTGCTGAATCGGGCAAGGCCTACGAACTCGTGGGTTGCTGTTTCCGGATTTATTTTGTTGCCAATATTTGCCACCACATTTTCACTGCCGAAGCGAATCTCCCGGCGGGCAGGCTTATAGTGATTCTTGCTGATGATGTGGTCGAGGAGGTTTCCTTCCTCTGGCTGGTGATATTGAGTTGAATTGTCGGCGACCAGTACAATATCTTCCTTGCAATCCATAAGCTTGCTGAGGATATGGTCTTCCATGAGGATGTCTGAGTACAGCATGATGAATCCGTTAACCATTTTTTTCTTCGCGACCAGCAGGGAATTGAGCAGGGACCCTTTCTGGTAGTCGGGATTTTCCAGAATATCAATGCCCTCTGCGTGCAGGTTGTCCTTGCCATATCCGGCGATGAGTGTGATGTCCGCGAGGTTGGCGTTGCTGAGAATCTGAATCTGGTGGTCGATGAGGGTTTTGCCGCCAATTTCCAGCATAGCCTTGGGCTTGCCATTTAAAATTTTCTTGAAGACGGGGTCTTCTCCGGCGGCAGGAATGATCACCGGAATATTGCTGGTTTGTTCATCCTGCTGGTCTTTTTCCTTGACGTCCAAAAACCCTACGGTTTTAAAAATTTCCCGGACGGGGCTGCATAAAGGATCGGCCTCCAGAGATCGCTGGTTGCGAAGGAGGGTCTTTGCGGTTTCCATCATCGCCTGATAGGCACTGCGTAAAAGGTGATTGGCGTAAATGACGATGTTGAATCCGGCCGCGCTCAGTTCGTCCTCGGTGATCTTATTGTAAGTGGTGGGCACGCACACCAGCGGTTTTTTTAAATTGAGGTCATTCAAAATAACCTGATATTTTTTTGCAAACTCTATGATTTCGTCCGGGTTTTTGGACTTGGAGTGGATCATGATTCCATCGACTCCGGCTTGGAGGTATTGCGTGGCCCTGTTCAGTGCGTCTTCCATAGGTTTTCCGGCGATCAGGCTTTCAATGCGTGCGATGATCATAAATTCACTGCTTTTTTGAATGCTTTTTCCCCGCCGGATTTTTTGGGCAAAGACTTCCGGTTCCTGAAGGTTTTGCTGTACGCCAGCCTCCAGGCTGTTGCGTTTGGGAAAAACTTTGTCTTCTATGATGACCGCAGACACACCGGCACGCTCAAGCTTGGAGACGGTATATTCGAAAGCGTTTGCGTCTCCTCCTGTATCGCCGTCAACGATCATGGGTTTGTCGGTTACAGCAAGGATTTCGTTGATGGAGTGGAGCCTGGAGTCAAAGGTGACGACCTCGATATCGGGATGGCCTTTCGAAGCCGAGTCGGTGAGGCTACTTTCCCAGATGGCATCAAACTGCCGGACAATGGCTTGTCCATCCGATTCCCCGGTTACTTCAGCTGTATTGGCGATGATGCCGCTCAACCCATTATGGGCCTCAAGTACCCGAACAGTTTTACCGGCTTCCAGCAGGGCTTTGAGTTTTCCCCGGCGTTGTTCTGGGAGAATATTGTTAAGAAGGGTCATGATTGGGCTCCAGCGGTTTTGTCGTCTTCAATTTTTTCTCGTATCCAGTCAGCAACATAGATATTGTTCAAGTCAAATTTTTTCAGGGTATTCAAAATAACGGTCATATGTTCTTCTTCCGGCAGGTTTTTATCCAGGATAATGAGGTCCTCGCCATTGAGTTTGCAGTAGCCGCTTTGTATGGAGAATTCCTGATCATTGAGATTAGCGACTTCAACCTTTATGGATAATTTCTCTGCGACTTCCTTGAGATCCTGAATCCGGCTCTCAATGTTTTGCATAATAGAAGTGGGGTTTAGGTAATGATTCGCATAATGTCATTGTAAAATGCGAATACCATGAGGCTGAGCAACATAAAGAGTCCGACCTGCTGAGCCCGTTCCCGGTTTCTTTCGCTAATGGGTTTTCCCTTGAGAAGCTCTATCAGAAAAAAGAAAATATGGCCTCCATCCAGAACTGGAATCGGCAGAAGGTTGAGCAGGCCCAGGTTAATGCTCAAAAGTGCAGTCAGGCGGGTGAGTTCACTGAAGCCTTGTTCAGCCTGTTCCCCGTAAATTTGAAAAATCAGGATGGGGCCTCCGATGGAGTCGGCGGAGATGGACCCTGTGATCATTTTTTTGATGCTAACGGCGATCAGATAAATCAGCCGGTTTGTTTCTTCGCAGGCTCTTTTAAGGGCTCCGAAAATGCCGTATTTTTCCTTTGTCATTTCTCCGGCCATGCCAATACCGAGCAGGCCGACTTCTGTGCTTTTGCCTTCGATGTCCTTGACGATTTTAGCTTCGGGTGTTAGCGCAGTTACGATTTCCGTTCCGTCTCTGAGAATTCTAAATGCCAGTGCTTGACCGGGTTTGTCGATAGCCGCTTTCTTCAGATCACCCCAACCAAAAATAGTTGTACTGTCTACTCCAAGCAGAACATCACCTTCCTGGATTCCTGCCCGGTCAGCGGGGGTGCCTTCTTTGACATATACGATATTTCGTACCAGCGGAGTGATTCCGATCAGGCCAACGTCTTCCTTGTCACCAAAAAGATCGGTGATTTGTTCGGAGATCGGGGTGATGGAGACATGGGCGATGCTTCCGGAGCTTCTTTCTACCTGGAAATCCAAAGAATGGCCTGGAGATACGTGGACGATTTTCTGTAGCTGTTCCCAGTAAAGTATTTTCTCGTTGTCGATCGCTAAAATGCGGTCGCCTGTTTGAAGCCCTGCCGCCAAGGCAGGAGACTCGTCCTTAACGGTACCGACAATGGGCGATAGCGCCGGAACCCCTACCAGGTAAACGCAATAGTATATGGCGATGGCAAACAGGATATTGAATAGCGGACCCGCAAATGCAATGGCCAGTCGATCCAGAACCGGAGCGGCAGAAAAGGACCCCTTTTCATCTGCGGACTCTTCTCCGACTTCTTCCCCTTTCATTTTTACGTAGCCGCCAAGGGGAACCCATGAAAGAAGGTATTCGGTACCTCCTCGGGTAAAACTCAAGATTTTAGGGCCAAAACCGAGAGAAAACTTTTCCACCACAACGCCCACTTTCCGGGCGACCAGAAAATGTCCCAGTTCATGGACGAAGATGAGGGCGGCCAGGCCCCCGAGAAAAGCCAGCATTTTGAGGCCAAAATTTAGGACTGCATCCAGAGAAAATATCGAAAGTTCAAACATGAGGTTCAAGGGGTTTGTGTGTAATCCAAAATCTCTACCCCGGGTGGGGTCTTGAGTTGGAATTGTTCTTCCGGGATCTCCCGGTTTATCCGAATTCGGCTGAATCGAATTTCTGTTTTGTTTCCTAATTTATCATACACGGTCGATCCGGTAATTTGGTAGTTTTTCTTGTTAGCGTAAAGGACCAGTCTTGCCAGGCTCTGGTCTTCATTTTTCGGGACGAGAGTGACAAGAATATTTTTGTTTTCCTCGTTTACGCTCTCAACATTGAAAGACCGGGTCAGCTTTCCTTTTCCTGCCAGAAAAAGGGCCGGTGTGTTGGAAGAGTAAATGCTTTCTACAGGGACCTTGGTGGCTTGCTCTTCTTCAGGGACATAAAGCCAAAGAGTCTTGCCATCGCTGATTAGAGTTTGAGTGTCTGGAGCTCCATAGACCCATTTCATTTTCCCAGGTTTCTTGATTTTCACTGTGCCCTTGACGCTCTGGGTCTGGTTCATCATTTTGACATAAGACTCCTGGGTGAAATTGGCTTCAAAAGTTGAAACCTTTTCGTATTTCTGTTGAATGGCATCCAGTGCCCGCTGTTCGGAAGTCTCCGCAAAGAGGGTTCCCGGCAGGGTCAGCAGGGTAAACAATGCTAAAAAATGGAGGTTCAAGCGGATTTCCTTTCTTTTATTTGCCATGCAGGACTCTTCGACCCGAAAGGGTCAGTCGGCCTTCAATGATCAGCCGAATGGCTTCGGGGTATGCGATATGTTCCTGTTCAAGAATTCTCTCCGAAAGGGAAGCCTCATCGTCATTATCATAAATGGGAACCACTGTTTGCAGAATGATGGGACCACCATCCACTTCCTCGTTGACATAATGTACCGTGCATCCTGAAAACCGGGCACCATGCTCCAAAGCCCGTTTTTGAACATTTAATCCGGGAAATGCAGGAAGCAAGGAAGGATGAATATTAATGATTCGGCCTGAAAAAGTTTCGATAAAATGTTTGCCCAGAACCCGCATGAATCCGGCGAGGCAAATCAGGTTGACGGATTTGGCCTGGATCCGTTCTACCAGGGCCTGTTCATAGCTGTTTCGGTCCGGATAAGATTTGGGATCCATGAAAATGCTTTCGATACCCTGTTTTTGCGCCCGTTCCAAGGCATAGGCATCTTTCACATTGCTGACCACCAAGCCAATTTCAGCTGGTAGATCCTTCTTTTCAATACTGTCGATAATGGCCTGCAGATTGGAACCTCGTCCTGAAACCAAAACGGCAAGTGTAAATGGGGCCATTTAAAAGGGACGTTTGTTGGGGGTGGGTGATAACATTTTCTCGAGCTTATCATTAAACGATCTTGCAAAGCAATGAATTCGATGGTTCTTGGGCGGAAGACCCTACATCATTGAAAAGTTAACAGAACTGTAACTTGATCGCCATCAATTGGTAAGAAACTTGGCCTATATTGCAATACGTTGATTGTGGTCGGGGAAGTTGAGGTTACAATCAAGTATTGCGATATTTGTAAGCTTTGCCGGGATGAGAGTATCAAGTTAACGCTAAGCGGATAGAAGATATGAAAGACTGCCTGAATATTCTGGTTATTGATGATGATGAAACGGACCGGATGACCGTTGAACGCCTTCTCAGGAAAGAGGGTGTGGAAGCAGTGATCCATGAGGCTCCCGATTGCTCTTCCGGAATAGAGAAAATGAAATCCAATGAAATGGATTGTGTCCTGATAGATTACAGATTGCCTGATGCCAACGGTGTGGAGGTTTTGGAGAAATTAAGAGAAGTGAACCGGAATAACATTCCCATGATTTTGTTGACAGGGATGGGCGGTGAACGGTTGGTTGCGGAGGTGATGAAGAAAGGGGCATCAGATTATTTGCCCAAAGACGGGCTGAGTGGAAAAATTCTGGCCCAGAGTATACGCAATGCCATTCAGGTCAGATCTTTTGAAAAAAAGGTCCGTGCGGCGGAAAATGCTTTGGCGGAAAGCGAGAAATCTTACCGCACTATTGTCGAGACGGTATCGGATATCATATTTCGACTGGGGCCAGACCAGAAGATAGAGTTTATCAATCCGGCCATTCGGTTCTTTGGTTATGAAGCCATTGATCTGATTGGACAGTCCATCGATAAATTCATTGATATGGGTTCAGCCAATAAGGATATCATTGCCAAGATCGCCACCCAGGAAGTCGGCCCATTGGCGACCTGTAACCTTGAGGTGAATTTTAAGTTTGCCAGAGAATCCGTTCTGGGAGAGGCGACCAAGCCGGTTCCTGTATTGCTGGATGCTTTTGGGCTTTGGGATGTTACCGATGAGCAGGTTTTCAAAAAGGAAGGTGAAAGAAATTTTCTGGGGACACTTTGTATCGCCCGGAATATTATGGAAGTCAAGGCGGTAGAGAAGGAATTATTGCAAACCCAGCAGGACTTGATGAAAGCGGTGGAAGATCTCAAGTTATTATCCACACATGATGGGTTGACGGAAATTGCCAACCGCCGATTCTTTGATGAGTATTCGGCGAAGGAATGGAAACGCGCACAGAGGGATAAACAATCGTTTGCCGTTATCATGATAGATCTAGACTATTTCAAATCCTACAACGATACTTATGGGCATCAACGAGGGGATGCATGCCTGAAAAAAGTGGCAGGAGTCATAAAAGGAGCTATGAAAAGACCTGCTGATTTGGCGGCGAGGTATGGGGGGGAAGAGTTTGTCCTCGTTCTCCCCGAGACGGATAAAGACGGAGCCTATAAACTCGCAGAGCAGTTGCGTCAGGAGGTTGTGAGTTTAAAACTGGAGCACCAGGGTAATATTCATGGGACTGGGGTTACCGTTAGTCTGGGAGTCGCAACTGAGGTAGCGGAACCGGGAAAGCTGTTTCCCGATCTCCTTACCAAAGCCGACAAGGCACTGTATGAAGCTAAAGGAGCCGGACGTAACCGAACGTCACTTTTCGATTGAGGGATAATTCCTGGTTCGAGCTAGGGGGCAATTCTTAGCCTGAACGGGGAAGAATTTTTTCCAGAAATAGAAAAAAAATTTATTTACGGGAATAACCTGACCGCAAAAGTGATCTTACAATACGGAATTAACATTCCACCCCTTTTTATGATCCGTCCGCCTGTTCTACCTCCTGAGGCGGGCGGATTTCTTTTTCCTCCGTTTTTCTCTCGCAACTCATTAAATACTTCCATTATTTCAATAAGTTGGTTATATTTTATCGTATAACAACTATTTCCTGGTAACTGAGGCATTCCGTTTGTCTCCTTTAGCTTCCGGCGTATGGATAACTTTCCTTTAGTCAGACGTTTTTCCTTCGTTCTTTGGATTTTCCTGATGTGGGTGCCGTGCTCTGCATTCGCGGACACAGACGAGGCATTTTTGAAATCCGTTTTTGCGGGAGACCTTAAAGAAGCAAAATCATTGCTACAACTGGGTGCGAATATTGAAGCCCGTACAAAAAAAGGAAGTACGGCTTTGATCGTTGCCGCGGCCCGGGGACACACGTCTCTGGTGGAACTTTTGCTGAACCGGGGTGCTAAGGCCAATGCTCGGAATCGCTATGATGATACCGCTTTATTATTATGTGCCACGCTTGGTGATGTGAAGTGTATGCAACGGCTCATTGCCGATGGAGCTGATATCAACTCAAAAAATATGCATGGTTGGAGTCCTATTTCCAGGTGTGCCAGATATGGTCACCTGTCAGCGCTCAGAGTTTTGATTGAGCAGGGGGTAAAGATCGATATTCGCCTTAATGATGGGGCCACCCCCCTAATCATCTCTACGGGAGAACAGCATTCCGGGGTGGTTCGTGCCTTACTGGAAAACGGAGCGGACCCCAACGCGCAAAATCTGGAGGGAACCACCGCCATACTATTGGCGGCCCTGACGGGTCGGGCGGATATTATTCGAACTCTGATTGCAGGAGGAGCGGACCCTGACACCCGCAACTCTTTCAAAGAGTCTCTCCTGTTTCTGGTAGTTGAAAGGGATTTTGCAGATGGTGTAAGGGTCTTGCTGGAGGCAGGGGTCAATGTGGACTCCCGGAGTCCAAGGGGTTGGACTGCTCTGATGAGGGCCGCGAAATATGGACGGACTTCATCGGCCAGGGCCTTGATTGCCAATGGGGCCAACGTGAATGCGGTCAGCAAAGGTGGGGCAACGTCTATTATGATTGCCGCAGAGCGGGACCAAATGGAAATGGTCCAGCTTTTGATCGAACATCAGGCAGATATAAACGCGAAAAGCCGAAATGGTGCTACCCCATTGATCAGTGCTTCTGCCGGGGGACATGAGGAAATCGTGGAATTCCTTTTGCAGAAAGGGGCAAAAAAGAATGCCACGATTGCCAACGGTTCAACGTCTTTAATGGTTGCGGCCGAACGGGGGTATTTGCCTACGGTTGAAGTCCTGCTACGTTATGGAGCCGATATTCAGGCCCGCAGTAAAAGGGGATGGACGGCTCTTATGGTAGCCGCGGCTGGGGGGCATACGAAAATCACCCAACTTTTTCTGGAGAAGGGTGCCAGCATAGAGCCGATTACTAAAAGCGGGTGGACCGCGCTTAAAGTCGCGCTTCAACTAGACAGGCAGAAAGTGGTTCAACAACTCAAGTTGGCCGGAGCCAAAGAATAAATCGGCTACCAAATAAAGCGATGGCACACTGGCCCCAAGCCTGGTGGCCTCCGCGCAGGAGTCAGTTTTTTTGTAGTAGATTGTTTTTGATGTGATGAAGAAGGCCGATATTCTGGGTATGTCCTGACTTGTAGGCTTTAATGCGGCCGCGTATGGGTTTCCCCAGTAAATAAAAATCTCCGAGTATATCCAGAATTTTGTGGCGGGGGAACTCGTCTTTAAAGCGGAGTTCGGTGTTCAAGACTTTTTTGTCGCCAAGCAGAATAAAATTATCGAGTTTACCTCCAGACGCATAACCCATTTTGGTCAATTGCGCCACCTCTTCCATAAAGCCGAAAGTTCTTGCCGGGGCAATTTCCTTTTTAAAACTTTCATCTCCCTTGAACTCATAAGTGTAGTCCTGGATACCAATTGGTTCAGGATATTCCATGTGGTAACTGACGCAAAAATTATCGCTGGGTTCAATGGAAATATAGGGCTCACCCTGATCTTTGTTGCCAAAGGTGTATTTTTTGTTAATCACGATTTCTTCATAAAAACCTTCCTGGTCTTCAAACTCCCCATCCTCTATCAGGTCGCAAAAATCCTTTGCGGAACCATCCATCACCGGTGCTTCATCGCCGATTTTAATGAGTAGATTGGTGATCCGGTACATATGAAGAACCGCCATGATATGTTCTATGGTGCCTACGGAGACCCTGTCTTTTTGTAAGCGTGTGGAATAATCTGTGGACTGAACATTTTCCAGGCGGGCGGGAATGGTTTTGCCGGTGGAAATATCCCCAAATATGATTCCGCTTCCCGGAGGCATGGGTTGTAGAATCAATCCAGTTTTAATGCCTGAATGCAAACCGCTTCCGCACAACACCACGCTACGCTTGAGGGTGCGCTGGGGGTGACAGGTTCCATTGTTGTTCTTTCCGGGACCCGGCATTTCAATAGAGTGGTGTGTTATTTTTTCTTTAAGTTGTTTTTTTCCGGTTTTTAAGACTTTGCAGGTTTTGTCGATATCCCAGTTGTTCCGCTTAAGGTGGTGAACGATGAAATGTTTTTCCCATACCAGCTCAGCTTCCTGAAGGGACCCGGCTTCATCAATACCCCTGATTTCTATCTGCGGTTGCCAGATTTCGGAAGGAAGATCCTGGGCAGTAATTTCTTCTTGATCCGTGTTGGTGAGAATCAATTTGTTCAGTACAGTTCTCAGCTCCTTCATATTTCCAGGCCAGGTATATCGGCATAGAGCGGCCAAGGCATCTTCGCCTATTTCGGGAACGGAAGTCTTTTGTGTCTGCCGGATTTCCTCCAGATAATCTTTTGCCAAAGCCGGGATACTCACAGCATAATCGCGTAAAGGGGGAACAAATAAAGTCGAGTCTTTGAAAGCGTTCAGTAATGCTGGGTGAAACTGGCCCTTTGCTGACAAGGCTTCCAAGTCCTTGGTGGACGATGCAAAAACCCGGATAGGTATTAATTCCAAACTGGAGTCAGCCGATCCGCTGGGTTGCAGGGCTTCCGCGAGTTTTTCCTGCATGCCTTTACTCAATGACTCAATATTGCTGAGATAAACTGCTTTTTCCTCGCCAACCTGAGCACCTGAGTTTTTTAATTTTTTCTCAGTGCGTTTAAAAAGTTGGGAGTGAATGGCCCATGCCTGACGAAAAGAACAATTTATTTTAACGAAAGACCGATCGCTTTTCCTGCTCTGTCCATGAATGGCTTGGGCAATGAACTCTTTGCCGGTCCCATTCTCGCCATTCAGCAAAACCGGTTTCATATTTTTTGAAAATGCTTTCACCGCCTTTTTCACTTCCACCATGGACTCAAAACACAGGGGAAGTTCCCTGGGAGAGGGGGTCGGATTCTCCTCAACCTTGGAGGAAGAGCATTTGTTGCTCAGAGCTTCTGTAATCGACCGGGTGATTCGTTCCAGTGAAAACGGTTTTTCAATGAAGTCCTGGGCTCCCAGCTTGGTTGCCTTGACAGCAGTGTCAATGGTTCCGTGTCCGGACATAATCAGGACTTCAATTTCCGGGTGATAGGTTTTGACAGTTTTTAAAACTTCAATTCCATCCATTCCCGGTAGCCAGATATCCAGTAAAACCAGGTCGGGGGGATCTGCCTGGATGATTTCCAGGGCTTCAACACCATCTCCTGTCTCGGTGACTTCATAACCTTCGTCCGCAAGGATTCCTGTCAGTGAGCTGACAATATTTTTTTCGTCATCGACAATGAGAATGCGTTCTTTAGGCAAGGAGTTTTCCAGTCGGGATACAGGTTTCAGGTTGTGGGTGTGGCAACGCCCAGTCGTGAAAATTCAAGATAGTAGATTTTGTGACCCGCATTGATAAAGTTTTTTTCGTATTTGGTTTTAGGCAAGTCCTCACGACTTTCCAAAAACCCTGACTCCGGATCCTGATTTTGAAACAGAGGTTCAGCATTAAAGTGTTCCAGCATTTCCATGGCATAGACTTCGAAATCGGTAGCCAGGTAAATTCGCCCCTCGGGGGCAAGTTTCTGCCCTATCAGTTTAACAAAATCGGGCTTGATCAACCTTCTTTTTGTATGTCTTTTTTTGGGCCAGGGATCAGGGAAATTGATGTAAACGGTTTCTAACTCTCCATCCTTGAACAGCAGGGGGACTTTAACCCGCACATCTCCATAGGCGACCCGGATATTTTCCAATTGCAGTTTTTTTATCCGCGTCATCAGTTTTCGGATTCCTTTATGATAGAAATCCATGCCGATGAAGTTGCTATGGGGTTCCTGGGCGGCCATCTCAATCAGGAAGTTTCCCATTCCAAAGCCAATTTCCAGCTTCAGCGGTTGATGGTTCCCGAACTGGGTTTGCCAGTCAGGCCACTCGTCGGTATCAAGAAAATTGGGGTCTTCTTCCGCAATTTTGGCAAAAGAAATAAGCGGTGTCATTAAGCTAGTGCGGAATCGCCCTTTCAGGGGCTATCATGAATGGTGGTTACTTTTAATACTTCATACTCTATTCTATTGTCAGGCAGTGGAATGGTAACTTCATCCCCTTCCTGTTTTCCTACTAAGGATCTTCCTACTGGAGAGGCTGCGGAAATTTTTCCCTCATCGGGGTTGACCTCTTCTGGAAAAACCAACTGATATACGGTCTCTTTACCGCTATCCAAAGCCTTTAGCTTCAAAGTACTCCCGAGCCCGGAACGGTCTTTGGGAATCTGGTTGACGTTGATGGCCATGATGTCACTGATGCGTTTTTGCAAAAGGGAAATCCGGGCCTCAAGAAACATCTGCCGTTCTTTAGCCGCTTTAAATTCCGCGTTTTCACTCAGGTCTCCATGTTCCCGAGCCGTTAAAATGGCTTTGGGAATATCCACCTGAAGCTCTCTTTGTGACTCTTTGAGGTCATTGTCCAACTTGTCCAAAATGGGAAGCCGCTTCATTGGGAGCTCATCTCACTAATTTTAAAATGGTGGTTAAATTTGGTTTGTTGTCTGCAAAATGGAGGGTAGGTCCATCGAATTGCCATTGTAGGGGTTGAGTCACTACCGGGTCAACATAAATTTGTGGAGAAAAAACCTCGCATAAACCGCCTGTCTCCTCCCTGAGAGATATCTATAAAGGCTTGACGAATAAGGGAATAAATGGATAATGCTAATATTGGTCGAATCAGGCATTTTAACCTGTCCGGTTTTATTATTACGAGGATTTCACAAATAACTTCGAAGTGACTCGGTGAAAGAAAAACTCCTGGAATTGCTGGAAACCAAAGGAGACCTGCCTCCTCTATCCGACATCCTCATTAATTTGGAGGGCCGGATTAATGATCCGGACAGCGATATTGAAGAAATATCGGGCCTGATTCAAACGGAACCTGTCTTGTCAGGGCGCCTGATTAAACTTTCCAACAGCGTTCTTTTTGGCGGTGGACGCGATGAAGTGATGGACCTGGACTCGGCCATCATGCGACTGGGGCTCAAAATGGTCATGGATTTGGCCTACACCCTTGAACTGCCCAAAGTGTTTAAAAAACCCAAATCTTTCGATCATGTCGAATTCTGGAAACATTCTCTGGGGGTGGCTTATTTATCGAAAGCCCTGATTTCGCATGTGGGAGGGAGTAAGGAAAATGTGGAGGCCAGTTACCTCGCCGGATTGATGCACGATGTGGGCATTCTGGTTTTCGATTATTTGACTCCTGATGAATACGGAGCATTTGTTGGAAACCTCGGTGACGCTGACAAAAGCCTGGAAGAACTTGAACTGGATGCCTTTGGCATTTCCCACCCTGAACTGGGAGCCCGGTTTGTTGAAAAGTGGTGGCCGGTTTCGAATCAAATTGTGGCATCGATCCGGAAGCACCACGGCCCACTATCGGCCAATGTAAGCTCTCCCGGAATTTTCCGGTTTGTAAATAGTGCCAACCAGATTGCAAATCACTATGAGATTCGCAACGGAGTTTCTCCCTATGTTCGCCCTATGAATACCAAGCTGTTAAAAATATTCAAGCTGAACGATGCCGAACTGGACGGTTATGCGAAAAATGCTGTTGATGGGGTGGCGGCGGCGGAAGCGGTTCTGATGGGGTAACGTCTAGATAAACAAGTATTTACATTTTATTTTGTAATGTTATAATAATTCCAATCCGAAACACTACTAAATCAACAATTTACTTATATAGTCGGACCTATGTCGTCAAATGTGTTTACAGTTAAATTTCATGGGGTTAGAGGGTCTATTCCAAGTCCTTTGGCTAGTGAGGAAGTTGAAGGCAAGTTAGTACAGGCTTTGCAAAAAGCAAAGCCCGAAGACTTGGCTGATGAAGGTTCCATAGAATCCTTTGTGCAGGGTTTGCCCCATGAAGTTCGTGGAACATTCGGGGGAAACTCTTCCTGCGTGACCGTGCAGGTGGGTGACGAATTGTTGATTTTTGATGCCGGGTCCGGGATACGGATGCTGGGGCAGGACCTGATGGCCACCGGGTTTGGCCGTGGGCAGGGAAAGGCCCATATGTTCTTTTCCCATACTCATTGGGATCATATTCTGGGAATTCCATTTTTTGTGCCTTTTTATATAAAAGGCAATCAATTTACAATTCATAGTCCTTTGCCGGATATCAAGAAACGCCTGGAGGGTCAGCAAAATTCTGATTACTTTCCTATCCCTTTCAGTATTTATGCCTCGGATATTGATTTTGTCATCCTGGAAAACAAGACGGAGCATAAAATCGGGGATATGACGATCACCTGGAAAGCGATGTATCATCCCGGTAAATGTTTTGCCTACAGGGTGGACTACAACGGTAAGTCCGTGGTTTACGCAACCGATGCGGAATATAAAAAACTGGGTTCCTCGGATTTAAAACCCGCTTTTGAGTTTTTTCGGGATGCAGACCTGTTGATTTTCGACTCCATGTACACCTTCAGTGAAGGGCTGGAAAAAGAAGACTGGGGACACAGTTCCACTTTTATCGGTGTCGATCTGGCTGTCGAAGCCAATGTGAAGCAGATAGCTTTCTTTCATCATGAACCTACCTACAACGATGCCAAACTGGTGGATATTTTTCGCCAGACGGAAAAATACCTCAAACTGGTCGCTCCCAAGCAAGACCTGAAAATGTTCCTCTCTTACGAAGGCCTCACGGTCGACCTCCTCCGCTAGGCGCCAGCGTGACGCTGGACCCAGATAGCAATAGCATTACCTGCAAACAGAAAATTATCTCGGCTTAATTAAGGTTTGCTCCCTCTTTTTAAAGAGGGCTGGGGTGATTTACATTCAGTAGGTTGTCATTCTGAGGAACAACGCGACGAAGAATCTATTTAAACTTCCCCCTGATAAGGGGGATTGAGGGGGTTGCCGTCTTTGCGAGCGTAGCGAAGCAATCCAGAAGGGTTTGAGGTGGATTTGGTTCTAGCTCCCTTCGTTCTTAAGGTCTCTGATCAATCGCGCAAAACTTTTCTGATAAGCATCGTGGTTTTTCCAGTTTCTAAAGTCCCCGATATGGCGTTCCCGTTTAACGTCATCGCACCACTGCTCTGTCGTGTCCATGATGGAATCATCCAGCCGGATGGGGAACAGTACATCCTTTTTGCCTTTATCCTTTTCAGTAGCCATTGCTTCTTTGGCTTCCTTTTTCACCCAGGCACTGGTGATCGAGTTCTCAGAGAAAATCAGCAAAAGCTTTTCATGCACTCGAATGGCTTTGTCAATAGTAGGGCTGATTTCGTCACCGATCTTTAAATTTTCCGGGGCATACCAGCACCGAATTCCCTTGGCCTGCAAGTCGGCATAAAGCCGTTGGGCAAACTCTTCGTCTTTTGAAGAGTGGCTGATGAAACAGGAATAAAACTGGATGGGTTCAATAGAATTTACAAGGTCGGGAAAGTTGTCGATAAGCTGGTCAGGTAGGCCACAATCACGCAAAAACTTTTTAGGTAGGTTTTTGGTTTTCCTAAAAGTCCGGTGATCAATTATGGACCATCCTATAGAATCCAGTTTGTCTAGGCCTTTTGTTTCCGATAAATTTGTATCAGCAAAAATGGTGTTAGTTATATATGCTTGTTCAAGGTTTGCCCTACAGAGGTTTGCATCGGTAAGGTTGGTCCTCATGAGGTTCGCATGCTCAAGGGATGCCTCTATTAGAGACGTTGAGAGGAGAAGTGCCCGGCCAAGATATGCTCCCCTGAGATCAGCCCTATCGAGTTTCGTCCCAATTAATTGCGCTAGGGCGAGGTTCGCTCCAATAAAGTTTGCATCATTGAGGTTCATCCAACTTAAATCTGCCACACTTAAATCCGCTCCTTCAAAATTGGGTGTTACTTTAGGATTTGCTTCTCGCCATTTGTTCCAAATGTCCTTTCCCTGCTTGAGAATTTTTAAATGTTCGGGGTTTGCCATGATTTTACTTTTCCTAGCCGGTTGTTGAAAAAGTCGTCATCCTAGAGGAGTCGTTAGGCGACGAAGGATCTCAGGCTTATTATCAAGTAAGGGGCGAGATTCTTCGCTAGCACTCAGAATGACAATAAATGGCTCATCGGGCCGAGATGACTTTTAGTCCGCTCACTAAAGCTATTGCAAGCTGGCCCCGCGCCTAGCGGTGTTTATCCCGCCAAAGGATGAGCCAGTGTTGCAGTAGTTTGATGGGTTGCGTGCCGCGGAACTTTCGGCGTTTGATTTTCGGGGTCAGGTCGTGCTGGAGTTTGGCAATGACCGTGGCTCCCACGGCTTCTTCCAGCACTACACCCCGTTGGGCGTGTTCGAGTTTTTTTGATTCGCAGACGCCGCGAAATGCCACGACCATCCTGCAGTCTAACGGACGGTCTTCATACACTTCGCAGGCACCCTCCTGATTGAGAAATGGGCAGGGTTGGTTGATGACCAGTCTATGCCAGTCAACCTGATCCAGACTTTTACCTGCTTTAAGAACCTCTTCAACTTTTTTGATGGTTCGTTGCGAGCGTTCTATCACGGCATTGATATCAACGCCATTTTCCTCGGCGTTTTTCAGGATGCCGTCCCATTCCAGTTGCGTGCAGGCCACGCCTGTGTGGCAACAGTGGGCGCACCCTCGATGACATTGCAGGGGAGGGATGCCTTCGTTATAAACGTTTTTCAGGTGTTTCCAGAATATGCGAAGCGGTGATGTTTTTTCACTGCGGGCTTTTTCTTTGGTGGCTTCAACGAGATAGTCGTAGGCTTGCTGGATCTGGTGCTCGGAAAACTTGTGCTTGAGGAACCCGCTCAGTTCATCGGTGTTGGTCATGCCAAAGATGAACATGCCATTTTTATCGGTTTTGAGGGACATTAAAAAGGGCGGTTACTTTTTCGATTTTTGCACAAACTTCATCTGCAATTCGTAGATGAGTTGTTCCAGCAGTTTTGCTTCTTCTTCATTAAGGTTGCCCTGGGTTTTCTCTTTCAGCATGAGCAGCATATCAATCGTTTGCTGGACTGCTGGCAGGTTGGTCTCGGTCTTTCCGGTTTCAGGATCAGCGATGTCACCCAGATGATAAAAAGCCGATGAAGTCAGGGACATGATAAAGGTGGAAAAATCAATCTGGAAAGGCTGGGCCTGTTCCGGTGCTTCCGGTTGGGCATCTGCCTTAGAATCGTGATTCTGGGCCTCATCTTCAGAAAGTTGTGATGAACGGCTGTCTTTAAAAACGAATCCTTCTCCTTCTACTTCTTCTTCATCGCTCATGGCGCACCTTGAAAGTATAATATCGATTTAAGAGTCTTCTTCGTCACCCATCAGCAGGGGAACCGAGAAACCCAGCACTATCATGATCAAACCCAGCATGAGGGCGAGATAACCTTTTCCCTCAATAAACTCCATATAGGTTTTTCCTGCCAGGGGCCATTGCCGGACGATTCCCACCACGACAAAGATTGTGCCCAGCACAAAAAGAAGTTTTTTCATCCAGCCGGTATTTTGTTCATGGCTACTCAATTTTATCGGCACCGGAGTGTGGGGTTATTTTTGCTACATAACGGGTAACCTTGGTGAGGTAACCGCCTCGGATGGTAGCAAATGGTCCATTTCATGTCAAAATATTAGTCCCTCGGTCGTACCGTTCTGATAAGATTGATGCATGATACGTCTTGCCTTGTTATTTTTAGTTTTGGGCGGGTGTTCCTCCAGCCAGATGGCGGTTCAGGCTACGTTGCCATTGGTAGGAAGCCAGATACTGGCCATGCAGGAGGAAAGCGACCCGACCCTTGCCGAAAAAGCCATCCCCGCTAACTTGAAAATGCTGGAAGGACTGCTCAAGCAGGACTCCGATAACGTTTGGATTCTGGAAAACCTTGCCCAAGGGTTTTGCGGTTACGCATTCAGTTTTGTGGAAGATACAGAACCTGATCGGGCCTCTTCTTTATATGCAAGGGGTAAGGATTATGCTTTGCGCGCGACTATTATCAGGACGGGCAGGGAAAAATGGCAAGACCTCTCTTTGGATGAATGGTCTCGTGCTCTCAAAGAAGTGGAGGTTGCAGATCAGCCGGCTTTATTCTGGCTGGGGCAATGCTGGGGCGGCTGGTTGATGCAGAATTTGGACTCGGTTGAGGCTTTTGCGGACATTCCCCGTTTGGAAATCCTGATGAAAAAAGTCCATGAATTGAATCCCGCTTTTCATCATGCCGGACCCAGTTTGTTTCTCGGAACTTTTTATGGGGGGCGCAGTAGAATGCTGGGGGGGAACCCGGAAAAATCTCGCCACCATTTTGAAGAGGCGCTGGAGCTGACCGAAAACAAATATTTGCTGGTGCGTTTACTTTTTGCCAAAACCTATGCGGTGCAGAATCAGAACCGGCAATTGTTTAAGTCGCAATTGCAGGCGATTTTGCAGGCTCCGCCCAATTTATTTCCCGAGCAACGTCTTGCCAATGAGGTGGCCCGCAAAAAAGCCGCTCAACTTTTAGATCAAATTGATGAGTTATTTTAACTTCATAAGCCGTTTCCTGTTTTTGTTGACGGTGTTGTTTGTCGGCATGGGGGCCAGTCCTGCTGAGGCCGACAAAAAACATGTCATCAAGTTCGCCACGCTGGCCCCTGAAGGATCTTCATGGATGAAATCCATGCGTGGGCTTGCCAAAAAAGTCAAAAAGGCCACCGATGGTCATGTGACGTTCCGGTTTTATCCCGGCGGTGTATCCGGCGATGAAAAGGATGTGATACGTAAAATGAGGATCGGCCAGCTTCATGGTGCGGGGTTCACGGGAGTGGGTCTTGGTCAGATTCTGCCGGAGGTGCGGGTTCTCGATCTTCCTTTCCTGTTTAATACGGATGAGGAAATCCAGCACATATATAGCAAAATGAGTGACTATTATTCAGCCCGGTATGAAGATAAAGGTTATGTGTTATTGGGCTGGGTGCCAGTTGGGTGGGTACATTTTTTCTCCCGGCATCCCATTCGTACTGTTGATGATCTTCGCCAGTCCAAATCCTGGATGTGGGAAGGCGACCCGCTGGTGGAACAGGCCTATGAAGGACTGGGGGTCCAACCAATTCCTCTTTCCATTACGGATGTCCTGCTTTCTTTGCAAACGGGCATGGTGGACACGGTTTATTCATCTACCCAGGGGGCCCTGGCTTTGCAATGGTTCACCAAAGTGAAGCACGTTACTCGACTACGTATGGGGTACGCGACAGGCGGAGTTTTGATCTCCAAAAAGAAATTCGACAAACTTCCTCAACCCTATCAGACAGCTGTGAAAAAAATCGCAACCGAGTGCCTGCTGGAACTGGTTCAACTCATCCAGGAGGACAATTTGAAAGCCCATAAAGTTTTAGAAAAAAATGATGTGAAATGGGTGGGTCTTCCTGATGAAAAAGAAATGGGAAGGTTTCGTGAAGCGGGAGCCGCCGCCCGGAAAAACATGGCGGGAAAATATTTTCCTCCTGAACTTCTAGGCCGAGTGCTCGGTCATCTAAAAGAATTCCGCCACCGCTAGGCCCACCCCTTAGCAGGGGAGGCAGTTTGCAATAGCTGACTTGGGCGAATAAAAAATTATCTCGGCTGAATGAGCCGCCATTAATTCCCCCCCCCTCTTATCAAAGTATTGCGCTTGAGGGCTTGGCTTGCTTAACGAGCAATGCAGTACTGGCCCCGCGCCTAGCGGAAGAAGTTTTCGATCTTTGCTTCTTTCCTCAGGCCTTTGATATAGACTTCGACCTCTTTTTTAGCTTCTTCCATAAACAGGAATTTTTGAATGGAGCCTTTCATGTCTTCAAAAGGTGCCTGCTCCGGCGGATGCTTTTCGATGAGCTGGATAACATGGAACCCGAATCGGGTTGTTACTTTTTCGCTGACTTCGCCAGGTTTTAACTTTGAGATGGCTTCATCAAAAGCCGGATCGAGAATCCCTTTATAAATAATGTCCAGGTCTCCACCGCTATCCTGACTGGATTCGTCATCCGATTTTTCCTTTGCCAGTTCTTTGAAGCTTGCGCCTCCTTTAAGCTCTTTGATAATGCCGTCTATTTTTTCTTCCGCCTTTTTGGTCAACTCGTCCCTTCTTTCCTGTAGTTCTTTGATGGGGGTGGACCTCAACATATCCGGGGGGAAGATCGATGCGAGAATGTGGCGCGTGCGAAAAGATTCGGGACGATGGAACTTCTGCTTATTGTCCTCATAGTATTTTTTGACATCCTCGTCCGAAATATTGATCTTGCCTTTGATCTGCTCATTCAATAATTGTCTGGCATGGATATCTATTTCCATGGAGTTCTTAAGGTCCTTCAAGGTGATGTCTCTTTTGCTCAGGGCCTTTTCGAATTCTTCATCACTGGCATAGGGTTCGCGCAGGGCTTTTACCTCTTTTTCGATCAAATCGGAGTCTACCTCCAATTTCCTTTCTTTACCCTGTTGATAGACCAACTCCCGCACGACTTCTTTTTCTATCAGGTCTTTTACGATACTGGTTCTTTCACGCAGAGTCAGCGGTCGTTGGACGTTTTTTAAAATCTTGCTCAGCCTGAACTTGATATATTTTGCTTGGATATCTACCCCGTTTACCCGCGCTACAACATCGGGGATTTTCAGGGTTTCTGAAGAAGGTAGCGCCGACGCTGTTTCCACCGCTGTAAAGGTGAGGGCGCAAAGAGAAAAGATAGCAAGAACTAAAAGGCAAAGTCTGTTTTTCATGATTTCGTCAGGGATAAAGGGTTTTTTCGTATTAATGTAATAAGGATGGGCAGAAGGATAGCACTCATGAAATTATGATGCAATACCTGTTCGTTAAATTGACGGATTGATGCGGCTGTGGGAAAATCACTCCTCTTATGACTGATCGTCCTTCATATAAAGTTTCATGGATTGCTTATGCCTGCCTTTTCGCCTCAGGGGCCGCGAGCCTGGGCTATGAGCTGATATGGTTTCGGCATTTGGCTCTGGTGTTCGGAGCCAGTTTGTATGCGCTGAGTGCCGTGTTATGCGCGTTCATGATGGGGCTTGCGGCAGGGGCCTGGGTTATGGGACGGGTTCTGGCCAGGGCTGAGATAGCACCGGATAAATTGATTCGCGGATATGGACTGCTGGAAGGATTGATTGGGCTCTATGCTCTGTGCTTTCCTCTCGGACTGGAATTACTGGAAAAACTATATCCTCTGATTTTGCCTGCAAGTGGGCAGGTAGGGCTGGAGGTGCATATGCTGGAATTTTTCCTGAGCACGCTCTTAATGCTTCCCGCTACTTTTTTGATGGGAGCCACTTTGCCGCTGGTAGGATGCTGGGCCACTGGCAATCAGACTCATCAGGTTTTCACCCAGGTTTCGCGGCTATACGGGACCAATACTTTTGGCGCGGTTTTTGGCTGTCTTTTTACCCAGTTTCTCGCCATCCGCCTTTGGGGGGTTCAGGGCGCGACAGGGTTTGCGATCGGACTCAACGTAGTGGTTTTTATACTGTGTTATGGAATGCCACAAATTTTTTCCAGGGTAACTTCTGATCCTACCGAGGCCAAACCGGAAAAACGTAAAGACAAGCAAAAAGCGGTGGTCTCCCCCGCCATTGGCATTTTGGTTTTTGCCATGTTTGCTTATTCCGGAATGGCTTCCTTGTCCAGTCAGATTTTATGGACCCGCATTCTTGTTTTCCCACTTGGCAGTACTTTGTATTCGTTCGCGCTGATCCTTGCCACATTTTTGCTGGGAATTGCGATAGGAAGCCTGACCGCGAACAAATTGCTGGGGCGGTCCCACCAGGTTCTCAAGTTTGTTGGTATTGAAATCGCCATTGGAGTTTTTTGTATTGCCATTCTTCCTGTGCTGGACAACCTGACGGAATGGACGGCATTGGCGGATGGCTATTTTTACAGCCTGGATCCCTCTGCCGGTAAAACCTTTCTGATACGATCATTGTTCGCGTTCGGGCTGATGTTCCTTCCCACCTTTGGGTTTGGTCTGCTTTTCCCGTTAGCCAATCACATCTACTCGCACCGTTTTGAGGGAGCCGGGAAAGGAGTTGGGAAAATTTTGGGCAATACCTATTCCATCAATACGGTGGGCGCGGTACTGGGAACCATCCTGACACCGTTTGTGTTCATACCTTTTTTTGGAATTCGCTTGTCGCTATATGGCATTTATGCGGTGTTGATCCTGTTTGGTTTTTATATCCTCGGAAGAGTCCAAAAATCTCGGTCCCTGTCCAGAGCGATACTGCTGGGCGGAGTATTTTTTATTCTGGTTGTGGGGAAAGGTTATTGGGTTCCGGATATAGAAACGGTTAAAGCCGGGCAGGGCAATTTTGCGCGGCTGGAAGTGAATGTTCCTGCGGATCGCATACGTCTATTGGATTATAAGGAGGGCGAATATTCCACCATCAGCGTGGTGGAGGATAAAGAGAGCCGGGCGCGTACGATTTATCTGGATGGATTCAGCACCGCCACCGTGTCCAGCGCATTTTCCGGCAGTACTTATATGCAGGCCATGGGGTTTGTGCCGATGGCGTTGCATCCCGCACCCAAAAAGCGTGTTCTGGTGATCGGGTTTGGTACCGGCAACACTATGGGAACGGCTTCCCTGTTCCCGGGGGCTGAGGTGCACGGGGTTGAGATTGATAAAAATGTGTTGGCGTTTTCCAAATGGTTTTCTACCTGGAACCACGATGTTTTAAACCGACCCAATACAAAAATGTTTATTCAGGATGGCAGGGCTTTTTTGAAATGGTCGAAGTCCACTTACGATGTCATCATTATGGAGCCGATGTCTCCCCTGCAGGCCGGAGTGGTGAACCTCTATTCCAGGGAATTTTATGAGCTGGCTTTGAGCCATTTAAAAGAAGACGGCTTGCTGGTGCAATGGCTTCCCTTGCACCTGATAGGACCGGAAGATGCGAGGTCCATCACCCACACGTTCAGGCAGGTGTTCCCGGAGTTTTCGGTGTGGAACAGTTTTCTCACACGCATTGCCCTGCTGGTAGGAAGCCGGGAGTCGATAGCACTGGATAAAAATTATTTTGATACGCTCATGCGTAACGATGAAATAAAACGGATCGCCGGGGAAATGAAAGTGAACTCGTTTCTGGATTTCGCCGATTTTTTTATTACCGATGGAAAACGCCTGTCGCCTTTTTTGCAGGGGGCCGGTGAGATTACCGACGACTCGCCACTGCTGGAGTTTTCTTCTGTTTCGCTTCTGCCTCCGTTACAATGGGAAACCGATGAGAGTTTCCTGAACCTCCTGCGTCCCCGGTTGGATCAGTTTCCTGATGTGAAAGGAATGCCGGAAGTCTTTAAGCAAAATTATGCGGTTCGGACTGCGCAGAGGTTTGGTTTGTTCGCGCGCCGTTATCACGGGCCGGGAGAAAACTTTTTTGCCTCCGGTAATTATCTTGCTGGACTGGATGCGTTAAGAGTTTATTTTGATGAAAATAAAAACCCTCGTATAAGTTTGCAGGACGCAAAGTGGAATAACCGGCGGGCCGCCGGTGGCAGATAGCCCCCAGATACGGCATAAGTGCTTTTAAGTGAGGAGAAGTGTTATCCAACCACCCTCACCTCAATCCTCTCCCTTAAAGGGAGAGGAAGCAAAAAGTTCCTTCTCCCCTGGAGGGAGAAGGTTAGGATGAGGGGGACTATAAAGATTCAGTTCTTGAATAAGGCGAACGATGAGTTTTAACCGGGGTGACAAAATTCTGCTGGTTCTGCTGGTGTTGTTCAATGCCGGTCTTTTTTATTATTTTGGCACGGGATTTAACAAGGGCGATTGGGTCGTCATCCAGGTAGCGGAGAAACAGGTGGCCCGCTTTCCCCTTATGTCAGATAGGGTCATTCAGGTGCAAGGACCTCTTGGTGCCACGGAAGTGGAAATCAGCCAGGGCAGGGCGAGAATAGTCCGCTCCCCCTGTAAACTCAAGGTCTGCATCAAGTCGGGATACATCCGGTACGCCGACCGCCTCTCAGCCTGCCTGCCGAATAAAGTGGTGGTGAGAATCGAAGGCGCAAGCCAAAGGGGACTGGACGCTGTCGTAGGATGAAGAAGCTTTTCCAAATATTGTGGCTGGCTTGCATATTGGCTCTTGTGGTAACCCCGAGTGCGGTCTGGTCTTTTTCCCCGATCCACCACCAATTACAAATAGAACTGGAGCCTTCGTCCCGGTTTGCCAGAATCGAAGACACGGTTCAATTTAAAACTTCCCCAAGCAATTGTGGGTCCTTTGTCTTTTACCTTCATGCTGACCTGCAACTAAACAGCCATCAGGTTCCGGCGGGTTGGCAGGTGAAAACCGCCGATCATGAATCCGGACTCGTTAAGGTTGAGGTGACAAAAAGCAATTCCGCAACCTGTCCAGAAACATTTTCAATGACGTTGAATTATTCCGGCATGCTTCACGATGCGGATGACCCTTCAGGCTCCAGCGGTTTCTTTTTTTCCGGCGATAGTTATTTTTACCCGCAGATAAAAGGCGCTCTGGTTACTTTCGATATGCAGGTTTCCCTGCCCGATCCCTGGCAGTCTGTGAGCCAGGGGAGGAGGCTTGACGATGGTCTTCGTGAAGGAAGAAGAGTTGGTTCATGGGAATCTTCTCATCCGACTGAAGAAATATATTTAATCGGCAACAAGTTCCATATTTATAAGGCGGAGCATAAGGGACTTTCCCTGTATGCGTTTTTGCTGGAAAAAGAAGAGGAGCTGGCCGACCGGTATCTTCAAACGGCTAAAGGTTATATTGATTTTTATTCCGAACTGATCGGGCCTTACCCCTATGAAAAGTTTGCCCTGGTGGAAAATTCCCGGCAGACCGGCTATGGCATGCCTTCTTTTACCTTGATGGGATCACGAATCATTCGTTTCCCGTTTATTCTGCATAGTTCTTACCCACACGAAATTCTGCACAACTGGTGGGGCAACGGAGTGTTTCCCGATATGAAGCAGGGGAACTGGTCAGAAGGTTTGACGGCTTATCTTGCCGACCATCTGCTTCTGGAATTGAAAGGCAAGGGAGCTGGGTACCGGTTTCAGGAAATGATGAAGTTCTCGAACTATGTCAACAAAGAGAATGATTTTCCTCTGAGTGAGTTCGGCTATCGGGATAACATGGCCTCCCAGGCTATTGGTTATGCCAAGCTCCTTATGGTTTTTCATATGCTACGAACCGAAGTCGGCGATGAGAACTTTTTAAAAAGCTTGAAAAGGTTTTATGCGACCTATAAGTACCGGTATGCCGGTTATGAGGATCTGCGTAGGATTTTTGAAAAGGTGTCAGGCCAAAACTTGAGCGAATTTTTTTGGCAGTGGGTTCATCGCAAAGGGGCACCAGAAATCCACTTACAGGAAGCATCTTATGTCGCCAGTCAGGGCCGATATGACCTGAAGGTGATGGTGGAGCAGGAGAGTCCGGCTTTTAAGCTACGGCTTCCGATAGCCATTTGGACCACCGAATCCCCGGAGGGGGAAATTCATTACATAAAACTCGATACAAAAGAGAAGGAAGTTCATTTCCAGTTGCCAGCCGAGCCAACAGCAGTTCGGTTGGACCCTTATAATGATGTGTTCCGCCTGCCGGGTATTTTAGAAGCCCCACCCAGTCTGGGGCAGACTTACGGAGCTCAAACTAGCACGGCATATCTTCAGGAAATAGACGATCGAGGTTACCGGCAGTTTGCGCAAGCGGTGGCGAAAAATATTTTAACGGGAGGCACGAACATCGGAATCCCGGAAGGCAGTGTGTGGGTTTTTGGGCGGGAGAATCCATTGAAAAAATCTTTCATAAGCCAACTCAAAAAAACTGGCATAGAAGTGGGCGAGAAGGGAGTCCGGTTTCCAGATAGCTTCTACCCCTGGGAAGACCACAGCTTTGTTTTCACCTTACACAGACCGGGTCAGAAAAAAGGAACGATGACCTGGGTCATTGCCGGTAATAAGGGGAGTGTTCCCGGTTTGATGCGCAAACTGCCGCATTACGGAAAATATGGTTATCTGGTGTTTGAGGGGTCTGCTCCAGATAACCGGGGCAAGGGGATTTGGTCTTCCAACCCGGCAGGACTGCAAAAAATTTTCAAAGAGGGGTCTCCGCGCCTTTTACCGCAACAAAAACCACTGGTTCAACTCAAGCCGTTTCAATAAGGGTGAACCTTAGAGGATTAGAAAATTGATAAATGAGGAAGGGGTGGACCCCCTTCCTCATTATCAGATGATATTACTTCTTCTTACCGCCGCCTTTTCCTCCACCACCGCCGCCACCATCTTTTTGATCAAGTGGCACGGTTACGATGCGCGATTCTGAAACGGTGTTCCCGTTAGCATCGCTTGTGGTTACCGTGATCGTGTAGATGCGCGCCTCTCCTTCGTAGGCATTGCGCTCGGCTCTAAGGTAGATACTCCATACTCCTCCCGACTGGGTCAGTTTCCAATCGGGTTCGGTGTTGCCATCCCCTTTGCTGTTGAGCGGCTGGTTGGTGGTCACGCTCACCATAAGGTTCGGCGCTGGGTCGCCTGCATCACTAATTCCCGACACTGTTCCAACCAGCGTCAACTTGTGGTTTGCAGGCCACAGTTCTGTGACGAGCAAATCAAAAGTGTAATCAGGCGGTGCAGTATCCTGAACAGTGATCGTTACGGAATCCGGTAAAGAATCGAGAACTCCATCGTTCACCACCAAAGTTGCCTGATGGGTTCCCGCTGAAAGCGTAACGGATGGTGTGCCTCCAGTTGCCAGACCGAATGGTCCAGACCAGTTATAGGTCAAAGGGTCTCCATCCGGATCGCTGGAGCCGAGTCCGTTCAAAACGACCAGGGCACCTTCGGCATTCTGTTGTTCCACGACCAGGTCGTTGCCCGCATTGGCGATTGGGGCACGATTGGTGGTAACGGTGATTTTGTGCGTATCGACCGTTTGGTTATTACCGATATCTTTTGCTACGACTTCGACAAAATTGTCTCCATCCACCAGAACAATAGAAAGGTTGAAAGATACTTCATTAGGTTTTTCCGGATTGTTCGTGGTCTGGAAAGGGACGGGTACGCCCTGAACGAGGATAGTGGCTATGCCTGCGTCATCATCGGCGGTACCTTGGAGCTGTACGGTTGTGGTTTCCCCTGCCGTGAGCAGGGTGGCTCCATCCGCTGGAGTCCAGGCAACAGTTGGCGGCGTATCTTCCTTGAATACCGTTCGGGTGTCGCTACCGGATTTGGCTGGAACCGAGTCATCGAAAGCAACGGTCTCGATCAGGTTGGGTCCGTTGACTAAAGGAATGGTGGCGCTGAAGCTCACCTCATTCGGGTCGTTGGGGTTCCCGGTTGAGATGAATGCCACTTCCACTCCATTTACCGTTACCGCCGTGACCTGACTGTCATCGGTGGCGCGTCCGGTCATTGTAATGAAAGCCTGGTCTGTTACAAAGTCCGGTTCGGGAAACTCGACAGTGAGTTGCGGACCGCCGAGACTGACGACCTGCGAGGTTCCGGCCTTCACATCGATCTCAAACTCGCCGAACCTGGTTACGGTTCCACCCACTGTGGCCCGGGCAATCAGACTACAGGTGCTTTCAATCGCATAAAACCGGACGGTACCTACTTCAACATCCTGCTCGCGATCGTTGTATGCGAAGGATCTATTCAAGAGGAACTTATTAGTGACAGGGTCCGTTCCATTGCAAGAGATTTGAAGGTAGGGTCTGCTCAGGGTTTGTCCTGTGCCGCCAACGATACCGAATTCGACGACCACCTCTCCGAGCGCAATAGTGAAATCTTTGACACCGGATGTGCTCGGCGTAGTTTCAACTGCGTTTTCCAGAACAAAACTTCCGTCCGTAAAACCTGATCTTTGGCTCAAGTATTCAGCCGGGTCCGTGGACCCGTTGAAAAAATCGAAACTCACAAGGTTCAAGGCCCACGGTCCTTCAGAAAGAATCAGTTGATATTCTCCCGTGGATCTGTTTACCTCCCGGTCAATTCCAAATCCATTGAAAGTCGTTGTGCTCGGCAAGCCTATCGTAGCAATCGTAAGATCACTCAAGTGTTCCACAGGGGCGTTGCCACCGAAGCTGATCTTTCCGTTTATTCTGGATTGCTGGGCGGAAAAGTCAATACGAGTTACTTCTCCCGCAGGAATAATATAAGTGGGTTTGTCGGCAACTGATGTCGCCTCCTCAGGAGAAACAGGATTATAACTGAGCCTTGGAAAGGCGAAGGTTTGTCTGTGAGAATTATAATGTTGATAGACTTGAAAATCGTATTCAGCTCCTGGGAGTTCTTCAAAAATATACGTCCCATCAGCATTTCCCACAATTACATGATTCACTAAATTGGTACGATCTACTAACGAAAGTATTGATTCAGTTTCAAATAGCCCAGAGTTATCTATAACGCCAGCGACAGAGCCAACGGTTGGTGGTTCGAAATTACAATCGACGGTGACGGTTTGCCCGGCGGCAACATTTACTGATTTCTCCGGGCCAAAAAACTTAAAGAACTGCCAGTTCAACGAATCCATGTAGGCCAGACACTGGACCTGGATGGCCGTTCCCGGAGCTACCGGAACTTTGTAAGCCATTCCCTGCAACTGATCTGTCACAGTGATCGATTCAAAAATCGGTCCCAGGGTCGAGGTCACGATAAGCTTGGTTTCCTGGAGGGCCTGATCACCCGTTATGGTTCCCACGCCTTGAATAAAGCCGGGATTATCCAAAATGAAATCCTGCGTTGTTACCTGACCGGCATTTACGGTGACTACTTCTATCGGGAAACATACGCGATCATTGGAGTTATCCATATAGACACCGCAGGCGGTGACGCCGAATTGTTGAGTTCCTTCAGCGGGTATATTGACCACAAGACTGTAATTAACTGATGTGGAATTGGCTGGTGGAGTCACTTGGGTTTCCGCCAATGTCCATTTAATAGCACGGTCGATGCTTGCCGGGTCGTAAGCGAAGATGTCTACAACATTGATAAGCTCGCTTCCAATTCTTATCGTCCCACTGACGTAACCAGGATTCAGTTCCGCTGTTTGCGCCCAAAGGTTTGCATTAAATCCAATGACGATAAAGAGTGAGACCAGTGTACTGAAAAATCTCATTTTTAATTTTTTCATTTTAAAATAGCTCATGACCTGTTTTCTCCCCTCTTAATTTCGATCATTGACGATAGTTTGTTTGTGTTCTCCCCCTTTGCCCAGGTCGTACTCCACATCCCAAACCAGGCTTTCCTTCGGATCAAAGTTTCCGCCGACAAAGAAAACTTCTGCTTTGGCCACGCGTCCGTGTCCTTTCGGAACAGTACGCAACTGGAGGACTCCTTTATCCAGTTTTGCGTCCAGAGGAAAGCTCAAGCGTAAGTTGACATTTTTTAAATGTGTTTCCGTCAAATTACGAACCCAGACCTGAAGTTTTCCGGAAGCAAAGCCTTCGTTGACATCGAGACGAATGTATTTAGATCGAATAGAGATATCAGCCGCATAGGCCATTTGTGGAAACGCTAATAGAACAAGTAGAAAAGAAACTTTTAGACTGCTTGAGAGTGTTTTCACTTCTTCCTCCTTAAATGTTTGAACTGCGGCAATAAAAATATATTTTGTATAACTAAACTTTGTTGCAATATTCCTACCACCCTATACGGGGGGGGTGCCGGAGCTTTCGCAGGCGACAGGAAAAATTTTGAAAAACCGCCCTTAATTAATTGTAAAATTTAATGGAATTTAGAAGTTCGGCACGAGGATAATTGGGATTTTGTCCTATATTGAGACTATTTGTCTCAATATAGGATTAATTTGTCTCTTCTTGAGACGCGATTGGAACTGGAAACTCAGCTTGGGGGGTGAACGACTCTGGGGTTTGCGGGTTTACTCTGAAAAACCGAGATAGAGAGGGACTCCTCGGGTCATTTTTAAATCAGTGCGATGACTGCACCGGTGGCGATCATTAGTAGTCCTATCACCCGTCCGCCCGCATCACCGAGCGGCAATATCTTTTCCAGCAGGACAAATAATGTGATTGCGGCTATCCATAAAAGGTTCATAACCCCGCCGACAAACAGCAGACCCATTAAAACCCAACAGCAACCCAGACAAAATATTCCGTGAGAAAGTCCCATCCGGAAAGCACCGATCATGCCCGTGCGCCAGTGCGATGTAATAAAATCCACCGGTGACCGGCATTGTTGAAGGCATCTATCTTTAATGGGTAGCCATTGATAAACACCTGCTGTCGCGATTAAAACAGCACCTAAACCAACGCTATTGGAAACCATCATTGGCGATAACAGGGCGGCTTGGTCCAATCCCCATTGCGCAGTAGTCGCGAACAGGCTGAAAGCAATCCATATCACAACGTACCCGGAAACAAATGCGCCAGTGGGTGCGATCGGTGTGTTTCCGGTGGTTGCTTTTCTGGCAATGGCCGCATAGATCAATACTGTGGGCGCGACCGAAGGAAGCATCATGCCAACCATCATGATGGCCCACATCAGGAACATCATCAGGAAATAATTGGCACTCCAGGGTTGGATCTGCATTGCGCCCATGGGCATGCCTGAGGCCATTGAAAACAGATAGAGCCAGGAGAGTAACGTTACGCCTCCCAGTGAAATTCCAATGGTGAGGAAATCGCGTCGTGGCATTGCTTTGATGAGTTGCATTGGATCAGGAGCCTTGGCTAGCGGATGACGCCATCCTGATTCATGTGCAGGATATTGAACTGCCCGTAACTGTTTTTCAGGTCCAATTCAATCTGGGCGGTTACCTTAGAGTTGCCTTCCCCAAGTTCTGCGTGAGTGTACTCGAAGCCATCAGGTATATGAATTCCTCTGCGGGTTTCCTTGTTGCTATGAGGGTCGATCATCGGTGTGCCTACAGAACTGACCATGCCGTCAATTTTAGTATGGCCCTTGCGTGCATCGACATCGATGCTCATTTCAATTGGCGCATAGAGTGTTTCATGTACCTTGGACATGGTGCTGTTGAAAACGTGGAAATGTGTTGACCCCGGAGCTGTGGATTCTCCGTGGGCTATTTTCTTCAATGCTTCACGTTGCGCAGGATTGGCACGTTCATCAATAATGACTTGTTGTTGCCCGTTTCCTTCGGCGATTTCGCCGGGCCATTTTAAAAGCATGACAAAACAAAGTCCGTTCAGAGAAGTATCGTTAAAATGCCCTTCGTCAATCATCGCACTGCCGATGGCCTCGCACAATCCATAGGTGGAAGCCGCGTTAAATTGACAGGGGCACCCAAATGCGCAGTTGCAGTTGGAAAACTCTTTGCCGCGAATCATCCATTGATCAGCCATAATATTTGCTTACCTCCAGTTAGATAAGGTTGGATTTTGCCATTTCAAAATTACTCTGTCAATCAATGAGGCATTTTGACAAAAAACCCGTGATTCTGGAAATATGGATCGGAGTCAATGCAGTCGGCTCAGGACAGTCATCACATACTGGGACGGTTGGGAAAAACAGGTTCGATGTTAATCATCCTCGTAGGGGGGAAGTGTAGTGAGGCGGGTATCTTCAACGGGTCCTCCAACTGTAAAGTGATACAAGCTCTGATAGCTAAGACCTTCAATGCCGAAGACCTCACGCACGGGATCATCGAAGAAGCATCCGATTCCCGTACTGCGGATGCCGCTAACCTCTGCCTGAAGGTATAGCATCTGCCCGATGGCTCCGCATTCCCAATAAAGACGGGGATACATCCAGGCGCCATAATTCAGGGATGCGTTTTCAAAAGTACTGATCATGCCCAGACTGAAGCAACCTTTTCCGGCGATTTCCTGCCCACACGAAACGGAAGCGGCAATGCCCTGAAAATCACCTTCCCGCAATAAAAATAAATCCATATCTTGTGGGCAGTCCTTAGGTTTGGTCCAGGTAAAATCTTTTTTAAACGTGGCTTTTAAATCGCTTAAATGATTTTTATTACGCACCAAAAAATACAAGCCTTCTGAAAGCCCGTCTACCCTATGGATAAAAAGTCCTAAATGAATTTGTGGCTCCCAGGGAAAAGTTTGAAAGGGGAGAGGGCAGGCATCTGGAATTGTTGTTGCCATAAACTGATAAAATGTTTCACTTGAAATCCGGGTCTTTCCATCCATGGCAACGGCACTTCTTCGCTGATGAATGGCTTTCCTTATAGGAAAGGAGTCCTCCTGCAAAAGGTTTGGCAGTGTTGCTCGTTTAAAACCAGTATTTGGAAGGTCCTCTGTGTAGGGTTTTTGCGTTGCTTGTGAAACCTCCGTTATGCCATGCCAGTCCATATGGTCGTGGCTCAAAATATTTGGGTTCCCCAGCCATTTCAAATCAGAAAAGCCAGCAACAAAATCCCTGCTTTTTATATTCTTTATGTTTTCTTGGGGAGTGACAGCGATCAGACAATTTGGGACTTCAATCTCTTCTTCACTCTTTTTGTTTAATCCCAAAACGATTTCCAGTTCTTCACCACCCAGATGGTCCATTAATTGAGTTCGCCAACCCAAAACTGAGCAGGCTATGTTTATTGCTGTAAGTGCATGACCCATATCGTGATGGCAGTATCTGAAAGCTCTTAGACCGTATTTCCATGCTTCTCTCCAATAAATGGAACTCAAGCCGATGAAGAAGGTGTTTTCAGGAAAACCTTCTGACATTTGTTTCCAGGTTTCATTTGAAAAGGTTGTTCGAATTTCCAGCCCGTGAGTTTTAGGGCAGTAATGGGAAACGGATGGGGAGCTATTGATCCCCTCTATAGGGCCACAGATTAAGTACCCTTCTGTCGGATGCAGATTTCCGCTTGAAGGGTTAACCCGAAGAGCCCACTTTGACCCCTGAAAACTCTTCCATGCTGAAATTGCGAGGCTATCGAACAGCAATTGAGAAAGGGTTGCCAGGTTTAGGGGAAGAGCTGGAACTTTTTTTGATTGTAAAACTTCGTAGAAAAGAGGCCCTTCATTCAGAGGGACTTTTTTTAATTTGATTATTTCTGTGCCATCGTAGTGACGGAAGGGATCGGGTTGATTTTCCCAATCCATATAGCCGGGACCGGGGGCAGATCGGTAATAATCGTGTTTAGAGTGCTGATGGTATTGTTTGGTTTTATCCCAGCAAGCCATTTAAAAAATCGTAATCAAAGCGGATTGGAAAAAGAGATTTGGAACTCTCAGTAAGAAGGTCTTCGGTCAGAAAATTAATTCCTTTTCAATTATAGTGGGAACGCCAATATGCATTGAAAGAGAAAAGTGGTTCCAGATGCGAAAATTTTCTGCGACCCTGAAAGTTTCGATTGAAATTAACGCAGTCGATTTAAAGTGGCCATCACATCCTGGAGGCGAGGAAGGGCTAAAAGACCATTGTTGAAAGGGGCAACGGATTCGAGTTCGCCGTTTTCAATCGTTCTCAAAATATTTTTTATTGCATCGCTGTTTGACACATTGGCATCAGTATCCCGCATACCTTTAAGTTGTTTTAAAATCCAACCGCAAAGCTCCAACTGTCCCGGTTCCACAAGGTGCTCGATGTAACGCACGTCGATTTCGGTTCGTCCCAGGATGAGGGAGATCAGCTTCTGTGTTTGAATCACACAGAGTTTTTTCCCCCGGCTGAAATCCAATGTCGATAAATTCCGGGTTCGCATGGGTACTTCAGGTAGAGGTCCGCTCGTTTCGTTTTTGCGACTGCCTGGGTTTTCCTGAACAATTTGTTTTGCTTTTGCCGTCACCAGCTTCGGTTGAAATGAGTCCATGGCGATAACAGTATCTGCCGAGTCAAAATAGTCTCCGCTTCCTCCCATCACCAGAAGGGTGCTGACTCCGAGATCCTTATGTAGTTCTTCGATGCGGTCCACCAGTGGTGTGATTGGTTCCGATGTTATCAGGGTTTGCATTCGGGCATCGCGGATCATGAAGTTGGTGGCGCAGGTGTCTTCATCCATGAGCAGAAGCGAAGAGCCGGCCTCAATGGCTTCGAGAATGTTCACCGCTTGCGAGGTGGAGCCGCTGGCGGAAACGGTGGAAAAATTTTTCGTCGATGCGATGAGCGGCAGGTTGTCCATAAACCCGGATATGTTGATAGGCTGGACAGAGCGGCCATCTTCCGCGCGGATTTTTACCGCAGTGGGCTGGGTAGCGATGCCTTCTCGTCCGTCTTCTGCCACATGGGGGTACACCGCATCCTGAATAGCTTTCAGTAAAGTGCTTTTGCCGTGGAACCCGCCACCAACTATGAGGGTGATCCCCAAAGGAATGGGCATGCCGCGGACTTTTCCGCTATGTGGCAAATGCACTTCGGCACTCATCTCTTCCGGCGCGGAGAAAAGTACTCCGTCCTTTTTAAGAGGCAGGTCGCTGATTCCTGATGCACGGGGAAGAAGCGATCCATCGGCCACAAAACTGGCCCAGTGATTTTGGTCCAGCAATTCGCTCAACGCAGAATAATCTTCCAATGTATCCAGGGCTCTCTGCACCCGGTTCATGTCGAGGGATTTCGCCAGCAGGCTTTCTTCCCAGACCGGGGGAAGGATCTCAGAAAAAAGTTTGACGCATTCTTCGGCCAGCACTCTTCGCCCATCGCCGGGAAGCCCGGCAAACAGGGTCAACGTCAGGCTGTCACTTTTGATATGCATTCCGCTTCTGCGGATTATTTTTTGCCCCGGTGACTGCACCGCCACTTCTCCGCTTCGCCCGGAACCTTTGACCTTGCCCTTGCATTTCTGAACACGTTGACTCACCTCGCGCAATAAATGATCTTCGAGAGCCAGTTTTCTTAAAGAGTTTTCGTAATGAGTTTTTGCAAATCCGGCTGTTTCAAGTCCGATTTTTATGGATAACCGTGATGGTGCCGCAAACGGGTCGCCTTGCACATGTTCGAAGGTTAATTGAAACAGGTCGAAGGAAAAACTTTTGCCTTGCAGGTTTTTATAGGATTTATAGCCTTTCCCATTCAGCGAGGTGATCTGGTTTAGAAGTTCTTGTGGCGCGGGCATGGCGGTTAGTGGCTGTAGTGGCCCGCGAACCCTTGAGCCGAAACCCCCACAGGAAGATAATTGCGGGCAATGTTGACGATCTGATTTCGGTATGGGAGTTGGATCGAGTCTTTTTGGATCTGGCTCATGGCGTGAGGGAGACGGGTTTTTAAAGTTCGAGAACCTTCGGCCGTTCCATCGCCTTCTATAAAATGATCAATGATCACTGCTGAGGCTCCGACATTTTTCAGGCGATCAAAAAATCGGTGCGGGTTTTCCAGTGGATATAAAGGCGACAGGCAGGCAACGGTTTTGAGTCCTTTTGCTGACAGTTGTTGCAAAGCTAAAATGCGCTGTTCAATGCTACAGGGGGGAGGAGGCAGACCGGGCAGGCGATTGCGGTCTCCTTCGATTGAAATATGGATTCTGAGCGAGCAGAGTTGCGAGAGTTCCAGCAGGGTTTCCTGATCGTCCAGAATGCTTGTACTGTGAGTTTGCAGGATCAACGCATCGGGTGGGCAGGTTGTCATGGCCTGGAGAACGGAACGGGTCACCCGATATTTTTTTTCAGCGGGTTGCCAGGGGTCGGTGGCACTGGACATGAAAATCGTGAAAGGTGTGGATCGTTTATGCGCCCAGGTTTTTTCTTTTTCTGCGGACTGGAGATACAATTGCCCAGCATTACTTTTAACATCGACAAACCTTCCCCACTGACGGCCTCGTGTCAGCCATTGGTTGAAACGGACATAACACCCCTCGCCACAGGATGAAAGCCCGTAGCCGCACCCGGTATAGGGATTCAGCGAGTGTGAGCAAACTCCCTTAAGGTAGCCACTGGCACGGGTCAACAGGGTTTTGCTTTGAATCAGGTTGATCTGCACATTCCTTACCCGAAGAAAAGTTTGGAGAATGGAAACGAGTCAGGGGATTTCATTCCACTTCATCGATCCCAGTGACATTTTAAAATTGGGACCGGCGCGATAAAAGACTTCGTAAGCCCCTGTGTCCTTGTTGGCCTCAGCGACCGCCCATTTGCCATCGGGAAAGTCTTCCAGGTCCCAAAGCCAGACTCGTCGGTGATCTGTCTTGGTCAGGGTCAGGGTGCCGCGGTCTTCACCGAAAAAAAACTGCCCGTATACGGTGATGGTGGTTCCGGGGGGGCCGTCCAGGATCAGGGAGTATTCTCCCTTGCAAGAATAATCCCACATGTCCCGAAGGTCCGGGTAATCCCGGCCTTTTTTAATAGTAAAAACTTCTTTGCAGAGGCGCCCTTTCCCGAGCAGGTTGTCGGTATCCCAAATTTCCTTCAACAGTACCATTTCAGTTTTGGTTTCCCCTGCCCAATTGACAGCGGGAAAACCAACCGTTACTATTATGAGAACCCATATTACTTTTATATTCATTTTTAGAACTTTTACAGGACCAAGAATAATCGGGAATTTTATGAACTTGTGATTTGCCACCCCTCAAAATACTGCTCTTGCTGGTAAATAGAACCCCGTTCTTCAGTCAACCATTTTATCATTTTTTACTATACTCCGCTATTCTCCCTGTTTGTGCCCAATTCATGGAAGTATGGAAAATTGCTTCCAGTTTTTCACCTGCGCTCACGGAGTGTTGATGCGGCATCTTGCTAAAATCGAGAGTTTGAATTATGGAACAAGAGGCAAAAATTAAAAAAGATTCGCCCCCGAAGTATCTGGTTGTCGGGCTGGTTCTTTCGGGGTTGATCTTTGTGCTTGATACTCAGATTCCTCTCGGGGTTGCGGATGGAATGCTTTATGTGGTCCTTGTTCTTTTGGGATTGATGGCGAGAAACCGCTCTTTTATCATTTATGCGGCGGTTCTGGGTTCTGTTTTAAATGTGGCGGGATACATGGTCTCACCGCCTGGAGGGGAATGGGGCGCGGTGGTTGCCAACCGGCTACTTGCGGTTTTCACCATTTGGATGACGGCCATACTTTGCCTGATCATATCCCGGGCTGGGGAAAGGCTACGCTTTGCCAACGACAGGCTGGAAGAAAAGGTCAAGGACCGGACCGGTAAGGCTCAGGAAACCAATGAACGTTTAAACTCTGAAATAGAATATTCCAAACTGATTAAGACCATTGCGGTGGCATCCAATGAAACCCGGGCGATTGATGAAACCCTGCGTTTTTGCATTCGTCAGATTAGCGAGCTTGCCGGGTGGCCGTTGGGACATTTATATTTGGCCGCTGAAAATCCTTCTGAAGGGGTTGTCCCCACCGAGGTCTGGCATGTGGATGAGCCTGGGCAATTCGACACGTTTCAAAAGATTACTCAGGAGACACCTTTGGAAGAGGGCATTGGCCTTCCCGGCCGGGTGCTGGCCAGCGGGGAGCCGGCCTGGATCATTGACGTGACGAAAGACTCCAATTTCCCTCGTGCGAAATTGGCGGAGGATATTGGCGTGAAAGCGGGGTTTGCGTTTCCAATATTAATAGGCAAAAGGGTGGTGGGGGTGATGGAATTTTTCTCGCCCAAGGCGGTGGAACCTGACCCGGAAATGCTCGGTATCATGGCGCAGATTGGGACTCAGCTTGGGAGGGTGCTGGAAAGGAAGCAGGCTCAGGATGAAAGCGAACGTTCGTATGAGCAGTTACGCAACCTGTATCATCGCCTGGAACAGGTGCGTGAGGAAGAAAGGACCCGTACCGCCCGGGAAGTTCATGACCATCTCAGTCAACTGCTCACCACCATCAAACTGGAGCTTTCCTTGCTCAACAATAAACTCGCTCATTATAATCCGACTATTCAGAAATCAACGGAACAGCTTCTTGAAATGAGTGACGATGCTATTCAATCGGTTCAAAGAATTTCAATGGACCTCAGGCCGCCGATCCTGGACGATCTGGGAATTGCCGAGGCCATTGTATGGCAGGCCAAGGAGTTTAAGACTCGGACTGGAATTGGGTGTGATTTTGTGAATGAGCTGGATGATTTTGAACCGGATCTGGAACGTTCCACCACCTTGTTTCGAATTTTTCAGGAAACCTTGACGAACATTGTCCGCCATGCCGAGGCGAGTGAGGTATGTGTTACACTGAGCCAATTCAATGAATCCATCACCCTTCAGGTTCGGGACAATGGACGAGGGATTTCACCCCAGCAGGTGTCGAGCATGAGATCTCTGGGCCTGCTGGGTATGCGGGAGCGGGCGATGGTTTGGGGCGGCAATGTGCAAATTCGCGGTGTTCCAAATGATGGGACAACGGTAACAATCAATATTAAGAAGGGATGAACATGGCAACAAAAAAGGAAACTGGAAAAATTAAAGTGATCATAGCAGACGACCATCCCTTGTTCCGTCGGGGCCTGAAGAACGCTTTCTCCGAAACTCCAGACATAGAAGTTGTGGATGAAGCGGAATCCGGGGAAGAGTTGCTGGAAAAGGCTCGAGGAACAGATTTGGGAGTGGCTATTCTGGATATTTCTTTGCCTGGAGCGGGCGGTCTGGAAATTCTCAAACAACTTAGGGATGAACGCCCCAAACTGCCGGTTCTGATTTTAACTGTTTACCCGGAAGAACATTATGCGGTCCGTTTTTTCAAAGCCGGAGCATCGGGTTTTATCATGAAAGAAAGCAGTGCCGATCAAATATACACAGCGGTACGAAAAGTTGCGGATGGAGGAAAATATGCCAGTCCGACAATCACCGAGAAATTGGCGTTCGACTTTAGCAAGTCCGACCGACCGGCCCACGAAAGACTTTCAGACCGGGAACACCAGGTTTTTATAATGCTTGCGGAAGGGCAGTCTCCCACGGAGATCGGTAAAGAGTTGTCCCTCAGCGTTAAAACAATCAGTACGCACCGTTCGCGTATTCTGGATAAGATGCAAATGAAGAAAAATGCTGAATTGATCCATTATGCGATTTCCCAGCGGCTTTTACAGTAAGGCTTCCCGTTTCAACTAAAAACCTCGCCACAAACGCAATCTCTCTCAATATGTAGGACAAACACCTATTGCAGGCATAGTCTTGCGCCTACCGCCACAAGGATAAACGCTTATCCAAAAAAAGGTTTTGCGCCTATATCTACAGGTGCACCTATCAATTAAACTTATCTCGGAAAAATGATTAATACAAAATGCCTTGTGACACGTTGAGTGTTTTTAATAAACAAGTTGTGTGTTTTTAATAAACAAGACTAAAGGAGGGTTTATGAAAAAGATTTTTGTTTTGACAGTGGCTTTCATTGCAGGTTTTGCCATGGTTGCAAATGCTGGCTCAATCTCAACAGGCCAAACCGCAAAATGTAACGATGCAAAAAGCATTACGCTTGAAACTGCAGGTGCGGCTAGTACTTCCAGCGACAAGTTTGGTTACTCCAACAATGATCGCGGTAACGCGAATTTGAGCTTGTGGAAGTCTTCTAACTTCACCACAGTTCCTATTACATTAGGACCTGACGACAATAACGACAGCGTAAACGGTACCGATGGCGGACGAACCGGTTTGCCCCAGAGAGGCGGCATGGGTAAAAACAAAGTTACTTTGGTCGGTCAAAACAACTTCAGCCGTGGCGACTCCATTGGAGATATCAGCGGTTTGGTTAAGATCACCAACACCGGTCTGAACCCTGTTACGGTTACCTGTAACTAAGATTTACTTTAGTAAGGGCTTAATAGCGAGTTGGGCCCTTGCCCTAGAGAACAGCCGACCTCTCCCGGTCGGCTGTTTTTTTTTGTCCTGAACCTGTCAGTAAAATCCTAGCCCCTGTCCTTGTTATCCCTCACCTTAAGCGCCTTTTCCAATTTACAGCCGTTGCACTATATTCCTGCCTGATAGAGCCTGAGACGCTTTTTCTTCTAATAAAGGCTTCTCGAGTTTCCAGCAATCCTCCATATTTTTTCTTATAACCATGAAGAGGTTTCCTGGCGCTAAATAGGCGGGAGGGCCATCAAAAAAATAGTTTTCGGCTGATATCCAAAATATATTTGTTTCATTACACTCTCCAATAATTACGAAGGTATCTATTAGCACTGCTGAGTGAGTGATTTTTATAAAACAAAAATAAGGAGAGGTATTATGAAAAAGGTTTTTGCTTTAACGGTTATGTTTATTGCGGGTCTTTCATTTTCTGCCAACGCGGCTGAGATCAGCAACGGTCAAATGGCAAAATGCAACAATGCCTCAAGCATTACGCTGGAAGCCGCCAAGGTTGCCAACGCGACCACTGATAAATTCGGTTACACCGACAATGACCGGGGTTCTGCCAATTTGAATGTGTGGAAGTCTTCTAACTACACCACTACTTTTATTGCTTTGGGACCGAACGACAATAACGACAGCTTAAATGCTACGGACCATGGAAAAACCGGTCTGCCTCAGAGAGGCGGCATGGGTGCTGGCAAAGTAACGCTTATCTCTCAGCCTGGTTTCAGCCGTGGAGACTCCATTGGAGATATCAGCGGTTTGGTAAAAATCACCAACACAGGCGCTGTCCCGGTTACTGTTATCTGTAACTAAGCTTTACTTTAGTAAGAGCTTAATAAGCGAGTTTTATCCTTACCCTGAAACAGCCGACCTTCTCCCAAGGTCGGCTGTTTTTCGTTTTTCCCTCCACCCTCTTGAATTTAGCGGTTCCTCGAACTCTCCTGATGATTGCGCTTAATTTTTCCTCTCTAATTTGTTACTCTTAGCCGTTCCGCAAACCATCAAATAATAACAGGCCTTTTTTTAGAGAAAATAATGAGTGATCCTATCAAAGTTCGTTTTGCGCCCAGTCCTACAGGGTTTTTACATATCGGCGGGGTGAGGACGGCCCTGTTCAACTGGCTGTTCGCCCGTCATCATGGCGGACAATTTGTGCTACGCATTGAAGACACAGACCACGAACGTTCCACGGAAGAATCTATCGCAGAAATTCTTGAGTCCATGCGCTGGCTGGGTCTGGATTGGGACGAAGGCCCCTACCGGCAAACCGAGCGGCAGGAACTTTATACACAAAAGGTCGACCAGCTTTTTAAGGAAGGCAAAGCCTACCGTTGTTATTGCACACCGGAAGAACTGGACCGTAAACGTAGCGAGGCGCAGAAAAAAGGACTCAAACCCAAATACGATGGCACCTGTCGGGAGCGCACCGATACACCGGAAGGGGCTTCCTCAGTGGTCCGGTTCAAGGCCCCGCTTGAGGGCTCGGTGGTGGTTGAAGACCTGTTGCGTGGCAAGGTGGTGTTTGATGTTGTCGAACTGGATGATCTGATTTTGCAGAGGACCGATGGCTCTCCCACTTATAATTTTGTGGTGGTGGTCGATGATGCCGACATGGGTATCACCCATGTGGTGCGCGGTGACGACCATCTTTCCAATACACCCCGGCAATGTTTGTTGTATGACGCGTTGAACTTTCCCCGGCCCAAATTTGTTCATATTCCCATGATACTGGGGCAGGACAAGGCCAGGCTCAGCAAACGCCACGGGGCGACTTCGGCATTGGCCTACCGGGACATGGGCTACCTGCCTTCTGCCCTGATCAATTATCTGGCAAGGCTGGGCTGGTCGCATGGAGATCAGGAAATTTTTTCGCAGGAAGAAATGATTCAGCACTTCTCCTTCGACTCGGTTAATACTTCGGCGGCGGTGTTCGATCCGGACAAATTGTCCTGGTTGAATGAACATTATATAAAGACCACCGCTCCGGAAGAACTGGCGCAGAGTTTGGAGCCCTTTCTCATCAGTTCCGGCATCCTGAAAGAAGGCCACGGTCTGGACTTTGCGGAAATCGCCAGGGTCATTCCGTCTCTGAACCAGCGAGCTAAAACCCTCATCGAAATGGCGGAAAAGTCGGCCTTCTATTTTAAAAAGGAAGTGGAGTTCGATGAGAAAGCGAAAACAAAGTTTCTGACCGCTGAAGCCCGGCCCTTGCTGGAAAAAGTCATTGCCGGACTTTCTGAACTGCAGAATTTTTCTGCCGAAGAAATAGAGAGCTTGTTCAAAAAAATTGTAGAAGAAGAGGGCATGAAACTCGGCAAACTGGCGCAACCGGTTCGTGTGGCCCTCACCGGCACGACAGTGAGTCCCGGCATCTACGATGTCATCCTGCTTCTCGGAAAAGAGGAGACTCTTGCCCGGTTAAAACAAGCTCTTCCAGAGAGGCCCGGCTTATAAGGACTGGTTGGTGCTGGCTCCCAGAATGTTGCTGACAAAATCTCCCTTTGACGGATTTTTTGTTTCTCTTTTGAAAACATTTTCTAAATAGGGAGCGATGCACGTCATTTTATTTGTATAGTGTTTTATGTGGCACTGTCTTTCATTTCTGGGGTTCGCGCTGTTATTCTTTGCACAAGTGATCATCTCTAATTGAGAAGGTGCCACGCACACACTGTAACCGGTATTAACGTTATCCGCCAAATGTGTGTCCCTACAGACCTTTTTGCCTTGATAGCGTTTTACTTTATAGATTCTTTTTTCTTTTAACCTTTCATCTTCCTTGGACTGAGTGAGGTATTCCTCTTCCGCCTTCGTTACGCAGTTGGTATAAGCTTGAGTTGAATTATCAGTCAAAAGAGAAACCTGCAACGGAGAGTTTCCCTCTGGCTGTAAAGCCTGGTCTTGGCTAAAACCCGTTGTCATGATGAAAGCAAGTGCCAGACAAAAATAGTTGATGGTGGTTTTCATTACCTTTTCCTCTCGTAGTTTTTCTACTTTAAAGTTTTTGCACTGATTAAACGTTCGGGATTTTAATCACTTTGGTAACAGTTATAGCAAGAGGTGTGCCAATTGAATTAGAAAGGCAACAGGCATTGTTTTCTAAGTAGTTATTTGGTTCTTGGCCGGAAAACCAGCTGGCAGGTTTGTCTAGTTTCTTTAGTTGTTATACACGCGGGTGTAAAAATATTTATTTTTTATAGTTTTCTGAAAAGGTGGGTTTCAACGGATTCCTAAGCAGGGTTTTTATTTTCTATCATTTCGCCGATATCTTTAACTTGTACTTTGAGGCCTTTGGCTTTCACTGCGTTATCATTTAGGCAAAATTGATCTTGGCCTCACCTTATCTATAAAGGTCAAACTAAGGAAGGGCTGGAGTTCGTGAAAGAAGCCGTAGCGCTGAACCCCAGGGTAGCTCAATCTCATTATTGGTTGCCGTTATTCTCGTGGCTCTTGGCTAACTCCACTCCCGTAGAGAAGGAGTGTTTTTAGCCGTCATCCTGAGGCCCTCGAAGGATTTACCACCGATGCACACAGGGGCTGAGGTGATTCACCTTCCGTCAAACCCACACCCTAACGCCATTTAAATTGCGATACATTCCCCACGGGGAAGTTAACTGCTCAAGACTTCCAAATAAGTTCCTTGGGAGTTGTAGTCAAGAGTGGACTTGACCCCTTTACATGACCCCTTTACTTGCCGGTACAGGTGTTGGTTTGGGCTATGTTACTGGTTTTGCTAATCAGGCTCATGCTCAGCTCACACCTAATTTCACCTTGGATTTTGCACAGGCTGAAACGGATTTTAATTCCGCTGCATTATCAGTGCTGACGTTTACCCTGGTAGTTTATGGGTTCCATCAGCTTTGGAAATTGATCCGAGGTCGGTAGGACTTACCGTTTAGCTAGGAGAGGGGCCGGGGTTTTACTCTATTTTTTAGAGGATCATTCCGGCTCCCCTTTGGGCGGTAGAAAAGGTCGGTTATCGGCCAATAGCGGTCATACGTTATTAAAAGCAGAATGATATTTAACCTTACCTTTTGCCTCGGTTAAATAGCTTGGTTGCAATTCCATAACCATGAAAGCTTCTTCTGGCACATCGTATTCGCAATTTATTCCAAATCGAGTGGCAGGAATAAATCCGAATCCGGGGTAGTAATTTGTATGGCCGAGCACAACAACAGCACCAAAGCCAAGCTTCTTACATCCATCAAGGCCGACTTGTATAAGAGCAGACCCAATACCTTTTCGTTGATATTTTGGTAATACTGCCATAGGTGCAAGACCCATTATTTTAAGATCAGAAGATCCGCTGAGAGAAACAGGTGAAAACATGATATGACCAACAACTTTCCTGTCTTCTTCTGCGATAAGAGAAATAATAGGATTACATTGTTCTCGAAGCATATCTACAAGTTTAGCCTCAGCAAATGTTTCAAAAGCTGATTGATTTATTTCTTGTATAGCAGTTTTGTCTTTCTCAGTTTCGGGTCTAATATTCATATATCTAAATCAAAACTCATTTATGCGAATGTCCGCTTTGGGTTGCGACTTCAACCGGTTGACGCAACACATGCGCTAAATCTCTCTGCCGGTGTTTCAAATTCTAATGTCTCACGGGGTCGTTCATTTAATTCCCGTGCGACTTTATTAAGTGTTGCCTGTGAGTGTAC
>Ga0209044_1000167_pt1 | contig 57989 bp, 49 predicted proteins | sample SaaInlV_130m_DNA_FD_184655 | JGI IMG/M metagenome (GOLD analysis project Ga0209044, IMG submission 184655) | Marine microbial communities from expanding oxygen minimum zones in the Saanich Inlet - SI037_S4LV_130m_DNA (SPAdes) (version 2) | ecosystem: Environmental > Aquatic > Marine > Intertidal... | reverse complement strand
AAAACACTCATGATGTGGATTGAACCAGAAAATTTAACGGCATGGAATATTCTTGAAAATCAACCATATCAGCAAACCGATATCATCGAATTTTTCCCTTTTTTAAATTTTCTTCATCCCATTGATTTAACGCGTTTTTTCTGGGGGGAAGCTGCCAAACTAGATACGGCTAAGCTTTTAGTGTCTTTGGATGAAAATATCCAAATTGAAATAAAAATGAGTACTCAAAAAACAAATAGTGATTTGAAAATGAACCAGGTCACTTTTTGGGAAAAAACAAATGCATCAGAAGTAAATCTCACCATCCATAAACGAACATTTAGTGAGGTTCAAATTAATTTAAATACTTATTGGGCTTTTCAACCGTCATAATTTGCATATTATTGGCAAAAACATTTTTAAAATAAGGTGAAATAACTTATGGATATCTCCATCATCATACCGGTTCTTGACGAACGGGAATCATTGCCAAGCTTATTCAAAGAATTAGACCAAAATCTTGTACAATTTTCAAAATCTGAGGTGATTTTTATTGACGATGGTTCTTCTGATGACTCTTCAGATATAATTCAAACCCAATGTGAAAAAGATTCAAAATATAAATTGATCTGTTTCTTTCGAAATTTCGGTAAATCCGCCGCACTTGCAGAAGGTTTTAAGCTAGCATCAGGCTCTTATGTGATGACCATGGATGCCGACTTACAAGATAATCCTGCCGAAATACCCAATTTTATTGCAAAGTTAGAAGAAGGATTCGATTTGGTTTCTGGTTGGAAAAAAAATCGCCACGATCCATGGACAAAACGTTGGCCCTCAAAATTAGCCAATTTGGTTACAGGAATAATGACTGGTGTTAAAATCCATGATATGAATTGTGGGATAAAAATGTATCGAAAAAAAGTGGTGAAAATGTTAGATATTTACGGAGGACGGCATCGATATATCCCTGCGCTTGCTGGACAACGAAATTTCAAAGTATCTGAGATTGTGGTCAATCATCGTGCCCGAGAATATGGTGAAACAAAATATGGCGGTTCTCGGCTTTTTCACGGATTTTTTGACTTAATTACCATATTGTTTCTCAATCGATACGTTCAACAACCCTTGCACTTATTTGGATTTTTTGGCCTCATTTCACTCGCATTAGGCCTTATTGTTGAATGTGTCATCCTTTACTTTAAATATGGACTGGGAGAGTCATTTGGCTCTCACATGGCACTGCTCACATTTGGCGTGATGTTGATTGTGATTGGCATCCAATTTTTTTCCATTGGACTGTTGGGCGAACTCATCTCAGGGACAACGCAAGGGCATGAAAATAGAGTAAAGAAAATTATTAACGCTTGATTGTTATTTCTGTGCCTCATCATTCTCCTGTTATTTCGATAATCACGCCGACTTATAATCGCGCAGAAGAGCTTGTCCATTTATTAAAATCGATTCAAGGTCAAAGTTTAGATCCTCATTTATTTGAAATGATTATAGCTGATGATGGTTCTAGCGATTCTACGCCAGAACTCATCACAGAATGGCAGGGAAAAGTTGATTTCTCATTAAAATATGTCACACAAAAGAATCAAGGCCCTGGTGCGGCACGAAATCTCGGGATGGCAGAAAGTATTGGAGATTTATTCGTATTTATTGATTCAGATTGTGAGGCACATCCGGATTGGTTGAACATAATTTATGATGCCTACCAAAAAGATACATTTGATGCGTGTGGTGGACCAGATGGTGCAAAGGATGATTTTACTTTACTTCAAAAAGCCATTGATTTTGCCATGACATCATTTTTTACTACGGGCGGAATGAGAGGACATAGTGAAAAAATGCTGGCGAAATTTTATCCACGAACCCACAATATGGCTGTAAAAAAATCTATTTATGAATCAGTGGGGGGATTTGGCAATCTCCGTCATGGGCAAGATATTGAATTTAGCAATCGAATCCGAAAATCAGGTGCACGAATTCAATTTTTAATAGATGCAGTAGTTTATCATCGGCGACGAACATCCTTGAGACAATTTTTTAAACAAGTCTTTAACTGGGGAGTTGCTCGCGTCAATTTAGCTAAAATTGATGGCTCCATGCTGGAAGCGATTCACTTTTTACCAGCATTAGCAACACTTTTGGGTTTGGCGGCAGTTAGCACCGCATTTTTGAGTGGCATTTCAATTGAATATATTTTTGCTTGTATATTTATTCCTTTTGCTTTGCTCTCACTGTTTGGCGCAAAACAAAAAAAAGATTTTCGTATTTTCTTTTATTTGCTGATTGTTATTCCAGCACAGATTTTAGGATATGGCCTTGGCTTTATTCTCAATTTTATCAAAAGATATATTTTCGGCTTGGACGCGTGGCGCGGATTTACTAAAAGGTATTATCAGTAGCAAATATGTGTGGAATTAGTGGTATCATTGCAAAAGGAGATCAAAGGGCTCATATTAAACGTATGTGCCGTTTACTTCATCATCGAGGACCTGAATCTGCAAGTTTCTTTCACAAGAACGCCACTTGGTTAGGCCATAATCGTTTAAGAATCATTGATCTTCATACGGGAGATCAACCCATTTTCAATGAAGATAAATCTATTGCAATCGTCTTTAATGGGGAAATCTATAATTATCGTGAATTAAAAAATAAGCTTATTCAAAAGGGGCATCAGTTTAGAACGGAGTCCGATACAGAGGTTATTGTTCATCAATATGAAGAAGATGGAGTAGATTGTTTTCAAAAATTAAATGGCATTTTTTCCATCGCAATTTATGATATGAAAAAAGAGGAAGTCATCCTTGCTCGTGACCATTTTGGCGTGAAGCCACTTCATTATTATCAAAAGGGGCAAGAGTTAATTTTTGCTTCAGAGATTAAAGCCATTATCAGTCATCCAAATGTTCCCAGAGAAACAAATAATTGGGCTGTGCATTTAATGAGCAATCTTCGTTATATCCAATCCGAACAAACATTATTTAAAGATATATTCCGCTTAGCACCCGGACACTTTATGATTTGGAAAAAAGGTCAGAGCAAAATAAAAACATTTTATAAGATTAATGTAAAGCGAAAAAATATTTCTACAAATGATGCCATAGAAGGTATTCGTTTTCATTTGAAGCAAGCAATTAAGCGTCAGCTCGTAAGTGACGTCCCTATGGGTGTTTATCTGTCTGGTGGACTAGATAGTGGAAGTATTGTGGCTATGATGAGTGAATTGGGTGTGAAAGACCTGAAGACCTTTACTTTAGGATTTAACGAACCTACGGACGAGTTTACGCCAGCAAAAATTGTGGCAAAGCAATTTTCGACTCAACACCACGAACTTGCCTTAAGTCTGGATCCATTATCTCAAATGGAAGAGGTCATTTGGCATGCAGAAGAATCCAAAATAAATTTACTTCAAGGATATCATTTATCAAAATTTGTTGGCAAGCACGTTAAAGTTGTTTTGGGGGGATTAGGTGGTGATGAACTATTCGCAGGATATGATATTCATAGATTGTTGAAACCATTTGAATGGTTTAATCGCTTGACGCCAAGTCAATTTGAAAAATATATCTCTGCCCCATTCAGTTCAGGATTGGGGAGCGTTCAGCGTAAAGTAAGTTCTTTGAAATGGGACGAAGTTCGTCGAGGCATCCAAATCGCAATGGCAAATGGCAATCCGTTGAAACAATTATTAATGATTCGGAATGTTTGGGATTTTGAATCAAGCATGAACAAACAGATATACTCACAGGAATTTTATAGGCAAAGATCCGGTTCTGTGAAGCAAGAGTTTGAACAAATTTTGGCTAAATCAAATCATCCTCAATCATTGGAGACTGTTTTAGACATAGAGTTTCAGAGTAAAATGGTCAATGATTATCTTTTAACTGAAGATCGTATGTCCATGTCTCATTCGGTGGAAGAACGAGTGCCATTTTTAGATAAAGATTTGGTGGAATTTGCATTTTCAATTCCAGCCTCAATGAAAATGGAACGAGGGGAGACAAAAAGTTTATTTCGAAAATCCATGAAAGATATTTTACCAGAATCAATTTTAAATAGACCCAAATGGGGCTTTAGCGTCGATCCTTACATTCAATTTACCAAAGATTTAAAATCAACTGCGACTGAAATATTAAACGAAGATTTTATAAAAAATCAGAATATATATAATTATGATTATATAAAAAGTATCATAGATGCTCGCCCACATCCCAAATTACGTTGGCATTATAATTTATTGTGGATGATGACTGGTCTTGCAATTTGGCAAAACATGTTTATTGATAGCACAGATTTTATCCGTGGGAAAAAAATCACTGTTCGGGAAGTGACGCATTGAGGAAAGTCTTAATCATTTCCTATTATTGGCCGCCAAGTGGCGGTCCTGGCGTGCAACGAATTTTAAAATTTGCAAAATATCTTCCAAAATATGGATGGGAGCCAATAATTCTTACTGTAAAAAATGGTGAGTATCCGTCCACAGATTTGAGTCTAAAAGCAGAATTGGACACATTAAATATCAAAGTGTATGAATCATTTGCCTTAGAGCCATTTCGAATATTCAAGTGGATAAGCAATACGAAAGAATTGCCCACTTATCAGCTCAATAAACAATCAAAGGAAGGGTTAATCGTAAGAGTATCGAATTGGGTTCGACTCAACTTATTTTTGCCTGATGCGAGAATAGGTTGGATTCCTTTTGCTAGGAAAATGGCTGAGAAAATAATCAAAACACATGGCGTCGAGGTAGTATTTACCAGTGGGCCACCTCACTCAAGCCACTTCATAGCGAGTAAATTAAAGAAAAAGATGAATATAAAATGGCTTGGAGATTTTCGTGATCCTTGGACAGAATTTTTTAATTATCATGATTCATCAAGGACGCAAATAGCCAGAAATTTGGATAAAAAGTTAGAGGGAAAAATATTGAATAAAGTGGATCATTTAGTCACAGTAAGTCCGTCGATTAGTCGATTGTTTTCACAACATATAGGTAATTCAAAAAATGTTACCACCATTATGAATGGATTCGATGAGGACGATTTCTCTGATGTTCAAAATAGTAAGCAAAATGGAAAAGATATCATTATTTCTTATGTGGGTAATATGGCAAAATCTCAAGATCCAATTGAATTTCTTGAGCTTATTCAAAATTTGAATACAGAAAATAATTTCAATATTAGGGTCAATTTTGTAGGGAATATACATTCGGACATATTAGGAAAAATTGAATCTTTGGGATATGCAAAATTTATCAATCGAATTTCTTACGTTTCTCATTCAGAAGCAATTAAGTATATGTGTGAAGCAGATTATGTTTTATTGCTCATTCCAAATGTTCCCAATAATAAAGGGATTGTTACGGGGAAAATATTTGAATATATTCGTTCAGGAAGCACTATTTTAATGTTGGGCCCCAAGGATTCAGATGCTGGAAATATTATTAAACAGAGTGAGTCTGGATTTGTTTTTAACTATGGAAATATTGACGGTCTAAAATCCATATTCAATGAAAGAAAAACTCGAAACGTCAAAAATAATTCACAATTTAGTCGGGAATGGGCAAGCAAAAAATTAGCAAATGTGTTTAATGAAATGATAAATCATGTTCCTTAAGAAAAAACTATTTATGCTAAACAAGCTTTATGCTGATTTCAAAAGAGGGGATGACTTTTATCAAATCTCTGAAAATTATCAGTCGCCGGATTTGGGAGAGTATTATTTTATTTTTGATGAATCTGTGGTTAAATCTGGAAAAGTTCAAGCCCTTATCACAGACTCAGATGAAAATGGGATTCCATTAAATCGTCCATATATTGATGTAAAAAGTGATGATTTATTTTATTATCCTATTACCATTGGGCAAATGGGTTTATCCGTCTTTCAAACATATTTGAATACGAATAGGAAAGAAGATTTGTCGCGTTTTTTAAAATTTGCAGACTGGTTTATAGAACATGTTGATTTTGATGATAAATTAGGGGCAAGATGGCTTACACATGTCCCGCTTCCTGCGTATCAAAATCCAGGGCCGTGGCAATCTGCTTTTTCCCAAAGTCGAGCGATTTCGATTCTTTTACGTGCTTATCAACAAAGTCAAAAGTCTAAGTACAGAAAATTAGCAGAATTAGCCCTTAAACCTTTTCAATACTCTGTACAGGAGGGAGGCGTAAGCAGTGAAGCACCTTGGGGGATTTGCTATGAGGAATATACAGCGTCTGTGCCAACTTTGGTCTTGAATGGACACATTTTTGCCCTCTTTGGGTTATTCGATTATCAGCGGGTTTTCCCTAATGACGAAGACTGTAATTTATTAATCAAGGATGGACTGGCGTCTTTGAAAAATTCTTTACCATATTATGATATGGGTTATTGGACACGATACAATTATTGTGAAGCCGAATTTTACCCTGATATTGATCCAGCTACGATTAGTTACCATCGATTACATATCATGTTATTAAAAGTAATGACGCGACTTGATCCTGATCCAATTTATGCGCGACTTGATCCTGATCCAATTTATGCAGAATATATTGAAAAATGGAAAAGCTATATTGGTCCGTATAACTTTTTGAAAGTAAGTTTTATGAAATACAATGCCTTAAAAAAAATGGGACGGGTGTAAAAAATGGAAATTAAAACACAATAGTCATCATGAAAAAACGAAAAATACTATTTGTACATACGCAGATGTCCACTTTTGTGAAAAAAGATTTTAATTATATTTATCATACATTTGAAACAAAAGAGTTCCGATATCTAACTAGTAAGACATTACTAGGTAATTTAGTAGAACAAATGCGATTGTTTTTTTGGCTTTTAATTCAAATTGATTGGTGTGATTCAATTTTTATTTGGTTTGCTGACTATCATTCAGCTTTACCTGTATTATTTTCAAAAATGATGCGAAAACACTCTTTTATTGTTATTGGAGGCTATGATGCAGTGCACATACCAGAATTAAATTATGGCGCATTCAAAAATCCAATTCGTTCATTTTTAACGAAATTTTCAATAAAAAATACAAGTCTTAACCTACCTGTTGCAAATAGATTAGGTGAAAAAATAGAACAAAGAATATCACATGCCAATATTCTAGTATTACCAACTGGATATGATAGTGATTACTATCGCCCCTTTGGCGAAAAAGTTCAACATTTAGTTATCACAGTAGCGACCATTGATACCATCCAAAGATTTCAATTAAAAGGTATTGACCTTTTAATTGAAGTTGCTAAAAAAATGGCAAATATCTCATTTATGATTATCGGTATAAATGATGATATAAAAGCAACTATTGCTCATTGTCCATCTAATATTAGATTGATTGGAAAATTAAAGCACAACGAAATAGTTAAATATTATCAAAAAGCAAAAGTATATTCTCAGCTATCCTTATCTGAAGGTTTACCAAATACTCTATGTGAGGCCATGCTGTGTGGGTGCATCCCGATTGGAACAGATGTTGGAGATATAAAATATGCTATTGGTGATACGGGTTTTATCGTAAAAGAAAGAACAGTTGAGGGTGTAATCGTGATGTTGAAAAAAGCATTGCAAACAGATATTAACAATGGTTTAAAGGCTAGACAAAGAATAAGTACATTATTCCCTGAATACAAAAGGAAAAAGAAAATTTATAAATTGTTATCCAATGCAAAGCAATTAAAAAATGAGTAAAAAATGAAATATTATTTTAGAATATTTAACCAAAATATTGAGTTTCGTTTACCTGATAATGATGAATTAAATAGAAATTTTCTTCAACAATTTTCACTATATCAACCCGAAGAGAATAACATTCCGTCTATCATCATTGACTTAATAGATAAGCCTGTTAATGTAGTTACAGGAATGCGTAATCCATCGATTCATAATGACTTAAAAAATGGCTTCAATATGGTTGCTCGCGATGGGAATGTCAGCTTTGAGCATGAAAATGGGATTTTACATATAACAGCATATATTCGTTTTGAAAAACTATCTATCATTAAATTCCTTAAAAAAGTATTGAATTGGGAGTATACTTCAAAAGAGGAAAAAATAGGACAAATTATTTTTGAAAGGTTATTAGTCCCAGCTACATTTTTTTTCCCAGAGTATTTCCCTATTCATAGTTCAGCCTTTTTATCACCCAATAATAAAATCGCCCTCATTGGAGGGACAGGTGGGGTTGGAAAAACAAGTGCTGAAATTGAATTATGTTTAAATAGAAATTATAAATTTTTATGTGATGATATCGCTATTTTGGACTCAAAGGGCGATTTATTTCCTAATTATGCATTTCCAAAAATATATGGATACAATCTTGTTGAAAATATAAGAATGAAAAACCTTATTTTTCGAAATCGTTCATTTATAGATAAACTTTCTTGGAGGCTACACCAATCGATATTTGGGCTCGCAAAAGTTCGTAGAAAAATTGATCCTAGTATAACTTATTCTATACCTCAAGGTGAAAAATTTCTTGTAAACTCATTTTTTACTTTAGTGCGAGAATTTCGGAGTGATTTTAAAACTACCAATATTTCTTCTGAAACAGCAACACAGTTAAACCTTAATGTGATTCGTACTGAATATGCTCAATTCTTCAATCATATTTATTGGCATATGTTTAATAAAAAAGCTGAAGGAAGGAGTTTACCCGTAATCAATAATGAAGCTTTATTTCTGCAGATGAATCAAACAAGTATCAAAGCACTTGAGAATGTTAATTGTTACTTAATTAAAGCACCAATTCAAATTAATCACCAAGAATTCGTCCAAGAGTTATGTGATATTATTGAAAAAAATCTTAAATCATAATAATGCCTATCCGAAAATCAGTTAAAGATATAGGAAAACAATCAAGTATTTATGGTTTAGGACGCATTGCTGTAAAATTGACAGCTTTAGTCTTAATTCCATTATACACGAATTATATTTCTATTTATGAAATAGGCATTTTAGCTCTATTTGAACTGACGGAAGTTTTGCTCATGGCTCTTTTGCCTTTGGGCGTCTTTCAGGGGATATGGAGACATTTAACGGAAGCAGATCCAAAGCAACAAAACAAAATTATTATCTCAGGTTTTGTGGGGCTGTTCATAACGACAACTTTATTTATAACTCTGGGTTATTTGAGTATTGATGTTTTTATGGGCTTCTTAAATATTAATCCTAAATATTTATCTTTATACAAAATAGTATTTATCAATGTTGGATTTCAATTGGGTATTCAATTTACACTTCAACTATGGCGATATGAGCAAAAGTCTGTTCAATTTATTGTTGCGACCTTTTTTCAGTTTTTAGGAATTACAACCACAACCATTCTCTTGATTACTCAATTTAATTATGGTCTAAATGCTGCTGTTTTCGGGAAAAGTATTATTCTATTGCCATTATTTATTATCAGTATTTTTTATGTTCTCTTTCACTATTGGGTAAAGCCTTCTTTTCATGTGTTTAAAAGGCAACTAATCTTCGGTTTGCCACTCATTATTGGGGCACTTAGCACTCCAATTTTATCAATTTCAGATCGATATTTTTTAAATATATTTTTACCTTTAGAGCAAGTTGGTATTTATAATATCGTTTACAAATTTGGGATGATCATTAATATGCTTTTAGTAACGCCTCTGATTATGGGTATTGGGCCATTTATGTATAGATTAAAAGAACTCACTAAAGAGCATAATTATTTTTCTGATATTATGTTTTATTATTCTGTTCTTGGATCTGTTTTTGTCATCATTATTTCCATATTAACAATGCCGATGATTGCACTGTTCTCGACGGAAGAATATCTTGTTGCGGCAAACATTGTTCCCATTATTACTGTAGCATATTTAATAAATGGCTATAAAACTTTTTTTGCAATTAGTATTGCCATAAAAAATAAAACTATAATTGTTGGAATCATTGCGACTATTGGTATTATAGCTAATTTGATACTTAATTATTTTTTAATTCAAAAATTTAATCTTATAGGTGCAGCGTGGGCGACAATAATATCATATTTTCTCATAACAATGATGTATTATATTTTAGCTAAGCCGATGACAGATATTGATTGGGACATGCCACGTATTTTAAAATCAATGATGAGCCTAACAATTTCAATCGGAATATTTTATGCAAATAATCAATATAATATTTTAAATGAATTTGTATGTGGATTTAGCATTTTAGGTATATATTTTATTTTACTAATTTTCACCAAAGCCTTAAGTCAAAAGGATATTGAAAGCATAAGATACATATTTCGTAAAATACTTTTCAAAAAAAGAACCCAAACTTCATCATCATGAATAAAAAATACATTTTTCTAATCATCCCAATTATTGTTCTCCTCTTTCTTAATCAAATGGTTTTTCAAAATAAAATCCCTTTAGCAGGAGATACGGTCAGTCATCAGCCCATCAGTAAATGGCAAAAGCAGTCGGTGAATGAGAATGAAAATTATCCCCAATGGTATCCGGATTTATTTTCTGGAATGCCTTCTTATGGAGGACATATTAATACAAGAGGGAATGCAATTGCACCTCTCTTGAATAGTGTATTGCTTAATCGAGGGTTGAAATATTGGTTTTATTTTGCTTTGGGTGGTTTAGGCGTTTTTGCCTTTTTAAGGCGGAGAAATCTCAATGAGTGGGCTTCCGTTTTTGGTGGATTGGTTTTCGCCATTACGCCTTATAGTTTTGGTCTCATTAATGCCGGACATTCTTCGAAAATTATTGCTTTTGCGTATTTGCCTTGGCTTTTACTATTTGCTGAAGATGTGATGGCCAAATTTTCGCTCAAATCAATTTTGTTATTGGCTTTATTCACAGCACTTCAATTATGGTCAAATCATCCACAAGTGGTCTATTACACATGGATGCTCATCGGATTTCGCTTGGTCTGGATTCAAGGTGAAGCCCTTATGGATAAGAAGTGGAATTTGGTATATTTTTCAAAATCATTTGGTGGGATTCTCGCGGGAGTCGCCTTGGCATTGATTATGGTCAGTGATCCTTATGTCTCTGTCATGGAATTTAATGATTACTCAAATCGGGGAGAATCGTCAGTCTTTGACAAAACGGATGAAACCAAATCTGGTGCATCTTGGGATTATGCAACCCAATGGTCTTTTCACCCAAAAGAAACCATTTCATATTTATATCCATATAATTATGGCATGCAAAATTATCCATCTAGAGATATAAAATCGGCAGCATACTGGGGATATATGCCTTTTACCCAATCGACACACTACTTCGGGATTTTGGTTTTATTATTGGCCATTTTGGGTGCATTTTTGAAAAAACCAAGCCGATTTGAATGGTCTATGTGGGCCATGATATTTTGTGCTATTTTAATTGGTTTTGGTTCATATTTTCCCATCTTATTTTCACCCTTTTTTAACTGGTCACCCTTTTTTGGTAAATTCAGAGTTCCGTCTATGATTTATATGACCATCCCTTTTATGGTAAGTTATTTGGCTGGGAAAAGTTTGAACGATTTAATGTATCATTTGGAAGACAAAAGAGAGCTTATTCAAAAAAATACAATAAAAGTTTTTGGGAGTTTTATTGGGCTCACAATCATTTTTCTTCTTTTTGGGGAATCCTTTCTTGCATTTATGAAAACAGGAGAAGCCACCCGATATAACCAGCAAGTTTTGATGGCAGTTCGAGAAATACGTTTTTCCTTATTTCAAAAAGGCTTAATGCTTGCTCTTGGCATTTCGGGACTTTCTATAGCTATTATTTGGGCTGGAACTAAGAGGGCAATAACAAAAAGTATGCTTGGCGTATTATTAACGTTTATCCTAATCTTCGATTTAGGCATGATTAATTTTGAGTTTCTCCATTTGAAAGACTCTTCCGAAATGGCAAAGAAATTTAAGAGCAATCCAGGTATTGAATTTCTACAAAAGGAAATGAGAAATGAGCCATTTCGTATTTACCCTAAAGACGATTTTGCAACAAATCGATATGGCTATTTTGGACTAGAAAGTGTCGGTGGATATCGTCCGATTAAACTCAGAACATATCAAGATTTGATGGATGGGAGCAAACGTGGAGGGCAGGTTCAGTTTTCACCTTCAGTACAAAATATGCTCAATATTCGTTACATCATCGATAAAGGACGCATTGTGCCTAATGAAGGATATTTGCCTCGCGCGTGGATGGTGGATTCAATCTTGCAAGTAGAAGACCAAAAATCTTCTTTAATGTCAGTCTTGGCGCCAAATTTTTCACCAAAAAAACAAGCGATTGTTTTAGATTATACAGGGGAGACTCAATTTGATTTGGGAGAGAATCGAGTCAAACTCACGCAATATAAAGAAAATGAAATTAAATTAGATATATCGAGTGAAAAGGGTGGACTACTTGTGCTTTCGGAAATTTACTATAAACCGGGCTGGCTCGCTTTTGTGGACGAAGTTGAAACAAAAATATATCAAACAAACCACGTTTTGCGTTCTGTGCTAATTCCCGAGGGGAAACACAAAGTTATTTTCAGATATGATGATTCCAAATGGGCGCTATTTCGATGGATTTCTCGTATAACATTTTTTGGAACTGTCCTATTTCTTTTATACTTATATCGCAAACCGATCCTGGAAAAAGTGAAAAAAAATGAAGCAATATAGACATACAGGTAATATCAAAGCAGGACTATTTGTCCTGGGGATTATACTTGTCTCAAGTTTATTGCTTTACACCCAATCTTTGGTACATCGATTGAGAGAGGATAACCATCAAATTGTTACCCTTTATGCAGAGATTATTGCCAATACTGTGTCAGATCCTGATGATAATGATTTAGATTTTGTTTTTGAAAATATTATCCAGAAGGTTCAATTTCCCATTATACAAACTAGTTTAGATGGAAAATCGCAAGCATGGCGAAATTTGCCATCGAATATTATCTCAAAGGAAGATAGAGCCTATTTTCTTGCAATAATGGACAAACAAGCGGAACCAATTTCTTTGACATTTGTAGATCATCAAACAGGGAAAGAAATACAATTTGGCTACTTGCATTACGGTGATTCAGATCTTATTCGTGAATTACAGTGGTTGGCATATTTCGAAATAATTGCCGTTGCATTATTTGTCTTTTTAGGCTTTATTGGATTTTCATTTATTCGAAATAGTGAAAAACGGCATATTTGGGTTGGGATGGCTAGAGAAACAGCACATCAATTGGGCACACCTGTTTCCGCATTGATGGGCTGGCTGGATTGGCTCAAAATGCATCCTGAAAAGACGGAAGATATTATTCCTGAAATTGAGTTGGATTTGAAGCGACTTCAGCAAATCAGTCGAAGATTTAGTAAGATGGGCTCAGACCCCAAAATGGAAAAAATTGATTTAAGCCAAAATATTAGTCGCGTTTTAGATTATTTGACCAAGCGATTGCCTTCTTTAGGGAAAACGGTTGATTTGAAAAACCAAATACCGGTTGGAACGGAGATTGTCGCAAATAGGTCTCTTTTAACTTGGGCCATTGAAAATATTATTCGAAATAGTATTGATGCGATTGAAGGTGAAAAAGGCATGATAATGTTGACGCTTATCAAAGAAAACCAGCAGGTATTTATTCGGATTAAGGATAATGGTTGTGGTATTCCCAAGAAAGATTGGAAAAATATCTTTCGTCCTGGGTTCACATCCAAAAAAACAGGATGGGGCTTAGGGCTATCCTTAAGTCAGAGGATAATCGAAGATATGCATGGTGGACGATTAAAAGTGCTTGATTCCGTTATAGGTGAAGGCGCAACTTTTGAGATTCGATTCTCTGAAAATGGTGATGATGAATGATTGGGTTCATGGGACTAACTCGGTAATTTCAAGGATAATTTAAAAGGAGAAAAACATGGATTTATTATTTGGGGCAGCACAAACAGGAGAAGGTGGGGGCGGTATAGCGGCTTTTTTACCTTTTATTATAATCATGGGGATTATTTATTTTTTGATGATTCGTCCTCAAGCCAAGAAGCAAAAAGAAAAATCATCCATGATGGAAGACTTAAAAAAAGGTGATAAAGTTGTGACAGTCGGTGGCATTTATGGTTCCGTTTCAGGATTTAAAGAAAAAGGACGAATTGTTATTTTAAATGTGGACAAATCAACAAATTTGACTGTAAACAAATCAAGCATTTCTGGCTTAGCCGAAAAAGTTACGAGCACGGATTTAGAAAGCCAAAATTAATGGCCGTATTGGATATTGTCCATTTTGGGGACCCTATCCTCAAAAAAAAATGTAATCCTGTAAAAAGATTTGACGGCATCGATCGACTTTTGGGCGATATGTTTGACACCATGTATGAAGAAGATGGACTAGGATTGGCTGCCAATCAAGTCGGCTTGGATTTACATTTATTCATTCTTGATTTATCAGATATAGATGGAGTCGAAAACCCCCTTGTCATCATCAATGGCGAAATTACCGCATCTGAAGGCGAATCCAGCTACAATGAAGGATGCCTTTCATTCCCTGGTATAAGACTTGATATTAATAGACCTGAAGTGATTACGCTTCGATATCAAAATCCAAATGGCAATTGGGAGACAGAAACATTTTCAGATTTAACTGCTCGTGTCATTCAGCATGAAATGGATCATGTAAACGGCATTATGATGATTGACCGCGTTAGTACATTAGATAAAATTAAAATCCGCTCTGAGCTGAAAAATTTAGAAATACAATCAAACGAAAAACAGAAAACTCGACCAACCCTTGATGGGTATAATTTTTAATAACAGTTTTATACCGTATTAACTCCATGCGAATCATTTTTATGGGAAATCCAAATTTCGCCATTCCTTGCTTGAAGCAGATTATGGAAAGTGAGCATGAACTTGTTGCTGTTGTTTCGAATCCAGAAAAAAGGATGGGACGAGGGAAGCAACTATCACATACACCTGTGGGGAAATTTGCTGTAGAAAACGAACTTCCTTTAGTGCAAGCAGAGTCCTTGACTGACCCTACCTTTATTGAAAGATTGAAATCGTACAATGCAGATTTGAATATTTTGGTTGCATATCGCATTTTACCGCAAGTATTAATTGACTTACCTACGAAAGGATCCATCAATCTTCATGCCTCGTTATTACCAAAATATCGAGGAGCGGCTCCCATTCAATGGGCTTTAATGAATGGGGATAAAGCAACAGGTTTGAGCACATTTTTTTTGGAAAAAAGTGTCGATACAGGAAAAATGATTCACCAAATTTCGATTCCAATTTTAGAAGATGATGATTACGCTAGTTTGTCTGAAAGACTATCTCAAGAGGGGGCAAAACTTTTAGTGAAAACGGTTGACGCCATTGCTACCGGTGAATTCCAAGAAATGAATCAAAACGAAAAGCAAATATCCCGCGCACCAAAAATTTCTAAGGAAATGACACAAATTAATTGGGGCGATTCGGGTGAAAAAATTGCGAATTGGATTCGAGGCCTTTCTCCCAAACCAGGGATGCAAGCAAGATTGAACGAAAAGGGCATTCGACTTTTTAAGGGGAAATATGAAGAATCCATTTCAGAAAAAATCCAAGTTGGGGAAATTTATGATGTAGAAGCCACTTCACTAAAAATTGGGACAGGCAAAGGGTATCTTCATGTTTCTGAAGTGCAATTAGAAGGAAAACGCAGAATGACGGTCAAAGATTTTTTATTGGGAAATGATATTCATCCTGGAGATACATTTGAGGTAAACCCTTGAATGCGCGATTAGCAACAATTTCTATATTGGAAACATTTGAGAAATCGGGTTCACAATTAAAAATAATTAGAGATCAATTTTTTCATCGGAAAAAAATGTCCAATTTGGACCGACAACGCACCACAGTTTTGACCAATGAAATTGTCCGGTGGTTGCCCGTTATTGATTCTATTTATGCGCCCTATCTACAATATCCTCTTCGTAGATTAGATTCAAAGGTGAAAGCAGTGCTTCGCTTGGGCGTTTATGAAAGTGTGATGGACTCAGAAATCCCTGATTATGCAGCAATTCATTCTGCTGTTGAGACGACGAAATCAATAAAAAAGAAAAAAGCATCGGGTCTCGTAAATGCGGTTTTGCGTAAGGTGATTCAAAAAAATGCAGAAAAACCTTATCAGGAAATGGAACATCTCAAAGAAGCCTTTCCCCACTGGCTTTCTCAAAAATGGATAAAACAATTTGGGCAAAAAAAAACCTTGTCGCTAATGGATACATTCATGAAGCCTCGTCCAATTTTTATTCGTATTGATTCTCATTTAGGGGATGTGATTGATGACTTACATTCTCGAGAAGTAAAATTGAAAATTTTGCCAGAAAATGAAAAAATCCACCAGATAGAAAAAGGGGCTTCAGCTTTGGTGAAATCTCCTTCTTTTGAAAAAGGATATTTTTCAATTCAAGACCCAGGATCTGCGGCGATCGTCACTTTATTAGATCCCAAAGAAGATGAAACCATTTTAGATGTTTGTGCGGCGCCGGGAACAAAATCATATGCGATTGCAAAAGCCATGAATGGCAAAGGGAATTTGTTTTTATCTGATTCAGATCAAAAGCGAATTGAAATGGCAAAAAAAGGTGGAGGACGTTTTTCGTTTAATCATATTTCATGGGAACAAAAAGATGCAACTCGTGATACATATCCTATGGCAGATAAAATTCTCATTGATGCACCTTGTAGTGGCACAGGTCTTATTGGACGAAAACCAGATTTAAAATGGCGACGGATTAAGGAAGATATTCATGAAATGCAAAAAATTCAAAAATCTATTCTAAAACATATGAGTCAATTTTTGAAACCAGGTGGTGTAATGATTTACGCCACATGTTCAATTGAACCAGAAGAAAATTGGGAAGTGGTAGAAGATTTTCTTAAATTGAACGATGGATTTGAAATTGAGTCTGCAGAACAATGGATACCTTCTCGATGGTTGGATGATAATCATTGTTTGTTTACGTGGCCATCTCAAGAAAATACGGATGGGCTTTTCGGCGCTCGCTTGAAAAAAATATGAAGACTACACTTATAAAAGCAGGGATTATTTTTATGGTAATCTCGTCATTATTTATTGTCTTGTTGGACAATGTAATTATGCCGACATATGTGCGCCTTGGCGATGGGCAGTATTTGGTCAATGTCAAAAACAAAAAAGTGAACTATGCATTGCAAATATTAGATTCAGAAGGATTTAAAGGCGTTGTATCCGATACGGTGTTTTCAAATTTCTATGATGAAGGCACAGTTATTGATCAATATCCACGAGAAAATATGATTGTAAAACAAGGGCGGACCATTCGCTTGAAAATAGCCCAAAATGCGCGATTAGTGATTGTCCCAAGCTTAGTTGGGCAAAGCTTACGTTCTGCGAAATTAGCCCTACTCCAATCAGGTTTAGTGATCGATACAGTTTATACCGAATATAATTCTGATTATCCCGCTGGAAATATCACTTGGCAACGACCCAAAGGTGGCGACCGCTTGAAGCAAGGCTTAGGTGTTCATTTGATGCTAAGTGAAGGAGGTGCACCAAACTTTTTTCAAGTTCCTGATTTATATGGATTGAGTCAAAAAGAAGCAAAAAACACATTGCAATCGGCTGGTCTTCAAATAGGAGAGATCAGTTATCAGCAAAACGAAGATTTGATTCCATTTACAGTCCTGGAGCAAACCATACCAAAGGGAACCGTCCTAGAAAAAAAAGCAGAAATTGGAATCACTGTGAGTATTATAGATTTAAATGATATTTTCAATCAGGTCATTGATAAGTGATTGCGCTGAATAAAAGTGAATATGCTCGAAAGAGTATTCATGTATTTTCTTCTTTGATTCCACTGGCTTATATGACTTTGCCCATTTCAAAAATATTGATGCTTGGAGTTTTAGGATTTTTAATCCTGTTTGCTATTGGGATTGAAACCATTAGAAAAAATACAAAATTTGGACAGAATATTTTCGAACGCTATTTCAATTTTATGTTACGAGATTTTGAAGTTAAGGACAAACTTACCGGCGCAACTTGGGTTTTGATCGGAATGTTTATAAGTATTTTAATTTTTCAAAAATATGTTGCGGTCATGGCCATATTATTCATGGTATTTGGAGATACGTTTGCTGCTCTTACGGGAAAAATTATGCCTATAGGAAAGATAGGAAGTAAAACATTATCAGGAACGATGGGGGGCTTGCTTGCTTGTCTTTTCATTGTATTTGAAATGAAGACACATATCCCATTTTCTAACGGTTTAGGCGGTGCCTTCGTTGCAATGGGTGTAGAACTTTTGCCCATTTCTTTGGATGATAACATTACGATTCCCTTGAGTTCGGGTTTGGTAATAACATTTCTTTCAGGTGGATTTGCATGACGTTTCTTTCTCCATCCGTTTTATTTGCTTTGGCTGCTGTTTCAATTCCAATAATTATTCATTTATTTAGCAAATTCAAAACGCATAATGTTGAATTTAGTACCATCCGATTTATCAAAGCTTTGGAGCACGAAACCATTCGAAATATAAAAATCAAACAATGGCTGATTCTATTGTTGAGGATGTTGATGATATTTGCCTTGGTATTGTTGTTTGCTCGCCCTGTTTTGGAAGGTTTTATTCCTGGATGGATGGGCGCAGAATTAGAGTCTCGCGTCGTAATTGTTATGGATAATTCTGCCAGTATGTCCACGATTATTGAAGGCGAATCAAGATTATCTCGTTCCAAAAAATCTCTCATAAACATGCTTGAACTATTTGGAGAGAATACATCTTTTGATTTATATCAAACCAATCCACCTAAAAAGCTTTTTACAGGAGAAATAGACTTTCGCGCAATTAAATCGATCACCAATGCCATTCCTCCCACTGCGTCAAATGACAATATTTGGACTTTTGTTGACTCAAGTTTATCACAGGTAAAAACGTCAGAGCCAAATAAAGAATGTATCATTTTTAGCGATTTTCAAACATGGCCAGAACCAATTCAAAATAAGAAGCGTTTGAAAAATGATTGGCGATATTATTTAGTTTCTCAAGGAGAAATCCAAGATAATTTGTCCATTTTAAACGTAAAATCGATGAGCCGTGTAAAGACCAAAGACCAATTGATAAAATTAAATACTCGGATTGTGAATAACGGCAAGCTGCCAAAAAAGAATATTCCCATTGAACTGTTTTTTGATCAGCAAAGAGTGGGACAAGTGGTCACTGAGTTTTCACCGGAAACCTCAAAGGATTTTTTGTTTCAAGCGTTTCCCACAGGAAATCGAATGATTCATAGTGTCATTCAGCTTCCGCCAGATGATTTTGCTTTAGACAATCAGCAAATAATGAATTTGCCCATTATCCATGAAATCAATTGTGTTCTTTTTTCTTCCTCAATTGATGATATTTTCATGCTCAAAACGGCACTCAATGCTATTGATGAAAAAGAAGCCTTTCTTAGCATAGATACACGGATCCAACCTGAATTAAAGCGTTTGTTTTTAGGAGATGCAGATGTGGCTATTTTTCATAATCCCGGTGTCTTATCTGAAAAAAGCATCAAAGAATTACAAACATTTTTGGAAAAGGGTGGGGGCGTCATTTGGTTTGCGGGAGGCCAAAAAAATCAAGATGAAGCGTTAGCGGAATTGGGAATCCCTGCAAGCAAAAGTGTTGTTGAATTGAATAGTGGTTATTTTCAAACACAACCCAGTTCGGAATTCTTTAATTTATTTCAAGATTTGAATGTGCGACGTCTAGATAGAGAAATGCCAGAAGTTTTTAAGTATGACAAAATATCAACCCAAAGCAATGATCAAATCCTGATTACACTTAATCACGATGAGCCATTCTTGCTGGAGCGCAGTTTGGAAAGTGGACAGCTATTTTACTTTTCTTCATTAATCGATTTACGATGGAATGATTTTGCAATGCGTGGCTCCTTTATTCCGATTTTACATAAATTATTACTGCTTTCTGGCACAGATGAAATGAACTCAAATTCAGTATGGGTTAATGAACCAAAATGGATTGCATTAAATCATAAATTATTACGAAATACGTGGGAATTGTTCACGCCAAATGGATCCAAGGAAAAATTAATTCCCGACTATCAAAAGAAAGGATTACGTATTCAGAATACAAGTGAATTGGGATCTTATACTGTTTATTCTGACGGACAACTTTTCACTTCCTTTGCCACACTTTTGCATCCAGACGAAATTCCAAGCAATCCACCCAAGCAAGCACAATTATTATCTTTTTTCCCTGACGATAATGCAAAGTGGTTGGAAAATTCTCATGCTTTCAAACAAGTCTTTAATGAAGCGAGACATGGTAAGTCCTTATGGAAAACATTTTTACTTATTGTTATGATTGCATTTTTAGGAGAAACTTTATTGAGTCGTGGGAGCGGAGAAGTATTAAAAAAAATTAAAGTTGGTGGACCCAAAGGAACAAAAAAATGAGTCGAGGCATTGACACAGTTGAAAAGGAAAAAGCGCTATTAATTGCTGCCTTAAGCCAAAGAATGGATGAAAGTGAATTAAATGATCATTTGGACGAATTAGCACTGCTTGCCGATACGGCAGGTGCAGAGGTGGTGGGACGTGTGACACAGAAAATATCCAAGATTAATCCTGCTTTTTATATTGGGAAAGGGAAAGCAGAAATGCTTTTGTCTCAAGCGGAAGAATTAGATGTGAGTTTACTCATATTTGATGATGAATTATCTCCGGCGCAGATTAAAAATTATCATAAACTGGCCAAAGATATAAAAGTCATTGATCGTTCTGCCCTGATTTTAGATATTTTCCAAAAACATGCTCAAAGCAAGGAAGCGAAGACCCAAGTTGATTTGGCCTATTTTGAATATTTATTGCCAAGATTAACGCGGCAATGGACTCATCTTGAGCGACAAATGGGCGGTATTGGAGCACGTGCAGGTATGGGCGAAACTCAAATTGAAATTGACAGGCGACTTATCAGAGAACAGATTTCCCGTTTAAAAAAAGATTTAAAGAAGATTGAAAAGGAACGACAAACGCAAGGTAAAAAAAGAGCGGATGAATTTCGATGTGCATTAGTGGGATACACAAATGCCGGAAAATCTACTTTATTTAATGCCCTCACGGGTGCGAAAGTATATGTTCAAAATGAATTATTTGCCACTTTAGATACAACAATTCGCCATTTGGATATCAATGCTTCTCATCAATTGTTACTCAGTGACACTGTGGGATTTATCAGGAAATTGCCCCATCATTTGGTCGCATCTTTTCGTAGCACGCTGAAAGAAGTGATAGAAGCAAATCTGTTATTAATCGTCTTAGATATGTCCTCACCACAAATCATCGAACATAGTAAAACCATTGAAAGTGTTTTAAAAGATTTGCATGCAGACGAAATCAAAACCTTAATTGTTTTAAATAAAGTGGATGCGATTCAGGATGAAAATTTAATTTTTAAATTACAAAGACGCTTCCCAGATTCGGTGATGATTTCAGCGAAAAATCATTTGCGATTATCTGAACTCCAAAAACGAATTGTGAGTATCATGGAAACGGAATATCAAACCATTGATTTAAGCTTTTCTTTTGAAGAGGGGAAAAAAATGGCAATGGCTCAAGAAGGCGTAGAAGTCTTAGAGCGAGAATGGACTGAAACAGGTGTTAATTTACGCATCAGAGGACACCAAAACCGTATTGAGCAATTATTGAAAAAGAATTAGTATTTTCTATCGATAAAGGAATATGGAGTGCATCGCCTATGTCGATGCATGAATTGAGGAACGAGATTCAAAAGATTAGATGTAAAAAGGAAGTATTGATGACGCTTCATACTTCAGCGTAGAATTGGCACAGACAATTCACTCCAAAGGAATATGGAGTGAATTGTTTATGCGGATGCAAGAACCATGGAAATAAAAGACTCTATTAAACAAAAAAGGGACAGTTAATACTGTCCCTTTTTTGTCATTTTTGTTCTCGAACCGCTTTAGACAATTTTCGATTCAAATAACGGGGAAAAAATAATTGTAAAAAGGGGATAAGACCTAGTTTCCAAGGTAAAAAGGTTTGTCTCTTATCACTTTGAATTGCTTTTATGATTCCCGTTACACAATCTTCTACGCTGATAGATTCTTTATTATGTTTTTTCTTTTGTTCACCTAACGGGTTTCCATCCGAGGCAAAGGCATTTTCTCTAAGGTTTGTTCCCCGAATCCATCCAAGAAACACATCCAAAAATCGAATGGAAGCATTCATCTCAAGCTCAAGTGAATCGATAAATCCCTTTAGCGCGTGCTTAGAAGCTGAATAGCCAGAATGTTTTGGAAATCCTATCATGGCTTGAAGGGTTGAGATAGAAACGATAAGGCCTTTTGTTTTTTGAAGCGAAGGGAGGGCGGTTTGAATCCCATTTACCGCACCGTGATAGTTCACATTCATCAATTTTTTAATTACGTGTAAATCCTCAATTTCAGTAAAATTTGTCCACATACTTACACCAGCATTTAGGACTAAAATATCAATTTGTCCAAAAGTTTGAATGGCCAATTGGGTCAGGCTTTCACAATCTTCGACTGAGGTTACATCTGTTCTTATGGCAATACATTGCCCACTTTTTGCAAGTATTTCATCTCGAACTTCAAAAAGCTTAGATTCAGACCGAGCAGCGATTACAAGCTTTGCACCAAGACGTCCGCACTGTTTAGCTAATTCTGCACCAATACCAGAAGAGGCACCCGTAATAATGATGGTTTTATTTTTGAGTTTAATCGAATTCTCTATACATTAATCAGCGAATACATTGTTCTTAATTCCAAAAATATTTTTTGGGTCCAAAGATGTTTTCATATCTTTGATGACATTAATGGACGAGTCTGATAGGGTATATTTGATGAAATCTTTTCGTAGTTTTCCTACACCATGATGATGAGAAATAGAACCGCCATTATCCATAATCGATTGACGAATCTGATGTTCAATGTTTCCGAATAATTCTTCTGCATTATCGATACCTTTAATATACATGCCAAACATAAAATAAATGGCCACGCCAGTGTGATAAATTTGTGGAATTCGATAGGACATATAGGGCACGCCGGGAATATTATGTTTTTTATGTAAATCGAATAATGTTTTTGTCGCAGCTTGACATACTTTTTCAATGTCAGACCAAGCCACAGATGTTTCCATGGTTTCTCCAATGACGTGATAATCTGTTAAAAAATCTCTTACATATGCAATCGCATAGGTAAGCATATATCCACGTTTTCCATTTTCTGAACCGCCTGCTAATCCAGAATGTTTCTTCGCAAGCGCATTGACATTTTTTTCTTGATAAGCAACTTCACTTGCATCGCCTTCCATCACAAAAGTGGCGGCACACATTTGATGTGGATCAAATCCAATGATATTTAATACAAAGAATTTCTTAATATCATCAATTATTTGTGAAAGCCCTGTCGTTTTGGGTTTAAGGGCTTGCCCAAAGCGAAATTGAATATTATCAACCAATCTTGCGCTAGCTGGAATATAATTTGTTTGGGATAAGTCATGTAAAAAATTCACTCCACATTCCCAATTAGGAAAAACAGCAGATCCATATTTTTTGAGTTCAGGAAGTTTACGGATTTTAACGGTTGCTTTTGTGATGATGCCTAAATTCCCTTCATTGCCATACATCAAAAGTTCAGGGCGCATTCCAATGGAAGCACGTACAATAGGTGATTTTTGTTCAATAACGCCTGAAGGGGTGAGCAATGTAAAGTCTTCCACGATATCTTCAATATTGCCGTATCGATTTTTTTTCATCCCACTGGCGTGCGTGGCAATCCATCCACCCAATGTCGATAATTCCACACTATCAGGCTCGTGTCCTACCATATAGCCTTGTTTTGCTAATTCATCTTCTAATTGGGTTCCTGTGATGCCTGCTTGCACGGATGCGCGACGATTCTCTTGGCTGACCCATTCGATTTTATCCATGCGACGCATATCCACAGCCACAATCATTCGCGTTTCCGATTCAGGTAATTTCAAAGCAGAACTCACGGAAGTTCCTCCACCAAAAGGCACAATACAAATATTATGCTCTGATGCTAACGTGATAACGCTTTGCACTTCATCTTCTGATTCAGGATAAAAAACCATATCCACACTTTTATCAATTTTATCGTATAAGACCTTATAGACTTCTTCTGAAGTGGTTTGCCCGTGACTATGAATCAAACGGTCATCATTGGCAATAGAAAAGCGATCGGATTCGAAACTCGATTTTACAGCTTGCAGAAAAGACTCATTTATATTCGGTTCAGAGATGGGTTTATCCTGAACTTCGGGTAATACATCATTGGGATCAACTTTAAAGCCTAAGACTTCTTCCACATAGGGAATGAGATTGGGCATAGGTGTTCCGCAGAGTTCATAGCGATTGCCAAACATGGTTACGGAACGATCTTCATTCAAAACAAAGCCAGAGTCTTTATAACCCCATTTGTGTCCAAAAGTAATGTGGTCATTTGCAAAAAACTTTTTTTCAGACATGGTATTTTTCTCCCATATTTTTTATCATATTTTCTAAATCTTTTGTAAACTGGATGACAGGTTGCGGATCTAAACCAGAATCATATTCCGTTCCCAAATGTTCTTCTATGAAATCTTTGGGATAGAGGGGGTCGCCAACTTCGAGCTTAATAAAAGTGGGACGCATAAAGAATTTACCACGTGGCCAAGCTTTATGTGATCCGTGGACATATAAAGGAACGATGGGTACATCTAACTTAATCGAAAAGGCCGCCGCCCCTTTTTTAAATCGCTTTATTTCTCCTGGATTTCCACGCGTTCCTTCTGGGAACATAATAATACTTCGATTATCTAAAGCCATAAATCCACGACATAAAGCAATGGTGTCATTGAGAGAAAAAGAATGATTCCCCCTAATTCTACGATCAATGGGAATTAAATTCATTCCAATGTTTGTCAGGAAGCGTTTTATTTTATTGTCGAACCAATAATCACGAGCTGCGAGCATTCCAAAATGGTTAAATCCTTTACCTGATGCCGTCATGAGGAGAGCAACATCCATGTGACTATTATGATTGCAAATCATGATGTAAGATGTTTTTGGGATTTTATCTTGCCCAATAACTTTAACAGGGGTGTAAAGGGTAAAAACAGTTTTACAAAATAGTTCGAATATCTTTTTTAAAATCCGGGAAAATAAAGATTGCTTTGTCAGTAAATACGAAAACTTATCATCTTCGAGGACAGAATAAGCTACCATTTATTTTCGCCCGTATTTCATATGTGCTTGAGTAAATGTTCCTGATGCAATGGCAGACATTAATGAAATTTCAAGGCATAAACTGGATGCACAAATAATCTCCGCTAATTTTCGGGAAGAATATTCGCCTTCGTGGCAGCCCAATAATTCAAGATTTTTTTGTTGTGGGAGTAATCGTGTTCCTCCACCAACTGTTCCGACGGTAATAGAGGGGAGTGTCAGCCGACATTTTAGTCCATCCTCTGCAGGCTCAGTTTGAAAATGTCCAATGGAGTTTTCCGCAACACAAGCTGTATCTTGTCCCGTGGCAAGATAAATGGCTGTTAATGCATTTGAAATATGAAGATGACACCCAGTCGTGCCAGCCATATTCGTTACGGTTGGAGCGACTTGTTGAAAAATATCAACTTCATCCAAGTGTATGCCGAGAATTCGTTTTAATACAGAATGCTTTAATGTGGTTTCGGAAATAACGCTATGTCCCCGTCCCATAATCATGGTTTTGGAGGAAGCTTTTTTATCACTGTTAAAGCCAGATTCAAGAATATATTTATATCCCGTATTATTTTGAATATAATCACAGGCCAATTTTGCGGCCAATGTTACCATATTTTGTCCGGCAGCATTCCCTGTATCTAAGACCATATCAATCACCACATAATTTTGAATAGGATATTGATCTATACGGAGCAGTTTGCCATAATTGGTGGAAGACTCTGCTACTTTTTTAATTTCTTCAAAATGGGTGTCAATCCATTTCATGAATTCAGATGATTCTTTCAAAGAGTTAAATATAAAGACGGGAGCGCGAGATAATTCTTGTTTTATATACTGAGTTGAGATGCCGCCAGAAAGGGTTGAAGCAAACATGCCACGACTCATAGAAATGGCTAGCGTTCCTTCTAATGTACAAATCGGGACGGTAAATTCACCTTTAGCATATTCTCCATCGATGAGAAGTGGACCTGCAATGCCCATGGGAATCGGCATAAATCCAACGTGGTTTTCGATAATTCCTTTTAAATCTTCAGGCTCATTTATGGGTGTTTCATCAAGATGAATCCCTGTTTTTTCCTTTAGCCATTCTATGCGTTTTTCTGTATCGTCGGCAGAAAATCCGCTAGGAATTCTTTTATTATTTTTTGAGTTTTTTTCCATAAAATTTATTATGATCTAAGGCGTATTAAAAAAAACGGGCAATGAAACTTTCAGGACCGCAATCAGATTGACAGTGGTGGCCTCCTGCAAACAGCAAACTTCCTTGATCAGCCTTAGGGCTGAAAGGCCTGTTTTTTGTCCACAAAGTACAGCCTCCTATTTTTAAGGGTAGATCCTGAATAGCTAAACATTGCCCGAATACTTTTAATAATCACCTTGAATTTAGACATTGGTATTCTTCTTTTCCTATTGAATTAAGATTGTTTAGGAATCACGAGTTGATTCTCGGTAGAAGCCACCGCAATGGCCACAGAGGCATCACCGGTTACATTCACCGTTGTTCTTATCATATCCAAAATTCTATCCACTCCCAAGATGAGGGCGATTCCAGCGCTAGGCACACCAACCGCTTCTAATATTATGACCAACATAATAATCCCCGCTCCAGGAACAGCAGCGGTTCCAATAGAGGCTAAAACAGCGGTCAAAATAATGGTCAATTGAGCACCAAGATTCAACTCCATTCCTAAAGTTTGTGCAATAAAAACAGCCGCAACTGCTTGATAAAGTGCAGTTCCATCCATATTAATGGTGGCACCTAAAGGCAGAACAAACGAAGAGACTTCTTCAGATACGCCCAGATTTTCTTCACAACATTCCATGGTTACGGGCAGTGTTGCTCCACTGGAGCTTGTTGAAAATGCTAATAATTGTGCTGGTGCAATACCTTTATAGAATGTTTTTAGAGGCATTTTTGAAAATAGTTTCAATACAGCTGTATATGTTCCAAGCATATGGAGAATGAGTCCTAAAATGACAGCAAGCATATAATAACCCAAAGCACCCAATAATTCCATGACTTGACTTAAATCATCTCCTGCTACTTTGTTAATGGTTTGGGCAATAAGGGCAAACACACCATACGGCGCCATCAGCATGATAATATCCACCAATTTGATGATAATATCATTGAAGCCTTCAAAAAAATCTAAAACTGGTTTTGCTTTTTCCTTTGGGACTTGAATAAGTCCAATCCCTAAAAAGATGGCTACGAATACAACTTGTAACATATTCCGGTTGCTGGATGCTGAATCAAAAAAGTTACTAGGTACCATATCCACAATCGCTTGAAGTGGGCCACGGTCTTTAACCGCTTGCGCAGATCCTGTACGAGAAGTGGCATCTTGCTCATACGTTTGTTGTAATTTGATTTTCATTTGCTCTGGAACTTTATCGCCGGGGTTCAATCCGTTTACAATCACAAGTCCAATGCTAACAGAAATCGCTGTTGTTGCAATATAAATAGAGATGGTTTTTCCGCCAATTCGTGATAATTTTTTTAAATCAGATAAAGAAGCAACACCTGTGATCAGTGAAGCTAAGACCAGGGGCACTGCAATGAGTTTGAGTAAACGCATAAAAATAATGCCGAAAGGTGCAATCCAGTCTGTGGTAAATGCGCCCCAACCAGCCGAGGCTCCAATAACGCCGTAAATAAGTCCTAATGTAAGCCCAATGATTATTTTCCAATGTAAGGGTAGTTTTTTCATCGCAATTTTCCTAATTGTTGATTTTATTAATCACAGAATTTAACGGGAAATATGATTGATGTCTTTATTTTCTTAGTTTTTTAAATGAAAATTCATACGTTTTTGATTCTTCAAGAAATATAAACAGAAGTTTAGGTTTGTATTTCAGTAAATCAAAATTTATCTCTAAAAAGATTCTTATTGCTTCAAAATCTATGTTACACGAGAATTCTTCCTCCCGTTGGTCATCTGAATGATGGCAGAGATAGAACAAGAAACAATTGTCATTCCGCACGAGATGCGAAATCCATGCTTTCATTTTTTGCAATGTCTTAAATGTAGCACAAAAATCCTTTCTCGTGCGTTTGTCGCGAACACTCTTTTCGTGCATCTTCCACGAATAAGGATATTCGTGGCACTTTTATTTTAATGAAAGAAAAAAGATTCTTCACTCGAATTAATTTATCAAAAGATCTTAAATACAGGTTTTGCGATTAGAATGACTGGATTTGTATTTGGGCATGAACGAGCAGGATTTTAGGCCATTGTTTTAAGGTTTACTATTTAAGAGTCTTTTCACTGTAGGAAAATCATTCGTAGGGAGTTGACAGGCGAAGTTTTCACAAATATAATAAGTCGTTTCCCCATTAATCATTTCTTGGTTTTTTGTCCAAGGTGCAATCTTACTCAAAGCATCCTTGTTCGAAGCATTTTTAAATAGTATCACTTTATTGGGAAGATACATTTGTGAGAATTCTTGTAATATCTGATTTCTTGCTGATTCATCGCCCACAATTAATATTTCTTTTGGAGATTGATCCTCGAATAAAAAGGAAGTGAGTAAATACGTATTTCCCATAGGCGATTTACTCAATGGAGTAGAAATAGCGCGATATGATTTTTCAACAATATCTAACCATTTTACGTCTCCAGTAAAACGTCCCAGTCGTTGACAATTCATCAACGCAACAGAATTCCCAGCAGGAATGGCGCCATCGTATGTATCTTTTGTTCGGACAAATAATTTTTCTGCATTTTTGGACCCAAGGAAAAATCCACCATTTTCTGAATCATAAAAATCGGATACCATTATTTCAGCTAATTGGATTGCTTCATCAAGCCATAGAATATCAAAAGTAGCCTCGTATAAATTCAATAACCCCCAAATCATAAAGGAATAATCATCCAAAAATGAAGGGAGCCCAGCTTCACCTTGTCGCCAGCGTTTTTTGAGCCGTCCATTTTTGTCTTTCAACTCATCCAATACAAAGTGAGCACTTTTTTCAGCGGCTCGAAGATATTTCGGTTCGTCTAAAATTTGTCCGCCCAAAGATAAACTGGCAATCATTAAACCATTCCAATCAGTCAAAACTTTATCATCTTTCAAAGGATGAATTCGCTTAACGCGAATTGATAATAATTTTCCTCGTGCTTTCTGGATGAAATTGTCTAATTCTGATTGTGTTATGTTTAAGGTTTTTGCTATTTCATATTTTGCCTGAGAAAAGTGCGGGATGTTATTATTCGATGCATGTCCAGATGCTTCGTCAGTAAAATTACCCTGTTCAGAAATATTAAAAATAGACGAAAACAATTCCCCATCTTTTTTACCGAGAATATTGAGAATTTCATCCCGTGTCCAAACATAATATTTTCCTTCTTCTCCATCACTATCCGCATCTTCTGCAGAATAAAATCCACCTTCTGGTGAAGTCATATCTCGCAAGGCATACGCAAAAATTTCTTTGGCAGTTTCAGCATATTTTGATTTTTTTGTGCTTTGATAGGCTTCCAAGTATGCCATAGAAATCATGGCCTGATCGTAAAGCATTTTTTCAAAATGAGGGAGGAGCCATTGCTTATCAGTTGAATAACGATGAAACCCATATCCAATATGATCATAAATGCCACCTTGCCGCATTTTTTGAAGCGTCGTCTCAACCATGGTCAAGGCCTGTTTATCTTGGTTCATTTGATGATAACGCAATAGATAAATTAGATTATGAGCAGATGGGAATTTGGGAGCACGGCCAAAGCCACCGTATTCAGAATCAAATCTCTGCTGAAACTGAGAGAAAGTCTTGTCCAAAATGCTAACTGCTATGGGAGCCCCTGGTTCAGAATCATTTATCTGAAGCATATATTGACTAATGCGTTGAATCGAATTACGAATTTCTGTCTGTTGATCTTTCCAAGCTCGGGCAAGGTTTGGAAGTAATTGTAACATCCCAGGCCGTTGGCCTCGTCCATCTTTTGGAAAATAAGTGCCTGCAAAAAAAGGTTCTTTCTCCGGTGTCATGACGATGGTTAATGGCCATCCACCGCGCCCAGTCATTGCTTGGCATACAGCCATATAAAGATGGTCCACTTCCGGCATTTCTTCTCGATCAACTTTGATGGATATAAAATGTTCGTTCATAAGCACGGCCACGGTGGAATCTTCAAACGATTCGTGCTCCATCACATGACACCAATGGCAGGTGGAATATCCAATGGATAAAAAGATAGGCTTATTTTCTGCCTTTGCTTTTGTGAATGCTTCCTCTCCCCAGGGGAACCAATTGACAGGATTATGGGCATGTTGCAATAAATAGGGACTTTGAGATTGGGCAAGTTTGTTTGTGTGTTTATGTTTCATCGTTGACTTTTCATTCGTTTTGACGGAGCAAGTTAATAAAGAAAATAGACTGATGATTAGCAGAATTGATTTGAATTTCATTGAATATGCCTTTGACGAACTTATTAAAAATACAAGCTTTGAGTCTAAAATTAAAGATTTGAAAATAGAAAATATGGTTGAAATTTGACCTAACCTGGATTATTCGCCACAAAATGTACAAAAAACTGAAAATCTTTTTCAAGACTTGACTTATCATTCCGCACGAGGAACGAGATGCGGAATCCATGCTTTGATTTATCAACGGGACAAGTGGATACCAGATAATTTCGAATATTAACTTTGGCTTTATTCAACGAAGACTTAAACGAAATTTCTGGTATGACAAGTTCCTTATTTATTATGGTGGCAATAGATATTCGCCTGTCTGTGCTTGAGTGGAATTAAGAATGGAGGGGCGTGTAAAGTTTTTTGCATAAAGGGTATTTTCATTTAACACCATGATGAGAGATTTGGAAAATCCTTAAATAAGCATTAATCTTAAAGTGATGAAGCTCGCCAAGATCATCTTTTTTATCACTTTTTTCTCTACGGCTCTTTTAGGAGAGACAGGTTATCTTCGTTATTCTGAAACTTCTTTTTGTATGGATAGTTGTTCCGTTTATTTTCTTGAGGCTGAAAATGGGGAATTCATATCCTGGATAAGCTATTTAGATGATATGGAATCCTTAGACTATTTTCGTGATAGATTTGTTGAAATAGAAGGAGATACAATTCAATGCGTAGAATGTGTGGCGATTAATGTGAACTCAATCGAAATATCAGATTCCTGTGCATCACCTGTATATTGTTATGTAGATCCTTGTGTAGTAAATGAATGTAATTCTTACCCAAATGCAGAATGTATTCCTAATTATTGCGATGGATGTTGGGCGGATTTTTATCTGAATGGCGACTTAGTGGACTGCGGTTCAACGCGAGATTGTATCGATTTGAGTGGCATTGATTTTGGACATTGCGATATGGTCTTAGGAATTGGGTGGGTGAATGATTCTTGTATGAGCATCTCAGGTTGCGACTGGACCGTTGATAGCGTGGATTATACCAGTGCATTTTTCTATTCCATGGATGCGTGTGTTGAGGCATGTGATTTCGTGTCTATCGAAGCTATTAATCATCTTCCTCAAACTTTTCATTTATATGACAATATTCCGAATCCATTTAATCCAAATACAATCATTCATTATGATTTACAAAAGAATGTTCATGTTCAGATTATGATATATGATGTGCTGGGTCGTGAAGTCAGATTATTGGTTAATCACTTAGAAAACGCTGGACTTAAATCTGTAGTGTGGGATGCAACAAACAACTTTGGCCAGCCTGTGAGTGCTGGGATGTATTTATATCGAATATCGGCTGGGAACTTTCATTCAGTTAAGAAAATGATATTGTTGAAATAATGAAATTACAATTATTTTGAATGGAAATTGGAGATGCTTGTTTAGCCATAGAAATTATTCTTCCCAAGCGGGACATAGAAAATCCTGATAATCACAATATTTACAAACGAATGGACCTGGTTTCGGTTCAAAAATACCATTGCGAATGCCATCCGCAGCTTTTCGGACTTTCTCTAAATGTTTTTCTAACTCTTTTTCGTTGAATTCATGAGGATCTAAAGGTGTGTCCAAATCTTTCAGATATAGTAATTGAGCAGCACCCGTTTCTCCTTTGACATCTTTAACTGCTCCACGATTAAGTGCCTCAATATAAAGTGCCAATTGGAGGCTCTTTTTTGATTTTTCGTTAGAAGACAATTTCCCCGTTTTGTAATCTAAGACAAACAATTTATTATCCACTTTATCAATTCGGTCAATTTTTCCTTTTAATCGCACATTAATGTCTTCCATAATGAACTCAAAACTCGCTTCACATTTGACCACGTTTGGAGGATTGGATTGGACGAAATTAAAATAGTCTTTCATCATATTGTGTCCTTGAATTTTGAATTCTTCTTCTCGAATCAAATATTCAAAAGCATCCGAACGCCAATTTTGTTCAAATAATTCCAATAGTTTTTCTAATCGTATATCATCTATTTCATGAAATGACTGTAGGGTTTTGTGGATAATATTTCCAAACTCCATTTGGGCTGAACTTTTTTTCTCAGGAAATCCATCCAATTTTCCGAGGCGATATTTATAGGAACATTTTGCATATTCTTCTATAGCGCTTGCAGAAAGATTCAGGAGTCCAGAAGTGGCGGGAAGCTCAGTGTCACTATCCGCATCGTTTAGTGAAGCAAAAACATGTGATTTCGGTAAGGATCCGGTCTTCGCAATAGATTGGAGCCCATCAACAATTTCTCGAGCTAAATCCCATTGGCCGGCAGCTAATTCACGATTGAGTTCCACGAGTAGTTTTTCAGGCAAGCTTGTGGATTGATTGGAAGCATCTTGTGCATCGGGCATATCTTGTCTCCTTGTGAGTGAATCTAATTTTTCATCGATTTCTTTTAATAATTGTGAGCGGTATGAAGACGGACCAAATAAATGAAGATGAGTTTGAGCACGGGTCAGTGCCACATAAAAAATCCGCCGCTCTTCGTTAAAATGTTCTATTTTTGGCGTAAAACCCTTTGGCTTTTCCCATTGATACCATGGTTCGGGCAAGGTTGTGATTTGGCTCGCCTTTTTGAACGTGCTGGGAAAACTTCCTGATCTGAGAAATGGCACAAAAACGATAGGAAATTCTAGTCCTTTGCTTTTGTGAATAGTCATGACTTTAATCGCACCGCTATGTTTTTGCATAGATGGCTGAATAGCTGGATATTTTCCATCGGATGATAAAATCTCCATATATTGCATAAAATCTTGCACAGAATAATGTTTATCCTGTTGGGAAAACTGATCTGCTAAAGACATAAAATGGCCCATATTTGCTAAGATCAATCGCTCACGATAACGGTATGATTTTCGTGTATTTTTCATGATTTGGGTTTTGTATAGGATACCCCAAATCAGTTCTACTGGGCGGATTTTTTGTTTTAAACGTTTACGGAACGCTTGAATATTATTGCAAATCTTTTCAATGACTTGGATCTCATCTTTTGTATATAAATCTATGTTTACCAATTCTGATATTTTAGGAAGAATCTGATCGAAATTTTTCAATGGGAGATGTTGGGCGCATTTACGGGCAAGTTCACGGCTATGATTTCGTTTGACTAATCGAGTAAAAGCCGTTCCATTTCGTGGATTATCAAAGGTGAGTAATCCCCAAGCCATCACATCTTTGATTTCTGGAATGGAGAAAAATCGTTCCACAAAGACATCAGTGGGAATAGAAGCATGTTGTAAAGTTTTTGCTACGAGACGAATATTGGCGACAGACCGGCAAATAACGGCGATATCTCCAAAGGCAAATGCTTTTTTGAAAACATAATCTTGGATTTGACGGACAATTTCTTCCATTGACTCGGATTTGTTGCCCACATGCCAAATGGGAACGGGACCCTTTTGATTATTGAATGCTTCTAATATTTTCTCTGTCCGATTGCTATCATTGGCAATAGAATAGTTGGCTAAATCTAAAATAGGCTGACTGGATCGATAATTAATTTCTAATTCCACTTCGCCATAATTATCAGTATGTTGATATCGACTTCTAAAATCGGTGATATTAAAATAGTTTGCCCCACGAAAACTGTAAATACATTGATCCTCGTCACCCACCACCGTAATGCTGGGATTTTTCTCAACAATGAGATTTACAATTTTATTCAATGCGTAATTGTTATCTTGATATTCATCAATGATGATATGCTGCATTTTGTCACGGACTGTATTTAATATTTTGGGAGAAGATCGGAGCATTTCATAGCAATCCAAAATCATATCGCCATAATCCACGAAACCCTTTTCATTTTTCCACGCTTGATATCTTTTATACACTTGAATCAAATCTTGAAATTGAAATAAATATTCTTCTTCTGGAACACGGTCACTCAAGCCAGGGAAGAGAGCATGCATTTTATCGGAAGATAAAGTGAGCTCGTCCATTTTTTCGTCTAAATCAGCTGGAGAAAGCAGTTCATCTCGAATTCGACCGAAGAAGGGAATAAAGGCGTTTTTAATCGATTCTATAGGATTGCTTCTAAAGTAGGACGATTTTAAAAAAGTGAGTTTATCGTAATGTTGCAAAATAAGAAACGCCGTATCATTTTCTTGAATGAGCAATTTATCTGCATCAGGTGAATCCGAAAAATCTCTGACCATATTATTGCAAAAGGCATGAAATGTAGAGATTCGCATCTTTTTACTGTCAATATCATCCATTTTACTGAGTTTAATTTTTAATTCATTTGTGGCTTTTTCTGTAAAAGTAAGAATTACAATATGCTCGGGTTTCATGAATCCTTGACTCACTTGATAGTGGATACGATGAATGAGGGTGGAAGTTTTGCCCGTGCCTGCTCCAGCTAAAATCATTAATGGAGAGGCGGGATGGCGAATCGCTTTTTCTTGTAATGGATGGGCTTTAAAGTTTCCGAGTTGATATGCCATGAGAAAAATTAAGCAGAAGAGAGAAGAGCTGAAAGTTAGAAAGTAGAATGTATAAAGAAAAACACAGTTTGTGTCAAACAATTGTTAAAATCCGTTTTTATCTAACTTACCATAAAATCTTCCCCATTGTGGGGAAGATTTAGTTGGGGTTCAGATAAGTATGAATTGTTCTTCAGATATAACAGAATTCTAGTGGAGTCATAACAGGAGTAGCGTTAGCATTGTATTGATAAACCTCCATATTGGGGGATATAAATGTTATGTTGGGTAACGCGAGCGAAAAACAATAGACATGCGTAATCAAAAAAAAGATAAAGATTAAATGAAAAAAGTTTTTAACCTTTAGGATGAATCTCAGTCAAAATGAGCAGAATGTATGAAAAACGACCATGACCTTATTCACGAATTTCAATCTGGGAACGATTCAGCCTTTGATGAGCTTGTCCAGCGACATTTACAAATGGTCTTTGGTTTCTTCGTCAAAATCACTCAAGACAAAATGGCTGCAGAAGATTTGGCACAAGATTTATTCATTAAATTATATCGCTATCTCAAAAAATTCCGATTTGAATCTGCCTTTACCACCTATTTATATCGCGCTCAGCTCAACACCATCAACTCTTGGCTACGACGGAATAAATGGCGAAATTTCCTCCATTTGGATGATATTCCAGAAACAGGAAGATCAGATGATACCGTTGAAGATCAATGGCGAAAAAAAGAATTGTGGGATGGGATTTATCAACTACCTAAAAAACAAAGAACAGTGGTAATGATGCGCATCACAGAGGAATTATCATACCAAGAAATTGGAAAAATAATGCATATTTCTGAAGGATCAGCAAAAGTTAATTTTCATCATGCACTGAACAAATTAAAGGAAATAATCCATGAGTAATTCTTTTGAACAAAAATTAATTAATACGGTTCGTTTGTCGCCAGAAACAATTGATACAAAATCATTTTTAGCTGATTTGCATCAAAATAGAAAAAATAAAAGGCTTAAAAAAAATAGGCTCATATATAGCTTATCGGCAGCTTTATTTCTGATGGTACTGGGTGGGTTAACATTCATCCAATTGGATTCAACTATGGGTTATGACAATAATTGGGCAGAAATAGAAGAAGCGGATTATTTTGACATGGATTTTTGGAATAATCAGAATGAAATCGAATTGAAAATATCAGAAAATTATTACAATGAATTAGCGATTTTATTGTTAGAGGAAGATGAATTCTGGAATACAATAAAATTTTTAGATGATATGAATTACACAACAAATAGAAAGGAATTATAGTTATGAAAAGATTCTGGATGATATATATGATTGTTTTGATGAGTTCAGTGACAATGGCCCAAGCAGGAATGGATTGGGATGGGAAAAAGGATGGTCGCGGTAAGGAAAAGCGAGAAATGATGATGATGTTTCGCTTGACAGAAGAACTGAATCTGACCAGCGAACAAGGAGAAAAGTTCTTTCCTCGTTTTCGTGAGCATCGCAAAGCTATGGACAAAATCAGGGTGGAGATGAAATCCTCGGGTGAATCTATCAAAATAAAACTTGAGAAAAATGAAACCCTTGACAAAGGAGATATCAAAAAGGCCGTCAATCAGATTCGAAATTCCAAGAAAGCTCAAGCAGATTTAGAAGCAGAATTTGTCTTGGATATGGGAAAAGTGCTTTCACCAGAACAGCAGGCCAAATTGGCAATGTTTAAGCATAAAATGGTGAAAGATATTCGTAAACAAATGAAAGGACGTCATGATCGTGATGGCAAGAAACAAAATCGTAATAAGCGAAACCGCTGGTAAACAAAAAGGTAATCAAAAACGAAAGGAAAATAAAATGAAAAAAATACAAATAATATTCATCGGACTTATGGTTTTCGCCATTGGATGTGGTGATTTAGGACAAAATGATGCTGATATTCGAGCAGAATTGCTCTTGATTCTTGATGGCGACGATGCCATGGGAATCGATGGTTTGGATGATCAAGATCCGGCAGAAGGGGATTATAATGAAGGCGTGGAACTTGATGAAGGATTAGCGAGAATAGTGATTGATACTTTATGGCCAGGTGGAGAATATCATATTCGATTTGGTCGCCGGATATTAGATCATAGTCGTGAAGTAGAATTTGAAATTGATGGCGATACGGCGATTGGTTTTGTGTCTCATAGCGTGGATGGTGAATTTCATATTTTTGCTCTAGATACACTCACGCATGAAATTGCAGATTCTGTGATAAAGCCTTTCACATCTATCTTTAATCGTAAAGTTCGATTTGTTCAAGGTGAAAATCCAAATAATCCTGACAGCACGGTTTGGCGCGTTGATGCTTTGACTATTGGCATGGGCGGGGCAGGAAATAAAGTGTCCATTTCCTCTATTTCAATATATGAAATTTCCACAGAAAATGATTCAGTGTCTCACGGTGAACTTTTATATAATTTTAATGCTGATGATGCTGGGGATATCTTTTTGAGTCGAGAAGATTTGCCTTCATTTACTTTCCGTCATCCGGTTTTGATAGAAATGGACGTAACAAACCTTGGACCTGAATTTCCCATGGGAAGTGGAGAGTGGGGACTGTTTCATTATGGCCGTTCTAGACATTTGAAGGGACGACGTTTTCTCAACGATGCGGGTTTGTGGGCAGATGGTGTCGAAAATGATAACACTTTTTCGGCTTATTGGCGAGTGCATGGACCTGGTTTTGGACACGATAGACGAATCTTTCGAGGGTTTTTTGAAGCTTTAGATATGTCTTCCGTCTTTGTTGAAGAAGAGAACTTACACACAAGTGTATGGTGGTTTCCTTATAGAGTGAGCCGTCCATAAAACAATTTTTATATAAATAACGTCACTTCCTTGTACAAAGCCTCGTCTCTTAGTGGATTATCATGAGACGGGGCTTTTTTATTTAGATGTCTTGAAATAAGTTTTCACTATGATGAAAAGAAAAATTTACCAATTCAGTGCAGGACCTGCCGTTTTGAATGAAATCGTTTTAAGTGATTCTGCTAAAGCTGCCATAGATTTTCAATCTTCTGGTTTAAGTTTGATGGAAATGAGTCATCGTTCAAAGCCAGTAGAATCATTATTCCAGGAAACAACAGACTTAGTAAAAAACTTGCTCAATGTTCCGAGTGGATACCATGTTTTATGGTTACAGGGTGGCGCCTCTTTACAATTCGCCATGATTCCCATGAATCTCCTTTCGGATGATGATATTGCGGATTATGCAGATACGGGGCTATGGTCGTATAAGGCAATCAAAGAATCGAAAAAATTTGGGCATGTAAATATTTCGAGCTCTTCACGATTGTCAAATTATAATTACATTCCAAAAACAATGGAGCAAAATGCTCAATCTAAATATTTACATATCACAAGTAATAACACAATATATGGCACACAATATAAAGAAATGCCTGAAGTATTAAATCCGAATGGGTATCTTATTGGTGACATGTCATCAGATATTTTTAGTCGCCCATTGGATCTTTCTCAATTTGGACTTATTTATGCAGGCGCACAGAAAAATATGGGGCCAGCTGGCATTACGATGGTAATCGTGCGTGAAGATATTTTAGGCAAAATTGACCGAGATATTCCCAGTTATTTAGATTATAAAGTGCATATCGAAAAGCAATCTTTGTTTAATACGCCTCCAGTTTTTTCACTATTTGTTGTTAACCGTACTTTGAATTTCTTGAGGGCGATGGGTGGAGTAAAAGAGATGGAAAAAATAAACATTCGTAAAGCAGGGTTTTTGTATGCAGAAATTGAACGAAACAGTTTATTTACCAGTCCTATCACAAAAGAAGATCAATCCCTGATGAACGTTCCCTTTGTTTTTAAACAGGGGAGAGATGAAAACCATTTTTTATCCTTTTGCGAAAAACGTGGATTAATGACGCTAAAAGGTCATCGTTCTGTCGGTGGATTTAGAGCATCTATTTATAATGCCATGCCAGTAGAAGGCGTGATGGCTTTAGTAAAGACCATGCAAGATTACGAAGATATTAAGGGATAATTCCTTTTTTTGTCAGTTTATCTAATTTTGGTTTAATCACAAATTGGCAATACCCTTGAGATGAATTTTTTTCATAATAATTGTCATGATAATCTTCCGCTTCATAAAATATAACTAATTTTTCAACTTCTGTAACAATGGCATTTTCAAAATAGCCAGATGCGTTCGTTGCTTTTATCGATTTTTCTGCAATTAATTTTTGTTTCTCATTGTGATAGAGAATGATAGATCGATATTGGGAACCGACATCAGCACCTTGGCGATTTAGCGTCGAGGGATCATGAGCTTGCCAAAATACATTTAGCAATTGCTCGAATCTTATTAGATTTGGATCAAATTCAATTCGTGCGACTTCTGCATGACCCGTTTCGCCCGTACATACCTGTTTGTAGCTTGGGTTTTTCTGCTGGCCTCCAGCGTAACCAGGCTTGACACTTTTAACTCCATCGAGTTTTTGAAATATAGCTTCAACGCACCAAAAACAACCGCCACCTAAAGTTGCAAACTCAGTTTGTTCCATTTGTGTTCCTCTTAAATCTCCAAATATGAAAACCCATAATAAAATGGGCATTATTCTCGTGATTGTAAATTGTTGAATCATCAATGCATAATTTAATCTTTTCATAGCTGGGTCGCGACAAAATATAAAGAAAATAGAAAAAATGAGCACCCAATACAGATAAGCTGTATTTGAAAAAGTAATTTAATAGGACAAATAAGTCTTATATAAAGCGCAATTGGTTTGTAATTTCATTACAAGACAATGACGTCTTAAATAAAAAGAGGAGTTATCTCATGAAAAGAATGATAATCATACTGAGCTGTATGTTTAGTATGGTATTTGCGCAAGATTATGTGGGAAATGAAGCGTGTCTTGTGTGTCATAATAATGTAGGATTAGGTGACATGACAGGATGGAGAACTACGATGCATGCAAACGGTTTTTCCGCTCCAATTGGCGCAAACACGATGGTAGATATGACAGGTATAATCGCAGATGCAAATGAAAACGGAACTGATGATTTTATGGATGGATTAAGTTTGTCTGATGCATCGATTACATCTTCATTTTCTGCTTATGGTGCAAACGCGCCAATTTTAGGTTATGATAGCAGTTCAGATCAATACACTGTTACCATTGGTGATTTAACCTTACCTGTATTCCTTACCTACGGCGGAAGCGGTTTGTATAAACAACGATATATAGTAAAAGTGCCATTAGCAGATGGGTCTCTGTCTGTAAGTCATTATGTATCACCTGTGCAATACAATGAAGCTACGCATGAATATGTAGGTTATCATCCAGAAGCTTGGTACGCAGATCCAGCAAACGGAGATTATACGCCACTTTTTAATGCTTCTACAGTGACCGTAACGAATATTGTTGCTTCAGCAAATACACAAAAGCGTAATTTTGAAAAGCAATGTGTAGGTTGTCACTTTGATCATACTGTCATGACAGAAACACTAGATGGCGAATGGATTGCTGATGCACCAGATGCAGGTGTAAATGATATTGGAAGTAGTGTCTATGATATTGATGGTGATGGAACATTAGATTTAATCAATACTGGTTGTGAAAGATGTCACGGTCCTGGTTCAACTCATGCAACATCAGGAGTAGCTGAAGATATTATTAATCCAGCTGATCTTACAGCACAACAAGCCAACGATATGTGTGGATTTTGCCATTCTAGAGGATCAAGTTATCCAAATGAAACATTCCATTTTCCTTATGATGATGAAAACATGCACGATTGGGAAGTTGGTGATTCTTGGGCAGATTATTATATAGACCATGGTGGCTATTTTGGTGACGGACAAAATGAGGGTGAAGCAAAAAGCTCGAAATCACATCATCAGCAATATTTTGATCTTTATGAAAGTAGTAAACCAAATTATATTTATCATCAGGTAACTTGCTATGAATGTCACGATGTGCACAATACAGAAAAGCATCAAATTCGAACAGAAATTGTACAAGAAGATGCTAATGGTAATGATTTGGCAATTGCTACAGAAAATGATAATAACACATTATGCTTAGCTTGTCATGCGAGTCATGGCGATTTTGCAACATTAACACCAGAAATGATTGCAGATCCGACGACCAATGCAAGTCAAATTGCTGAGGTCGTTTCGGGACATACGAATCATTCATATGATCCAGAAAATGGAGCAAGCAGATGTTCTAAATGCCATATGCCGAAGACGATTAAATCAGCAGTGCATTATGATATTCATTCGCATACGTTTGAGCCTATGTCTCCTCAAAAAACGCTGGAATATGCCATGCCTAATGCGTGTGCAGCCAGTTGTCACAGAGGCATTGAGAATGGATCAACACCTTTGTTCGGAACGGGAGTAGATGCCTCTTTTTCAGATTGGAGTGAAGCCCAGGATATTGCTTTAGCTGATACGTTGCTTCATTATTTTGGTCCAGAAGGACAGTGGTGGGCTATCGATCAAATTCTTGCTATTGTCGAACCTGTATCTTCTACAATCCCAGAATCATTTGGCTTAGAACAAAATTATCCTAATCCATTCAATCCTGTGACTGTTATTCCAATGATTATAAAGGAAAATTCAAATGTTGAATTATCACTTTATGATATGCTTGGAAAAGAAGTGACTAAGCTAGTGAATGAACAAATGAATGCGGGAGAATATAAAGTAACTCTCCATGCAAACGGAATTTCCAGTGGTGTTTATTTCTATCGGTTGGTTGCAACGACAAATAATGGTCATCAATTTGTAGATCAAAGAAAAATGATTTTGATGAAATAATCATTCATTCTTGTTATAAAAAAAAGGGAAGCATATATGCTTCCCTTTTTTTTACTAAATCATTTATAATTTTGATTTATATCTTAAAATAGTGGTTCTTTTCTGAGACCATCCCAATAATGGAATAGTGTATAAATCGGATGTTTAAATAACATTCTAGGACCAGCATAGCGCATGATTTTCTTTATTTCATGGCGCATGTCGTTTTTATAACAATGGACTTTGCAATTCACGCAAGTGGTTTTACCATATTCAAAGGGACAGTGGATCAGTCTTTCTTCAGCATAATCTGCCAACGATTGGCAAGAATCACATAAAGAGTCATTGCTTGCAGGGTGATGATGATTGCAAAAAATCTGAATCATCGCATCTACCGTTTTCTTTTCCCGAAGGGTTCGGGGATGCACCAATTTATTATCACTTACAAATGTCGTCATATTACTTCGGCATCAGCTAAGCGTATGATAATCATAATTTCATCCATTTCAAATGACCCATCTTTAATTCTCCCCTATGACAGGGGAGAGGGTTGAAGGATTCCATTTATCAATCTTTATTTTTCCCCTGTAATAGGGGAAAAATAAAGGGGTTTTTATTACGACTAACCCATGCCGGTTTAATATTGAATGCTTTAAAAAAAGATTTAGCAACCACCTTGGGGTGCTTTCTTTTTTTTCTTTCGTTTAATTTTAGGTTTGGAAGCTTTGGATTTTGATTGACTCGTTGAAGACTTGACATCACCACCAAAATACTGACTCGCACCTTTTCGGAATTCATATTTTGCGATTTCATCGTCTGCGCTATAAGGGGAAGGGATAGAAGGATTTAAAATTGTTTCGGTCCAATAATTGAGTCCACCTTGCAAAACGTAATTATTCTCATATCCTAATTGTCGTGTAATCATCCAAGCTTCGTGGGATAGGGTGGTTCCATTGGAATAGAAGATATTCATTTTGATTCCTTGATCCACATAATCCACCCATTCATCTTCCAAAATTTGATTCAATGGGATGTTGATTGCATTGTCCAAATGGAATTGTTCATATTCTTTGGGTGTGCGAATATCAATCAGCTGGATAGACGGATCTTTATTAATAAGCCAATCCGCCAATTCATCTGATGATACCATTTCAGTTCCAAATTGAATTTCGGTCAACATCTCTCCAGCCGTTAATTTGTATTGCTTCGTTGTATTCTCAGGAACAAATGCTATAACCAATCCTAATCCAAATAAAATAGCTGTTAATCTTTTTAAGGGTAACATGATTAATACTCCTTTCGGGGAAATTTCTTTTCAGCGATCTCAGCCACATAAAACATGCCTAATGCTACTAAAATGACGAAAAAGGCTAATGTGCCTTGCGAGACACCTAAAACATCTGAAAGTTTGATATTGCCTAAATATTCAGCCATATATAAGGGCTTAATGATTTCATAGAATTCTCCAAAAAGGAAAATGCCAATAAAAATCCCACCAAAGAATACCATGGCATCAATTTTACCAATGGATAAAGCACACACGCTTGTTCCAGGGCAATACCCGCCAATTATAAATCCAGCTCCCATAATGATACCCCCAATAATGGCAGACCATAGAAATGTTGGATTCACCCAAACTAAATTGAGATCAATCCAATCAAAGAGTGAAAAATAAAGTAATCCTAGCATACCTGTGACTGCTGCTGTAAAAAATACTTTTAATACAACCGTATCATAGCCATAAAAAACGCCAGCTAACTTTCGACTAGATGAAAATCCAGCCTGTTCTAAAACAAATCCAAATCCAACCCCCACAACAAAAGCGATGAAAAAATTCCATCCTTCTGCAATGATTTCTTGAGGAATAAGTGGTCCCATAATAATCTCCTATTTTTTATAGCCACCAAGCCCAGAAGACACCAAGTTGTCGAATAGAAAAAAACCTATGATTCTAATCCGCTTCTTAGCGCCTTTGTGTCTCTGTGACATTATTTTTAAATCCAGTTTCTTCTAAAAAAATATGCTAACGCAAAAGCAGTCCCAAAAATGGCCATCATCGTTACAAATCCAGCTAAAGATAATACAGCCATTCCTGTGAGAGCAGATCCGCTAGTGCATCCACGGCCTAACTGACTCCCGTAGCCAAAGAGAATGCCACCAATCCCCGCAAGAATGAGGCGCTTCTTTGATGTAATATTTGGATGATGTTCCACTTTGAGTTTTAATCTTCCTGCTAATGCACCGGAAAGGAATCCGCCCACTAGCACACCCAAGACTTCAAATACGAGCCAAGATTTCATAGGGTTTTTCCCGTCGCCTGCATATTTGCTATAAAACCCTGAATCTGCAGTATGTTCTGGAGCTACCGTTTCAACGGCAGTCACAACCATACTCTTTACGGCTCCACTGGCGCCTAATCCACGTCCCGTAAAATAGAACGCTGATAATAAAACCAATCCTAGCAGAACACCTGCTAAATATGGATTCATGTATTTTGTTTTCATTTTAATCTCCTTAATAAAGCCAACGGCTTGCTTGGCCAGCATCTACTACAATAAAGCGTAATGCTAAACTTCCAAACAAGACCAATATGGCAGAAATGTAATGGGGTATTTTAATTTTTCGTAATTCTAAAATTTCTAAGGTGGCCGGGAAAATCAATCCACCAAATACAACAAATATCCAAAAGCTATTGGTAAACTCCCCGCCTAAAAATAGTTTTGCCGCCTCTATATGAACTTGTGTTCCTGCTAATAAGCCCATGAATAAATGAATGATCAAAAATAATTCTGTCCCTATTAACATAAGATCAATTCGCGCAAATAAATGTTTTTCTTTTGTTGTTTTTGATAATAGCATGATAAGTGCAGCTCCAGCCGATAAGCCTGATGTTAAGAATAATGGACCTAAAATAGCTGTATTCCAAAAAGGGCGTGCGTTAAATGCAGAAAGTAAAATTCCAGTATACATACCAAGGATGATAGATAACACCATTAATATCCAAGCCATTTGTCTTTTGTATTGGCGGATAGTTTCAATCGTTTCTTCTAACCATTGATATCTCCAATTCCATTTTGGAAAAACATCTTTTACCCACAATGCGCTCCAAACAATGGTTAATGGATAAATAATCATAAGTGTCCAGGCTCCCCAACTCATGGGTGATTCCCATCGGATATTGGTATATAATTGCCAAAAATATAATTTATGACTCAGATCTAAAAGGAGGGCTGATAGTCCTAATCCAAGCAAAATAGGTGTAAACATAGGTGCAATTTTCACTGCAGATGGATATTCATTTTCTTTTCCACGTATGGTATAAAGTGCAGAAAAGAAAAGTATTCCAGCAACCAAGCCACCTATGAACAAGTAAAAAGGAATCTCCCATCCCCAAACATGTAAATAGGGATCAATTTCAGGATTCATTCTGCCACTTACAATTATTTCTTCAATCATTTTTTACCTCAGGTCAAATAATAAATATTAGGTTTAGTTCCTGCTTCTGGAATAAGTGTTTTCCATTTTCTTTTTCTCAAGAGTTGAGAAATCTCACTGTTTGGATCATCCGTATCTCCAAAATACATACATTTTGTTGGGCAGACACTTACACAGGCTGGATTTTCACCTTTTTCAACGCGGTGAATACAGAACGTACATTTATCGACATGGCCTTCAGGGTGAATGTATCTTGCGTCGTAAGGACAGCTTTCGATGCACGCTTTACACCCGATACATTCGTTTGCATCTACAAGCACAATTCCACCATCAACAATATGACTCGCTTCCGTGGGGCAGCAACGGACACACGGCGCATCAGTGCAATGATTGCAACGTTCTGTCCTAAATTCCATAGATAAATCTGGATAAGTCCCAGATGTAGCTTCTATAACCCAATCACGACAATGCCCGATTGGAACATTATTTTCAACTTGACATGCAACAACACAGTCACTACATCCGACACACTTTTTTGTATCAATGGCCATTGCGTATCGCATTATGCAGCTCCTTTCGTAGGTGCTTCAGTTAAGAATGTCACGAAATTAACTCGCATCCCCGTTCCACCCATCACAGGATCAATATTAGATTTAGTAATAAGTTCGGCATCACTTGCACCTCTTCCATAGGCACGAGATAGTCGTTTGTCCGTATGTCCAAATCCATGAATCATATACACCGAATCCCATCGAATTCGTTCCGTCACACGTACTTTTATTGGAAAGGAAGTCACAACACCATCTTGGTTTTCTAACCAAACTTCTTGGTTGTTCTTCAATCCCCATTCTTTGGCAACTTTTGGGTTAACCCATACTTTGTTTTCATCCATCAAGTCTGTTAGATTTGGATTATTGGCTGTGCGACTAAATGTATGCATAGGTGCGCGACCATAAATGAGTCTATAAAAATCAGTGGGCGGTTCTTCATGAGCGGTATAATTTGGAAGAGGATCGTACCCCTCGTCTTCCATAGAAGTAGAATACAACTCAATTTTACCTGTATTGGTATTGAATTCATAGTCAGGTAAACCTTCCAATGGATATAAGTCATCGTATTGACGATCAAATTTCTTCAAACCTATCTTTTTCATTTCTTCGAGTGATAAGCCTACTTTTTTCAATTGCCAATCTAATTCTTCTTCTTCGGTTTCAAATGGGAAATAATCTTGAAGACCGAGTCGATTAGAAAGTTCCTTTGCCATCCACCAAGCTGGTTTTGAATCGTATTTTGGTTCTGCAGCAGGGGCTCGTAGGGCAATGGTTGGTTCTCGATGACCACTAACCCTTAGATTATCATACCGTTCTAAGTAAGTGCATTCAGGCAAGACCACATCAGCATATCCTGTAATTTCCATAGGCATTGTATCGATAACAACCATCAAATCTAAATTTTGTATGGCTTCAATAGTATTGGCTTGGTTGGGTAGAGTGGATATCAAATTGGTTCCATTTACAATCCATCCTTTAAAAGAACAGTCGCGTTTTACCGTGGGAATGGTCGCATCACAGATGCCAGATGCGAGCGCCAATCCTGCTAATTTAAATTGACCTGGAAATGCATCTCTCCATGTTTTCTTTGGCTTAGGGAATTTGGGCAAATCCAGTTTGGCAATTTTTTTCTTTTCAGGATTATAGAAACCGCCACGTCGTCCCCATGAACCCAATAACGCATTTAATATAGCAACAGCTCTAAGGCGTTGCGTATCATCTCCATACCAGGTAACATGACGACCGGGATGTATTATAACCGATGGAGCAGCATTAGCCATCTCCTTAGCTGTCTTACGAATCACATTGGGTTTAATGGTAGTAATTCCATAAGCCCATTCGGGAGTAAAAGACTTAACGTGTTCCTTTAGCTCATCAAAGCCAAATGTATATTTATCTACATATTTCTTATCATACCATTCTTTATTAATAATTACATGAATCCAAGAAAGCAACAAAGCCATATCGGTAGATGGTTTTATAGGAAGCCAATGTTTGGATTTACTAGCAGCGGTAGAAAATCGCGGATCTACTGTAATGATTGTTGCTCCTTTATCAATGGCATCAGACATTTCTTGAACTTGACCATTATGCATATTTTCACCAATGTGAGATCCAATAAGAACGAGACAATCTGTATCACGAATATCGACCCGTTCCGGCGAACCAATGCCTTCTCCAAATGTAGCAAAGAAACCTACTTCTCGCGGACCGCGACATTGAGCATAGGATGGCGCTGTAATATTGGGTGAACCAAAAGCTTTGATCATACGTCCAAAATGTTTCCCCCCACTCCCATGGCTAAATAAAGCTATACATTCTGGCCCATGTTCGTCGGCGATCTTTTTCATTTTTTTGGCGATATAATCAAATGCTTCATTCCATGATGCTTCTCGATAAGTTTGTTTTCCGTTGACTTCAGTTCTGATGAGAGGTGTTTTGAGTCGGTCATCATCATAATACATGCCAACGCCACCGGTTCCACGTGGGCAAAATCTTCCATTACAATGTGGATCATTATCGTTTCCTGTTAATTTCCAAATATCGCCTTTTTCATTTAAATGAGCCCAGCCAGCGCATTTCCAAAAACAAACTTCACAATAGGTTGGAATTCGTTTGATTGTTTCTTGCAAACTCTCATTTGCCATGACAGACCCACTGAGCCAGTCAAAAATAGGATTTGCTGCAGCTAAGCCTCCAAGGCCAAGGCTAGAAATTCTAATAAAATCACGTCGATTAAGTGTTTTAGGCATGGCTAATCCTTTTTATTCATTAATTCTTTATAGAGTGCTTTAATATCACTGCATTTATTGGCAAGGAGATAAACATCGCAAGTTCTACAATCAATATTTTGACATTCTTTTCCTTTTTGGCTTGCAGCCCAACAGGGCTCTGATGTGGATGTGTATGCATCACAAGATTCTCTTGATGCTTTAGAACAAGGCTTGAATTCCCAACAGGGAACCATAGCGAGTATCGTTTTAATGCCAGCGATATTTAACCCATCTTCCACAATATGTCTTCGAATACAAAGAATCCGTTCAATGTCGGTTTTGGAATATACGCGTCGCTTCGTCTTTGTCTTGTGGGGGAGTATTAATCCTTTATTTTCATACATGCGTAAAGTATGGACAGAAGTCCCAGCTAATTTGGATGCGATGCCAATCGTATATAATGGAAGAGACGAGATTTCTGCGTCACTGTTTTTAGAAGAATATTGATCGTAATTCATTTAATTATTTTTCAAAACCTAGTGTGTCAAATCTAGATTAGCTTAATTCGACAGATGAAATTACTGAGTGAAATTGGGCGATACAAGAAATAAAGATAGTAAAATCTTAATTAATTTATGTTATATTTATTTCCTGCTAAAAGGGCGACAATCTGTTACTTCTTCATGGCTCTTATTATTTTTTTCAGAAGTTTTTTGTCATCAGGAAGTAACCCTGCGGCGGGAAGACGGTTTATTAATTCTGCCCATGATTTATCTTGACGATATGCTCTACGAAAGTAGGGGTAAGATTCTTCAATTTGATTCGCTTCTACAAGTGTTACGCCAACCCAAAAAGGGGCTTCACCATTGGTTTGTTCATCTGTGACTAAACTGGTGGCTTCTTCATAAGATTTGACTGCTTTTTCCATTTGATGTTTGGTCACCCAATCGTCACCTTCATTCAACTTTAAATAGGCGCGTTTTAATTGAACCAATCGTCGCAATTCTTGAACAGGATTTGGGTGATCTGCAATTCTCAAATCAAAGATACGATCCACCCATGGGAATCCGGTAGCGTCTCCGGAAACAACAAGTATGGCTGCAGATTGTCTTCCACGAATATCGCCCCCTTCATTTTCTGCTGCTTCCAAAGCAGAAAGCAGTTTTTCAGCTAAATCTCCATCACTAGATTCAAATGCTATTGCCATCGCATCCCAAACGGTGGGGTTTTCCATTAGATTGGCTTGGACGGAATAATTTTTACCCATTTTATGCCCTGCAAAAGGGATGGTGCTATTTCCTGTGAATACAGCTGTATTTCCACTGGCATCAATCATACCCACCTGACGAACATCTTTCCCTGTATCCGTGCTTACAAGTGCATCCATTGCTTCTTGGGCTGTGCGACCTGCTTTCATGAGTTCTAATCCTAATGGACCATAATTGGGATCAATAAAAGATTGTGTTGCAACCGCGCCAACACCTGCTTCTGCCCAGGCCACCAAGGGACCAACAGAAAACCAATGGGATTGAACGGCTACACCCAATTCTCCCGTATCGGGATCTCTGGCTACAATCGAGTAAGTAGAAACAGGTCTCTTTTCTGAAAGGGTTTGAGTAAGTCCAGTTGAAAGAATAATAATAATGACCAAATAGCGAATCATAAGAAAACTCCTACGTTATTATGCGAAAAATACTCAGATAAAATAAAACAGAATTATGACTAGTTTAGCCTAAAAAAAATCCCCGATAAAATACCGAGGGTTTTTTCAACAAAGCTAAAGAAGGTTTATAATTCTTTTAAATCTTTCAAGAGTTGTTGGAGCATATCTTTTGCATCTCCAAATACCATGATTGAGTTATCGAATCCGAATAATTCATTTTGAATACCAGCAAATCCCGGGTTCATGGTTCTTTTGTTGATAAGAACCGTTCGTGATTTATCCACATTTAAGATAGGCATTCCATAAATAGGACTTGATTTATCATGACGTGCAGCAGGATTCACCACATCGTTGGCGCCAAGCACAATCGCTACATCGCAATCTTCAAATTCGGGATTGATTTCATCCAAATCTTTTAATTGATCATAAGAAATATTGGCTTCAGCTAACAATACGTTCATATGTCCTGGCATTCTCCCAGCAACAGGATGGATAGCATACAATACTTTTTTCCCTTGAGATTCAAGTAAATCTGCTACTTCGCGAACAGCATGTTGAGCTTGCGCAACGGCTAATCCATACCCTGGGACCACAATAATTTTTTCAGCAGCATCTAATATCATGGCTGCTTCTTCGGTGGAATAACTTTTAATATTCATTTGCTTTTGAGCTCCACCATCAGAAGCTCCTTCTTGAACCAATCCAACGGCACCAAAAATAACATTGGCTAAAGAACGATTCATACCTTTACACATAATATTGGTTAAAATAAGTCCTGAAGCACCCACTAAAGAACCCGAAATAATCAATCCATTATTCATAAGCACAAATCCAGTCGCGGCCGCAGCTACTCCTGAATAAGAATTCAATAATGAAATGACCACAGGCATATCTGCGCCACCAATGGGTATCGTTAATGTGATTCCCATTAAAGCGGATAAGAATACAATGGCATAAAAAAAGTTCACTAAATCATTTCCACCCATTGAAAGGTAAACAGTAATTGAAATGAGGCTTATGGCAAAAAGTGCATTCAAAATTTGCTGGCCAGGGAAAATAATCGGTTGTCCTGATATGAATCCTTGCAACTTACCAAACGCAATAAAACTTCCAGTGAATGTGAGGGTTCCCACAAAAATAGACAAAATAACAACCACAAGATAAAAAGTGGGGTCCAGCCCGTTAATCATTTCACCCGTTTTTAGTTTATCCATATTGGTAATAAAATCTGCACCAGCCACCAAAGCGGAAGCGGCGCCACCAAATCCATTGAAAATGGCAACCATTTGAGGCATTTGGGTCATTTCTACTTTCACCGCAAAAATACCACCAATTAATCCACCAATAAGCATTCCAATGAGAATTAAAGTGAAATCAAGACTGTTGTAAGAGAGCAGTGTTGCAACGATAGCAATGAGCATTCCAACGGAAGAAATCATGTTTCCGTTTCGTGCTGTTTTTGGGTGGCTCAGTTTTTTGAGACCGAGAATAAAAAGAACCGCCGATACGACGTAAAATATTTTTGAATAATCCATGTTGTCGCCTATTTCCTTTTAAACATTTTGAGCATGCGATCTGTTACCATGAAACCACCGACCACATTCACCGTTGCAAAAACAACGGCAATCAAGCCAAACCAGGTTCCAATGGAACCGTCGATTTTTGTTGCAATAATTGCACCAACAATGGCAATTCCTGAAATGGCATTTGAGCCAGACATTAGTGGCGTATGTAAAGTGGGCGGGACTTTCGAAATAATTTCATTTCCGACAATAATCGCCAAAATAAAAACAGTTAAAATATTAATATCCATAATGGGTCCTTATGCGTTTAGTTTTTGTTGAGTCGGTTCATGCGTTATAGTGCCTTCATGTGTAAACATGGATCCTGAAATGATTTCATCTTCCAAGTCTAAATTTATTTCTCCATCTTTAATCATATAAGTCATAAAAGCGACGATATTCTTTGCATAAAGTTGGCTTGCATGATGGGGCATGGTTCCAGGGAAATTAGTCGTGCCATCAATGATAACGGCATTGTAATCAATAATCTTACCTGGTTCAGTTTTTTCACAATTTCCGCCATTTTCTGCAGCCAAATCCATAATGACAGATCCAGGTTTCATGCCATCGACCATAGCAGTGGGAATTAAAATCGGAGCGGGACGACCCGGGATAAGTGCGGTTGTAATGACTAAATCTGCTTTAGCAATTTTTTCCGTAATGAGCATTTGTTGACGTTCTTTATAATCGTCGGATGTTTCTTTTGCGTATCCACCTTCTCCGACGCCGTCGTCTTCACTCGCTTCCACTTCTACAAATTTAGCGCCTAAACTTTCCACTTGTTCTTTTACTTCTGGACGAACGTCGAATGCTTCCACTTGAGCGCCTAATCTTTTAGCGGTTGCGATAGCTTGTAAACCTGCAACTCCAGCGCCTAAAATCAATACTTTAGCTGGTGGAATCGTTCCTGCGGCTGTCATGAGTAAAGGCATATAAACACCAATATGGTCCGCGCCAATCAGAACGGCTTTATAACCTGCAATATTTGCCTGAGAACTCAGTGCATCCATTTTTTGCGCCAAGGTGGTTCTCGGAATTAAATGCATAGAAAAACCAGTTACTTTTTTATCGGTCATAGCTTTAACGGCTTCTAATTCTTTGGTTGTTTGAAAAAAGGACGTAAATATAGAGCCACTTTTCATTTGACCTATTTCATCTAATGTGGGTGTTGCCACTTTAACAATAATATCGGCATTTTGATAAATATTAGAAGCGTTGGTAATCGTTGCGCCGGCATCTTCATAATCTTTATCAGAAAAATTGGATTCTATCCCCGATCCGGATTCAATTTGAACGGTTAAACCAGCTTTAATGAGATCTTTTACAGAAGGGGGTATTAGGGCGACCCGATTTTCACCGGGCAGTATTTCTTTAAGTGTAGCAATAATCATATTTGTTTTTCGTTTGTAATTGAATGAAATTTCAGCCAGAAAGTTACTAACAATAATTGGGAGTGCAATTAAAAATAAGGAGAAGATTGTCTTGAATTTAATAATGCGGAACGAGAATCCTTCCTCTTGGATTTTCCGCTCTGAACGACATTGTTTTTTTGTCCAAAATTTGGTGTCATTTCGTTCAGATACACGAAATGCATCTAAAGAATTTTAGTCAAACTTCAAGTGGCTTCTGAATCTTTTCTCGTATATTATTCACGAATAAGGATATTCGTGGTATTTATAATATAAAACACGAGCTTACAGGTTTAATTGCCTAAGCTAAATATAAAATTACATTTCACTAGACTTGTTCCTCATTGTATTGACTCGCTAATATCTTAGCTCAATATTTATCTTAAATACAAGATTTGAATTCATTTTAATAAGGAGCAGAAGAATGGACGTTTCACAGATATTATCAGAATTGGGGATTCAAGAAAAAAATTATGGGGGCTGTTCTGGTCCCAATGGCTGGAGCACAACAAAAGATGCAGGCGAGCTTCACTCTGTCAACCCCTCCACAGGCGAAGTAATTGCTTCCGTTTATGAATGTTCGGTAGATGATTACGATCGGATTATTAAAGCATCGGAAGAAGCCTTTAAGGCATGGCGAAAAGTTCCAGCTCCATTAAGAGGCCAATTGGTTTTGAAGATGGGAAATCGCCTTCGTGAAAAGAAAGATGCTTTGGGCAGTCTTGTTTCATTGGAAATGGGAAAAATCAAGCAAGAAGGAGATGGTGAAGTACAAGAAATGATTGACATCGCCGATTTTGCAGTGGGACAATCTCGCATGCTATACGGAAAAACCATGCATTCCGAAAGGCAAGATCATCGTATGTATGAACAATGGCATCCATTGGGACCTGTGGGCATTATTTCTGCTTTTAATTTTCCTGTGGCCGTTTGGTCGTGGAATTCTTTTCTCGCTGCCATTTGTGGCGATACGTCTGTTTGGAAGCCTTCTTCGACGGTTCCATTGACAGCGATTGCGATTCAAAATATCTGTAATGACGTTTTGGAAGAAGAAAACATGCCTCACATTTTTAGTCTCATCATTGGAAAAGGCAGAAGCATTGGGGAAAAATTAATCAATGACAATCGTGTGCCTCTCATTTCATTTACAGGTTCAACTAATATGGGACGACACGTGGGCAATCAAGTTTCTCAGCGATTTGGGAAAACCATTTTAGAATTGGGTGGCAATAACGCCATCATCGTGGATGAAACGGCTAATTTAGATTTGGCCATTCCTGCGATTGCTTTTGGCGCTGTGGGGACAGCTGGACAGCGTTGCACTTCAACCAGACGCATTATCGTTCATGAATCAATCGCAGAAGAATTAACCAGTCGATTAGTGAAAGCCTACGGTCAAGTGAAAATTGGAAATCCATTGGAAGATGGAACATTAATGGGACCATTGGTCAATGAATCTGCCGTGCAAGATTATGAAAAAGCTTTGGAAGATTTAAAGACGCAAGGAGGCGAAATTTTGGTGGGCGGTAAGGCCGTTGATGGTTCAGGATTTTTTGTTGAACCAACCATCGCAAAAGCTGAAAATCAATGGGATATTGTCCAAACCGAAACGTTTGCACCTATCTTGTACGTGATGACTTACAAAACATTAGATGAAGCAATTGAGATTCACAATGGTGTTCCTCAGGGACTTTCTTCAGCGATTTTTACAAGCAATGTGCAAAATTCAGAAACCTTCTTAGCATCGATTGGCTCTGATTGTGGGATTGCCAACGTAAATATTGGAACATCTGGTGCGGAAATCGGTGGTGCTTTTGGTGGAGAAAAAGAAACGGGTGGAGGACGGGAATCAGGCTCAGATTCTTGGAAACAATATATGCGACGCCAGACCAATACCATCAATTGGGGTAAGGAATTGCCTTTAGCTCAAGGCATCAAATTCGATTTAAATTAACGCATAATTACAAAGGAATAGACAATGTCGATTAATGCACAAAAAGTACACGAAACACTGGGGAAACACATGCTCGCTGACGGCATGGATCCGGTCATTGATTTAAAAGCAAGCCACGGTTCATGGATGGTGGATGGAAAAGATGGGAAAGAATATTTGGATTTATTTTCCATGTTTGCCTCATTATCAGTAGGATATAATCATCCTTATGTTTTAGAAAACAAAGACCGCCTCACAGAATCGGCGATGAATAAGCCGACGAACTCAGATATTTATTCGACCCAAATGGCAGAATTTGTGGAAACATTTGGACGAATTGCTCAACCGGATTATTTGCCTTATGCTTTTTTCATTGAAGGCGGAGGATTGGCGGTTGAAAACGCATTGAAGGTAGCCTTTGATTGGAAAGTTCGGAAAAACATTGAAGCGGGTCGTGGAGAGCTAGGCACAAAAGTGATTCATTTTAAAGAATGTTTCCACGGACGGACTGGGTATACCATGTCTTTAACCGATTCTCCAGATCCACGAAAAACTCTGTACTTTCCAAAATTTGACTGGCCAAGAATTACCACGCCAAAGATGATTTTTCCACTCACAGAAGAGAATGTAGCAAAAACTATTGTTTTAGAAGAACAAGCCAAAGCGGAAATCGAAAGAGCAATTACGGACAATCCTCATGATATTGCTTCTATCATTTTAGAACCAATCCAAGGAGAAGGTGGTGATAATCATTTCAGAACCGAATTCATGGAGTATCTGAGAAATGTTTGCGATGAAAATGAAATCATGTTGATTTTTGATGAAGTCCAAACTGGCGTAGGCGTTACAGGAAAAATGTGGGCACATGAGCATTATGGCGAAAAAGCACGCCCTGACATCATTAGTTTTGGAAAGAAAACTCAAGTTTGTGGAGTCTTTGCAAGCAAACGAGTGGACGAAATCAAGGACAATGTATTTCATGAATCTAGTCGATTGAATTCAACTTGGGGTGGAAATTTGGTGGATATGGTCCGATTTACGCTCTATTTGGAAATTATTGAAAACGAAAATCTTGTGGAAAAAGCGAAAGAAACTGGCGTTTATCTCTTGGCGGAATTAGAAAAATTAGCCAATGATTTTGATGCGGTTTCGAATGTGCGTGGTAAAGGACTGTTTTGCGCATTCGATTTACCGTCAAGTGAAGTGCGTGACAATGTAGCCAGTTTGATGGCTGAAGAAGGTGCGTTGATTTTGGGCTGTGGGTTAAACTCAATTCGCTTTCGTCCCCATTTAAATGTTTCCAAAGCAGATATTGATACGGGGATTCAAATGATTCGGAGCGCCTTAAATCGCTTGTGAGTTCTTCAAAAACTAACGGCACCTTATTTATCGTATCCACGCCCATAGGCAATTTGGGTGATATCACCTTTAGGGCGATTGAGACCCTCAAATCTGTTGCGATGATTGCAGCAGAAGATACACGCCAAACGCGAAAGCTATTAAACCATTATGAGCTTTCCACGCCAATGATGAGTTATTTTGAACATAATCGTTTTGCGCAAATTCCTAAAATTATTGCAAAATTACAATCGGGCGAGTCTGTTGCGGTAGTATCGGATGCGGGGACACCTGGAATTTCTGATCCGGCTTATCGTTTGATTCGAGAGGCGATTGATAAAGAGATTCGAGTTGAACCTATCCCAGGTGCTTCTGCAAGTATATCGGCTCTGGTGGTTTCAGGTCTTCCAACAGATCGTTTTCTATTCGAAGGTTTTTTGCCTCCGAAAAAAGGACGAAAAGCACGCATCGAAAAAATGAAGAACGAAACTGCTACGATAATTCTTTACGAAAGTCCGTATCGTTTGGTCAAAACTTTAAGTCAATTAGAAGAAATTTTAGGAAATCGCCCTGCTGTTGTGGCTCGAGAATTGACCAAAATGTTTGAAGAAATAAAAAGAGGAACGCTTTCCGATTTAATTTCGTATTTTTCACAATCAAAACCGAAAGGTGAATGCGTCATTTTACTGGGAAAAGATCATACAAATGTTTATTTCTAATCAAGCAAAATTCATTACATTCGAAGGCATCGATGGCTGTGGAAAATCGTCCCAAATTAAACGATTACTCCGACGCTTAAATGATGTGCCTATCCAAACGATTCTTGTCCGAGAACCTGGCGGAACTCATATCTCTGAAAAAATTCGTGAAATACTTTTAGACAAACGTATTCATGATATGTCTGGACGAACTGAAGCATTGTTGATGACAGCCAGTCGAGCCCAATTAACGCAAGAAATGATTCAACCAAATTTAAAGAAAGGTTCCTGGGTTTTAGCAGATCGATATGCTGATTCTACATTAGCCTATCAAGGAGGTGGACGAAATTTGGATTTAGATTGGTTAATTCAGTTGAATCATTTTGCTACGAATGGACTTCAGCCGGATTTGACGTTTGTTGTGGATGTTTTACCCGAAGAAGCATCTCGACGTAAAACAGGAGAAAATGATCGAATTGAAGCCGAGGGCATTGTCTTTCAGAACGAAGTGAGAAGAAAATATACAGAATTAATTAAACTTTTTCCGGATCGTATCGTATTAGTGGATGGACATTTGTCCAAGGAAGCTATTCACGAACATATTTGGAACGAATTATTGAGGAGAGAATTATTGTATGAAGAAAAATAAATGGATTTACGTTAGCCTTTTTATCCTTACGCTTGGAATTGTTTCTGTTGCCTCCACAAACTCAAATATCTACAAACAAGTCAGGGAATCGCAATCGCTTATCAATAATGTGTATCAATATTTGATTACCCATTATGTGGAAGATTTGGATGTGGAAAAGTTTACGAGCGTCAGCATCAATAATATCTTAATGGATTTGGATCCATATACAGTTTACATGGAAAAAGAGGAAAAGTCCGGCATCGAACTATTGACCAAAGGAAAATATGGTGGGGTGGGTATTCAAATTGGAAAGCGAGAAAAACAATTGACAGTAATTTCTCCCATGGATAATTCCCCTGCAAAACGGATGGGTATTCTTAGTGGAGATGTGATTGTCAAAATTGATTCTGTAGAGGTAGAAACGCTTTCCATGGATGATGCTGCAAAATTGATTCGCGGAAAAAAAGGAACAATTGTTGTTTTGTCCATAGACCGATTTGGTATAGATGATTTGATTGAATTTCCTCTGACGCGCGAAGAAATCAAAGTGAAAGATGTATCCTATTCTGGAATGATTGATGAAGAAACAGGCTACATTCGTTTAACGCGATTTTCCCGAAATTCTGCACGGGATATGAAAAAAGCGATCCAG